>Ga0222426_100067_pt1 | contig 182727 bp, 144 predicted proteins | sample 2B50Ametagenome_FD_180087 | JGI IMG/M metagenome (GOLD analysis project Ga0222426, IMG submission 180087) | Enriched microbial communities from leaf-cutter ant dump, University of Wisconsin, Madison, United States - 2B50A (version 2) | ecosystem: Environmental > Terrestrial > Nest > Insects...
TGAATTTGTTCATGACTTTCGTTTGTCTACTCGTCACGCTTACATGATTGTGTTTTCTTAAAGAACTTTGTCGCTTCAACTTCCGTATCCGCTTTATTCCGATAGGCATTGCGCCTCTCTTTATCGTTTTGTTTTTCCCTTCGTTTCCGTTGGGACTGCAAAGGTAGAAATCTTTTCTGAACTTCCAAAAACTTTTTGAAGTTTTTTTCTTTTCTCTTTTTTCGATTTCCGCGTTTAAAATAAACTGAGCGGGATTTTAAATCCTGCCGAACTTCTCTTAAACCCTTCTTTTTTCATGATTCCCTCTTTCGAGGTAACCGTCCCTCCCTTGCGGAGTGGTGCAAAGATAGGGAGTTTTCACAATCACTTCCAAGCCTTTTGTTTTTATTTATTTCATTTTGCCCTTAACTGCCTGTAACGGTGCGAGATTCTTTTTGTAAAACAGGTGATCGGAAGGCTGGGATGGCTGATCCGGCCACCAGATTGGGCCTTCGGAGAACCCCAGGTCATCATATAGCGTATGGAGGCAGGCTTCGTATTGGATCTATTACCAATTTCGTTCAACTTTTGTTAATAATTAATAGGGGTATTACAGGGGGATAACAGGGGGTTAACAGGGGTACAACCCCTATTAACCCCCTGTTAAAACGGTACTATAGTGCTGTTAATAGCAAATCAGGTCACGATCAAAATAGACGCATCCCGGTCGCAGGGCCTAGTTAAGCCCTAACGAAGTCCATTCAAGGCCAATTCAGGATGGAATCAAAACCTAACCACCACCAAACCGCTATTGAGCTACTGCCCTACAAATAACAAAGAATAGCCGAAAGACGCTGGGTAATTAGATTTTCAAAGAATATGATCTCTTTTTGTTTTTACACAATCGATTGATCTCCTTAACACTATTTTTTATAACCAATTAATTACTTATTTTAACCTGACCAATAAACTTAAAGAAATATGAGGGCCATCATTCTCTTATTAGCCATGTTGTCGATTTTGAGCAAAATAGACGTTAAAGGCCAAAATCTTATTTATGCAAAAGATATTCCAACTGAAAAGCTTAGGATAATCCCCGAAACAACGCAAGGTGGCACAGTTTCCGAGCTGTTAACTGACCTTGAATATATTCCACTAAAAGGAACCAAGAATCAGCTCCTAAGCGATGTTTATGAAATGGACTGCACCGCAGACCGCATCGGTATCTTAAATAGTGACGGACACTTCCACTTATATGATATAGAGGGTAACCTTATAAAAAAAATTAACAGCGTTATTGGTGCGAACGATAAAAAAGGAACCTTACTTTTCTATCGAATCAAATTTGACGAACAGGGATTTGAACTTTTACACGGTCCATTTAAGGCTCGCTATGACCTCAATGGGAATTTTATTGATACCATCAGTAACAGCAACAACAAGTGGGACTATGCGACACAAATCGCTACTAAAAAGTGGACATATTATTCCCCAGACTTACGTGATCCCAAAATTAAAACAACCGTCGCGCTAAAACTCGGAGATAGCGTCATTGTAAAATATGAAAAACTGGACTCCGTATTAATCTCTTATGGCATACATCAGCCTTTAAGTCCAAACATCAATAATAAAGCATATGCAACCTTTGAGTACAATACCAGGTTATTCGAATTGGATAGCAACGGGGTTTCGAAAATCTACCAATTTGTCTTTCCCCTAAAGAATACAGTCAATCTAGATGAACTCCGAAAGATAAAGGATTATACAAATTACATGCATTATTACAATGCGCATCGCGAGGAAATCCGGACATTGGACAAAGTTGTTAATTATAAAAACTATCTTATCATAGAGCTCAAAAAATCAACTAGTTTTTGGATCGCCCTAAATCCGACCAATAAAAACATAACCGGACTAACAAATATTCTCCCTGACAAAAGCAACGACTACCTCAAATTTATGAGCGGAGATTTCTTACGCGGCAATAGCGAATACCTCTTCTCGTTCCTTTCACCAAGTGACATCCGTATTGCCATCAGTAAATCAAAGGAAGAATTCCATCCCATCAGCGAACGGCTCAAAGCCCTGGAAAAATCCAACAACCCTGTATTTGTCCGATTCAAACTTAAATGAGATCCATGACCAAAGCATCTTTTCAAACTTTACTACTGCTCGCCCTTTTTATACTATTAAACATATCCGGCTTTGCTCAAACCAAAATCGAAGGTATTGCAATTGATACAGCACATAACAATGTCCTACGGTCCGCTACCGTATCCGTTTATGAGAAAGGCAATAAATCCGTCGACAAGATTACACTGACCGATACCTATGGAAAATTTACAATTAACGATCTAGGCTTCAATAAAACCTACTTATTGGAGTTACGCTATCAGGGTTTTAAGAAAGCTTTACTGGAATTTATCCTAAAGAAAGATGAATCCAAAAATTTTGGAAAAATCCACATGGATTTTGTGGAGAACGAACTGGAGGAAGTAGAAGTACTCCCTCCTGTTCGAATGAACGGAGATACCTTGGAATTTAACGCTGATGCTTTTAAACTGGACAGCAACGCCGTGGTAGAAGATCTATTGCGTAAACTCCCTGGCATTGTGGTATGGGGAGACGGCAGTTTGACCTACAATGGAAAAGAGATTCCAAATATACTGGTCAATGGCAAAGAATTTTTTGGATCCAGTAAAGCGATCGTATTACAGAATCTCGCCAAAGATGCCGTCCAAAAGCTGCAGATCTACGATAAGCGTGATGAAAAGGAAAAGAAAGAAAACCCGCATAATGTGGCACTTGAAATGAATGTGACATTAAAAAAGGGGAAGGAAAAAATGTACTTCGGAAGTCTATCTTACGGTAGGGGCACAAGTGAACGTTACCAACAACATGCGAACTTTAACTTGTCAACCGGTAAATCGCAATATACACTCGCCTATTCTGGGAATAACAGCAATAAATACCTGCAGAGCACGGATCATTTATTAAAAAATACCAGCTTTAAAGGCGTCGGTATCAACGCGGATTTTGATTCAGATTTTTTAAGTACAGGGATCAACAAACAACATGTACTTAGTGGCCGGTATCAGTATGATATTGTAGGAACCAACCAAGTCAATAGAAAACACCTATTGACAAGCAATGTGTTGAGCCGCTGGGACAATACAGTCAATAAAGATCATTCAACGACCTCTTTTCTTTCCGATGACAATGCTGTTAATAATCAGCGTACGAACGATAACGAAAGCCACAACAAAAGGAGAAGCCTCATAGCCGCCCTAAATTATACCAATACTGGCGGAAAAGTCAGCAATCGATTTACGAACCTAACAGCAGATGCCGATTTTGAGCACAGCTCCAACTTAGACAATTCGGTCATCCGCAATGAATACAATTACACCAACGAACATGCACAAAATACAGTTCAAAATAATGGTGAATACCGTAAAAATAGATTATCTTATAATACCAACATCGATCTATATGATGTCAATTCAAGTCCTACGATGAGTGTGCGTACCAAGAACCGCAATTCATTTGGTGAGCTCCTGAGCTATAAATTGAAATGGAGCGGATCAGCCTCCGAAACACAACAATTCAATGAAATGCGGAGTGCCTATATGAATGCCGATAAACCGGAACTAAATAGACAAGATCATCGGACCTACGACAAATCACTCAAAGAATTTAGCCAAAACATAAACCTCAGTGTCCGATATCTTGACTGGACCTTTGCAAATAATCTCAGTTTCTACCATACAACTACCAATGACAATGTGGTAAATTTAGTAGCAGACCAATCGCAGGTCAACCTGGATTTAACTCACTTGAGCAGGTTCAATCAGCTTCAATACGAGCCAAATCTTGAAAAATCCTTTCGTCTAAAAAGTCACTATCTACAAGGAAGAAGCAGCTCCTTTATGAGTCTGATATTAGGAGCTGGGCTACGTTTCTATAAAGCAGAGAATCGCTCGACACTCGGTTATCGCAACCTGGAACAAACTTTCACGACATTTTTGCCGCAGGTTCGCCTAAGTCGATATTATAGCAAAAGCAGCCAATACAACATAAACAGCTCCTTAACTTTAAATTATGATGAAGAATATCCAAACCTGGACCAGCTTAGGCCCATTTATGATAACAGCAATGTCGCTTACCGCTTTTTTGGCGCAACACAACTTAAAAAAACACAGCGTGCTAAAGCAACCTTTATGACAAGCTTTAATGAACAACGTCAAAATGGCTATTCGGGCAACATAAGCCTGAGTTATACGCAGTATAGACAGGGGCTGACAGACAGCATTTTATTTAAAGAAGGGCAGCAACAAAGATATCTTGTTCAGATTGCTACTCCAATGCCCTTATTAGCTGTTAATGGCTATTTAAATAAAAACTATCCCCTCAGCAAAACACAAGCATTGAATTTTCAATTCGATGTTAGCCTCAACTGGGGAAATAAAATTCAATTTATCGATGCCATAAAACAAGAAATGGGCACAAATAGCCAAAATATCAGCTTAAAAAGCTACTACACCATTCTGGATCGTTATCAAATTGGCTGGATAAACGGCTTGAACCGTTATGCGCGGCACAATAAACTATCTGAAAAAAACAATGACTATATATCCAATTATTGGACTTCGGGATTGAGTATGAGCTATTCATTGTCGAAACGCTGGCAGCTAAATAGTAACGGTACAAGTCGGTTATCGTCCGCTAACAATTACAAAGATCATGCGTTCATCTGGAACATGAATACAACATATCGTTTACTCCCGGGCAATAACCTAGAACTAAAATTATCCGCCTATGATTTACTCAAGGAGAATAAAGGATTGTATATCAATAATGGACTTACCGAATTTACACAGGGCTATCGCAATAATTTAACACAATATTTTATGTTATCTTTTACGTATTTCCCTCGAAAATTTGGCTTCAAATAAAATGCAATCAGCATATAAAAAGCGCTATAAAGAAAAACTAGTAATCTAAAATCTGAGCACAATGCGTCCTATTTGATAAAAGGAGGAGCTTCAATCTGTTTTTTTACAACCAGTCGAAGCGTTATGCAAGAGAATTTTTCTTTGAATCAGAATGTTCTGAAGCGCTCTCATGGGAACTCCACCACAAATGTCCGATTATCCCGCCAGGTATTGTATGTACTTTTCCCTACTTGATTGATGATATAACCGTAGCCACGATTGGGACCATTGGACAAGCTGTTGTTACAGATATGTTTGAGTCTTACACCAGGTTTTACCGGTACTTCCACCGAACTTTCAATGCGAATCGGATTGACCAGCACATCATATATCCCAAAAGCATAGGCCTCATGTTGCTGTACCGCATCGGCGACCTTGTAAGCCGCAAACCCATCGCGCGTCCCATTTTCGCTTCGGTATACTGCCTGATTCGGCGCATCGTAAGGGCTTTCACATTGAAAGAAATAGGTGCGGCCATAATTACCGGTCCAATAGGTTTGATACTCCTGAAAATGTTCATTGAACAAGGCATACATAGTCATATAATCTCCATTGACCACCAAGCCATTGCGTGTCGTATTAATATCCCAGCCAACACTACCCTTCACCCCATGATCAGCTCGCCATATCCAAAAGTGATCACCGATCACATCATTGCTATTGATAATAACCGATTGGTCCACATGAACTTTGTCGGCCCGAAATCCGCCAATACGCAGAAATAGATCTGCCAGCAGGGTTGGGTTACTGTCATGTCTTATTCCGCTCTTTTCCTGCCCGACCTGAATCAAACTATGCGAACTATAATGCGCATCAAACATCAATGAGGCAACAGTGACACCTGCAACATCATCAACATCAATTGCCGTATGCGGATTTGCTGAGCCGGGTATCAATGTGGCCAACCCAAGTCCAAGTATAATGGTATTGGCCTTGCTGACATGAAGGGGTTCAGATAACTCATACATCCCAGGTGTAATCAGCAAATGCTTACCATTCCCTAACTGTCGGTTCATCTCCGCCGCTGTATCGCCGGGTTTGACCACATAAAAATCCTTCTCCACATCAATAATATCTCCCACACCCATATTGTCCCGTGTATAGGATACGCCTGTATGATTATGTTTTAATGCTGGTCGAAACACCTTATACCGCCCATCTTTGTCAAAAAACACAAAGGGCTTTTCACGAATCACGGGTGTCGTTGGAATGACCGTCACGTTGCCCCCTGCTGCCCAATTATTTTGATAACTACTCTTATCAACAGAAGGTCCAAAATCGACCCCCTGAAAGCAATAATTGTATTTAATTTCTTCAAACTTTCCTCTTCCTTTGTTTAGAAAGGAGTTTCGTGTATACCACTGCTGCTGGTTTTTGGAACCTGCTGCTGCTTCAAAATAGCAGTCTGCGGTATAACCACCACTAACCCATCCATTTGCCCATTGATTGCGCACCACTCGTGTGGAATAAATACGACGTAAGGGGGCGGCTTGGGATACGGCCCATTTAAAAGTTTGTTCTTCCTCATAGCTCTCCGGGCCAATGACAGACAGATTCTCAGCAGCACGCCAGAATGTACAGGTCCCGTTCCCATCGGCTAGATGTGGCGGCGTGTGTATATTTGAAATCGCAACATCATAAGGCACTTTACCTAATCCAGCAATCTGCACATAAAAAGGAATCTTCAATAATCCAGCATCCTTGTAGTCGCCCGATTTGAAAAGCAATGCATAACGATTGGGACTAAATTCTTTTCCAAACATCTTTTCATGGAGCTGATTGACTTCATTGCCGACACGCACCTTATTATCTGCTGGACTATAAACAAATGTATTTTCACCAAACAGCTGGAGTTCTAAACTCAAACGTGCTACAAACTCTCCTTTTACGGTCTGGATCTCATAATAATAGTCGTATGGACTACCATCGAGCACTTGATCCACAAATTTGGGCTGCTTGACTTTGGCAATAGTTTGATAATCGCCCAACCTGCCCTGGCTCCGTCGGATAAGAAAGGGCCCTTTTATCTCTTTATCGGTCAGCCGTTTACTAAAGTTAAGGCATATTCGCCCCTTTTGGATGAAGACTTCGGGACTGCCTACCTTGGATTTATCTTTCACAACATCGTTTTGCCGCCTGGCTTTTGCCGCAGCCGTTTTCCTTAGGCCATTTGGACTTTTCGCGAGCTCGCTTGGATCAGGTTGATGTGCCTCCAAAGTGGTCAATATAGCGCCTTGCACCCCAGCATAGACTGGTTTACTTAGCTTATAGCTAGTTTTTGCAAGGGCGGGTTGTATCATCAACAATGCGATAATAGGCTTGATATAGTTTCTAAATGGCTGCATAAATTTCATTTTTTATGGGTTGACTGAATGGTTTATCTTTTTAAGTCGGATCGCACTCAGCATCGGTTCACCTTTCTTAGGAATAAAGGAAATCACCAAGTTACCATCGCTGTGCAGTTTCATTGAAAATTTTCGACTAAGCACGCTAAAAGCCCCGACTTCACGCAACACATTTAAATCCGTAGCAAGCGCGTGGTCTCCAATGCGAATGTCAAAAACGCGATCCATCCCCTTTTGCTCCTGTTTCTTCTCTCGCTGCTCAAGATCATATAAGAGGTTTTCCTTGTCATTCGGGCCATCCAATTCGGCAAAAAATAACTCGACCTCGTAATTGCCATTAGGCAGATCAAATCGATAGGATTCCAGTCCCTGTAATTGTGTTTGGAAGAGCGGGTCATCCCCTGTACCTCTAATATTTACATCGGTCCCCAGATTTTCACGGCCCGTATTTTTCAGACGATATTTTTCGCCCTTTAAATAACCCCAGCTTCCCCTTTCATAAGGCTGATCTGGGAACCACCGATTTCCCAAGGAATCTATGTATTCTCGATTGTCGCCAACATTGATGCGGAGTTCTTGCCAGTCACTATCCTTCTTCAGATCATAGGGCAATACCTCACAATCCATTACAGTTTCATCGACTGAACTTAATTTTCCGTTATGGAAAGCCTGGGCTTTCACAGTGTGTGATCCACGGCTTAGGTTTACAGGCCATAATATCATCCGATCCACAGGCTTGCCTACACCCAACGACATGCCATCCAGCAGGAGTTCCAGAGAATCAGCATTACTGAATATGGGCAGCTTTAGCCATCCGGATCCTATTAATGCTCGGCCCGGCTCAGTCCTTACAGCCCATTTTTTTCCAAAAGCACCTCCTATTTTTACAAAAGGGGCTTTCTTGAGATAAGCTTGGTATAGAAAATAGCTATCCTTCGCTTTCCGGTCCCAAGTCAGCAAACCTTTGGTATTGATATGTGGCATGCTTTCCTCCCTGGTCTCCGAATTAAAATCGGATAAATTCCATGCCACCCCACCAGCGACAAATGCTTTCTGTAGGATGTCATTGAGATAGCCCTGATGGTACCGAATAGCATATTCAATACTTTTGTCGAAACGAATCGGTTTATCCGCATGAATTCGATAGTCGGCATCTGCTCCATATTCGGTTACCAATAGGGGTTTCTCGGGTAGCTGTTGATGAATATGTTCTAATTGCTTACCAAAATCTGCAATTTTACCCCCATACCAGCCCGGATACAAATTCCAGCCCACAAGCATAGGAACCTTGGTCAGCCCGGTCCGATGATAGAGATCAAAGTTCCCATGATTGGCAATCATCGTATAGCGTGTAGAATCTTCGGACCGTGTGAGCGTTTCCAGTTTTTCCGCCAATGATACCACTGATTTAAAATATTTTTCCTGACGTTCTTTCTCTTTTGGAAAATGGGGCCGGAGAAAGATTTCGTTCATATAACCCCAGATAATGATACTCGGATGGTTAGAATATTGTCTAATCATCTCCTTCTGCATCTGAAAGCTATTAGCTGCAAAAGTTGAACTTTCAGTAATCTCGTTTACAAGCGGTATTTCCACCGATGCCAACAAGCCTAAGCTGTCGCAGGCTTTCAATACGGCTGGATCCTGCGGATAATGTGCCACGCGCAGGAAGTTACCACCCATCGCTTTTAATTTCACAAGATCCTGTACTTGTAGGCTATCGGGAACAGCATTGCCCATACCTTCAAAATCCTGGTGTCGGCTGGCTCCTACTAATTTTAGTGATTTTCCGTTTAAAAAAAAGCCTTTTTCGGGATGGAATGAAAACCAGCGGAAACCAACGGAATTATCCAGCTGGTCCAGCTGTCGACCCTTGGAATTATAAATCCGCGTTATCAAACGATACAAGTACGGCAAGTCTGGCGACCACAATTTTGGATGCTCAATTTCAGCTATGTTCAATTGGAAATTGTGCTGTGAATGAGGTGTTAGATTTTCTTTCTGCTGTACTTTTTTTACCGCCACTCCATCGGCATCCACAAGCGTAGTTTCAATCACAATAGCTTGTTGTGATGCTGAAGCATTCTGAATAGCTCCATCAAGATGAATTGTTGCATTTTCTCGGGAATCAACTTTTGCATTTACGCGCAAACCACTGCTTCCGTAAACAGGATCTGCAAAATGGATCTGATCCAACAGCAGCAAAGACACTTTTCTGTAAACACCTCCAAAAAAAGTAAAATCGCCACTTAATGGCGCGATATCCTGATTGAAGCGATTGGTGACTTGCATCACTATCGTATTTTTTCCATTTACTCTTCGATTGAGATAGTCTGTAATGTCGACATTGAAAGCCGTATAACCACCAATATGGGCTTTCACCTGTATACCATTCACAAATACGGTTGCCTCCTGATTGGCGGCCCCTACATGAAGTACTATTCGTTTATTTTGCCAGGCGGTTTTCCAATAGAAGGTATTTTGATATTGAGTAGCACCGCGATAATAGCCAGGCGTATCGTCCATGATATCGGCTATATTCCAGGTATGTGGTAGATCAACAATCTGTTCTCTTTGTTTTTGTTTAACTAGACGGCCTGTTGATGCCTCCTCCTTCCTGAATTTCCAGTTTGACGAGATATCAACTGAAACCCTCCCATCTAGTACGGTTTGCGCATATACGCTCGAAGAGAAAAATAGACAGGCTATATAGCCTAGGTTGATGAGTTGTTTAAATATAATATTCATGTGTCGCATTTATGTTGGTCGATCTAGCGCTTGCAGCACCAGTCTTGTCCAACCTGATTTTTCATTTTTTTTATGTTTTTTACCGCTTGTTGTCAGGATGTCTTTTACCTTGCTTGCATAATTCCAGCAGGTACTCTGCCGAATACCCAATTTCTGCGAAAGCTTATAGGAAGAGATGTCGCCCTGATGGAAATGGACGAGATAAACCAGATAAAAGGCTTTATTAATTGGAATCCGTACATTTTCAAAAATCGTATTGTTCAACACAGATTCTTCGTAGGTACACTTGGTGCATCTTCGGCTATAGGGTGTTTTACCGGCACAATAGTTATCGTACCCACATTTTATACAACGGTATTCTTTTTTCCATTTCAAATCGGACAAAACTTTATAACAGGTCTCCTTATCTGGATATTTTACCCCAAATTCTTCAAAATTCATTTCCTTGGAAAGCACCCGATCATCGGTAATCCGTTCAATATTGGTCTGTAGGTTTTTATTATCCTTTGTCAACAACTGGTTCATCCGGCCAATTTCTTCCGACTGAGCCCATAATAGGCTATTCATCTCTTTCAGTTCGCGATTCTGATCGTTAATAATTTCGGATTTTTCAAACAGTTCTCTTGATTTCTGCATCACTTCCAGTGTGCGCTCCTGCACTTTCCGTTCGAGATCCCTATTGTGCTTCTCCTGGAGTTTCTCGTTGATCTGCATCTGTTCAATGACTCTCTTTTGCGCCCGTTCTTTCTTGCTTTTCAAGAGCCGAACTTTATCATGAATCGCGAATGAGAGAAAAGTCATCTCCAGTACAAAGCCAAATGTGATGCTATAATGCCCGATCGAACTGGGCAGGAAACGCGCGTAGCCCAATACATAGATTACCTTCAACACAAAGCCGAGGAAAAGGAATGTATAAGCAAGCACGAAATATCGGGCTGGACGATAGTTTTTCTTCCAAAGCCATATCCCTGAAATAAAGGCAACTGACAATGGAACGATCTCAACAAATTTGTAGATAAACCAGTTCTGGTTAAAACCTAAACAATACAGAAAGAATGCTATCCTTAAAATAATGACCAGATCCAACAAACGATTCAATTTAGGCTCTTTTTGCTTTACATGCAGTAAGGATTTCGTAAATAACAAGGCAAACACACTGACGCAGCAGACAAAAACTGCTGTTGCATATTGATTGAACCAGGGATTTTCGGGCCATAGGTACTGAAAAGCGACACCATCCGAAGACATCTCGTATAATCCGACACACAATATATAGAGGACATAATACAGGTATTGGCGTCCTCTAACAGCAAAATACATGAGTAAATTATTGAAACTAAACAGAATAATCATCCCATAGAAGAGGCCGAACGTAAAATATTCCGTCAGCGTATATTGAACAAAACGATCTAGGGTACGATAGACCAAAATTACATTGACCATCTGTCTTGATCGTACCTTAAAATAAGCCTCATAAGTACCTTTCTGCAATGCAGGAATTAGAAATTCAAAATTCTTGTGCATAAATTGCCTATTCTCGAAATCGATCGAAGCACCAGCCCGATAATGGACAAAGCCGCCCTTTCCATTTGGAATAAATGCCTCCACCATGTCGGCAGTCTGATCGAACAGTTCGATAATCCGGTCACGGGATAGGTGTTGATCAAAAGACATTCGCACCCTAAACCAATACGTTGAGGACCGGTTGAAATTTTTTGGATAGTATCGCTCATTAGGTTTAAATTGTTCTGCGCGTTCCGGCGATCTTATTTCTGCAAATGACAGGGCATTGGTACTATCTTCGATATAGTATACTTCTGTGGTCTTAAAAATATGTTCGGCAGTACCAGGCAATAGCGCAATAGGCTTTTGACCAAATAGCAAACCCATTTGAAATAACAATAACAATAGCGCAAATCCGCGTATTTTCATCCTTTTTACAGTATCCATTGCTCGTCTCACCTCTTTCTTTTGGTTATTTATGACCGGATAGGCATTCGTATTTGGATACGGATCCTATCCGGTTTTAGAAGGTCAAAATAACAAAATTATCAGAAAGCTTATAGTCCTCATTTGCGACCTGACAACTGCCGCTATTCAACAATCTTATCGAGCGGCGGCACATTGTTTTCTGCGCCGGCATAACCCTGATTCTGATTGATCATCCCGTTGGTATTAAACCGTTGTGCAGATGCAGGTACAGGCCACAACACATGGTATGGAGCAATCTCATAATGTACTCCCTGCACTGTAGGAACCTTATCGCGATAGAAGGAATTTTTTTCAATAATGCGGTCATAAAAGAAATTGTTTTGAGAGAAGTTAGCCATGCTATATGTTTTGCCATTATAAGCTGGAATACCGGTCTGTGCAAAAATATAAGCAATACGTGTCAACTCTGACTTGCGTGCTTCTTCCCAAAAGAGTTCTCTTGCTCTTTCATCCAATACGGTACCGATAGTAACTTTTGCCGCATTTTGCAGTAGCGCAGCATTTGCTCTTCCCCGAACGGCATTGATATCTGCCATAGCCTGTGCCTGCTGGCCTTTCCATACGTAGGCTTCTGCACGCAACAAGTATGTTTCGGCCAAGCGAAAGACATACCAGTCCGTGTTGGTTCCGCGCGGTGGATTCCAATTTGGATCCTCGGCGAATTGATTGGTTGAATTGATGAAAACCTTATAATGAGGCCATCCAAACCAGTGACGAATGGTATCCAACGAACCATTGGTAAATACTTTATTGATATTTTCTTTTGTAAACTGCTGGATCGGCTGACCATAAAGTTTACTGATTTCGGGGTCCTTTGAAGCTTTTATTGCTGGATTATTGTAAACAAGATCCGTCATATCCATCCACATTCCCTTTGCATGGCGGTAATCTGTATGATCTGTCCATATCTCTTTGGTACTGTAGTAAGTACCGCGATAACGACCAATACCCCGACCATACATACGTGTCAATGGGATCTCTGCACCCACAGCGTCCACAATGGCTTGCAGACCACCTTGCGGGATATTCAGATTGTTAAAATGCCATGCTGGAACTGTATTTCGCATCAGCTGAGAACCAAGATCCGTACGACCTTGCAAAGTTTGTCGGTCAATCACCAATAATAAAGCTTCTTTATTCGCCGGTATTGCCTTGTTATCCATCCGATGCAAATCCCAAATCACATTTTTGGACAAATCTCCAGCCGTACTACCAAAACGGTTTTTCATCAGCGCATACTTTCCGCCATCAATCACCTTATTCGCCGCTGCAATAGCTCCATCAAAATCCCCTAACGCCAAGTCCACTTTCGTCAACAAATGACAGACTGCTCCATTGGTAACCTGACCTTTGTCTACATCATCGATCACCCATTTTTGAGCAAACTCCAAATCTTCTTTCATTTTTTTCAGGATAACCTCTCTTTTGGTGGAGTAGAAATCGTACTTAGGCGCTGTAAGGTCTTTCAAATTGAGTGGCACATCGCCAAATTCGTGCACCAAACGATAGTAAAAATAAGCCCGATAAAAATAAGCGGATCCTAATATTGCATTTTTCTGCGCTTCAGAACTATATGTTGGACGGTCAATGGCGCTAATCAGTGTATTAGCAGATCGTATGGCTGAAAAAAAGTTAGTCCAATACCAGCCAATTTTATTAAAATCATCGCTATTTAAGTTCGCATCTGGAGTAATTAAGGAAACTAAATTTTGCGCAGGTGTTGCTTTATCCGTTGTACCGTCTACTGCAATATCAGAAAACAACGACTCGGTCAACAATGGAGCTGAATCCCCAAAAAATTCACCTCTTGTTGCCCTACCTAAGGCATTCAAAACACCTACCAATGCATCGACATTGTTTAGATCATTGGGAGAATATTGAGACAATTGATTTGAATCCAAAAAGCTTTTTTTACATCCATTTGCAGCGAGTAACGCCAGGGAAGCAAATACAGCAGCTACTTTTATATTTATTTTTTTCATGTCGTATTTAAATTAGAGTGACACATTCAATCCTAAGGTGTAGTAACGTGGTGTTGGCCCATCATTCTGTGGATCCCAATAGTTCCAAACAGGTGCATATACCGCAGCATTGTTGACGTTCATATATACTTTCAGGTTTCTTACCTTAAGTCGTTCTGATATCTGTTGAGGGAGAGAATAGGCTACCGATATATTGTTCAGACGTATAAAGCTGTTTTTCCAAAAAACATTGAAGCTTGTTCCGTTCGCTCCGCTTCCTAACCGAGCATAGTCGTTGCTTGGATTTTCGGGAGTCCAATAGGGTTGAATATAAGATGTTGAACGTCCAAAACCGACACTTCCGGGATTATTCTTCGCCTGATTGTATTGCTTTTTCTGTCCCCAGTTTGAGATCAGTTGGAATGAGAAATCAAAACTTTTAAATAAATTAAATTCATTGCGCATAGACCATATAAAACGAGGAGACTTATATCCAATAAACTGCTTATCTTCATCCGTGTACACAAAATCTCCATTGACATCCTCCAATTTGAAGTCCCCTGGCTTAATGCTTGCCTTGGTAAATTTCTTAGCCTCATCCATTTCATTTTCCTGCCATACACCTTTGATTTTATAATCCCAGATGACATCAATATCCTGCCCGATAAACCAACCATTACCTCGGTCATCATTTGGCGTCGCCAAACGTACAATCTTATTTCTATTTAACGAGAAAACAACATTCGTATTCCATTTGACATTTCCCTCAACTAGATTGCGGCTTGTCAGACTAAACTCTAACCCATTATTTTTAACCTCAGCCAAATTAGAATAGACAAATTCGTATCCCGAGACATTGGTTACAGACTGTTTCACTAGAAGGTCATTAGTCTTTTTGGTATAAACATCGATCGCTCCATTGATACGGTCCTTTAATACAGAAAAGTCTAGCCCGGCATTCAATGAAGTGGTTTGCTCCCATTTCAGATCCGGATTACCCAATCGGGAATTTACAACGACGGTATTCACCTCTTGCGGCGCACCAGAACCGTTCACATTTTGATACTTACTTACTGTAAGTTGTGATAAAGCGGCATAAGGATCGACGGTTCCATTGTCAGGGTTGCGAAGATCCCTGTTCCCATTGATGCCATACGACAGACGTAATTTACCATAATTTAGCCAGGTTAAATTCTTCATAAAAGGCTCTTCAGAGAAGGTCCATGCCGCTGCGGCAGCTGGGAATGTCGCTCTTTTACTATTGACTCCGAACACCGAGTATCCATCCCTACGCACCGAAAGTGTCAAATTATAGCGATCCATCAAACCATAGTTCACACGGGCCATTAATGCGTCGCCTGTATACACCTTATCTTCACTGTTCACTGTAGGCAAATTTCCACTCGATAGATTATGGTAACCTAAATTATCATTTGGGACGAACCCTTGATTATTGGCTTGTGTCCACCAGGTTTGATATTTTTCTGAATTGGCCAAAAGTGTCACGTCAATATTATGAATTTCCGCAAATTTGCGGTTCCATTTCAAGAGATTATCGATCTGCCAGTTGTAACGGGTTTCATTCGCACGACTGACAGTCCCGCCTTTAATCGTTACGTTTGGATTCGCAGATGAGCCATGGTTGAATGTTCGGTACATATCCACCCCGGGACTAAAGTTAAACTGATAGGTAATCCCAAATGGGAGATTAACTTTGGCAAATAAACTTGCAAATAGTGTATTCTGCTTGTCCATTCGGTCGTTGTAAGTCATATCTAAAAAAGGATTTCTAGCATTTAAACCATTATCGTCGGTAGGAATCCGTCGCAACGAACCATCTGCATTATATTTATCACCATAAGGCGATAGATTTGTTAATTGCCTCCAATCTGCTTCAATTGCACCTTCGTCACGATCGGCATATTGAACATTGGCTCCCAAGCGTAAGAAATTAGTCACTTTTCCTTCCAGATTCAACCGGGTACGGAACGTATTAAATTCACCGCCTTCGATAATGTTCTGGTTTTTGTTGTAACCGACAGACATGTAGTAGTTGACATCTTCTTTTCGTCCGCTCATACTAATGGTATGATCCTGTCTTATACCCGTTCTAAAAATATCGTCATACCAATCAACAGTTTTCCCCGCTTTATAATTAGCTATCTCATTTCCGACAAATCCCAGTCTAGCTAACCAGATATCTATAGGATCCGCGTCCTTATTTCCTCCAGAAAGCCACTGGTCATAGGTAACGCCTTCTGATAAACTTCTCGGGTCATCGTAAAAGTAGGCTGGCTTGGATCCTGTAGCTCGGCCCACATCCGCTCGCCATTTCAGAAAACCAGGACCATCGTAAACACGTTGATTACGCGCTAGAGTAGCTAGCCCCCAGTTGGTATTCGCCGTCAATACGGGTTTATCGCTTGTTCCTTTTTTGGTGGTAATGGCAACTACTCCTGTAGCAGCTTTAGCACCATAAACAGCCAAGGAGCTCGCATCCTTCAGAACATCTATGGTCTGTATGTCATTGGGGTTAATATCAGAAAGCTGCCCATTGTAGATGATCCCATCTAATACGATCAATGGAGAAGTCGAGGCACTGAGCGTGGTTTTACCACGTACCAATAGATCTCCGCCTCCTTTCGCAGAAGTATTTTGTGAAACGCTCAGACCTGCGATGTTCCCTTTTAGCAGATCCGCAACGCTCTGCGGGTTCTCATTTTCAAGCTGTTCAGCTTTTACACTTGCAATGGAGCCCGTAACATCCTTTCGGGAAGCAGTTCCATAACCGATAACAACAACTTCGGTCAATTCGGTATTTCCCGAATCCATTGTTATGTTCAACGTTGTCTGTCCATCGACTTCCTGCTCCTTATTCAGAAAGCCCACACTTGACAATACAAGCGTAGACTTAGGAAAGACAGCAATAGAAAACCTCCCCTGGTCGTCCGTTGTCGTTCCCCCGGAACGATTTTTCAGTTTGATAGATACTTGTGGAATTGGCTTCCCTTGGCTATCCACTACAGTACCGCTGACTGTCCGATTTTGTGCATTTGCCATATAAGTACATGCAAGTACACTTGTAATCAGGAGCGTTAATTGTTTGGCCATAATTTATGGAAATTTAGCGTTCAAATAATTGTTAATTGGGTTATTTATGGAAGCTAAATTAATTCGATCAAATCAAAAAAACAACTAAAATAAATCGTAAAATACTGCAAATTAGACAGTTATACAAAATAATAATACACTTAAATACCAAGTAATTATATCCTTAACTGATTGATCTACATAGGTTATATTGAAAAGAAATAGCCATTATTAATACGGTATATCAACAAGCAATATTTTTTGATTTTTCTTGTGCGCCATTTGGTCTTATTATTTTTAGCGCTCGCGAGCCGGCAGTACATTATGATCATGGCTTCAACGACAATGCCGATGGCATCAATGCTTTCAGCGCAAGGATAGGCTTTTCACTGCATTTCTAGAATGACTAAAAAATAAAAGGGGAAATAATTATAGTAATCATTTCCCCTTTTGTTGTTAGTAACCTTTCCGTATTAATGGATACCTTTAAAAATTCTATTCCACCGTATTTTGGAAAGCCCATTGCCATTTGCGTTCCAGCTCATCCAGGTAAATAATGCTTTTCCGACAATATGATCCTCAGGGACAAATCCCCAATCCCTCGCATCGAGCGAGTTGTGCCTATTATCTCCCATCATCCAATAATAATCCATTTTAAAGGTGTAGGAATCTGCTCGATTTCCATTGATATAAAGCCCATCCGTTTTCTTTTCCAACAGGTTATTTTCATACACCCGTATGGCTCGCTCATAGAGTGGCAAGGTCTGTGCATTCAGTGGAATAGTCATGCCCTTTCGAGGAATAATAAAGGGGCCGAAATTATCATAATTCCATTTATATTGTGGGTCGTTCGGAAAGGTATTTGCTTCGGCTTCCCCAGGTTTACGCAAGTTCATTTGCATAGATTTGACATTGGACCAGGATTTCACCATGGCTGCCTGATCTTTGGTTAAAAAGATTACATAAACTCCGGGCTGAATAGCAGAGACTTCTATTCCCATATCTCTTAGGCGCTGTTCGTCCAGACCTGCCTCATCTGTGATCACAGTATAATCCATCTGGCTTTCCGGGGCTACAAAACCTGGTTGGTCGTTCACAAACAATACTCCTTCTGTCATGCTGATTTTATCCCCAGGCATTCCCACACAGCGCTTAATTAAATGTTCGCGTTTATCGACTGGCCGGGTCTGAATTGTAAATTGTTGATGTACTGCTTCACGTCCCATGCTACGCACCAAGTCATAATAGGGCAAGTCTTGATTTTCGACAGCAACGGTATCACCGGCAGGTGCATTAAAAACGATCACATCATTCCGTTTTATTTCTTGAAATCCGGGCAATCTTTTGTAAGGAATTTTAATGAGTTCGGAGAATGCTTTTCCCCCTACTAATGGCATCGTATGATGTGCAAAAGGAAAGGCTATAGGTGTATTTGGAATACGGGGTCCGTAATTTAATTTACTGACAAAAAGATAATCTCCAATGAGGAGAGACTGTTGCATAGACCCCGAAGGAATCATAAATGCCTCCAATAAAAAACCACGAATCAAGGTTGCAGCGACAGTCGCAAAAACAATCGCATCCGCCCATTCTCGTACCATCGATTTTTTATAGGGATATTTCTTCTTATAGTCTATATACGATTGATGCGCAATTTCCAGTTCAGATTCCTTTGTCGCCACGCGACCTTCGGCATGCGCTACTTTCAGATTTTTGGCATATAGCCCATTCAGAAATTGCACATTTTTATCTCTGCCCCAAAGTGGTAGCACGATAAACGGAACCAGCACAGCAGCGCAGTTTTCCCAAAACCTTCGTTTCCCAAAACAATGAATAAAATCGAGGTAGAGATTATAAAAGATAAAAACATTGACGATCGGAACAATCAACAGAATAAGCTGCCAGGTCTTCTTGCCGAGTATCCGCGATTGGATAAACTGACTATAGACGGGAACAACTCCCTCCCAGCCTTTGCGTCCTGCCTTTTCAAATAGCAACCAAAAGCCATAGGCTGCAACTATAGTCAATACAATAAAGATGGTAAGTATCATAAATTCGTTTTAATAAATAAACAATCGCTCTGTTGATTCTGGAGAGCTCTTCGCTTTTTGTAATTCGTTATATCGCATGATGTATTTAATAAAAAGATCATAATCATACTTTTTCTCATTTTCAAACTCAGCAAATAACTCCGGTTCGTCGTTGATCAACTTGGCGAAAATAATTGGCCTTTTCTTTTTGACATCACTAAACCACCCATTATGGTTGCTATTGATTTCAATGACCTCGCCAGTTGATTTTTTCAATGCATAAGCATGTTTATATTTATTGACCATGATATTTCCCATCGTACCTGCACCACCACCAATAGCTATGCCGGCCCCACCACTGACCTTCGTTTCCGAAACATAATATGCAATAATTTCTCCATCAGCCAGTACTTCTGCGAAAGTGGGATTTTGATTGAGCCCCTTCTGAATTCGATACATCTTTGGAGATGTCCCAGGCACAGCTTCTAATCCGTCTTCTACATAAGAGGGCGCATAAACTTTCTTTTTGGACTGCCAATATACACGATAGATATCGCCCGGCTCAAACGTTAACTTTTCTTTTTGCTGATTCTCAAATTTGAGTTTTTGATCTTTTACAGAGGAGATTTTCCCATAAAGGGTATCTGCATTCATAAGCACTAAGTAGTCTAAATTTTTGGCGACTTCCTGTGCGTGAGCTGTGATCGTGATCCCTACACAGGAAGACAAAAGCACGGCCGTTAAAATTGATATGGCTTTCATTGGAGTCTGTATTTGTCAATAACTTATGAACCTATTAACCTATTTTGATTGTATTAATGATATACTCGGCACTCTCTGTCCAAGCTTCATGTAAAACTACATAAAAATATGAAATTCAAGTTCGGCCTTCGGAGTTTTAACGTTTGTTAGCATTTTGTTTTGCTAGGCGCATTCCTACAATATTGCGCAAAGATTTTAAGATCCCTAAAAACGATCTCTAACAATACAAGTCGATACAGCCGTATTTCTCAAGCAAACAACAGCTGTACTGCAAAAAACAAAGCCACATCATTTTCGGTGATGTGGCTTACCCAATAGCTCATGCAATAAGGTTAACTTTTATATTTACTTTCAAATGCTGTGGATGCTTGATTGACACCATTGCTCATATTTTCAAATGCTTTATTGATATTTTCAAGCAATGCAGACTCTTTAGCAGCATCAGGTGTCTTATTTTTTCGGAGCTCAATCAATTTCGGATAATCCTCCGTAACGATTTTTTTATACCCATTTAAGCCATCAAGAACTGCTTTTTGGAATGTCGCATCGCCTTTGAAATCTCCCAGATCTTCGACTTTCTTGATATCATCATTCAAAGATTTTTCCCAATCTGCGCGGACCTGTTCGGCTTTCGTATAATCGGAGCCATTCATGGCGGCATTCATGTCTGTCACATGTTTTTCACTACTGTTTATAACGGTAATAATTGAATTGTTGTATGCTGCAGGATCTTTTTCTCCCGAACCACAACTTGATAGGCTCAGAACCGCTGCGGTCATCATGCCCGTAATAAATTGTTTAATCATTTTGATCTATTTTGTTGATATATTTCAGTATTTAATGCTCATTTACACAAAGATAGCCTTCAAAACAACTGAATTTCATCACGGAAATCAGGGATTTCTGCAGCCATTCCAAGCTAAAGGGACATTAACTGATTGCGAAAGTTGTGATTGCCATTACGTTGGTCAAAGCGGTCTGCGAGTTGATCCGCCAGTTTCCCATAATGATTAGCCAATTCGCTAGCGGTGTAGGTATTTTTCCCTTGAAAAAAATTATGCTGATTGCCGAGCTCAAGCATAAAAGATTCATCAGAGCCAAAATTCCTCATGGCTTCACAGATATAGCAGGCCAACTGAAACATGGATCGATTGTCGGGACCATCAGCCCAAGGCAAAAATCGTTCGATCCATTCCTTCGCTTTACCAATATCGGTATAGGAAAAATAGGTTGCTAGTTTAATTGCCGAAATCAAAATTGCAGAGTCCTTTTCTTTCTTAAACACCTCTTTTTCTGCCAGTAGCGCCATTTTATCGGCCTGTTCAGTATCACCTTGCTTAAGACCTTCATAAGCCAGGTTCACTGCCGTACGCAAAGGCACATGCGAACAGGTAAACTGGCCTTCAATTAAAGGTAAGGCTTTATCGACTGCTGGGCTATAGCCATCCTGTAATAGTGTTGCTGATACTTCTGCATCCATTTCACAGGCTTCACAATCGCTCATGTCATCTCTTTGCATAGCATTTACGTTTTTCAATGCGCGCTCGATAGCGACAATATCTTTTTGCGCCAGCGCATCACTCAGCTCCTCATTGTATATGGCACGCTTACCATAACCGTTGCGGATCAATCGTTGTTCAAAGTCGCGCAAAGCCGCTTCAATCTGCTCACGGCTGACAGCAGGATTATCGTATAATTCGGACATCATCCATTTGTATTGCCACAAGAAGTCTTCTTCATTAAAGAGTTCAGGATTTTCATCGTAAGCCTGTAATATCCACGCAAATGCAGGTAATGACTCGGTTGAAAAAGCAAGATCTATCTCTTCGCTGATTAAATCCAAGCGAAGGTCATATCCCCATTCAATATCTTGATTTTCATCTGCAATCCGAATAGCCTGTGTCAACAGGTTAACCTTTTCCAAGGTATTGTCTACTCGTGCAACCTGATTGCGAAGTTTCTGAATTTTAAGTGTGTACATCTAATTACTCCCTCTTTTTTTGAGTATATTTACTTTTTAATATATTTTCTATGCAATAAAAGGAAATCCTTACGCGGAGAAGTATACCCAACCGCTTTAAAGATTCACAAAATTATCCAACCCCATGACGATGAGGCTTTTCAGGGCCTCGTTCATGACCTTCATTTCCCGCTCCTGGACAGGGTACTTGCCCAAAATTAGCGCCTGCACGTAAAGCACTTCCATAACTGAACGAAGCATGTAGGCATCTTTTATATCCATTAGCGTTTTGATCAACGCATTGTCAGCATTTAAACATAACGTATTCTGGATCTTATTCGGCCTCGATGTCTTGAGTACTTGCGCAAAAGGATTTGCATTTTCCTTTAATTGGCTAATCGTATTTTCTACATTATTTTGCTCCATTTTTGTAAAAATAGCCGGCGTATCAATCGGTTTAAACCGTCTAATTTCAAGGACGCAGCTATAATCGTCTAAAATGCGCTGCACTTCTTTCTGAAAAGAAACATAGTGATTGTGCTCATCTTCATGAATCGGCTGAAACGTTTCAAGGAGCTGATTGGGCGACATCTCTGTTATCTTATAATCGCTATATTTTTGATTGATCCTGCGGAGCAACTCGGTATCAAATGTGTAGGACGCATTCACAAGAATCATCCCCTGTGTATCGGCCATACGGTCAATCTGTTTGAAATCTTCAAAATCAGCACAGTAATAGAGCTGTTGCTGATGATCAATGATATTTTGAAAGCTTCGTTGTCCGCGATTGGTTTCAAACGGAATATCTGCCAAAAATATCGCTAGAAAGTCCGGATCTTCGAGCGCGAAAGCTTTCAAGTGGAGATAGTGAGTTTGGATAATGCGAATATATATATCGAAATCGATCTTCTTCACCTGTTGCAGGTACGTTTTCAGCACAGCAGCTATTTCTTTTCGCGCCTGCCGTAGTAGATCATTTTTCATCAAAGACTCCCGTGAGGCTGTGGCACTAAGTTCCTCTGTATTGACAAGCATCCGGACAAAAAATGCCCAATTTGGCAAAATAGATTGATCTTCTTCAGCGAGAAACATGCGCTTCAAGTAGATACGGTGACGCTGCTTGCTGCTAAACTGCGTACGGAAAGGTAAAATATACAACACCCCCTTTGCCTTTCCCGCCGTCGTTTCAAATGGAATTGCATCTAAAAAGTTGACATGAAAGAGTTCTTTTCCAACAGCCAGCAATTCTGCTTTCGAAACTGATGAAGCAAGCCATTTGGGTTCTTCTTTATGAATAATCTTTTCGGTAGCTCCAACTACAATCGAAATGTTTTCTCGCAGCGCATCTCCATAAAACTTGATTTTTTTCTCAAAATAATCCGCTTCAAAAATATAGTTGAATTGTTTTTTAGGGCTTAGGATAACACGTGTTCCGACAGGAATATCTTCAGTAAGCCGCTCGATTTTATAGTCCCCTTCAGCTCTCGCGGTCCAACGTAGAGGCAGTTGTTCAAAGGCAGATTTTGTTTCCACAATTATCTCATCGCTGACCACAAAACAAGAAAGCAGTCCAATACCAAACTTACCAATGAAATCCTGAGCATCCTTAATGTCTTTACTCTTTGAACTCTCACCTATAACCGACAAAAATTGATGAATATCAGTCTCCTTAAGGCCTATCCCATTATCGCTGAACAGAAACTTCGGTTGTTCAATGCTTGGCAGCTCAATCGCTATTTTACCCTGATGCTGTTCATCCAAGTGTTTCAATGCTGTAATTGCATCCACTCCGTTTTGAAGCAATTCCCGAATAAATGTATTGGGATCGCTATACAGGTGCTCTGAGAGCAGTGCGATCATTCCTTTCAGATTGACCTGAAAGGAATAGGATTTTTCTTCTTGCATGTTTTTCTTACTTTCTCGTTTTCTTTGTCAATCGAATAGCATCTTCATGTCCATTATCGGCTGCCCTTTCAAACCACTCCAGGGCAAGATCTTCATTTTCTTCTACCCCATCACCCATAAGATAACAGTTGGCCAGTTTATATTGTGCTTCAGCATGATCGGCTTCAGCGGCCTTTATAAGCCATTCTACACCGTCGCGAAGATCCATCGGTATGCCATCTCCTTCCAGCAATTGCACCGCAACATAGTAACAAGCATACACATTACCTTGCTGTGCTACTTCCATAAAATACCCATAGGCAGCTGCTTTATCGATCTCGGTACCTACTCCAAAATAATAGCAACGGGCTAATCGGTAGCTCGCCTCCTGATTTCGTCGCTCTGCAGCTTGTTTATAATATCCAAAAGCTTTCGCTGGCTGTGCTTCCACGCCGATACCAAACTCATAACACATGCCAATTCCCTCCGTCAGATAGCCAAGTTTTTCGGCACGCGTGTAGTAATCAAAGCCTTTGTCGTATTCTTCCAGCTGATCATAGTCGAAGAAAAAGTAGTCGCCAAGCAGCAAGAGCGCCTCAGCTACATTTTTTTGCGCGGCCTCTTCCAAAAGCTGAAGACCATGAGCTGCATCCTTTTTCACCAATCCGGTCAAATAGTATCGTCCCAATACATAAGTTGCATAAGGGAACCCCAGATCAGCAGCCTTCTTAATATTTTCCTGAGCTTTAAATGTATCTTGGTTCAATCCATAACCATATTCATAACAGAGACCCAGATCAGTCAAAGCCTGTACGTGATTTCGTTCAGCAGCCTGTTGGTATAAAGCAATCATCCGGTCCAGATTTATCTCCGAACCTATGCCGCCCCGATAGCAGCGCGCCAGTTCATATATACTATTTAGCTCCTGCATACCGGCTCCAATTTCAAACGCCGTAAAAGCTGCTTTCGGTTGGGGAGCTCCGGACTGGTGATAATCATTTTCCAAATAAATACCTTTTAAATAATACGCATATGGATAACCAAGCTCTGCCGCACGCGAGAAATAATCAAAGGCCAATTTATAATCCGGTTCGGACTTTAATTCAGCAGCTAACCCCATTTCCGTTAGCGCAGTGGCATTATTATATCCTGCCGCTTCTTCAAAATAAGGCAATGCAGCAGCCAGATCAGGCGCATTGTTATGGATTCCATATTTTAAGAATCTGCCGACTTGATATAAAGCTTGTGGCAGTTTATCTTTTGCTGCATTCTGATAGTAAGCAAAGGCGGTTGTGTAATCCGGAGCAACTCCATCATAGCCAGATTCGACCATATTACCCATGCGAAACTTGGCGTAAGCAATGTTTTTTTCCGCCATTGCGCTGAAGCGCCGAAAGGCTGATTTTTCATCCCTTGGGAGGAACCTACCTTCGAGGAGAATTTCAGCAAGTTCAACCTGAGCTTCCACATACCCGTCTTTCTCGTCGAGCAGACGCAATAAAGATAGTCCCTTTTCGATATCCTGCACAGCCTCCTGATAGAGATACAGACAGGCAAGACGATAACCCGCATAATTATTATTATAGTCGTATGCTTTCTGAAGATACCACAGCGGTTCTTCGAAATCCTGTTTTTCCTGATTGTTGTTGCCCAGTGCCTGAAGTTTGATAAGTGCAATTTGCACCGCGGCGTCCATCATTCCGTATTCAAACAGCTCTCGATATTCCGGTACAAGAATCTCCTGTTCCCCTATGGAAGCCGCCTCCGCACGTTTTATTTCATTCAGCACAAATCTGCAATAACGAGATTCAGCCATCGTGATACCCTCTTCCAGGGTTTGCAGGCGTTTGCTCTTATCCTCTTTACGCGCATAGTAAAATTGCATCGCCTCATAATAATGACGCAGTATTTTCCTTTCCGGAGATTGCTTGAGCAGCTGAATACGGTCAAAGACGTCTTCATATTTATCGGTCCAGACATCAATATGGGCAGCATATGCGATTCCCCAAAGATCTCCGCCCAAAGCGAGTGCATCCAGTTCGGACTTGGCGATATCGCGGTCGATATCGGCCAGCAAACCTAAATAATTGTAGTATAGATAAAGAGGTCTTGCCCATTCAACCCCAGCATCGATGCCTTTCTTCAAATAAAGGGAAGCCTTTTCTTTCTCTACCACATGTCGGCGACATAAAATATGCTGTAAGCCAAGCTCCACCCATGCATGAGGATTGATCGCAGCATAGCGCTCTAATATTGTTCGTATTTTATCAATAAAAAAGGTATAATCCTCTTCGTTCAGATATACGTTTGCGGCAAAATCAGTTCCTTTTTCAAATAATGCATCATAAAGTGCAGCCGCACTGGACTGCTCCAAATTGTGCTCAAAATAAATCAGGACATCAAGCCATATATCGGGCGTGATGCGCTTCGAAAGGTCAACTGTCAATTGATGTTCAGCCGATTGCAATGCGGCAACTTTAATAGAATATTCTTCACTTAACTTCATATATCATCGTATGTACTACTTGTAAAACATGCTTTTTATACTCTTTAGGCGCCAAAAAGCAACAAAAACTTTGCCACTGTATCATACAGTCAATTCTGTTTATTATAATGCAACTATATTGCTTTTAAAATCTTTTTACCTATATTTGTTGCAACTTAATTGCAATATATTAATTGGAATACCATATGTATTGCACTAATTACGCTTTACGAATCGAATCCACATAGATGAATAGGTATATCATTTTTTCACTTATCGCAGCACAACAGTTATTTTTCCAATGTTATGGACAGGAGAAAAGTATCGAGCTTGAAGAAGTAAAAGTTGGAGGGCGACGTTATCACCGGGCAGCGGAAGGAGCCTTATCGATCCAGCTATTGACTGCCGACTCTATACAAAAATACCAGGCGGGAAGTTTAATGCAGACATTAAGCAGACTTCCCGGCGTCAGTGCCATAGGCATAGGAGCCAATCAGTCTAAACCGCAGATTAGAGGGCTCGGATTTAATCGTGTGGCCACGGTAGAAAATGGCATTAAACATGAAGGCCAGCAGTGGGGACTGGATCATGGATTGGAAATCGATCAATTCAGTGTGGGGAGTGCCGAGGTACTAAAGGGATCCAGCTCATTTCTGTATGGTTCAGATGCCATTGGCGGTGTCATTCGGCTATCACCGCCAGCGGAACTACAGGAGACAGGTTTTAAAGGGCAGTTTAACCTATTAACAAAGTCAAACAACGCTACTTTTGGCGGATCGCTACAAGCACAGGGCCGGAAAGGGAACTGGGTATTTGGAGGTGGATTCACGCACCTGGAATATGGCGATTACCGTGTCCCCACAGATACAGTCTATGTTTACAATTATGCGGTACGCCTAAAAGATCGGCATGTTCGCAACACTGCGGGACGAGAGACACATTTTCAACTACGTGGTGGATATCTATCAGATCGTTTTTCTTCGATCTTCTACCTGAGTAATTATCATACAAAGTTTGGCTTCTTTGCCAATGCGCACGGCTTGGAACCAAGGGGCGTAGATACAGCACTTTATGACAAATCCAGTCGTGACATCGGCTTCCCAAGCCAGACGGTCAATCACCTGAAGCTTATTAACCGCAACTTTATCGACCTGGACAAACATAAGCTATGGGTAGACCTGGGCTATCAGAAAAATTACCGACAAGAATATAACAATTACACCGCACATGGTTATATGCCTCCTGTTTATCCGAAAGATATGACTATCCCCATCAATTTGGAAAGATTGTATGACAAACAAGTCTATAGTATCACTGTAAAAGACCAATTTGCGTTGGCCACACATCGACTTACCATTGGCGCAAATGGAGAGTATCAGGATAACCGGATTGATGGTTGGAGCTTCCTTATCCCCACTTTTAGCCAAAAAGCAATAGGCCTATTCGTCTACGATCAATACAAACTCGCGGACGAAACCATACTATATGGGGCATTGCGTTACGATTACAGCCATATTCAGACGTCACCTTATCAGGATTGGTTCGAGTCACAGCTGGAAGAGAATCAGTCGGAAAGAATAGTCCGGGCTACAGCGCTAAGTCGCCGTTTCAATAGCCTGGTTTGGTCTATAGGAGCGGCACATCAATTCGGAGATTTGGAAACAAAAATCAATATAGGAAAAAGTTTCAGGGCCCCCATTGCACAGGAACTTGCCGCCAATGGTGTCAACTATCATTACTTCAGTTATGAAAAAGGCAACGGATCATTATCGCCTGAGCAGTCCTACCAGCTGGATTTATCCTTAACCTGGAATCCAAAAAAAGTCTTTATCGCCGTTACGCCATTCTTTAATTACTTTTCCAATTATATCTATCTCAATCCCACGTCAAGCTACGATCAATATTATGGCGCCGGCAATCAAATCTTTGAATATATGGAAAGCCGTGTTCGCCGTTATGGAGCAGAATTGAAGCTCAGCTACCAGCCTCTGAAACAGTGGAAGGTAGAATTATTGGGTGAATATGTTCGATCGGAACAACTATCAGGTGCAAAGAAAGGATATACACTCCCTTTCTCTCCGGCACCTTCAGCTTTGATGGACATCAGCTGGACAGCAAAAAATAGCACACATTTTAGAGAGACCTATCTTTCCGTCGATTGCAAATGGACAGCAGCGCAGCATCATGTTGTTCCACCAGAAGAGTCCACAGCAGATTATCAGGTCTTCAACTTTCGAGCAGGAACACAACTTCGGTTTTCGGGATCTGTTCTTCAATTACGTTTACAGGTTCAAAATCTCTTTGACAAGAAATATATGGATCATACCAGCTTTTATCGGCTGATATCCTTGCCTGAACAGGGAAGGAATTTTATCCTATCCATTGGAGTTCCATTTGGGAAACAGTCCCGATCATAAGATTATTAAAACTAAACCCTTTGCCCCTTATAAACAACCGTTGAGCAATATACGAGCATCGCAAGCTGATGAATATCGCTTAACACATACACGAATGAATAAAATTTATATATGAAAACACTTCAAAAATACACACTTATTACAGTGCTACTTGCTATGACTGTTGCCTGTAAAAAAGATAAGGAAAGCATTGATACCGAAAAACCTACCATCGCCATCGATTCGGAAACGGCTTTCCCAAAACAATGCAGCACAATTAAACGAGGCACAAGTTTTACTTTCCGCAGTAAGCTATCTGATAATGTAGCACTCGGGAGCTATAGCATCGACGTACACCATAATTTTGACCATCATTCGCATAGCACTGAAATCGGCGAATGCACGGTTGAGGCGATCAAAACGCCCATCAAGCCCTTCACTTTGGTCAAGACAGTTAATATTCCGGGGCAGCCACAGCAATATGATGCCGAATTAAAAATTGATGTGCCAGCAGATATCGATCCGGGTAATTATCATTTTATGATTCAGGTGACTGACCTGGCAGGATGGAGCAGCCAAAAGGGAATCAGCATCCGTATACTCGAGTAATACCATACATATTTATCAACTCAATTTAATTAAATCCATTTTACATGAAAACTAGAAACATTCGCTTCTTCTTCCTGTTAAGCACAATTCTTTTAGGCTTCCTATCGTCCTGTAAGAAAGATAACGAGGAAATTCCAGCACTTGCAAAGCCCCAGATAGGCACACTTGAGATCGGCAGTGGCAATAACAAAACTGTCCAAGCGGGATCAGATCTTCATCTTGAAGGCGATATTGTTGCCGAAGCACTGATTGCTAAAATCGAAATTGAGGTTCATCAAGAAGGTGGAGGTCAGTATAAGTTTACAAAAGCCTATACGGATGGGAAATACATTGGCGTGAAAAATGCAACATTTCATGAACACATCGATGTCCCTGCGGATGCTCCAGCTGGAGCATATCATTTTCATTTTACGGTAACCGACAAAGCCGGAAATGCGACTACAGCTGAATCACCGTTGACTATACAAGGTTCAGATGCCAAAGTTGCTTACAAGCTTGTATTTACGGAAGTAGCCGGCGAGGCCCATGGTGACCACTTCCATGATCTTGCCGACAAAGAAAAGGTAGAACCAATCGCTATCAGCTTTGATGAGAAGGGAACAGCATTGGCTGGAGGACATGCTCACATCAATCCCGCAGGCATCTATAAAATTGAATTAAAACAATTTGATGCTTCTTCAAAAGAAATCCAGGGACAATACATCAGCAATAAAACAACTGCAGATTACTACAAAGCATTCCTTACGGGTGGTTCTTTCGTTTTAAATCCGAATAGTAGTACAGGAAATGGAGCAATCTTTCAAACGAAAGAAACGAACTACGGTGATGGCACTGCAGTAAACGGAGCAACGGAGACGACAGGGATTATCACTTATTTTACGGCAGGAAAAGACAATGAAGGCGAGAAAAATGTATTCTTTGTACTTCGCAAGTTTAACGATGCCAGCACAAAGTCAAAAGTTACCCGTACGGACTGGAACTTATCGGATTATGCCACTAAGTTTGCTGGTCAAGATCTAATAAAGCTATCTTTTGAACTCCACGCAGAAGAAGGAGAAGATTAGCTAGCGCAATAAACTCAGCTTACTTGCCCAAAAGAACCTTCATGATTTCGCCGCTATGAGTGCGGGTATAATCATGAAGGTTTTATTTGTACAGAAATATCGTTTAGTCCCTTACTTTCGTAAGCACATTTCCCTGTTGATCGAGTACCAGCTTCCACTCCTCTTTTCGACTTTTCACTTCAAACACATAACTCGCTTTCTGCTCGGCGATAATTTTTTTTACGTCCTCAATGCGATAGCCTGGAAAATCTCTTTTCACCCGGTCCAGCACACTCTTCGGTAGTTCTCTTTTGTTGATTTCAGTTTTATACCGCAAAAGTTTTCCGTTATGCTGAAACCAAGCTTCCTGGTCAATGCCAAATAAACCCGTTTCAAACTCAGCTTCATAAATATTCCCCTTCAATTCCCAATCTACTTTTTTGGCTTTTGGAAATTTCTGCTGGAAACTATTCACCACGACAGCAGGAACTTGACTTTGTGGTATATCCTGAGCAATAGCTCCTGTTGTTGTCAGTGCAAGTACGAAAGCACTCCAGATTAATTTACAATTCATGATTCTATTTTTAAGTGTACTACAAAGTAAAAAAGCGAATCTGTAAAGATTTGGGAACACTTACCTTCTCCTGCTATATTTTCTAAGGGAACATATTGAGCTGAAAACTATGCTGGTTGTTTTCATAATGGTAGACGATTACAAAGCCATAGAGGTGACAGATGGCCTGCACAATGGCCAGCCCCAAACCAGTACCTTTGGATGCTGCATCTGACTTATAAAAACGGGAGAATACTAGGTTAGCATCCAACGCTGCATGTTCACTTGTATTCGACACGGTAAGCCTTTTGTTCGTTATATGGATATTCACCTCGCCACCTAACTTATTGTGGAACAAAGCATTTCGCAGGAGATTTGATACCACTATATTTGCCAAAGCACCATCCATTTGTACACTCAGCTGATCTTCTTGTACAACATGGATTTTTACCTGTTTAAATTCAGCAATAGCCTCAAACTCCGCTACAATATTCAGCACAAGCGTATTGAACGAAAGATCCTCATTGTGCAAAAATTGTTTATTCTCAATTTTACTCAACAGCAACAAGGATTTATTGAGGCGAACAAGCCGCTCGGCAGTTGCTAATACTGCTGCGACAGTCTCAGACTGTTCCTCGTTCATCCCCTCTGTTTCCGCCATGATTTCCAATTTGTTGATCATAATGGCCAACGGTGTCTGTAATTCATGCGAAGCATTGCCAATAAACTGTTTTTGCTGTTCATAGCTTTCCTCGTTATGGCGAATTAAGGTAGCCACAGCAAGCTGTAGATCTTTAAATTCCTGGATCTGCGTATCCATCGTGGGCTTCTCCTTGGTTTTGCCTAAACGAAACCCTGTCAACTGATCCAAGAAAGTATATAATGGTCCCCATAAACGTTCTATTACGACTTTATTGATAGATACGATACTGATGACCAACAAAACAAATAAAATAACAACAGAATAAAAGAGATTCTTGATTAGATCGCTTTCTTCGATCATAGAATTGATGATCGAAAGTTCATAATAATGTCCTTGATGTTCAAATGCTGTCGTCAACATTCGGACTGGTTCCAATTCCGGCTCGGGATCATCATCGTCCTGCATATACAACATGGTGTCCTTATAAACGTTTTGCATCTTAAGGGCGTGTTCTTCGGAAATCTGGCGCACCTTATAGTTATTTATCCCAAACTCTAAATCTGGGGCTACGGTGGGATTGCTGGAAAGTTCCTGGATAATGAGCCGCTTTTGGTTTTCGAGTTCTTCGTCGATATTATCGTGGATCACCTCCAGCATAAATAGATAGAACACTGTTGACCAGAGGGCGATAACCACCAACACGGAGATAGAAAGATACTTTAGTGTTTGGTTGGCTAATCTCATTTTTCGACAAGTTTATAACCGATTCCATATACCGCTTCAAAATCCACATCAGCATGACTAGCCAAGAATTTTTTGCGCAAATTTTTTATCTGTGAATAGATGAAATCAAGATTATCCGCCTGGTCCGTATTATCGCCCCATACATGTTCTGCCAGCGCACTTTTGCTGACCAGTCTATTTTTGTTCAATAAGAAGTAGTTGAGCATATCGAACTCTTTCCGATTTAACGGCACAGGCTCTTGTGCAATAAATAAGCAGCGTTCATTGAGGTCCAACACAATGTTTCCCATTTCTAACGTATTCTTACCTTCCCGTTGTTTCCTTCGCAACACGGCTTTAATCCGTGCATTCAGCTCCGCAATATGAAAGGGTTTTGTCAAATAGTCATCGGCCCCAAGCTCGAGTCCCTTTAGCTTATCGTCCAGAGAATCCTTTGCGGAGATAATGATCACATTATCGGACTTACCCTCATTTTTGAGCTGATCGAGGATCTGCAAACCATTACCTCCAGGCAGCATGATGTCGAGCAGGATACAATCGTAATCATAAACAGCGACTTTTTCAAGAGCTGATCCATAATCAGCGGCAGTTTCTACCGTATATTCTTCCTTAAGTAAAGATGCCTTCACAATTTCCCTTAAATCCGCTTCGTCTTCAATAACCAATATTTTCATCTTCTTAATTCTATTTAGAGGAAAACTTGTGTAAACAATAGTAATCTGTCCATGCTAAATGACAATTTACATACACAATTGTTTATGACAAAGGTACCTTGAATTTGGGAAAGATTTAGGAATACACTGCTAGCCTCCTATTTTAAGCTGACATCCAGGTAAACCGAATGACGTCCGTAAGTATCATAAAAAGGTTTATAAAGTACATCATCAATGTAAAATTCCAATGTTTCGGGATTCCCTTTAATAGACTTAGCAATATCCTTTGCGTCTAAAGTTACTTTACGCCAGTCTTTTCTTGCTGCAGGTTCCTGGGCGGCCAATAGGATTGGCCCATAAAACAGACTTGCAATATTGGGCTGATCCATAATCGGGTCCAGATGAAACTGAAATGGCATTTTGAGGTTGATCACATCCCCATCTTTCCAAGTACGGTTTAAGGTCAGATAAGTGCCCGGCTCAGCTTTAATTTTTTGATCGACTCCATTTATTGCAACAAAAAATCCCTTTGTTGCCCAGCTTGGCACTCGCACATGAAGGTCAAATTTGCCATTCCCCCGTATGGTCAGCGCTGTTTGATCCGCTTTAGGAAAACTGGTTTGTTGCTCGACGCTGATTCCTCGTTCCGTCCAGTGTAGGGTAGAAGGAATATACAGATTGACATACAGCGCCTGGTCATCTTTGCTTTTAAAATAGATTGTATTCTGCAATTTAGTACTGCTCTCAATAGCCGTACCATTACAGCAGGTAAAGCCTTTCATATCAGCATTTCCAAACTGCTTAATAGATCCCGCGCGTAAAGGCACATGATACGTGTTTGCTGGACTATTTTCAGCAACAGAAGCTAAGATATGATTGTATAATCCACGTTCATAATAATCCATCAACTCTGCGCGCTGATCGAACATAAACAAGTCACTTGTCAATTTCAGCATGTTATAGGTTGCACAGGTTTCGTTCTGCCCACCTGCAGAAAATCCATTTTCATATAATGTCGCCGGCTGACTAATAAAACATTCGGCATTGGCCGGATTTCTGGCTCCAGCCACACCACCGATACTATACATATAATCGTTGGTGGCCTTATACCAAAAGTTATCCGCTATTTTATAATATTGAGGCTCATTGGACACCCGGTATAGCTCCATGCTACCCACAATTTGAGGAATATGCTGATTGGCATGTAAGCCCCTAAAAGTATCTACATTTTTGGCCAGTCCATGTGTGTGCGCGGCATTGCCGTAGAACATATCAATATTGTCAAATAAGCGGGCGGTTTTTAAGTAATTCTCTTCACCCGTTATACGATATAACCTTGCCATCACTTCATTCATTCCGCCAAATTCACCTGCGATATACGTATTCCACATTTTGATTAATGTCTCTGTCGGGACTTTATTTAAACGTGTATACACCCAATTGCCCATTCCCTGTGCGATCTCCAATGCTTTTTTATTTCCACTTACCTCATAAACATCCATCAGGCCCGCCAGGATTTTATGCAGCGTATAATAGGGTGCCCAAACCTGGTTCTTCTGCCCGCCATATTTTGCGCCATGCTCAAGCATAATAAACTGATCCGGGGGATAGGCACTGATAAAGCCAAGTCCCCAGTTCCAATAATCTGTACGGATTCCTTCGTCACTCAGGTCAGAATCATAAGCTGATTTACCGGGGCCATAAGGTACTGCAGCAGGATCCGCAATAGAAGCCTGTCCCGCTTGTCTCGGCGTACCCGACAACTTTGACAAGGCATAAAGCACGTTGACCATGGTATCCATCTTCCCCAAAAATTTTGACTGGAGTACCTTATCGTACCCTGTACTCGCATAAGCTTGTGCAATTGCCGTCAGATAATGTCCTGTAGCATGACCGCGCAGTTTGATATCCTGGCTGTCCCATACTTCCAAGGGCTGCGTACCGATCGGTTGTTTTTGCCCAAACGCGTGTCGAAACATATAGAGGAATGAATTGGGATCCGATTTTGCCAATGTATCAATGAATTTATTGCGATTTTCAATAAACTTCGTTTGATGCTGCTTTACATCCGTATTAAGGGAAACCTGATCCAAGTGAAATGCGTCCAATTTTAAGCTAGGCATCTTGGACCTTACCTTCCCTTTGACTGTAATGATGGCTTTGGGTTTCAGATCAGTCCCGGGAATACGTCCCGTGACGGTATAAGCTGTTTGCTGCGCGACGGCACTATTGTCGGTTGGTGCAGGCCACAACACACGCACTTTTGGTCCCACCATACCGTCTTTATATGTCCCGACGACATAACTCGGCAATCGTGGCAGCTCGCCTACCTCTGTTTCTACTGTGACATCTGCAACTCCGGTTAAAAAGGCATTATAAAGCTCTGCTTTGTTCATTGGAAATCGCGGTAGGTCATCCTCAGCCTTACCTTTAGAAGTAACATCTTCACGCACACCCTTCAACGCATTTCTGTACACCATGCCGATCTGGTTTCGATTCAGCGGCACACGATAAATGCGAAAATCATGCAACAGTGCATTTAAACTTACATTTCCACCCAACAGGGATTTTCCAATGTATAATGTCCTCTTACTACCTGTCTGTCCAAAAACCTCGGTCAACTCTTGTGGGATGTCTTTAACTTCTCCAGCGGGCATACCATCTAAATATGTTTGCATAGCCCCTGTAGCAATATCAACTACAATGGCCAAGTGCACCCATTTGTTTAAAGGCACTGCCGAAGAGACCGCATTTTTTACTTCGGCCTTCTTTTGGGCGATTATCCCCATATAGCCACCTTGTAGCGCTGTACCTGTTGGTGTCCCTGCAAAATGCCTGGTGATATCTTGTCCAAAATCGAATAAATACTGGCCAGACTGCGCTGCACGTAAGTACATCCAGCCTGTTATACTAATAGACTCGAGATCCGCGAGTACTTGCGCTGGAAGTACGACAAAATCGTCCTTCCCTCCAGCTAGAGAAAGCACTTTTGTAAATTGCTTATCTGATACAAATGAAGCTTTTGTGCCTTGGAATTTACCATGTAGTCCATTGCGCGACCAATCCTTAAAATCCCCATCAAAGACGTAACGGGCCACCATGCCTGTCTCTCCAATACCATCCAGGATCTGATCCCCACCCTGTGCCACAGCTACAGCTGTCGTTTTGATAAAAATCGTAAGAATTGCTGCAAAATATATCGTATATCTTTTCATATCGCTATCTTTTATTCGCTAATGATTTATTGTTTAAAGATCACCTTCTAGCCAGGTGAAAGCTATTACCGTATCCTTTTCCTTGATTGTCTTCAACAGATGACGAACAAAAAGAGAAGCAATGCCTATTAATAAGCTTCCAAAGTCGAAGAACATTTTCTGTATTGCCGTCTATTTGACATTTATAAAATTAATGACTCTACATCATTATACATAGGTTTATTTTAGCCGATATTCTCCAGATTTTAACTAAGGTGTATCGCGTATACTGTCGTCCATAGCCCCACAACTCCTGCCGCCCGCCAGGAGAAGTAAAACGCCAATATGCTACGAAGATAGAAACATGCGCAAACTCAGCTCGCTATGATCGATTACTCCTCGGTATTTTGTATTTTAGATTCGATATGATCTACTATGGATAAACGAAATTCAAAAATTTGGGCACCAGTGATCAGTCTGGATGGTTTCCGCAAGGAACAGACTGCAGGGCGCGACGAACTCCTATTTAATGAACTGCATGGCGAGCGGCTCATCGACAAACCGCATAAACATGACTTCTTTATCATAAATCTGTTCGATAAAGCATCCGGCTTCCATACGATCGATTCGATTGACCATATCATCAAAGACCATCAGGTTCATGTGCTCTTTCCGGGGCAAATGCACAAATGGCATGTCTATGCGGGTACTATAGGCTATCAACTCATGATTGAACGATCTTTTTTTGAGCACTTTGCCCCTTTCTTTCGCTTTTCATTCACCAATTACCAAAACCATCCCGTCATTGATCTTACCGCAGATGCTTTTGCACAATTGCATTATGAATTTGAATCTGTGAAGCAGGAGTTAAAAAGAGAAAATTCACTTATTCCATTGATAACTGCCCGAGCGGGAGTGATCGCAGCGATTGTAAGTCGAGAGGCCGAGTCTGCCTTCACCGAATTCAAAGTCTATCAGTCTGTTCCACGACTTGCCAAGTTCAATATGCTCATTGATGAATTTTTTAGGGAGCAAAAGCTCGTCGTCTTTTATGCCGAAAAGCTTCATATTTCGCCCAATTACCTGAACATACTGTGCAAAAAACATCTGAAAATATCAGCCACACAACTTATTCACCAACGGATCAGCATTGAAGCCAAACGTCTTTTGCAAAGCACAGAGCGATCCATTAAAGAAATTGCCTTTGAATTGGGTTTTGCAGATCAAGCTTATTTTTCAAACTTTTTTAAACAGCAAACGGGGGCAAGTCCAAGTGACTTTAGAGAAAATATTCATGTGGGGGAAACTCCAAGTCCCTTGAAAGCAACTTGAAAAAAAGATAAATCACACAAAGAATGGCAGAAATCTCCCAGCAATAATAGGGTACCAGCTATGTAACTTTGTAAAAGACTGGTAGACTTTTTATTCCGGTCACAAAATAACATAATAGGAAATCAAATGAAATCAACGGCCCTTACACGCAAGGAGTTTATCAGAAACTCTGCTCTGGCTCTTGCGGGTGCAACATTTATCCCGGGAATGCTATTTGCAGAAAATCAACCTAATGTGGTTCATCAAGGACTTTTGAGCGGCTACCAAGGTAAAAAAAGTTATACGTTGAAAAACGTGTTGTTGGAAACCGGATTTGAGTACGATGGTGATGGCAATGTAACCGCAACAAAGACCGGTCTTTTTTCCATTCAGATAGCAAACGGCAAAATCAAAAATATCAGTGCCAACAGCAACAGTGTTGATGCGATCGATGCAAAAGGACTTTTGATGCTGCCTTCTTTTAAAGATATGCATATCCATTTGGATAAGACCTATTATGGCGACAAATGGCAGGCAGTAAGACGTGGCCCCGGAGGTGTAAAGGGTATGATTGCTCTAGAACAGAAAATTTTGCCAGAACTGCTCAAAAACTCTACCCATAAAGCAGAAAAACTAATTGAACTGTTACAATCCAAGGGAACTGCCTTTGCACGTAGTCATGTCAATATTGAACCGACATCCAAACTAGATTCTTTACATCATCTGCAACTGGCACTTGAAAACAAGAAAAATGGATTTGGAGCTGAATTGGTTGCTTTTCCACAACACGGTGTCTTCTATACCGATTCGGTTCCTTATCTCAAGGAAGCGGCTAAAACCAATATTGATTTTATTGGTGGGGTCGATCCTTTTTCCATCGATGGCGCTATTGAAAAGACAATGGATTTTACGGTTCAACTGGCATTGGATAACAACAAAGGAATTGACATTCACTTACACGAGTCTGGAGAATCCGGTTTGAAAACTGTAGAATACTTAATCAATAAAGTAAACGAGAACCCTGTTCTCAAAGGCAAAACCTACCTCAGCCATTGTTTTGTGCTTGGTCGACTGGAAAAAGCCAAACAACAAGAAATGGCCGAGAAACTGGGTGCCGCACAAATCGGTATCGTTTCTACGATCCCATTTGGAGGCCTGATTATGCCTATTCCGACGCTCATGGAAAATAATGTTAAAGTCATGACGGGGAATGACAGTATTGTAGATCATTGGAATACTTTCGGAACAGGCAGCGTGCTACAAAAAGCCAATCTTGCAGCTCAGGTATACGGCCAGGCTACTGAATATGCACTATCCCGTATACTGAAACTTGCTACCGCAGGCCCTACTCCATTGGATGACAAAGGCAATATGCAATGGCCAAAAGTCGGAGACAGTGCAAATATTGCATTCCTTGACGCAAGTTGCTCAGCGGAAGCTATTTCAAGAATATCGCCCGTAAAATCACTTATCTATCAAGGAAATCTTGTTTTCTAACCGTAAGACAAGCCAATAAACGACGCAGGATTTCAGCTTGGTTGTCAAAAACAACCCAGCTAAGCAGAAAACATCTCCTATGAAAACCAAAAAGGTTCGGGGTAATCATTACCTTCGGACCTTTTGTTTATGATTTAAAATGCTTCATGATCCGCGGTTCAATCCGATCGCTCAGCAGATAAGCCAGGGCGAGCATAAGAATTATAACACCTGAAAGGAGCAGGTATTTATTCAGATACAGATACAGGTGATTAAAAATAATAAAGCCGATGTGTTGATGGATTAAATACAGCGGATAGGTCAACATGCCGATTTTAACAAATCCAGACGAATTGATCGCCTGCAGTTTTTTACAGGAAACCAGTAACATGAGCAGGTAAAACACAACGATGGTCGCACCAATAATATAAGGTGAAAAGTCACTGTGGAAGGTTCGTTCCAGCCAATGAATACGTCCCACAGCACCATCGATGGAAATGTACAAACACCAAGGTAGGGCCACAAAATGCTGAACTTTTGCTCCATGCAAAAAGATCTGACAAAATATAATTCCAGCAATAAAGTATGCACTCCAATCGAGTAAAAAGAACTCATGGATTGCGTCATAAATTTCCGAAGGCCCAACAAAAAAGCGTAGGCTGGACAATAGCAGCCAAAAATAAACCAAGTAATCCAAGCTTATTTTTTTAAATCGATTCAGAATTAGAAACAAAGCGATGATCAGGTAAAACTTCAACTCCACATAAAGTGACCAATAAGCGCCATCGACATCCCCCTCTCCCCATAGTTTTTGCACCATGGTCAGATTGGCCAATAGTTGGGTAAATGTGACATGATAACGCGGTGCGCCCCAAAAATAAGAAACGATAAAAGTCAACAGCAAACAAATCCAATACATCGGATACAAACGCTTGAAGCGGGAATAACAGAACTTCCGCAGTGAAAGATGTTTAATGGAAAAAGCAATCACAAAACCACTAATGATAAAAAATAAGTCTACGCCCAGGTAGCCGTATTTAAAATATTCTCCGACTCCATCGAAACCCAATAGCGACATATTTCCGGCTGCATACCCCCGATATAAATAATGATATAATACAACGGCGGATGCTGCGATAAAGCGAAACAGATCGATTTGATAGATTCTTTTAGACTCAGACATTTGGCTGCAAATATACGCTGTTTCCGGAAAATTTTAAGAAGCAATATACTCGCCCTTACAAAAGATACTTACATCGCTATATCCTCATTTTTATCACATCTTTATGTGACTCGAACATATTGTATATCCTTCTAATCGTGAGTAATTTTATTTCAATTAAACTATTTACATACATCATGTATAATATTATGAAAAAAAAACTACTTTTAGCCCTCTTCACCATCGCCGCCATTTGCGTTGGTCAAAAGGCACAGGCACAGGTAGCGCCACAAACTAATACTGCAAATCTAAGTATAACTCTAGATGATGCTCTTTCTTTTGTGTTAGCAGACCAAGCCGTTACATTTACTTATCCCGATGCAGACGCTTATGCAACTAGTCAGCAAGTTACCAAATTAGGACATCTGACCATTGTCAGCAACAGAAAGTATGACATCAATGTAAAAGCAAGTGCCCTGGCACCTTCAACAGGAACTATTAGTTCCCCAACTGACGGCGTTGCAGCATTAGCATCCGTAAAAGTCAGCGTTTTGGGTACTCCGAACGGAACCGTAGCTGAGGTCCCATTAAGTGTAGCTGGATCAAACCTGGTTACAAATGCGACAGCCACAACGACTTCCGCATACGACATTAAATATGAAATTGCAAACGCAGGTGCTTTAGTTAAGCTACCGGCAGAAACGTATTCATCAGTTATTACCTATACTGTGACACAGCAATAAATTATTCTTGATTTCTATTTTTCATTTGTGAAGTATTATTTAGTATTATTTTTAATATACGTAGTAAATACCCTTGCTTTTGGGCAGGGTATTTCTGTTTCACCATCCCGGATATTCTTTAAAGGCGAAGCAGGGCAAACAGTTAATCAAGCAATTACTTTCAGTAATACCTCCGCATCGGCTCTCAACTTTGTAGCCAATCTCAAAGATTGGGACCGTGATTCTCTAGGAAATAAAGTCTATTATCCTCCGGGCAGACAATCTGCATCCAATGCAGCATGGCTTTCGCTTTCAGAAAGCACCATCCATCTTAACCCTGGTGAGACCAAGCGGATCAATCTTTCTATTACTATACCCAACGATCCGAAATCAAAACAACTCACCAACAGCATGTTATTCTTTACCCAAGTCAAAGAACAGCAAGGAGCTATTGCTACAGGCCTGAATGTGAATGTAGTTGTCGAAATCGGCATACAAGTTTATCATTTGCCTGCAGGATTAGCAGGAGGTGAACTAGAATTTCTGGCTTTTGAAGACAAGGGCTTTATCGACCTCGGCATTGAACAGCCGGTTAGACGTATGCAGGTTAAAGTGAAAAATACAGGAAAGATCAATAAAGATGCCTATGTGCGATTTGAATTAACGAATACAGAGACAGGCGAAGAGACACCGGTCAAAGCTGTCGCTATGGCAATGCTTCCCAATGCCGAACAATGGATTAAGATCGACCTACCTGGCAAACTCGTCACAGGTCATTACCTGGCTATTGCCATTTTAGATGCTGGTAGCCAATACGATTTAAAAATTGCAGAAAAAGAGATTACATATTAATATTGCGGCCTTTATAGGCCTATTATGCTGTTTTGGACAAAGCGGAATGGCACAAAATGTTACTTTATCTGTCCCCATCTCCAATATCATCGGCAAGAGTCCATTTCAACAAGCAACTGTCGTCGGTAAATACAATGGTGTACTGGGTTTGGCTCAAACAATCAACTTCAAATCATTAACACCATTCACCAACGGACCAAATAGCATCCCGCTCAGTGCTGCCACACTTCAGATTACAAAAGTTGGCACAACATTGACACTCATCAGTAATGCCCCAAAACTTAGCCTTACGAGCAACGATCAGGCTTATTTTTCGGCCTTGATTACATTAAATCTAGTAGCTGGCGATGTTTTAGTCAATTTCGAAGTAAACACCGCCAATCGAACGTTTTTGCCAGGAACGTTCTCCACACAATTAGACATGTATGCCCCGGGGCTCCTCGGCCTTGGTAATATTATGGCGCCCACTTCAACTCCCATCAATCTAATCATTCCTGCCTTCACTACACCACAGATTATCGGCAATAGCAGCATCCTTGTGAATGATCTAAATTATTTCCGTAGTACTGGGGTTAATATTGACAAAATCACGTCGCTATCGACGACTGTACCTTATCAGGCCAAACTGAAAACGGCAAGCCCAAACTTTAGTTTCAGTACAACTGCTACCTATAAAAATCTACCTAATACCGCTGTTAGCGCTGTCACAGCGAAGCTGAAGACCAGTACCACAACCTACGCCGCCACCCCCTTGTCCAATACTGTACAATCATTGAGCGGAGCAGTTAATATACCTGTACCGACAAATAATACCGAATCGCAAACCTATACCTTTGGCATAAGCGCTAGTGACTTGAAATCCAATTTTCTTCAAGCCGGCACGTACACGACGGACCTCAATTACACCTGGGATAAGGCGGCAACAGCACCCACCTATACATCAGGTGGGGCACCGACGCCGGAAACTAGCAAACTTGAAGTCATCGTTAGCGATATGAGCGAGTTGGTAGTCAACCAAACTGCCGTCAGTATTGACTTTAATAGTGCCAACGATTATAAAAACGGCGTCAGCAAAGATATGCTCAACCATATCACACTTAGCAAAACCACCCCTTACAACCTCTATATACGAGCCAGCTTGCCCGCATTCAACAACGGCCCCAATACCATCCCGCTAAATGTCATGCGCATTGGTCCAGCAACAGGGCAAACAGGCATGAATACTGTCACCCTCTCTAATACCGCACAATTATTGATCGACAATGCCGATCCAGTCATCGATCGTAACCTCTCCGTTCAATATAGCATTCCTGCTACAGAGACCAGCAAATTACTAAACAAGCCCACTGGCAGCTATTCCACCGATATCATCTATAGCTTTGTAGCCCCTTAAAACCGTTTCACCTCCATCTTTCGCCGTTCGTCCCGAAACATAAAAGGGGATAATTGTATAAGTTGCTGCTTATCCAGCACCACCTCACAGGCAGGATTATCAATTGAAAATGCCATACCCTCTGTCACGACCGACACTCGATAGCCACCCATCGGCAAGTAAAAAACATAATTGCCATCCACATCACTCAACGTTGTATACACTTTCCCCTCTTTACTAACCGCGTTTAGCCTAATTCCAGCCAAAGATGGATTAGTATCCATATACCTATTCCTCACTACTTTGATTCCTCCCTTCAAGATTCTAGTCTTGACTAAAGGTACTTCCAAGCGTTGATTTTTGGACAATGCGACAGTTAATGCTCCCTGCGATACCCAACCCTGATTATTTTCTATCAAAACTGTATAATTTCCTTTTGCCATTGCAAGGAATTTTACTCTACCACGCGCATCTGCTACAGCCACCTCTTCTCCAATACGCACCAACACACCTTTCCCCAGCAACTCCCCTACCTCATAAGTTCCATTATTATTGTTATCTTCAAACAAAAACAATTCCAACGAATGACCTTTTATAGAGCTGGACCCACCAAAACCCTTTTCTATCCCCAACCGAATCTGCTTGTTGTTATACACATACGAAGTCACAGCCGCCATATTATATCCATCAACACCATTTTCGTAGCTTAACGGCAAAGACGTCGCGTGCATTAAGGTATAATAGATATCAGCTGTAAATTTCCAGTTCCCTTTCGCCTTCCAGCTCAGACTCCCATTGATGGAAAAGTTGTTGCTGCGTGAAGCCCCATAATAACTATACATCGTCGAAGCCTGTGTTTGCAAACGATTCCCAAAAGCCTGCCACTGCACATTGGGCCCAATAGAATAAATCCGATAATCCGACATCTGAGATAACGAAGCAGCATCAGTAACGTAATACGGGTTTATCTGCACAAATGCATTCACCCCCAATACGCCATAATTATACCCCCCATTGATCCTAACTGATTGGAAAGGCGCCATTGGGCGCCCCGAAGTATTGCGGTATGTATATCCATAATCTGTTCGCAACGAAAATCGATGCGCTGCATTAGAGAAATTCAAATCTGTTACCACACGTACAGCACTCGATTCCCAAATACCATGGGTAGCAGAAACTCCGGCACTAGCATTTAAAGGAGCTGGATTCATCAAATCGCTACCCAATAACACATGCAAATCCGTGCTGCGCTGCACCATCCAGTAAGGGCGCAAATCCAGCTTAAATCTACCCAGGTCGCGATGATAGCCCAGCTCATAAATCTGTATCCGGTTACCATAGTTAAAATAAGCGTTGCGATCACCCGTCAGATAAGCAGGATTATTATCCAAATAGCTTAATCGGGCAGACAGCGACTGACGATCTCCAACGGTCCGGCTGATTCTCGAATCAGTCTGTAGCACACCCCGTCGTAGTCCCGCATAATAGGGCGAACTGTAATAATTGATACTGGTCAGTTGATAAGATCCAAAACTCGCATGGTAACTCAATCCTATAGCCAGAGCCTGATTATTCAGCCTAGAGCCTACCAAACGTTCAAAACTATAACCTCCTTCTATATTCAGCAACTGCTTTTCACTCAACCAAAAATACCCCTTTCCGTTAATCTGATCGCTATTGACACCCCGGTAGGCATTATCATTATGAAGATAACTGATACTCGATTCTTGGTTCAAATCTGAGCGGACCTGATAACTCAATCCCCAGATCTTCCCTCCTGGAATAAGATTATTTAACTGACTCAATAACATATAGGAATTACCAACCCCATACAGGCTAATTGAACGTCCCTTATCCCACAGATAACTTGCCTTTAGTCCACGTCCGTTGATCGATTGATCTAAATTATCATAAATATTTCCCAGCTTCAATCCCCAATGCTTCGTTTTGACATCCACATAAGTGTCATACACATTCAAGGCTTGCTGTTTCTTGTAATAATCCACATTCAAACGATAATCTAATTTAACCTCTTCCCCTAAATTTAGCGAACCAAAACCCTGAACTTGCTGTACCGAAAGCCCATGATCCATATCCACATAACGCAGCGCCAAAGTATTGTTCCGTAATTGTCCGTCTAAACCATTGTCCGTACCGAAACGTTTCACACTACCTACCGTAAGGATACGTACCCGATTTGTTGCCAAAACCGCACCATCCGCATTGGTAGCTACTATTTGCAGCTCTGCATCCCCCATCACCTTTTTGGAACGTGCTGTTATTGTAAATTTAGAGACCTCCTGTCCGCCGGGAGCTATAGTCATTGGAAAAGTTTCACCCACAAGTTCAAGCCCCATCGGTAACCCCGAAAGACGCAGTTGTACCGTTAAAGGTATCAGCCCAGTATTCACTGTCCGTAAGAGCAGCTCTGAACGCCCTGTCACTTGATCCAAATAGTACGCCGTCTGATCCAATTGCAGTAACAAAGCATGATCTATTTTTAGCACGGTGCAAAAAGAAACCTTAGGAAGCTGAATAGATTGATCTGCCGCTGTTAGGTTAATGTTGAAAGACTGCACTGCTTGGTTAATTGTCTGTCGATCCGCAATATACTTAAGCGGAAAAGCCCGCTCCTCCTTGGGCTGGAGAATAATTTTTTGCGGCAATCGTATTAATCCTTCTAGAGTCTTGGTGCCATCCGCATCCGACAGCAATTCAACTATTTTATTTGTCTGATTTATCAAAAGTAATCGATTAGCGAAGGTCTGATTATTTTGCACAGCAATTGTGTCTTTTTCAAAACGAGCCGACACTGCTGCCTGCTGTGCTTCTACAGAAGAGAGAAAAACAAAAATATAATAAAACAAAAAGAGAAAAAAACAATGGCCTTTTATGGTTATTGACATGTCAGACAATTCATATAAAACAAAAATCCGCCAAAAATCGATCAGATTAAAATTTAGCAAGTCACATGTTCATGTAATAAATCGCTAGGCTGTCAGCTGTGCAATCAACTCACCCTTACTATTGATTTGGAACTTTCTATAGATTCGCTTAATGTAAATACGGACCGTGTCCAACGAGATTGCATATTTTTGGGCGATCATTTTATAGCTAAGTCCTTCAAGGATGCCATTAGCAATCTGCAACTCTCGCGCAGTCAGCAAATTCTCGGATCGTTTAGCACTGAAAGCCTGTTCAATCAAAGCACGATTGACTGAAGGACTAATAAAAGAACCATTTCCCAACGTCATTGTTATCGCATTTTTTAAAGATTGCAGACATGTCTTTTTCAGCATATAGCCTACAGCGCCTTGCCGAAAGCAGCTACGCACCACCCTTATATCGCAATTATTGGTCAGCACCAATATTTCAGCACGTGGGAACAGGCTTTTAACCCGTTCAACAATTAAGCTATCTTGATGATCAATATCGAGAATCATCACATCAGGGATTTGGTTGCGACGGGAAGAAGCAAGTGTATCCTGATCAAACAGTACATGTATCGGTATTGTTGATTCAGATTTATCGTTTTTGGATATGTTTTCCTTTGTTTGTATCCGCTCTTTCTCATCCATGTCAATTATCCCAACTGTAATCATGATATTTCACATTTTATTAAATTGAAAACTATATGCTTAACCGAACTTTCACGCTATATCTGTCCCGCTCTTATCAACCTATTGTAATATAGACAAACCTATCCTTAAAATTGTTTCTAAAGAAAAAAACATCCAAAATAAAATTTAAAACCAATCAATATTAACAACATTAAAAATGAATTTCACAATAATTTACTTAAGGCCAACAAATAGATTGAAAACAATTTACATAAATATAATTTTTATTATTTAGAAATTCAAGTTTCCTTGTTGGAAAATTCAAGATAATAACATTATCTGCGATTGAAAACGCTGCCGAAAGCGATCTAAACTTTACTAAAAACTTAATTATATTTGAAAAAAAATTCCGATGAGCCGCCTCTCTATCTTATTTACTTTTATTTCAACAATGTTCGTCAGCTTTTTTGCCTACGGCCAAAATAGTGGCTGGGACAAGTTAGACAAACAACTTGCGGAGACAAGCAACGATTCTACACGAATATTGGAGTATTATAAAGTTGCTTCAGAAATTTACCGCAGTAATCCCCAAGAAGCACAGGAAATCGTTTCCAAGGGCCTTAATATGGCTTCAGAAAAGAAGTTTGCAGCGTTGGAAATTGACCTGCTTAATCTACAAGGTGTTATTTATTTGAAGTTAAATAAGTTCGATGAAAGTGTAAAAACCCATTTCAAGGTACTCAAAAAGCGGGAAGAACGTAACGATAAGAAAGGGGTGATGCTTTCTTACCTTAACATAGGAAATGTCTTTAATAAGAGTTATGATCCCGACCAGGCCTTAAAATATTACCAACGTGCGCTAGATTTAGCAAAGGAATTGCGCGACACAAGGAATCGAGCAAACATATCGACTAATATTGGCAATATATATGCCCAAAACGCTTTGAATGGAGAGAAAAAGAAAGATATAGCGCATGCCATCGATTATTTGGTAAAAACGGTAGAATTCTGCAAAGCCAATGCCCCCGAAGTCGATCTTTACAATACGTACATCTTATTAAGCTATCTCTATCTTAAAGCAGATAAGCTAGAATGGAGCACGTATTATACAGATCTTGCAATCGGCATCACCAGCAAGAAAAAAGATCCTGTTGGGGAAAGTTATGCCCGAATCAACCGGGCCAATATTTACGTCAAAGAAAAGCGATTTGAACTGGCCGAACAGGAAGTCACCCTCATCAAGAGTATCATTACAAAAAGTGGTTTCACCAATCTAACAGAGGATCTTCAGGGTGATTTCGATAAAATAGCGAAAGCGATCAAAGAGCAGGATGCACAGTTAATACTGAGCGATCAGGATAGTTCGGATCGGAAGTTTCACGAAGATGCCGAAGTCCTCCGGGTAAGGATTAGGGAAGAACTTCGGGAGAAATATGAAAGTGAAAAGAAGGAGCTTGAAAATAAAAATCTGTTATTAAAAAACGCGAATGTAGAGCGTGAAGCCCATTGGATAAAGCTGATCGGGTTATTGACCTTTTTTGTTCTCCTGATATTTTTGGTGATGATCATTTTGCTGATCAAAAAGAATAGATTATTACGTGAAGAAAAACGGAAAGTCGATCAGCAGGCCGCCGCGATCACGCAACAGCATGAAGAACTGCTGCAAGCAGATCGCTTTCGGGCCAGTATCTTTTCTGTCGTGTCGCATGATTTACGAAGCCCTTTATCTACATTTCAGGCCTTACTCTCCGTTTCAAAAATCTTTGACCTACCAGCGCATGAAATTAAAAGTATGTTGATCACTATTGGCAATCAGGTTACTGCTGCATCCAAAATGCTCGATAGTTTGCTTATATGGTCTTCACAACAAATGGCTAATGAAAAGCTTGACATACAGGAAATCTTTCCCTATCAAATTATTAAAGACTGCGAGAATCTTTTCATGGATCGAATAAACTTGAAAAAGTTATATATAGACATCAAAATTTCTCCAAACTTATCCATCCATAGTGACCTTAAACGATTTGAATTTATCATCCGAAATATTTTTAACAACGCCATCAAGTTTAGCTTTAGTGGTAAAGCCATTATTTTTGAACAACATGAAACCGATAGCAAAATCCTTATTTCAATAACAGACCAGGGCGTAGGCATGGATGAAACAAAAATTATGGCACTGAAAGGTATGCAACAGCAACATAGTCTTGATGGGACCCTCGAGGAAAAAGGAAATGGTATAGGTTTAATGTTATGTCACGAATTTGCAAACCGAATAAAATGTTCTATAAAGATTGAAAGTCGTATTGGATTCGGGAGTACTTTCACGATCCATATTCCAAGATAAACAAAGTTTTTCCTTAAGATCGACTAAAAAAATAGAACCCTAGGGTCTATATTAATTAGAAATTAATGATTTTATATTTGATGTAAGAATGCGAAATTTCGCATGGGCTATATTATAATACATTATAACCTTTTACATCATGAGAAAACTCATATTTATTTTATTTATCGCGACCTCATTTACCTTTATACGCTGTGGGTCTAATGAAAATGCTGTCTTCCAGGAAGATGATATTCTCACTGAGACATCTTGGCTTCGCAAAGACATGGATGCAGAAATTATTTACGGTGGGGGTGATAATTATCTTCGGATTAACTTCAAAAAAAGCAATAATTATGAAATTGTGCAGCTAAAGGGAGAACGTATTACAGGTCTTAAAGAAGAAGGTACGTATGCTCTCACGGACAATAAAGATCTTGTAATTACTACAATAAAAAATCAGCAAAAGCTATCCCTACGTTATGTGCTTGTAAACGATAGGACACTTAATCGTGTTACTGAAAAAGGGGAAGTGCTCAGCAACGCCTATGAAGCATATATAAAGCAGTAAAGCGACGGCAATTTATGATTTTATAATCCGTTTCAAATACTCTCCATACCCCGACTTACAGAGAGGGGCTGAAATTTCTAGCAATTGCTGTCCATCAATGTAGCCCATTCTGTAAGCGACCTCTTCAATTGCTCCTATTTTCATCCCTTGCCGCTCCTCAATCACTTGTACAAATTGTCCTGCCTGCATGAGCGACTGTATAGTTCCTGTATCCAGCCAAGCTGTACCACGATCAAAAATACCTACCTTCAATTTACCACGGCGAAGATACTCCTTATTAATATCTGTGATCTCCAGTTCACCGCGAGCAGAAGGCTCTATGTTCTTGGCGATAGTAACCACTTCGTTGTCATAAAAATAAATCCCGGGAACCGCGTAATTCGACTTTGGCGATTGTGGCTTTTCCTCAATAGAAACAACCTGCTTTGCCTGATCGAACTCGACCACCCCATAACGTTCAGGATCTTGAACGGGATATGCAAAAACAACACCTCCATCGGGATCAGCACAAGACTGTAAAAGCTTCGATAAACCCGATCCATAGAAAATATTGTCTCCGAGAATAAGGGCCACCTTGTCGTTACCAATAAATTCCTCGCCCAACAAGAATGCCTGTGCCAATCCGTCGGGACTCGGCTGTTCTTTATACTCAAACCGACAGCCTAATTGTGAACCATCGCCCAGTAATTTCCTAAAATTCGGAAGATCCTGAGGCGTCGATATAATCAAAATCTCACGTATCCCGGCCAGCATCAAGGTTGACAGCGGGTAATATATCATCGGCTTATCATATACAGGCATCAGCTGTTTGCTTACTGCCAACGTAAGTGGATGTAGTCGTGTTCCTGAGCCTCCTGCCAATATAATTCCTTTCATAGCACTCGTATTTTTATCGTTCTTAATTTTTAAACTCTTCGGCTAGCATTTTAGCCAAACTTATCTCCCAACTGGGTACCTCAACTGCAAAAACAGCCTTGATCTTCGACTTATCGAGTAAGGAATACTTTGGCCTGCGTGCAGGTGTCGGGTAAGCACTTGTGGGAATCGGTTTTACTTCACAATCGAACGAACGGAAATCACGTATCGCTACAGCAAAGTCGTACCAAGAAATCTCACCTTCATTGCTATAATGATAAATACCGCCTTCCCATTTAGAAGAATCCACTATTTTTACGATTGCCAAGGCTAGATCCTTCGCATAGGTAGGGCTTCCAATTTGATCGTTAATTACCCCCACTTCATCACGCTCATCCATTAAACGACACATGGTCTTAACAAAATTTTTGCCGTATGTGGAATAAACCCAAGAGGTACGTATGATAATTGCATCGGGGCACCATTTCTGAATCGCCTGTTCTCCTGCCAGTTTCGTTTGACCATATACATTGATGGGGGCGGTTTCTGCAGTTTCTGTTAAAGCAGAAGCAGAAGATCCATCAAAAACATAATCTGTCGAAATATTGATTAGGCGTGTACCATGAAGATGACAGTATTGTGCGATCTCTTCACAAGATACGTGATTCACCAAATCAGCATTTACCTGATCCTCCTCAGCCTTATCGACAGCCGTATAAGCCCCTGCATGAATAATAAGGTCTGGCTCATACATCGCCAAGATTTGCTGTATGATTTGAATTTGATCCAATGGTAATTGTTTTCGATCCAAAAAATAACACTCCTTTTCGATATTATCCAGCAAAAGATCTTTTAGCTCTGAGCCAAGTTGTCCTGAGGCTCCTGTTATAACAATCCGCATCCCATTTTAAATTAGTTTCGAACGCAACTCTTCAAAGGATTGTGCCTCCTGATCTTTTTGTGAGAGAATCATTCGTTCGCTAGGAACCTGCCAGTCCACGGCCAAATCCAGATCCAATGGATTTACCCCATCTTCTGACTCTTTATGATAGTTGTTATCACATTTATAGAAAAAGACCGCATGTTCGGACAATACAGAAAAGCCATGCAAAAAGCCTCTAGGCACAAATAATTGTTTTTTATTTTCAGCAGAAAGTTCAACGCCAATATATTGTCCAAAGGTAGGTGATCCTGGACGAACATCAACAGCGACATCCCATACGCTACCTTCAACAACACGGACCAATTTTGCCTGCGCATGCTCACCGCCTTGCAAATGTAGACCACGCACGACACCAAACTGTGATTTGGATTGATTATCCTGTACAAAGTGTGGTGTATAACCGAGAATCGCCTTTAGTTTCGTTTCATTAAATGATTCAAAAAAATAACCTCTTTCATCTTCAAATACGGTCGGTTCAAGTATAAAACAGCCCTTTAATTTAGTTTCCGTATACGTCATTCTTATGCATCTTTATATTGATTGTCGTAATATTTTTTATAATCCCCAGAAGTTACGTGTTCCAACCACTCCTGATTGGATAAGAACCAGTCTATCGTCCGAGATAAGCCCTCTTCAAAAGTTACTGATGGCTTCCATCCCAACTCCTTATTGATCTTCGTTGCATCAATAGCATAACGTAAATCATGTCCCGGTCTATCTTTCACAAAAGTTATCAACTGTGCCGAGGAGCCTTTTTCACGCCCCAGTTTCTCATCCATTTGTTTGCAAAGCTCCTTGATCAGGTCTATATTTTGCCACTCATTAAATCCACCAACATTAAAGGAATCCCCATTTTTACCTTCGTGAAAAACAAGATCGATGGCTTTAGCATGATCAATTACATATAGCCAATCGCGGGTATATTTTCCATCACCATAAACAGGGAGTGATTTATTATTCAAAATATTATGAATGCATAACGGAATCAATTTCTCGGGGAAATGATTCGGTCCATAATTGTTGGAGCAGTTTGTCAAAACAATGGGCAAGCCGTAGGTATCGTGGTAAGCCCGCACAAAATGATCAGAACTAGCTTTGGAAGCTGAATACGGTGAGTGCGGATCATATTTTGTTTCTTCCGTAAAAAAACCCGTATCACCGAGAGCGCCAAACACCTCATCTGTTGACACATGATGAAAACGTTTTCCTTCCAAATTATCCTTCCAGATTATGCGGGCGGCGTTCAATAAATTGACCGTTCCAATTACGTTGGTCATGACGAAAGCCATTGGGTCGACAATTGAGCGGTCGACATGGGACTCCGCCGCCAAATGGATAATACCATCGGGCTGATATTCTTGAAAAATTGCCGAGACAGCCTGCTGATCCGTAATATCTCCCTTAACAAAGGTATAATTAGGCATATGCTCGATATCCTTCAAATTCTCCAGATTACCGGCATAAGTCAGCGCATCCAGATTAATAATTTGATATTCAGGATATTTTAACACAAACTCACGTACAACATGTGAGCCTATAAAACCTGCTCCTCCAGTAATTAAAATTGTTTTATTCATATAAATAATGCTCGACTTATTTAGACCATATGTTCAGGAATAATGAATTCACCAAATAGTTTGCTAAAATACTAAAAAAGCCCTCCAAAAAGAGAGCTTTTTATTTCTTTATAGCTATTAATTAGCTGAAACCTCTGCTATTTTATATAGAATTACAGCACATTCTTTGCTAAAGAATAAACTGGTACGTCTACCGGCGCCTCATCAACCAATTTGATCTCATTCTTCTCCTCCTGTGTGTCTAACACTTCGTATTCTGAATTTTGGGATTTAAACTCTGGAACAATCTGCTTCATCCCACCGACAAGCTCCATAAAATCGGGCAGTTGGGTGTCCGCATCCAAAATCTGCCGGCAAATTGCATTAATACGTTCTGCTTTAAGCGACAATTCATCATGATTCACTTTTGCGATCATAATCTTTGGATGGTGGGTCTTCACCGTATTCTCATTATTTGCCAACAGTTCTTCATAAATTTTTTCACCTGGGCGTAACCCAACAATTTTGATATCAATGTCTTCAGGGTAACGATAACCTTTTAATTTGATCATTCGTTTTGCCAAATCAATAATCTTCACAGATTTACCCATATCGAATACAAAGATCTCGCCTCCTTTTCCCATCACACCAGCCTCCTGCACCAATTGACAAGCTTCGGGTATCGTCATAAAGAAACGGGTGATTTCGGGATGAGTCAGAGTGAGCGGTCCCCCTTCTGCCATTTGCTTCTCAAAAAGTGGAATGACAGAACCATTTGAACCAAGTACGTTTCCAAATCGGGTAATAATAAAACTGGTGTTGGATTTACCACTACAGCTACTCACATAGATCTCAGCCATACGCTTAGTCGCGCCCATGACATTGGTTGGATTGACAGCTTTATCGGTCGATACCATCACCATTTTTTTAGTACCGTACTGCATACAGAGATCCGCTATATTTTTACTCCCCAATACATTGGTCTGAATAGACTCATAGGGATTCGCTTCCATCAAGGGTACATGTTTATAGGCAGCCGCATGAAATACCAGATCAGGTTTGTATTGCGCAAATATATTCTGCATAAATGCGTAGTTACGCACATCCCCTACTACACAGTGCATGTGCTCAGGTTGTGTTGCCTTGATCGATTGCTGTATATCATACAACGCAGACTCGGCCTGATCCAGTAGAATTAAGGTTTTATAATGACGTCTGGCGATCTGGCGGGCCAATTCCGAACCAATAGATCCGGCAGCACCCGTAACTAGGATCACTTTGCCCTGCATCTCTTGCTCAATCTCCGGGTGATCTAATTTGATTGGCTTACGTCCCAGTAAATCTTCAATCTTTAATGGCCGTATTTCACGCTTGGCCCCTGAATTAAGTAAGATTCGTGCCGGCGGCATAATCTTCAGTTCAAGTCCGATATTTTGAAACCAATCTGACACATATTCTAAACGCTCGGGATCGTTATTTTCAACAGCGATGATAACCTGAGTAATCTGGCATTTTTCAACATATTCCTTTGTAATTTCAGTAATATCTTTGATCTTTAATCCCGCCAATCGTTTACCAATCCTTGATATTTTATCTTCCACAAAAGCGACAACTTGATATTTCGTCCTCGGATCCTCTTTCAATAGGGAAAAAGATACAAGACCCGGTCTTGAAGCCCCAAATATCAGCACATTTTCACCTTTCCTGCCAGGCAGAAAAATATATTCATAAATAGTCCGATAGATAACGCGAGCACCAACCATGATCACCAGCAAAATTGTGGACTGCATTGTCAACACACCGTAGGACAATCTAAGATAATCTCCGGCTACCGTACCTTTATCAAAAACAGCTTTTATGATGAAAGTTAATACCATTAAAATTAGATAAGCAGACCCAACTGTTTTGAATATTTTAATGGTATCCCGAATACCTGTCTGTCGAACAATTCCTCTAAAGGTATCATAGCACAAAAACATAAGGAGGTATATTGGCAATATAACGACAACTTTTTTCAGCATCAGGGCGATATCAAATATACCCCTGAAGTTGTTGACCACATAATTTGAAAACACATAGCTCGCAAACACAAACCACATATCAATCATTAAAATGACCCATCTTGGATTGTCCTTTCTCAGGCGTCTTCTTAAATCTCCTAGAGAACCCATCATAGCTTTTTCTCTTTTAATTAAAATGTTACTGACCGTGTCTGCGACAAACGAACACGATCTGATATGGCTTTATTATAATATTTTATAATGGAGACGCAAGATAGTTAAATTTTCACATCTGAAATGCTCCTTTGCTAAAATATCATTAAAAAAGAACCCTATTCATTCAATCAGTTTATCACCGTGGACTAAGCAACTATTATACCGAAACTGTTACATTGAAAAAAATTAGCATTAAAATATTATAATTAAGAGTACAGGCTAATAAAAGAACAATTTGTTAACATCAACTTTCGAAACAATTTAGTGGATAATATAGCTCTGAAGATACAAACGTAATTATTGGCATATTGTTTGTACTAAATAACAAATAGTCATGGAAAGGAATTAAAATTTTACATCTCCGATTAATATAGACTGAAACGCCGCTCCTTAACTGAACTATTTTGCACAACATAATTAATTTACATCATGGGATTTTTTAGCAACCTGTTTGGGAAAAAGACTTCATCCATTCGATCTTTGGCGCAGTTGGAATTTCTAGAAGTAGACATGCACAATCATCTTTTACCTGGCATTGACGATGGAAGTAGTTCTGTCCAACAATCATTGCATTATATCCAAGAACTTCAACGCTTAGGCCTTAAAAAGTTTATCTGCACGCCACATATCATGTCGGGTGTACATCAAAACACCAAGTTTAGTATTGAAAATTCGAGAGATTCGCTTATCGATGGATTAAAAAAATCGGGTAAAGATGTTGATATCTTCGGGGCGGCAGAACACATGATTGACGAAAATCTTCCCTTATTGATCAGAGAAAATGAGCTATGTGTGATGCCAGGCGGTTACGTTTTGATTGAGATGTCTTATCTATCCGAATCGAAAGCATTGTTTCATACCATTTTAGAGATACAAAAATTAGGATATAAGCCAATTTTAGCCCATCCGGAGCGATATAATTATTACCACAGTAATTTTAATATTTATAAACAGATCAAAGATGCAGGCTGTTTACTTCAGCTAAATCTACTTTCTTTGAGTCGATACTATGGCGTCGATGTGAAAGCCATTGCCATGACCCTCTTGAAATCAGGTATGTATGATTTTGTAGGAACCGACCTCCATCATCAACGTCATCTTGACGCGCTGAAAAATATCGTTGAGAAATATCCTATCCGTGAGATGTTGAAAACTTCGCCCATCTTAAATGAAACACTTCTTGATCATATCAATCAACATAAAGCCCAAGTCATTGCTGGATAAGCGACAAATGAAAGACGCGCCTACCTTATAAACAGGTTCTAAAATACGCTATTGTCTTGGAGAGTCCTTCTTCAAGTTGAACTGTGGGACTCCAGTCTAAGCTTTTCTTAGCAAGCTCAATATCTGGCTTCCTTTGCTGCGGATCATCTTGGGGTAAAGGCAAAAATTTAATCTTTGATTGTGATCCCGTCTGCAAGATAACCTGCTCCGCCAATTGCAAAATAGTAAATTCATTGGGATTACCGATATTGAGGGGTCCGATAAAAGACTTCTCTGTAGCCATCATTCGGATCATTCCTTCCACCAAGTCATCTACGTACTGGAAACTGCGGGTCTGATTTCCTTCACCATAAATAGTAATATCTTTATTTTGTAAAGCTTGCATAATAAAGTTAGATACTACCCGTCCATCCTGGGGATGCATGCGTGGGCCATAGGTGTTAAATATCCGAACGATCTTTATCGCCACATGATGTTGTCGGTGATAATCCATAAAAAGTGTTTCTGCGCATCGCTTTCCCTCATCATAGCAGGATCGAATACCGACAGGATTAACATTTCCCCAATAGCTCTCATACTGCGGATGAACCTGTGGGTCGCCATACACTTCACTAGTAGAAGCCTGTAGAATACGAGCATTCACCCGCTTCGCAAGACCAAGCATGTTGATAGCACCCATAACCGATGTTTTAATGGTTTTAATCGGATTATATTGATAATGAACGGGACTTGCTGGACATGCCAAATTATATATTTCGTCAATCTCAGCCAAAAAAGGCTCCGTTACGTCATGCCGTACAAGCTCGAAATAGGGATTCTGCAACAGATGAACAATATTCGATTTATCCCCTGTAAAGAAATTGTCCATACAGATGACTTCATTCCCATCTTTAAGTAAACGTTCACATAGATGAGAACCTATAAATCCAGCTCCACCTGAGACTAGTATTCTTTTTTTTAGGTTATACATAAATTTACAATCTATAATATCGAATTTTTAGTGATTATCTATGGTATCCCCGAGCGGTACACGAAAGCCAAAACGGGATCCGCGATGTTCTTCCGACTCAAAAAAGAATGTTCCACCACCGCGCTGGATAAAATGATAAACTACCCACAAACCTAAGCCTTTACCTTTCTCACGCATTGGGGTAATCTTACCCTCCTCCTTCATTTGATCCAATAGCTGACGCTGTGCATCCACACTCATTCCTACCCCCGTATCGATAAATTCGACCATAGCATCATCCCCATCGCGAGATAAATTGAGCTTAATCAGGGAATCTTCGTGACTAAACTTCACAGCATTGATCAAAAGATTTCTTAATATACTTTTCATGATATCTGCATCAAAAAAGATCTGCAAACCTGGTTGTAATGTTAATTGTATTTCGATATTTTTCAATTTAGCTGTTGGTTGAAGTGTCTCCACCACACCTTTAATCATTTCATCAAACTCAATTTCCTGTGGCATATAGCTTAACACGCCCAGGCTATTTTTAGTCCATTTGAGCAAATTGTCCAAGACACTAAAAAGCTGTTCGGCGATATCATTACCTGTATTGACCATATTTCCATATCCGGTATTACTTTCTTCAGCACTCATGGTCAATATATTTAAGATCATTTTTAGCGAAGAAATCGGACTTCGTAGATCATGTGCCAGAATAGCATACATGCTATCCCGATTTAATATTGCTTCCTGCAATTGCGCCGTCTGTTTGGCAATTGTATTCCTCGATTCAATAAGCTTGATCTGATGTTTGATGCGCTGAAGTAATTCCTTTTTATTGAAAGGTTTCGGAATATAATCTACACCACCACTATCAAAACCACGTACCACATCGTCTGGAGATTTTAAGTTGGTAATAAACAGCACAGGAATATGCTTATATGGATCCATGGCTTTTAATTCCTTAGTTAGATCAAACCCGTTCGTCTCCCCCATCATCACGTCCATTAAAATAAGATCTACTCTCTGCTCTTGTAAATTTTCAAAAGCCCCTCCGGCTCCGGAAGCTGAGAATACGTTGAAATCCTCGCGTTCTAAGATCTCTTTTAATACAAAAAGATTAAGCTCAGAATCCTCTACTATGAGAATATTATACATTGAAAAATCGATTTCCATAGATCATTATTAGCTTGTGTAGATACTATCCTTTTATAAAATTTATAAATCAATATTACAGGAATAATTGCTTCGATAATTTGTGTAGCAAAAATGTTATCTAACATCAATTTATTTTAAAATCAACCAATACAGGAAGATGATCACTATAGTCAACATTTCCTGTTCTGTAATTTATAGCCCGAAATTCGTCTCCAGAAAAGAATACGAAATCAATGCGAAAGAGCTTCATTAAATTACTGTAAGTATATCCATACCCATTACCTGCTTCGCGAAACGCATCCTTCAAATTTCCTTTAATTTTATGATAACTATATGAATTGGGGCTATTGTTGAAATCTCCGCACATAAGCATCGGAAAAGGGGATTTATCCATCACGCTTTTGAGATGATCCGCCTGAGGGCCTCTTAATCTAAAATTTCTCGATAAGGTATTGAGAGCACCCAGCCAATTTGCACTTCTGTTTTCCGCAGGAATTAGATCTCCTTTTACCTGATTCCAGTTTGTTGTCTGCAGGTGGCAGTTGCCGATCCGAATTTTATGTTTCTTATAAGATAGATCTGCAAAGATCGCACAATTAGGGCGTTCATCAAATGAAATGGTCTGTACCGAGTCTAACGGAAATCTACTTAAAATAGCAAGTTGATTCTGCCCTGACTTATTTCCTGTCATGATGAAATACTGAAACTGACCAAACGTATGCTTCAATTCCGACATGGTACAACTAGCTGGAACTTCTTGTAAACAGAGTGTATTTATATGTTGTGAATCGATATAAGCTGCGATCTGCTCCATAGATGATAGATTATAAACCATTTTAAACTCACGAACATTATAAGTCGCTACACGTATATCCGTTGTTTCCTCCCATTGCTCCGGATTGTTTTGAACGATTTTTGTAAAATAATGAAAGTTGGCCAATATTGCTATTAACGGGCAAATACTATACCAACTATGTTTATACAATCCAATAATTAAAAATATGAGATTACAGCATAAAAGGGCAGGCAATAACACACCGACCCATTGAAAGAAAACGGTCGTCTGTGGCGGGATATACAAGGCCAAAAACGAAAATGAAGTGACGAGTGCGACCAATACAACAATGCATCTCATCAATAATACCGAGATCTTGATCGGTTTATACGCTAGTTCTTCTGCCATATAGCAAAATTTAAACTTGCTTGCCAATAGGCAAAATTATAATAAAAGTAGTGCCTTGTCCTAATTCCGACTCTACAGTTATCTCTCCATTCATCTGCTCCATAATTCCTTTACAAATGGCCAACCCTAGACCCGTGCCCTTATCGAGGGCATTGATCTTATAAAACCGCTTAAAAATAGAATCCTGCTTTTCTTTAGCAATACCGATGCCGTTGTCTTTCACATAAAACTCTATATGATCTTCTTTTAGCCTATAACCAACATGTATAACACCATCAGGTGGTGTAAATTTTAAGCTGTTATTAATTAAATTGACAAGAACCTGAATAACCCGCCCACGATCCAGCCAAGCCACTAACTCCCTTTCGGGAATGTCAAAAATTATCGCTGGCTGATCATCATTTGGTAGAAAACTCAATGATAATTCATTCAGTATTCCTTTGAGAGAAACATCTGAATTCTTTAGCCTCACTTTCCCTGCATCCATCTGCGACATTTCCAACACATCCGTTATCAACCGCAACAACTGATTACTATTTGCATTAAGGAGTTCACCATACTCTCTTCTCAATTCAGGATCTGTTGTTTCTGCAATAATACTTCCAAATCCCATGATTGCACTGAGAGGTGTCCTAATTTCATGGTTCATATTGGAGATAAAGGCAGATTTTAACCGCTCAGATTCCTCAGCCGCTTCTTTTGAACGCAATAGTTGTTCTTCATAGCGCAACTGATCCGAGATATCCCGCTTGATGGTCCATACGATATCTTCGCCATTACCGTTTTTAATCATTAAAGAACTACATTCTGAACCAATAATATCCAATTCCGGATACAGCGTATCACAACGATATTGATAATAACCCGAAGCCGAAATGATTTTTTGCACTGATAAGTCCCAGGCTTCTTTAGTCGTGAATTCCCGCAGGGATTCGAAAACTTTTAAAACAGAGATATCTTCCTCTTCTTTCATACTATTTTGCTGTCGGCATGCCTTGTTCGCAAAGGCCATATTACCATTTTTATGACATGCAAAAATACTATAGGGCGCATTGTCAACAACAGCAAGTACCATTTCAAGTTCATTTCGATTCTTAATGAAATCGCTTACATTCTGTGAAAAACCATCTATGATACAAATATTGTTTTCAAGGCGTTTGGCATATTTTGTCGCCCGCACATACGTGATGGGTGTACCAGGTTGTTTTATCCGGTACTCAAATGTACTATATTCAATAGCGTCATTATGCAGAAAAGCCTCCAATTTCCTTCTATCATCTGGGTGAACATGTGCGAGTAGCTCTTGCAAAGATATCCTCTCAGGATTTTCCAGGTTCCTTTTTCGTAGATTCGAATAGCCATTGTGCGTAAATTCCTGCTGTTGTAAATCATAACTCCAATGCCCGATCCTAGCAACCTTTCCTACCTCAAGTTGAGCAGTCAATGCCGATTTAAGGCGGTACTTCATGTTACTGCGTTGCGTAATATCTCGATATTGGCAAAGCAGATGTTCCTCGTCAAATTTATGAATGACGAACTTAAAATAGTACATTTGTTCATCTGTGGGTAGGTCATAGTTTAGATTCGAAGTCTCTCCTGTATGACGGCAAAAGGCAAGTTCCCGTTTAATAAGAGTCGATGTTGGCTGGGGAAATAGCGACAAAATATGTTGACCGATTACATCAATATTAGGATTTAGAATTGGATTATTTGTTTTCATAATCGCGTCCACACAGATATTATCATTATTAATTAATAACAATGTATCGCAGGTTATATTCAATACTTTCTCCAAGTATCCTAAATCATGTAATATTTTTTTCTCCGTCATATTTTTTAAACTATTTCCTTTGAGATTTCTCCCATCCACCGATAAAGCCTCTATTAAATAAGTAGTAGATACCCCGTATCACATTCATATTCATAAACAGAAAGTAGTATGGGATATAAAATACTTTATAACTATTCGGATCATCCTTCGTCGCATAACCCAAAACAGCACAAATATAGAAAAGGCATTGAAGCCAGAAAATGACATTAAACACATTTAGCAATGATGAACTCCAATATCCAAGAACTGCTGACAAAGGTAAAAGTGCGAATAGGGCAAAAGGTGTAATGGACCATCGTAACACGCGATGTGATATGTATTGAAAACTCAGCTTCCCAAATTTAAATCCGTTTAGTAAAGGCAACAGTCTTCCAATCGACTGCCACCCCCCTGCAGCAATACGTCTTTTTCTTTTTCCTTCCTCCTCCATATTCAGCGAACCATACTCGACAGCAAAAGCATCTGGCGTATAGGCAATACGATATCCCTTTTGCGCAATGCGCATTGAAAGCATAAAATCATCCAATAGGGTATCCGCTTCCATCGGAGCAAATAAATCCGTACGTAAAGCAAATAATTCTCCAGCAGCACCTACAGCAGAATAAAATTTGTAGTCTAATTTCTTTAATAGCGATTCATATTTCCAATACGCTCCCTCCCCTTTCGACGAAACTGTATCATCATCATTAAAAGCAACCCTTTTCTCTCCAGAAACACAACCGATCGACGGTTCATAAAATTGGCCTGCAATGATCTTCAACGCCTCTGCATTAAGTAAACAATTCGCATCACTAAAGACCACAATTGGAGTTTTCACATATTCCATACCATGATTAACGGCGGCTGTCTTACCTTTCCTTAAGGGCGAATTAATAATTTCGACCATGGGATACTGTTTTAACAACTCATGACTATGGTCGGTACTTCCATCAATAACCCACAGAATTTTTAATTTATCTGCAGGATAATCGAGTTCGAGGCAATTCAGCATTTTCTCTGGGATGACTGCAGACTCATTGTAAGCTGTAATAAACAAAGTCAATGAGGGAAGATTATTTTCGTCACTATTTTGATACGCTTCCTTCATTCTAATACGGTATGGAAATAACCTTGCCAATATAAAAATTACGATAGCATAACCGATATACGTATATAGCACCAAAAAGAGGGCGCTCCAAAAAATAATATGCAAACTCATTTGTACTAAATAGATAACCTATTTTCTTTTATCCTTGTTAATCAAATTCGAATCTTCATCCCTATAGCTATCCGACTTGGAAAAAACTAACATTAAATTCTTAAATGCTTTTTTACAACGAACTTTAAAACTTTTGAATAAAGACCCGTCTGCCGCAAGTGTTCCATAGCCCGTTATTGCTTTCGCTTTTCTATTATGGACAAAAACAATCCGACCAAATTTTTTTAGTCCCAAGGCTAGGGATCCGTCTTCTCCCCGTATGATATCAGTCCGTATTCCAATCTTTTGAGCTAATGCTGTATGATAAGCAAACACCAAACCCCGAACACTAAGTTCTGGCCTGTTTATCGATTGGATGAACAGAAAAATGTCTCGTGCGCGCTCATAAATCCATAGTGAAAATCGGCTATGAGCCTTATCTGGAATATAACCCCAAGAAGCGCTTGCTGCCACTACACCTTTTCGTTCTAATGCGCTTACCATTACATCCACATATCCGCTTGGATAAAGTGTGTCGGCATCGATATTAAGATGATACTTCCCTTTGGCATGATTCAATCCACATTGCCTCGCAAACCCACAACCGCTTTGTTTCTCATTATAATATCGAATTCCTGCTTTCTTAAAAATTTCCTCGGTTTTATCAATTGAATTATTATTTATACCGATAATTTCAATAGGATACCTTGATTTAAGATCACTTAATGACCATAAGCAAGCCCATAAGTTCTTATCTTCATTATAAGCGATAACAGCTACAGTTACTAAAGGCTCATTCGCTTCAAATCTTTTAAGCTGTTCCACAATCGTATTGATTGTAGACTGAGATACTTGATCCGGCTGCACCTGATAAGCAGATAAATACTTCCTATACCATTCGTTATTCATAGCTAATCATTCTACTGGTCGTATAGATTCGAAAAGTTGCTGCCACTGTTTTGCTATATTTTCCAAATCAAACTTTCTAACATCATTTCTAGCATTTTTTCCCATTTCTTTTCTCCGTGCATCGTCTTCAATAAGTAGACAAATTCCGTCTGCCAACTGTTTAATATTACCATTTTCTACCAGTAATCCATTCTGCCCATCAACGATAATATCACGGGGACCACATGGACACATAAAAGACACGGGCGGAACGCCATAAGCCATTGTTTCTCCCAAAACCAGTGGGAATCCCTCATATCTTGATGATAAAACAAAGATTGAACTATCATCATATTTTTCAGCTATTGAAGCAGTTCCATTTTCCAAAAAGCAACTTCCTGACAACCCCAACTCTTTTACCATCGATAAATACATCGCTTTATCACCTCCCCCATAGATTTTTAATATCCATTCCGGATGCTTTTTCGCCACCATTTCCCAAGCACTAATGAGTAAATCAAATCCCTTTTGATAAGTCATTCTTCCAACTGCAATTACTTGTTTATTATTGAGTAGAGCAGCTTTATCAGGATAGAAAGATAAGGGATTGGAAATAACCGAAATATTGTTAAGTTCATGCCAATACCCTGCATCCTCATCCGTTAGCACGACAAAAGCCGATAGCTTCCGCAGATTCTTGATGAGTTGTCCCTGCCACAATTTTGATATTCCTCTCTGCATAAAGCCAGGAAATCTTTTATCTGTAAACTGGCGATAGACTAACCTATTAAAATGTAATTCGCCAACTTTCAAACTGCCGTCTTTTAAATCATTGATAAAATTGACGTCCCGTCTCAATAAAGAGACGGTAATATCAGGCTTAATAAGACATAATTGTTCTTCAAGTCTCGCTTTAAACAGTCGTTGCTTTTTCCAATAGCTTAAGGTTCGCTTCAATAAGGGTAGAGAAAATATACCGTCAAAGTTGATATCGAGGTGATGCAATTTTATTTTCTCATCTAAAGGATAATAGGGCTCTGATCCTTTTCCGTCAGTGACAAAAATATGAATTTCATAATCAAATTTTTTGACGAAATAGTTTACCTTCGCTGTGAGCACCCTTTCCATGCCACTAGGGTAAAACAGGCCTGGAATAATGTAAGCAAGCTTAAGTTTCCTTTTCATATTGTTTAATCACCTTTAGTATTTTTCCCAAAAGATTCAAATAGGTCTTTCCATTGCGCTGCGATATTTTCCATATGAAATCGAGCACTATTTAGCTGTGCTCTTTCTCCCATTTCCTTTCTCAGCAGATCGTCTTTTATCAAGCTACATATTCTTTTGGCCATCTCCTTAACATTTCCATTTTCCACTAAAAATCCGTCTATACCATCCCGAATTATTTCACTTGGTCCTGATGGGCAATCAAATGCAATACTAGGTAATCCACATGCCATGGCCTCAACCAATACCATACCAAAGCCCTCATACCGTGAAGATAGCACAAAAATAGAGCTATCACAATATTTCTCTTCAATCACCGTGGTACTGGGCTTTAATTTGCAACTCTCGGTTAAGTTAAGACGATCTATCTGATCTTGTAGTTCAACGGGATTACCGTCGCCATAGATTTTTAAGACCCAATCGGGATAACTAGCATTCACGATAGACCAAGCCTCTATTAACAAGTCAAATCCTTTCTGAGGAACATATCTTCCAACCGCAATGACTTGCTTCGCTTGGCAAGTAGACACGCCTTTAGGTCTCAAAACTAAAGGGTTAGGTATCACGTGCACGTTTGAAAGCTCTGGCCAAAAACTCTTTTCCTGAGCCGTGAGAAAAACGACAGCATCCATCAACTTTAATTTTTTGAGTCTGACACGGTCTTTTCTTTCCCGTAAAAAGCGGCTCATTCCTTTCGGAAAATTGGGATGATAAAAATCCTTCGTTACATGCAATTCTGCCACCTTAATACTACCATCCTTCAGCAGTGGTAAAAAATTGATTTCCCTTCTAATTGTAGAAATTACGATATCGGGCATCTCCTGTTCAAGAATTTTTAGAAATCGATTTTTAAACTTTCGGTAAAGAGAAGGGAAACGAAATAACTTAAGCAAGGACGACTGATCAAATGGATAGTCAATACAAACATTTAAATCGATATGTTTCACATTTTCCGAAAGCGGAAAAAAGCTGGGCTTATTTAGCTGCTCCGATGTCACCAAAATAACTTGCGCATCCGGCAGATGATTGGCAAAATAATTTGCCTTAAAAACGATAATCCGCTCCAATCCACCAGAAGTATACAATGAAGGTAAATAATACAAAATTTTCATCTTCTCAAAACAGCTTTTTTAAAATCTGACGTTGATAAAGATCTTCGCCATGTACCACAACCTGATCCCCGCCAATCACTTCATTGACATATTTAGACTTTATATTAACTTTATGTTTAGCTCCCATCATTAACCATTCGTATTCAATATCAATATGCCCGACATCTATAGCCTGATAACCCAATTTGCACAAGTCATAAGCCAATACAGTCGCTGTAGGGCCCAAAGCGATTAAGATAAGACTATTTTTTGCTAATTTACACGCTTCCTGAAGGATCACATCATACTGATCAAATGCACCTTTGGACCGGCATAAGATTCGCCCAATACTTTCAACATTATCAAAAAGATCATTTCCTATGCCTAAGCGACTCTTTTCTCCCTCTATAAATACGATATCACGCTTGCTCCAAATTTGTTTTAACAGGTTAAACCAGTAGACAGATTTTTTCCGGTCGCTGAAATCAATATAGGGCCTTGTAATAAAAGTATTTCCATACCTCTTTCCTTTCTTAAGATATTTATCCCATAAATCGCCATATAAATAAAAATGTGCCCGCCAAAAACGACGCGCCCGTCTATTGTATCTATCTAGGTCAACAAATGCATCCGAGATACACACGATGTGGTTTGTAAGATCACTTGTCAGTACCTCAGCCAATCTTTTAGAAAGCTCACCGTCATCATGCTGAAAACGTATTCCCTCTCCACCAATCAAGAGCATTTCACCGTCGCCAAACCGACTAACTGATGATTTCTCGGAAATAATATGCTCAATAGTTTCTTCAATTGTCATAACCGTTGGCTTCACACGCTGTTCTCTTCCTGTTAGAAGTTCCAACATGTTATACCACTCTACAATCACATTATAGCGAAACTTATCTTTAAATTTATGTAGGAATGATAGCATTAGCTTAAATTGAAATGATCAATAACTTTTTTCATTTGATTGCGCCAAGATAATTCATAAACATCATTTCTAATGCTCAATGGCTCCCAATTTACGGACGAACAATAAGATACAATCTGTTTGATATCAATAGGAGATTCATCTGGTTTGGCCTTCAATATATAAGGCTTATCTTCGAAATCAGAATCGATTTCTGAATACATAAAAGGTATCCCTCTCGCAGCATACTCCCTTGTCTTTAATGTTCTGATAAATGTTATTCCACTACGATGTCTTGCAAGACTTCCGATAGCGAAATCAGCCTGGTCAAACATTAAATCAAGTTTCTTACCCCATAGCGCACCATGTAGGAAAACATACTCCTGTACTCCCGCCGCTTCGATAGCCGAAAATATTTCATTTTGTTCCCTTGCTCCACTCAGATTTCCAACGATGTTGAAGAAGACCTTGCACGTCGGATTTCCCTTATAATATATTCCTAACCCTTTTATAACCCGATCAAATCCATGCCAGAAATGGATTTCCGCTACCCCTAGCAAATGAATCTCATACTCATCATGAGTTTTTTTAACGCGCAAGGGAAGTTCATCCAAATCAATACCATTAGAAATTTTGATAGTTTTTGCACCGAAAATTTCATCCTCTTCGGTAAATGTTACAATACCATCTAATACAGAAGCCATAGCTTTTCTAAAAAAACGATCGGGCACCTGCATTATCTTGTCTATCAAACGAATATATTCTTGATCATAAGGATAGGTCGGAATTTCCATGACGACTTTTGCACCAGTTTGCCTAAATTTTCGCACGGCCTTAATCAAAAAAGGACTCGAGTTATGATAAGAACGCATGTATATCAGATCAAACCGTTCACTTGATACATAAGCAGTTAAGCCCCTAAAATCCCATCTCTTTCTTGATTTGGCCCAAGGTCCTTTCCCCAAATCAGCAATAATTTCGCCATCTACAATCCACGCACGATGCCCACTGTCCAATACTTCGTAGTAACATAGTTTGACCTCAGCCCCACATTCCCGGAGACCTTTAACCTGTCCAAATATCTTTTTACTAATACCATTATGGGCACTAAAGCCATGAAAGACTAGAAATAAAACTTTTAGTTCCATATTCTCCGTATCTCTAATTATTCCTCTTTAAATATAACGCTATATAAGACCTATATCCAGCAAACCAAACAAAAGCGATGAAAAAAAGAGAAGATACAACGATCTTGATAAACAGTTTATACCAGACAATTTCAGTCCTCAAAAATATTCCACACATATACAGCAGAAACGTCAACAACAAACCCGCCGTAACTGGCTTTGCCAAAAGATAAAAAAAGCAAAGAAAGTTTCTGTTAAAGACCTTTGTATACATGATTGCATAAGTAAAGACAAATGTGATACAATTTGTTATGACAAGACATCCAGCGACTGCGGAAATAGCCTCAAAATAAAAAATCCCCAGCAATATACCACATACATTCAACAAGGCCGAAAGTAATCCGGAGAAAAACATATATTTAGTATCTCCAGTGGTTTGAAAAATCGACCCTGATGAGGACAGAATGAGTTGAATCCCCACGGTCAAGCTCAAGATCTGAAATACAGGAACTGCAGCCCCCCACTGTGCTCCAAAAAATAGGTAAATCAGATCTTCGGCCGCAAAATAAAGAAAGCTTGCAAGTGGAAATCCAATTAAAGCCAATATTGCGATGAGTTGTTCCGTCGCAGCGATTAGCTGCATTTTATCCTCTTTTTTTAGACTCAATATGGGATGTATCACCGGTGTAATAACTTGTGTAATATTTTGCAGTGGTAGCGACATCAATTGATAGGCTTTATCATAATAACCCAAGATATTGATTCCTAGATATCTTCCGATAAGCAATGTGTCCGAATTTTTACTAAAATAATTTACGATGTTGAATAGAAATTGAAACGTAGAATAGCGCAAAATTGGCCGAATTGTATTTAAAGATATCCTCAATTTAAAAGGCAATGGAAAATGCACATAGGAAACGATAAAAAGAAGTATACTATACAGAATGGGATTGATTAGGAGCGCATATATACCAGCACCATAAAACGCGGCACTTATTGACACCGCCCCCAAGACAATCTGAATAATAAAGCTTCTGATAGCGATAAACTTGAACATTCTTTCACGATAAAATAAGGCATTGGGTACTACCGAGCTTGCTGTAAAGAATAGGCCAATCGCCAATAGCCTGATTATATTTCGAAGCAAAGGCTGCCCATAATAGTCGGCTATCAAAGGAGCAATCAAGACAAGAATTAATGCCAGTATAAATCCTAAATAACAAGAAATAGAAAACAGATTACCGAGTTCATCTTTAGTCAAATTTTTATATTGGATCACGGCCGGAAAAAGACCGATATCTGCAATCAAATTCAAAAAAGCGATAATAACCATCGCAACAGCAATTACACCAAATTGCTCTGGCGACAAAAGCCGGGCAAGAACTGCGGTCACACCGAGAGAAATGACCAAGTTAGCATATTTTGCTATTGCGGTAAAAAAAACGCCTGATATAACCTGTTGCTTGGCATTTTCCATTAGCTCCCTGTATATTTTTTAAACAATAATACGAATAGTGTTTTTATCCTAACATATTTGCGCCAGCTTCTTAAGGATAAGATAAGAATATAAATTCGATTTTTCCAGGGCATAGTGTAAGCCTTCCATACAGCAGCATTGATCATCTCCTTGAGATAAAAATCGACAACATCGCGTTGTTTTTGATTTATTTTTGTGTATGCCAACAATTTAGTTCCCACCACAAAATAGCTATTTATATTTTTCATCGAATAAGGAACGGTCATGATAGATCCCGCCCGTAAACGACGTAAAAAAAACGAGGTGGGTATATAGCTGGTTTTTCGAGCTTCCAAAAATAATATTGATGTAAACAGCTCATCCTCATGCACAATATCGTTTTCGAATAGAAGGCCTATTTTATTTAAAAATTCCCTGTTTATAAAGAGAAGGCACACTGACGAAAAAAATTCCCTATGCTTTAACAGGTTAGCAAACATTTCAATCCCGGACAAGATCATACTTTCGGTATGTGCTCTTTTATAATCGAACTTTTCCAATAAAACCGAATTTTGAGCCCCATCTTCGATTACCTCGGCATCAAAAAACACAAAATCCAATCGATTGCTTTTACAATATCCGTAACAGGCATGTAGGGTATCTTCCTTAATCAGGTCATCACTGTCCATAAAATAAATAAACTCTCCTTTTGCATGTGCGATCCCAGTATTTCTAGCTCCCGATAAGCCCTGATTCGCTTGAGAAAACACATGTACTCTAGCATCTACTTTGGCCCATCTTTCCAAACGTAAAAGGCTTCCATCAGTAGAACCATCATTAATCAATAACAATTCAAAATTTTCAAAAGTCTGGTACAAGACACTCTCTACCGCGCGATCAACATATGCTTCCGTGTTGAAAACTGGCATCACTACAGTTATTTCAGGAGGATTTCTCATGATTCCTGATCCATTTTTGTTGTTGATCGTCCCATTTTTTAACCACTTTAGCCGGATTTCCGACGACTACAGAAAAAGGTGGGATATCTTTGGTCACCACTGAGCCAGCACCCACGACACAATGCTCCCCGATAGTAATTCCGGCTAATATTACTGCATTTGCCCCTATCCATACATTATTATTTATCTTTACTGGAGAGACTTCTATCCCCTGTTCTGCGATCGTTATATCAATATTTTCATACTTGTGATTGAGCCCCGAAATTAATACATGTTGTCCTATTTGTACATAATCGCCAATCCATACAGGTCCTATTACTGTATTACCGACACCAATCCTCGAATTACTGCCGATAATAAGATCTCCTACCGCGTTATTAATTAAGGAGTATGATTCCACCACAGTCCGAGCCCCAATTTGACATTTTCTAAATGGCACCAAATCTTTGCGCACGCTACAATAGATCACAGCCCCATGTCCTTTATGTACATATAAAAACTGAAATAATCTTAAATACCATCTCGGACGCGTTCTTACAGGATGCATTAACATCCTATGCAGCCATTGCTTTATGCGGGGAGAACGCATTATTTTTTCCTTTAGCCCCATATCAACTCAAAAACATTATCAACACACTGTTTCTTGCTACTCATGTTCATCGGGTACAGCACCATGTTTCGTATGTATAAAAGTCGACCGTCCTGAACGAAAATGGATTATACTGCTTACCATCGCAAAAAATATACGAGGCAAGGTAAATATTGCCAGCAACAATTGCTTCGTATACATTTTTTTTGGAATGGCTAAAGCTAAGCTCATCATATACAAAGTAATTAAAAAAAACCATTTTAGGGAAGAAATGTCGACGACAAAAAACGAAATCAGCAAAAAGAGAGGAATAATACCAAGCATAATAATTCGCGGCGGCATAGACCACTGGAAAATTTTATCGATTAAAGCCCAATTCCCGGAAACAAGCGCACCTCGCGTCTGTTTAATCGCAAGACAGAAGATATCGATTTGTGAAGCGATCCAACGCCGACGTTGTTTCGAAAAATCGTCACTATATTGAATTTTTTCGTCTAAAATTACAACATCTTCCAAATATATTGTGTTTATGCGATCTAATAAGAGGAAATATTCCAAAAACTTATCTTCTCCCATCGATTTGATTGCTACGATCCTTTGCTTAAACCAGTTAAAATCGAATGCCATACCCGAACCAATCAACGCAGCAGGCAAACCAAGACGAGCATGTCCTAAACGAAAAATTGAATTATTAATTTCTTCGCTTACACCATCCAGAATTGCAGTCGCCGTTGTATTATTTTTGGCCTTACGATGGGTTTGTATAGCTTTCGCCCCAGAAGCAAAAGCATTATTGAGTTTGCTGAGAAAGTCAGGAAAAACAATATTGTCCGCGTCCATCACAACCACTACATCAAAGAATTGTGTATCTAACCTAGACATTGCTGCTGTTAATGCTGCAGCTTTCGACCGCTGGCCTTCATCTGGATGTATAAGTGAAATACCCATTGCCCGAAGCTGATCGTTAGTACGATCTTCCATGGCATCCGAAATAACTACGATTTCAAACTTATCGGCAGGATAATTCTGTGCTTTAAAACGTGTAACGCTTTCCCTAATGACATTATCCTCTTTGTAAGCGGGAAATAATATGGCAAATCGCAGTGATGTATCGCTATCCGGGAAAATAATCTTTCTTTTTATTCGGGATGCGAACGCGAATAAAGCTACATAGCATACCCACAACGTGAATGCGAAGAAAAATAAAAAGTCAATGTACCAAAGGATTGTTATAAGCATAACAGGATATATTTATTAATGACTTACTACCATAAACCAACGACAGGCAGACCAAACTCCTTTAACCATCGCCGCAGCCAGTTTGAACTTCAATTTAAACAAAAGTAAACACAAATGCATTGGAAAAGCCACCAAAATCAAATAACTAAGCGCTAGTAGCCGCAAACTATTTTTTCTTTGCCTATAGGCAAAAATTATTCTATTTCGCGTGATATAATAGGTTTTAAGGGGACTACCGATTCCAGTAGAAGCGCTCTCTAGATGAACGATCTGGGCTGCAGGAAAATAAAATAATTGAAAACATTTGGTAATGCTATTCGACCAATCCAACTCTTCATAATACAAAAAGTAGCATGTAGGCATTTTGCCAATCTGCTCAATTACAGTCTTAGGAACAAACATAGCGGCACCATGAAAATAAGGAATTTGAACGATTTGATCGTATTGACCATGGTCTATTTCCCGATGGCCAATTTGTTTATTCCTGATCGTAATCGGGGTCAATGGAGTACTTCCTGCAAACTGAATTAAATTAGGGGGTGTATGATACATTATTTTGGGAGAAAGCCCTCCTACTTGTGGGTTCGCTTCGCAAAATGAAATCATGGATTCAATTTGTGAAGCAGCGTCTTTAGGTAATAAAGTATCATTATTAATAAAATACAAATAATCGCCAGAAGCAATTTCCAGTCCTTTATTATTTCCGCCCGCAAATCCCAAATTTTTCGGCAAATGCGCTCCCTTCACCAACGGATAACTGTGCCGAATCAATTGAAATTCGTCTATATCCGAAGCGTTATCAATTACAATGACCTCAAAACAGAAGCCTTTGATATGCTCAAAGATCGTTTGCAGCAGATTCATTGTATCAGGGGCACCATTAAAATTAACGGTAATAAATGAAACTTTAGGCTGAGATATGTGGTCCATTTTGTTCATTCTCTTGTAAATATGGGCACAACATCGCGATTGCCATTAAAATATAAATAGTTTCTCCTGTTGGAAATTGATGCAAGACTTCATTTCCATAACCAGCCAACATCATACCTGCAACACCGGCCGCTGCAGCACTACAAAATCCGCGAATCATGGGATCCTTTAATTTAAACCAAACAAGGTAAAAACAAATCGCCAAACACGAAATCCAAATCAACAAATAGAGTACCAACCCAATTACGCCCGTCTCTACCCAGATAAAAACAAAAGAAGTATCTGTTGGAAGGCCATTTAAAAGATCTCCTTCGTTAGCATTCTTTGCGGCGCCCAAACCTAACCCAATCGGAAAATTACGCATAAATTTTTTCATTTTGGCCTGATTTTCCTTTCGTAAGTTAAAGGATGCATCCTCCTTAAATTGAAACGCTGTCCGCATCCTTCGAATGTCGGCGTTACTATTTCCAATAGTTGTTAGCGATAGGAAGCAAAAGACACAAATAAATAGCGTTGATCCTAAAATCATGATTCGCCATTGTTTTAACAGCAGAATATAAAATGCATATCCAGCCATTGGAATTGCCATGGCAGAACGGGTGCCGGATATCAGCATACCGTACATCGCCAAAATAGTGACCGTAACGTACAAAATCCGCACACTTCTATTTTTCTCATAGAAAAACAAAATGGAAAAAACGACCATTCCAAGCCCCATATGGCAGCCAAAATTAGCAGCATCGGTAAAAAATGAAAAATAGCGGACTCCACTATAGATGAGATGCGTATGAGCTCCAAGTGTATAAAGCCAAATTCTTTCATCTGTGTCGAACCCAATAAATTTTTGGCCAATTGCCTTTAGAGCCGCTAGTAATACTAAAATCGCCCAAAAAATAAAAAAAGATCTGAGCTTCGATCTATCTTTAAAAATATAATAGATTAAAAATTGAAATAAACACAAATAAAGTGCCGTGCTCCGTATAGCAGCAATCCAGTTACCGAAGATACCATCCGGATTAAACACTTCAACCATACAGTAGGCCACCCAAGCTAAAGAGATAAAGAAGTACAATGGTATTTTCAGCTTAGCATTATAATTCCGATAAAGATGATTTAATGCGATTACAATAAAATTAAATAGAATAACAAGATCTACTAAAATACTCGGCGGCACGGGAATACGTACATAGCGTAATATACCCATGACGAAAAAACATACAGTAAATAAGAAAAGAAAACTAACAAAAGGATTCCGAATACAAATAATTAAAAAACAAAGAAGAAAAGGTGCGAGTGCAATTCCAAGACTAGGCAAGAGACCTCCGGATACGGCCAAAAAAGTAATCAGCGCGCATCCTAGGACAGCTAATAGCTTTAAACCAATTTTATCAAAAAAAATTTCCTTCGCCATTTCCTTTTTGGTACCATCTAAGCTTTAGATGCAGTGATTCCCAATTGTGAAAATCTATATTCTAACTTTCTGAAGAAACTATAAGGTGGCAACATCCCCGTAAATGTCTCTGTAGCAAATCGATCCGCATTCATAAGACATATTAAAACAGGTACTGTTCCGCTTCGTTCAACGATCTCCTTAAATAATTCATCATCTTCCTCCTTCCATGCGGACTCTGCGTCCAACAACAATAGATTTACAGCTGCCTGAGAGAGATAAAATGGAGGGACGGGGATATCAAATGCGTTTGTATGACCTACAAGTGTGAAATCATTTTCGTCAAGCTTGATTCGTTCCAACAGCTTTGATTCGATCAAAAATTCACGAGATTTGGCATTAAAGTCTTTTCCCTCTTCCAGAATACCCACCTTAAGGCCTATCGTATCCCATTCATCCCGAATATATTGCATGAGATTCCCACTATCAATCGTTTCATCTAACTTTAATATGTTAATAAAATTGACAGCATTTCCTCGCTGATGGTAGTTGAACAACTGATTTGCCAAAGATTTTGATGCCATTCTTTTGATCTGCTCGCTATATCGTCCCATTTTTTTATTCGGAAATGCGCCAACTGCATTCCCTTTTGTGACACGATCTGTTCGCTGCTTATCCCGTAAAGTTCGATCTAGCAATTCCAAGACCAGAATGCAGCCCAGTAAAAACGCCAGGGTCGCAAAATAAGAACCTATAATCAACATTTTACGTTTGGTTGGCTTGGAATTAAGTGGATAAGTTGCCGGATTGATTACTTTTAATGTGGCAGCACTCATCTCCAAGCTCTTTAGGCGAAGCCGCGCGGCATTCAACCCACCCAAAACGGAAAGATAGCTCTGTTCAGTAAAATTAATACCGCGTTCCTGACGTTTAAGTAACGAACCTATTGGGGAATAATGCGAGTACATTTTATCCAATTCACCTTTAAAATCATCCACTACTTTAATATCTGCTTGCGCCTGATCCAGTTTCAATAATTCATCAACCCACAATGTCACATAATTTGCATTCGGATATCCATTTTTAGTATATTTCTGACTGGAATAATCCTGAATAAAGTTGCGGAAATCCCGCTCCTGATTTTTTAATTTCGATTTAAGATCTTGAAGTGTCGACGCTGAATTTTTGACTGTGTTTAATGAATCAGTCTGATAGGATTGAATCTGAGAAATTGAATAATTTAAATCCGATATTTCATTCATCTTAGCCAAAAATTGCGCATTGTTTTTGATGCTCTTAGTATTTGCATCAATTCCCGACTCTAATTGCGTTATACTCGCTTGCGCCCTGTTACGTGCAGATAAGGCATCTTGTTTACGGATTTCGTAGTCCTTATCCAAAATCGTAACAGCCTCGGTTTGTTTATCGTAATGAATAAGGCGGTTTTGCACATTGAATTTGGTAAGAGAATCCTCTTTCATAAATAAGTCTTTTCCAATGCGGGCCAGTTCCGCTTCGAAATACTTAATTACATTATTGGTATTACTATATTGAAGAGTTTTATATTCGTCCCCAAAAACTTCACTCAGTATATTCAATGTTTGATAGGTGATGCCAGCATCATTATTTTCATAATAAACATGCAGAATATCGCTATTATCGATCTGTTTAATATCTATTTTGCTTAAAGCACCATAACTAAAATAGGGATGATTCCAATTAAATAAGCCATAAACAAAATTTTTAGCATCCATCTTTTCGTACCTTTTTAAATTTTCTACGGTACGTTCTTCGGATGTTTTATCGATTAATTTTCTGACAGCAGGCGGTGTAATATCTAACAGTTGACGGAAATGAGCACTAGAAATATAAATATTGTCCTTCTCCGTATCCCCATGGATCATAGTTCTGGCGAATAGTTTTAAAGACACTACCCGCATCGTTTCCTTTGACCCGATGGTATTGATCACGTTTAACAACGAATTTTTGAGGATATTCCAGTCTTGCTTACCATCTTGGCTAAGATCAGTACCACTAGCAGAGATTATGCCTGTATAAATGGTCATATCTGATTCGTATTGTCTATTCATATTTCTAGTGAAATAAATAACAACACCCATGACCATCAATGGTAATACAATCAACCACCATTTAAATCTGTACAAAGATTTTATAATGTAAATAACTATACCCATCTTATTTACTGATAATTTTAGTTCGACTCAAAATTTCCAAATGTAAAAGCTCAGCTGTTATCGTGCTTTCTGTCAATTTATAAGCCTCATATGCTTCTACCTCCATCTTTTTAGCAGCGTTTAAATCAGAAATCGCCGCATGCCCATTAGCAAAATCAGCTTCTACTGTTTTTAATTGTACTTCCGTTAATGTTAAATTTTCCGTTTTCTTTTTTAAGATGGACATTGCGTTGGTCAATTTGACGTAAGAATCGATAATGCGGACTTTCTGTTCGTCAAACCATTTTTCCATTTCCAATTCAGTAGAACGACGTTGCATCTTTTGTCGTTTGACACGATTAGATCGATCAAAAACGTCATCAAATGGCACGGAAACCGTACCACTTACGAAAAGGGCGTTTTGCTTCGCCCCGGAATATTGGTAAAACAAGGGTGTATTCTGATCCGTGAACATTGAATTCACCCCTATATTTCCATATTGCCATGATCCACCAACCTTAAAATACTTTAACCAGCTTCTCTTCTCAGATTTAAGTAGATTATCCTGCTCCATCATCTTAGATTCAAACATCTCAACACTCGGGCTCCTTTTCGCATTTTCAAAAAGTTCCTCTAGTGAGGGAAGTAAAAGTTTAGTATAGTCCAATCCTTCCGCTGTCTGAAGAACACTTTGCCCGTAACTGAGCGAACCAACAGTAATTAAGAATAAAAGCATTAGGATAATTTTCTTCATATTCAGACAACAACATTTTATAGACATGAGCCCGTTATATATTTTCATTTAATTATTTACCATTCCCAAGACTTAAACATCCGCCTTTTGAATAAATGCAGAAAAGGTTTTATACAAAATTTTCAAATCCATCCAGATCGAATAATTTTTGGCATAATTAATATCAAGCTGAATTCGTTCCTGGTCGGACATACTTCCATTATCTCCTCTTTTCTCCACTTGCCATAATCCCGTTATCCCGGCAGGCGCCATAAAACGTTCAACACTATCATCCGTTGTCAACATCTCGGCTTCATATAATGGTAATGGTCGATTTCCAACAATGGACATATCGCCGTTGAGTACATTAAATAATTGCGGCAGTTCATCAAGACTATATTTCCGAAGAATACGACCAACCTTTGTCACTCGTGGATCTTTCTCCAGCTTAAAGAAAGCTGCTTTTTTTTGCTTGTTGCCACTATCTGCACCTTTGACTACCACCTCGTCGCCTATAAGCACATCCCGCAGATCATCTAAAGTGAAATACTGGGCTTCATTACTGTCATGAATAGTAGAGACATTTGGAACAACAGCTCGTGTTGTATCCGCATACTGGTTGAGCGCCATATATTCCTTCAATCGTTTATCTGCATCCGGATACATCGATCTGAATTTATAAAAATCAAACATAAAATAACCCGAACCAATCCGTTTTGATTTATAAACCGCCGGCCCTTTACTTTCCAACTTGATTGCAAAATAAACGAATAAGAGAATGGGAGAAAGGAACAAGATTAAAACCAATGACACAACGATATCAAACATCCTTTTACCAAAAGGAATACTAATTTTAGGAAAAGAAGGTGTAGGGGATTTAAATTTTTCAGTTTGCGCTGTAGCTTCAAAATATAAATGTATATATTTTTTTACTGATTGAAATACATCTGCATGTGCACGAGGACTGATGGTGTTGGTAACCCCAGCATCAAAATAGGATTGTTTTTCAAAACGCGAAAAGTCATTTCCGACCAAAATAAGTAAGATATCCTTACCATGCATAACCAGCTTGGCCAACTGTGCTAGATCTTTGGAGAGACTTTTACTTTTTTCGTAGAAGACTACCGAAAAAAATTGATCTTTTTGCTCCTGAAAATACATATCCATGGTCTCGAAAGAATTAAAAAATCTCAAATCCACGCCCAAAGTATCTTGGACTTGTTTATGAAAATAATCAAAAGTTTCGATATTATCACCAAAGTATATATAATCGCTATATTGACGCATTATTTTAATGCTTTTTTAATCCGCAACTTGAGCTCAAGCGGATTAAAAGGTTTTAAAATGAAATCTTCCGCTCCCGCTTCGAGCAAATTGATCCGCGTATTCGAATTATCTTCACCAGACAAAAAGATAACAGGAATATCTTTCAAAAACTCGTTTTGTTTGATCATCAGCAGTAAATCGTAGCCATTCATTTCAGGCATTGTATAATCTGAAAGAATCAAATCGACCCCATTTCCATCTTTCAACCAATTATAAGCATCCAGCGCATTATTGAAGAAGCGAAAGTCATAATCAGCACTTAAGTACAACGTAATTAACTGGCCTATAGCCGGCTTATCATCAATTATTACAATCTTTTTTTTCATGGATCTCCTACGTTTTTTAACGGTAATTAATCAAACAAATTGTATGCTTTAAAAAACAAAATTAATTAGTTTTAAGTACCCCATGAAAGGGGTACTCTTTTAGATGTAGTCTTTTTTCCTCTTATATCAATATTTTTCTATTTCACATACCAATTGGTATCCTGAGAACCGCCACTCAATGCCCAACTTTCGAATTTGGGATAAACACCGGTTATTTTTTTATATTCATTTGGATAAACAAACGACACAGGTATACATAATCCCCATGGCTCTCCTTTTGATGATCTAAAAGGATCATTAGCAGAAAGCTGTCCTTTTGCGGTTTGATTTTCCACTAACGCCTTGTTCATTTTATCGGTTGCTTTATATCCAACCAAATGAATTTCAGTTCGTGAACTTACTTTATATCCATTTGTAATAATAAAAGAGTTCAGGTCCGCAAAAGTAAAATTATCCAAAGGAGATGTAAATTCTATTGTGATATCAGATTCAACCGGTTGGAAATTGCCGTTTTGCGTTGAAATGAATTGCGTATCTGAAATACCAAAGGCCTTATGCGCATCATCACATAGTGTTACTACAGCATACTTTTGGTTAGATTCGACACCGTTGGAGCCCAATGGTAAGTTCTGTCCGACCAAATTCTCATTTGTATATTTTACAGATTTCACGTTGGTTGCCAATACACCATCCAACTGAATAGCTGCAGCAAGTCTATTTTTGGCTCCGACAGATCTAATTTTATTTACCAATTTGAGTTTAGTGATTTTATTTGCAGAATTTTGAACTTTTGTGATAGCCACATCCACCACAAAGTCATTCATATCATAATCTCCAATTGACGGCCAATTATCTTCAAAAGCATACGAATAAGTACCCAACTTAACTTCAGTTACTGTTTGATCACTTGGATTACCACCAGCTGCATTGTTACCACCAGCATTGCACGAAGTGCTCGAAATTACAACTGTTGATTTATCGTAAGGAACTATTTTTGCTGGACTGTTAACCACATAATAAGTATTATATTGTTCATTGGGCGTATGATCAGAGCAAGCAACCTCTACATTGCCTGAGTATGTAATTGGCGTTCCCCCTTTTATTAGTTCAACCTTTTTCAAACGTGCCAGTGCTTGACCAGAGGAGGGCCCCATCAAATTGTTAGACCAAGTATCAAAAGTGACTTTAGTTGTAACATCCAATATAGACGAAGCAGCCAAATTTATCTTTGTTCCGGTAGCATTTAAATCTTCTAAACTCAATAATGAACCTGAAGCAATCGAGATCGTAGCCCCGTTTGTTTTCATAGTTTTAATCGTAGTATGACATACAGCCTCTAATGTTGCATTTGTAAAATCAGCGTTATTAACAGTAAGTGTTCCCTCATTTCTAACAATCGTTCCAGAAGTTGAACTACTTAACTTTTGAATTGTCGCTATACCGTAGTTTGTAAAACTTCCATTAGTTACTGTCGCCTCATTAACATCCAATGTTCCATAATTTATATAGAGCGAACTGTTTGTTGTTGTCATTTTAGACAAAGAAGCAGCGCCATAATTTTCAAACCTCCCGTTGGTATTTTGGGTAACATTAGCTAACTGAATTGAACCAGCTTGCGCCACTATTAATGTATTATTACCTCCCAAATTGAATTCATTGCCTGTATTTTTCCATACCCCCTGAACGTATATTTTTACATTACTCGAACCATTATTGGCATTAATGGTACCTGTAAATGTTACTCCAGATTTGATGACATATGATTTATTTGATTCAACATATATAGAGCCATTACCACTTATTTCAACAGCATCGCTAGGAACGACTACCGTTGCAGCTTCTGTAATAGACGCAGCGGCTTTCAAGCCTCCACTGGCAAGCAAGGCTGACGATGTAGAGCCACGCAAAACACTCGCTTTGCTAGCTACCGCCGCTTGTGCACCATCGACGCTGATTGTATTTTGTTGTCCAACTTCAACCATACTGATTGCGGCAACACCCAGCGGAGAAGTTTCTCTCAAATAGATGTATTTCGCTACGGTCGGAACCATCAGCTTGCCAACGAAATCCTGACCAGACTTTGCCTGTCCTGCAGCCAAAAGGTTCGTTCCCGTACCCAGGGCTGGATCGTTATCAAAAATCTCTACCCGATAAAAGTATTTACCGCTAAATTTATCATCAACGGCAACGCGCACATCTACAGCTCGAGCCGAGTTCCACATAAAATCTGTTGGAACATTAACCCCATCTGGAAACAAGGACGAAGAATCAGAGCCAGTATCAGTTTCGTTGTACAAGTCTTTTACTTTTGAACAACTTGCCCCGAAGAGCGTAATCCCTGCTAGACCCACCAAGAAGAGATTTAAGCTTTTTCTGTTATACATAATTAAATAATAATAGATCAATACAAAACAGCACCATCGTTGACCGAAACAGATTTTATACGTGGCTTTACGAATAATCTAAGGTAGAACTGTTTAAGCAAAGATATAACTAATTTTAGCGAGTCTACTACAAAATTCACAGCTACAGTATAAATCGCAAATCTTGTAGCGGTTCAACTACAACAACGCATCGTAAACTACAAAAAGAGTTTATAACTAACAAAATGATATTTAACTATAAGGGTTATTTCTACACCTTTTTCGGTACTCGGTAGGCGTCAAGGTGGTTTCTTTCAAGAAAAAAGTACTAAAGTTATTGACATCAGCATAACCAAGTTCCCAAGCAATCTGTTTGATGCTCATCGACGATTCAACGATAAGCTTCTTACTAACACGCAGCAATTCTTTAATGATAAGTTCTTTTGGCGTTACTCCCAAAATTTCTTTGGTTAAGTAGGTTAATTTTTTATTTCCGACATTGAGTTTTTCGGCATAGAAGGCGATCCGCTTTTCTTCTTTTACATGTTTTTTGATCAGCTCCTGAAAATTCGACACCAACTTTGCATCAGCACTTTGCCCCGCCAATTCGCTCGACAGCCTGTCTTCGGCAGATATCGCTGCCAGAAGCACAATTTGCTTAACGATATTATGCGCTAAATCTCGATAAATTGCCAAATTATAATTCTGCTTAGAAAGCTTAAGCTGCATGCTTACAAATTCGTAATAGCTTGCGTAATCTGCAGGAACACGCAGTACACGGTAGGTATATTCGTTTTTATTAAATGATTTGAAGTTATGCAGAAAAGCGGTATCTATCTCCGTACGCGCAAAAAAACTTTCCGAAAAATAAATAATAAGAAACGATCGCTGTTCATCTGGGTTGGCTTCAATTTTGATACCTCTTGGAATTAACACCAAACAGAATTCTTCGATTTCTGTAATCTGATTATTGATCTCCACGCTACAGCCACCCTTTGAAACAAAAAGAACAACATAATTTTCTTTTGCTGTTGCATCCGTAATTTCGGAAGGCTCCTGTGCTACACCAATGACCCGATGAACTCCAAATTCCATAAATATTATTTAATGCATATAAGGCCGAAAAGCTTTTCAAAACACTGAAATATGGAGCAATTTAGTAAATAAATCCCGAACAAAAAAAACACTTCCAAAGCAATACATGCGTTTATAGCCTCTTTTTAACAGAGCTTCAGTAAACTTGGAAGAGTATTATGGAGCGTGATATTCAAGTACTTTTTGAGCACAATCAAGCATACCTTTCATTCTCATAAGGACTACTAAATAAAGAATATAAATAGGTTGGAAAAACAATTATTATAGAAATATACATGCCCGCAACTCAAATAGATATCAAATTTTATGGCCAAAAAATATTTTAGTTAAATCATAGGACTATTACACGAATTACAATTCAAGGCTAGGGGCTTGTTTTTTAACACTTCTTAACACAAAAACGAAACACATCAAAAAATTAGTTGCACACACAATTTTCTTAAAATGAAATCATTCAAAACGTCAAAACGTGAAATATTAAATTAATAAAAACAAACAAAACATATCTTAAAAAACAATAAAACAATAAATATATTGAAATTCAATAAAAACAACGGCTTATACTTAAAAAAACAGGAAACTCTATATCTTAAAAAAAATAAAAAAACAATATTGTCAATATCACACTAAGAAATAAATTTCCAAATAAAAGCTAAAAAAAACAAAAACAAATAAACTGTTTAAACATATTAATTATAAAACAACTATGATACCATAAAAAATATTTAAAAAATGATAAACAAAATAAAAGATGACTTGTTTAATGATCAAGATAGCAGAAAAAAAGCCAGCATCAATCGGTTTACATTGAGATTTAAAAGTATTAAACAAGAATAAACCGACAAATTTTACAGGATAATAACAATGAAGAAAGTTGTTTTATTACAAAATCAAAAATAGCTTAAAAAAAAGTTTACAATTTTTTTTTGCACAAGTTGATATTAAGTCGTAATATTACAATTCAATTCGGGAAAAGTATTACTAGCCGATAGCAAGATAAGTATTAACAATTAAATTAGGAATCAACAAACAGACAAAAAATTTAGGAGCACCTAAGTGATAACAGCAATATATTGCCTATACGCAAAGGCAAGCCGTTATACGCTTAAGTATTTCTATCAAATAAATGAGGGTTAAATTGTCCATTAAATTTAAACCCCATGCTGGTAACAGCATGGATTATCCAAATAATATTATCATGAATAAGAACGCAAAAAAAATGTACGTAGCTCCGTCCATCAAGGAGCACGTAGTTGAATTGGAGCAAGGAATTGCTGCTGGATCAGGAACTGCTTCACCAGGTAGTTCACCATCGCTAAATGAAGAAGAAGGAACGGGTGGTTCTGGATGGAACACCGACGGCTTCTAATCAATTACCTTAATCAAACAATTCAATTATGAAAACAACCAATAACAATTTAGCAAGCAAGTTTGCTCTTGCGGCATTCCTAGCGCTTGGCACCTTGGCGGTGACAAGTTGTAACAAGGATAAAAATCAGAACGGTCAGGAAGTCCCATCCGATCAAAGCCAATTGGTCGTTCGTATCGCTGGAATCAGTGACGGCGAAAGCACGGTGAAAAAAGCAAGCACATCTACAGGCAAATCAAGTAGCAATTCAATCGAACTGGTACAATCCAATGGCTTTGATGCCATCGTCGCAGTAGACAACAACGTGCCTTCCAATGATGCATCTGCTTTCTCTCAAGCGGCATTAAAAGCGTCAAGCGGGTTAAAGGCTGCTACACCACTAGGGTCTACGACCACCTATCGCTTATATTTATACAAAAACAATGGCGGAACCTATACCTTCACAAAATCGGTGCAGTTTACTCCTGGGTCCGAAGCACCAATTCAGGTACCTAACGGATCTTACAAATGGGTAGCATTATCTTACAACAACACAGATGCAATACCAGATGGAGATGCTTCGAATAATCTTGTATTACCACAAAACAAAGATGTGCTTTACGCAACATCAGGCGCTACAGATATCACCATTAATAGCAATACAGCTCCGTTAAACATTACTTTTAACCGCCTGTATGCACGTATTGCTATCGAAGTTAACACGTTAGGTATGTTTGCACCGATAAACTCAGCGACTATAGCAGTTACCGGACAAAGCGCAAAAGCAGCAACCATTAATCTAGCAACCGGTGCACTGACAGTAGCGGCAACTGGAGGCACACCGGCACTAACAGAGGTAAATTTCACTAATCTCGATGGTAATGCAGCCAGAAAAATCGCCTACTATTATACAGCAGATGAAACCGCTCAAAACTTATCCGTTTCTGTAACGAATCTAAAAATTCAGCTTGATAACAGCACTGAAAGGAGTTTTGGTACCACAGCGCTTACACAAAACAAAGCGATTACTCCAGTACGTGGCAAAAACCACCGCTTCTTAGTTGGTATTACGGAATCTGCATTGACTTTTGGTTCTGGCAGTGGACTAGCGCAATGGTCTAGATCAAATTTATATTATAAACCAGGTGATGCTACACCATACCGTTTTTACCACACCAACCCACAGACAAACGATCCTAACAGTTATTTCTCGTTCGGAGCACATCTTCCGCGTGTATTGGCAAGCGCAAATGCTGCTGTAGACGCTTGTGCACTCGTTTATCCAGCAGGCCTTTGGAAAACACCAACTAGTGCTCAGTTAGAAAATGTGACTTCTCGGGGTCTTGGACAAGTATTGGGGGATCTTTCATTGAGCAATGTAGCCGGAATAGATCTTTTGGTAGGTGTGCAGGATGCATTAGCTGCTGCGGTAATCAACTCAACGCCTGCGGACACTTATTCTGAATTTACTCCTACTACAGGATACAACGCTGCATATGGAGCAGCGACTTCATCAGTAAACAGATTGCGGTTCAACTATAATGGCTATATGAACACTTTAGGGGTAATAAATAACTTGATTACTCTCCAGCTCGGAAATACTTACGGCAAGTATAACGCATTCTGGACCAGTGAAAACTTAATTGGCACTCCACTGATTAATCTTGGTGTAAAATATCACCTAGGACATACCATTGATCCATTAATCGGTAGCGACACTTACAAAGCTTATAGAACGACAAGCCTTTTGAGCGCAGGTCTTCTTGGAGCAGTAAGCGTTATCAACTCTCCGTTAATGAACATCCGTTGTGTACGTGATGCTACATGGGCAACAAAAAGCGCTGCAGCGAATTATGAACCAATGCCAGTTTATCCGAACTAATAAAGTAAATTTTAACATTCGTCAGCTTGGTTGATAAATCAACTTTAGTTTAATGAATAATATAATGTTGTAGCTTCGGCAACTAAACAAAGACGGCTAGAAATTCTAGCCGTCTTTTTTATGAACTATGTAGCCCTTCAACTACCGCGTCGATTTTTACACGATTATGGTAAATTTTTACCGGTGAATTTTCACAATATTTTTTTACATTTGGGCCATCAAGTCATTTTTTTTGCGTTCGACTTGATAATATTAATGGATATAATGGGGCGAAGGCGTTCGCCCCATTTATTTTTAACCCCTTACAAACCTCATTAAAGCACCTATTTTCTGATTTACTTTGCCCCCAAACTGTAAGCTTAATTCATTATACACTAAACATTGACTCATCCAATTTAGCTAATCTGCCTAATCAGCATAATGTATATGATAACTTGCACAAAAAAACAAAATAACCAAATGGTCAAAAACAGTAAATAACCATATCGGACTCTTCTGCCGCTCGAACAGCATTCAGACCAGGATTCTATACACCTAAAAAGGATGACAAAAGTCGTTATCACAAGCGTAGGAATTCCTATAATAATACATGCGTAAAATAATTTCTGCGGCCACAATATGAACAATTCATTATCTGAGATAGACAATGTAGTTATTAACATAGTCGAAAACGTGAGCGCGAATAAACAAAAAAATGCTATCCTCTCCCAAATTTGTCCTGCGCTATTAACAACACTAGCCTTTAGATAGATCCAGCAAATCAAATTATAGCTAAAAAAAGCTCCAAGCATAATACAGGGCAAATACAGCAACAATAACAAAAAAATATTTCCTAACGACATGATGATTTTCCTAGGTCAGATAATCGGTTGAATAAATTTAGGAAAAATTCCTTTTAAGATTAACCAAATATTTTTAAATCCGCCCGCTTCTATTTTCTAACGTGAATTTCATCTATCGCAAAAAGCGGGTTACGATGCTTTGAGCCTTCAAACCAATGTGGAAACTCTTGGGGAAAAGAGATTTTCACTTTTAAAAAACGTCCTTTTTGTTGCTTTAAGCCAAATGAAACTGGATGACATATCGGACCTTCGGGAATTAGACTGGTATCCATCTTATATGTCCCGACGTTAACGTATGAAATATTATCTACCGAGGATTCTACCTCAATTCCATCTGGAAGAAACAGATAATGTGCCGGATCCAAAAGGAAATTAAGCCTAATTTCCGAAGCCTTTGTTTCATTCGGAAACGGAAAAGTAATCTCCACATCCTTACCATCAAATAATAGCCAATTGTAACTGTAATCTGTTGTTCCCGATAACCCATCATTCAGTGTTGTTTTTCCATTTGCGGGAAAATCTTCCAAAAAAGAAGGTTTAAATTGAGGATCTATCCCTTGGAGCAATGAAGGCAAATAGGGTTTATTTAATAGTGTTAGCCATTGTTGCCGGTATTGCTCAAGACTACCACTAGTTTCAGCCAATTCGATAGCTCCGCCTCGAAGCGCATGATCCAAAAATTCATCAATCCGCTTCATCCAATTGGGCTTGACCATCCACTGACCATCAGCTTTCCTGTTTAAAAAGCCGAGCGGATGATCGCCATAAGCCTTTGCCTGCTCCAACTCTGCATACTCGAGACTTAAAGCGATCAATTTGACACGACTTAAAAATCTCGGATCACCAGCTACAGTTTTTCGCGCATTATTCAAAAGTTCCTTAAAAAGTTTCATCTTTTCTAAACTCAGATATCCATGCCGCGAAAGGATGGGATTACCGTATATATCAAGCGTCGAGCGACTTGTTTTTCGAGCTTCAATAAGTTGTTTTAGATACATTTTAATATCCTTTGACGCTGCACCATAATAACCGTCCAAAAAATCCTCTTCCACATCAGCTCGATCCAGCTCAGGATTCCATAGGCTCTTAGCCTGCATATAACTGGCATAGGCAGACATATCAGCTAGCGTATGTCCAGGCCCATGTTCAAAAACACCTTTTACGCCGCGTTGATACATGTAAGCGATATTGCTCTGATAATGATCATACATCGGAAAAGGATTTATATAAGCTGTAAATTGAGTGGTATAATCCCACACAAAAATATTCGATGAAATCTTTGACCAGTCATTGAGCTGGCGTCGAAAAGGAACAGCTGTTGGATTATCGCTAAGGTCCCGTTCCCGCGTTGCATCTATCGTGCTTAGCAGCACATACACATTGGCCGATGGATGAGTTATTTTGGGAGCTTCTGCGGTGTAACCATAGGCTAAGGTGGTAAAATTCTGTTCTGGAAATTGAGCCGCAATACTATTCACAAATCGGATTAGCGTGCCTTGAGGCCCTCCCTCCTCCTGATCAACCTTTGTACAGCGGTCACAGGTGCAGTACCCTTTGCCATCCATTGGCGCTATAGACCAATAGACCGCATCAGGATTATCGGCAATGGCCCGTCGAAAATAATTGATTGCAATTTTCTGGACGTCAGGATTTGTCAGACAGAGTTGAGTTGCACTGCGCTTTCCGTTTGTTAAAGCGAAATATTCAGGATGCTGCTGAAAATAGTCTTCCGGTGGTATAATTTTAAAAAATGAATGCCCCCATAAGCCCCACAGATCCTCAAATCGATGCAAATGATGCCAATCTAGGTATTCAGCATCCGCAGAAGCGGGGTAGTAAGACTCCCGATAACGTAATGCTGGTTCAAAACGCAAATTGAAATCCTGAGGAAGCGTCAGACTCGAACGCTTGGGCACCCATGCAGGCCCTTGATCATATTTCCGAGCGCCAAATTGCTTCTCGATAAGTTCATACACGCCATACAATAGACCTTTTCCTGAACCTCCAGTCAGATATACTTGTCCGTCCCGAACAATAATTTCAAAACCTTCACTTCCAAGCTCAACCTTCTTTCCAATCCGCTGTTGATAAAAATTATTTCCTATAAATAGTACGTGTTTTTTCGTCTGAGAAGGGCTCGACAATATCGCTAACTCTGCGCCAGTAATACGTTTGATATACTCCTGTAATACCAGAGCCGCCTTTCGCTCCAAATTTGATGGATGCGAGGAAATAACGATTTCAGTTTCGGCTTTCTTATCGCGAACGATGTCCACTTGCTGTGCCATACAGCTGCTAATGAACAGTAATCCAACAAGAACGAACAGGTTCAGTTTATAATTTGCATCTTTCATCATTGCATATTAAACTAGATCACCAAGTCAACTTCTTGTTTATCCATGATGGCACAATCCACAAAAGAAGCTATCGTATCAAGTACCATGCGCAGGCGGCCCATATTTTCATAATAAGGTATACCAAAACGCAGTACATGTCCAACCTTCGCTTCTACTCTACAGTGCTTAATGCATTTAATATGGATGTCTTTCTTTCTCAAAAACTCGTACAGCGGATAAGGATCATAATCTGACACCAGTAGACTTACGACTGGAGATACATCATCTCCCATAAAACAGTGCGTAATGCCTGCATGGCTCAAGATCCCATTAAGCTCCCTTTTCAGATAAGCTGCCAGATAGGTACTGCGCTCCAGGATCGCTTTCGGCCCAATTTCTCGATAGCGCTTTAAGCTTTGCCTCAACCTTTCATACAATAAGAAATCCTGCCCCCCAGGAATGCTGAACCCATGGGTTAGCGGATCTTCAAAAAGATGCTGCTTATTCCAATATAAGGCCCCGATCCAACTTGCAAAATCTTCTTTGAACCAAGCTAAACCACCACCCAATGGTCCATGCAACCATTTATGTGTACTCCCGATCAATACATCGGCATCCCCAAAAGGAAGTTGCTGAATCCCTAATGACTGTGCTACGTCAAGAATCAGAATTGCATTCGGAACAGCCTTTTTTATATTGCTCAGGCGCCACTTGTCTTGCATCAGTTTTCCTGTGGGATAATAGACATGGGATAAGAACACGATGTCTGGTTGCCTTTCGCGCAAGCATCTGTTAAATTCCTCCGTGTCATTAAGGACAACGTCAGGGAGATAAGTGAGCTTATATTCTGGCAAATGTTCAAAGGGGCCAATACCGCCCGGATGTTCATGTTCACTTGTCAGGACCTGAAAACACCTCTTCCCATCCTCCTGCAACCTCCGTAAAAGCACCAATGCCAATAAATTCATGGCCTGAGAAGTGCTGGAAGTCACATTACAGCGATAACCGATAGCCGGCCACAATTTAGCACATTCCTCCTGTATGGCATTAAAAGCTTCCCTCCCTAAAGCATATAAAGAAAGTGGATTGCCGTTTATCTGACTTTTGATGGTTTCGAGACGATCCTGTGGCAAAGTAGACAGACAGCCCGGATTTAGATTCACCCGGGCCGAAGGAAATGTATTGATCCTGATCTGATCCCAATACGCGTCATCTTCTATTTTTCGGACGGCATCCACTCTTTCAAAATCAAGATTTTTCCCATAAGAACGTTCGTTCCAGGCGCTATGAGGTGAAAAATGATGCGATAGAAGTGTACTATATTGTTTTTGTAAAAGACTGATGGATTCTTTGATCACGGTATGGAAATTGGTATGATACAAATTACTTCCCTGCAAACTTGTCTCAATGGTGTAAATAGGTTTCTTGACGGCACTTTCCCCTCTAAGATCTGATATAAAAGAAATCTTGGGATCTAACTCCATACCCCTGGCGATGTCAGCAATATCCTCCGCTAATTCATTAATGGAATAGTGCGTTTCTGTAACATGGTTCACCACACGATGTTCACCCATTGGTGGTATATCTTCAGCAAATCGGGCCAACGAATTTACCGCATCGTTCAACGCCATAAGCCCAGTACGCTGGTTTCCGCTACCATATACTGTCATCGGTGAACCAGAAACTACCTGCGCTATAAAACGGTTGGCTACCGTTCCAAATATCGGATCGTAATCAAAACGGGTAAAAAGATCAGGCGAGGCATCCATTTCCGATGTTAGCAGACCAAAGACCGTTGCTTGCATCACTTCTGTGATGCGAAGCCCCCAGGTACGCGCCGCCATCGCTACATAATTCGAGTCATTTATTTTGGAAACATGATAAATATCGTTTGCCGCCCTAGGGTAAGGTAAAGGCGTCGACGCCAACTCTTCTTTATAACTCGGCTTAAAATAGCCTTCAGCTATCGGCAATCCGCCCTTGGCATATTCCCCAAAAGATCCAAGCTTAATAATATGGGCTTTCGGGACATATTCGCGTACTGCCCAGAGCAGACGCATATTACCTTCTTCATTGTTACGGATGGTGTAAAGAGCCTGTTGTAATCCCAACATCGAATAACTCGCCGAACACTGCTGTGCGAGATGATAAATCGTATGTGGCCGTTCCCGACGAATCAGTTCCGCCAATTCATCCGAACAAACCTCAGCGTGCACACCGCACATATTAGATAAGCCATATTTTCGGCCAAATGCTTCGATACGACTTGAGAGATCCGGAATCTGTAGCCAGGGGCCAAATCCAAGATTGGCAACCGTGCTTTTGCGCCAGCCATTATCCAGCAATATGATTTTTTGGTCTGGATGGTGCAGCGCTAACTTCATGGCAAGCGGCCAGCCAAGGTACCCTTCGGCACCTAAAATTAAAATTGTACCATTCATTGTTCAATTATCGGCTAGAGTTAAAATTTCACCTGTAAAGCGAGCAGTAGATCATATTGATTACGAAATGTTGCAGTACCAATTTTTTGACTCGTGTAGGTACCATTCAGACCTAGCGATGTACGATAATTTATTGTACGTCGGTATCCCGCTCCCACACTTCGACTCATAACACCCCCCAATTCAGGCAATAAAATAAGCCTGCTTCTATCGTCTGGTGAAGTTCCAAGTCCAAAATTTGCCTGCAATAAATCGGCTTCAGTAAGCTCATATTTTGCGCCTGCCTGAAAAGCAAAGTAGAAATCCTTTTCCTCCTTGATGGCAAAGATTCGTGCATTCAGCAGAAAAGGGTCAAAACTTTTGCTCGCACCAACAACCACTGATACCGCTTTGATCGCGACAACTTCCAGAAAACGCGCCCCAAGCTCTCCTTCGAAACCTTTCCCAAGCTGCCGATAAAGCGAATAGGCCAATCTATATTTGGGAAGCAGCACATTATTGGATATACCTATCGAAGCATTCCAGTAAAGCAATTTATTCGCCGTATACGTCAGGTCCCCTTCTCCCATAATGCCCGTACCTGATTGCCTTCCTGTGAATAACAGCTGTGCGCCATAGCTTATTTTTGGCGACAAACGACGGGTGTAATACAGTGTCGCAATACGGTATGCAGGTGGCGCTGGATTATCATCAACACCTGAAAAGGAGCTATTCAGCAAAGAAATTCCAAAAGCGTTCTGCATGGTTTTACTTCGCAAAAGAGCTGCATATTCCCTGTGCTTCCGTAGATCGAAGCGCTTGGATAGCGTATCGGCATAATGTGCCGCTTCAACAAACCGCCCCAAACTGTCAAGTACGATTACTTTCTTTAGGAGAAAAGGTTCGGCATACTCAAAATGCTGCAATGCCGTATCCACACTCTGCAGGGCATATTCAAAGTCTCCTTTTGCCATTAGAAGGTTTATTTTATTACTATAGGCTAGCGAATCTGTTCGATTGTCCTTGAGCACGCGATCAAAACAAAAGATTGCGCTATCGGCTAATCCTTTTTTTTGAAAAGCCAATCCCGCCGACATCCATGCATCCTGTACCATTGTACGGTACTTTTGATTGTACGGATATTCTGTCCGCAGCATAGTGGCGACCTGAGCAGCTGCCATATACTGCGCACTATTATGAAGGATTGAAGCATTCTTCTGAAGAAATTCGCGGTCACCCGGATAACTTTGCAGGGCCTGCTGAACAACGAGCAAAGCTTCCGGATAGCGTCTTCTGAGGTCAAGAATATTAGAAAGGTAGTGTAGGGCTTCTTTATTATCGTTGTCTTCAATGAGTAATTGACGAAGATGCGTTTCCGCTTCTCCGTACTCTTCCACCAGTATACAGGCATTGGCTGCGGCAAGCTTTTGCTCTAAATAAAGCGATTTAATTTTGGGATTTCCCGGATAACTGGCGTAAAGTTTTTCGCTTAAAGCTACAGCCTGCTGTATTTTGCCCGATTGTGCCAGGAAACCCGCCTTTTTTAACTGCAAATCGATATCATTTGGATAATAACTGATCGCCTGCTCCAATTCCCGAAGGGCCGAGGATAAATTGTTTTGCAGGATAAGAGCGGAAATACGCCCTTGCAGGGCTGGCATATTGCTCGAATCTAAGTGAAGCGTACGATCGTAGTAAACGATGGCGCTGTCGGTTTGTTGCTGTTGCAAATAATAACTCCCACAGGCATTGATCATTTGCAATGCTTCTGATCGGAAAGCTTTATCACCGTTGCTCCCATAGAGCTTAACAGCAATATCTGCCGCTGTCTGATAGCGATGTAGCTGATATTCAAAATCCATTTTTCTGCGCAGTAGTACACGATCGGCTGCATTTCGCTGTAAGGCACGGTCTACCCAATATAGTGCCTGCGTCGTCTCCCCCCGAGAAGCGGCAATGCCTACCACCTTTTCCAAGGCTTCCCGATCGCCTGGATTCTGATCCAAAATCGACTGATAAAGAGCATAAGTATCTGTGTTCTGATAATATCCGGCTGCTTCTTTCCGTAAACTATTGTTTAGGTCAAGGGCCTTTTTATCTTTTGGATAATAACGTAAAATCAGGCGTAACACTTCTAATGCCTCTGCATAACGATGTGATTCCTGTAGCAGACTGAGCTTTTGGAATAACGCATTGTAAGATTTACTATCGTTGTTCAATATCGCATTTGCCTTGGCAATTCGTGCATCATAATCACCGCCCTGAGAGACGAGATTGTTCATTTTTTCGATGAGATCTGTATTTTTCGGCGCGAGTTCGAGCGCCTTTTCATAATAAGAATTGGCGAGATTATCCATTTTATTTCCTTTATACCAATCGGCTTTTGCTTCATAATGACCGGCCATAGCGAGTCTTACGCTCCCATCGGTCGGAAAGCGCCGGATCAGAACCTGCGCCCAAGAATCTCCATCCTGATAGCGTTTGAGCATATCCAATATATTAAGCTTTTTGATCCCGAAATCTTTATTGGTAGCAAAACGCGCCAATCCCATTTCGACGTACCGCAAAGCTTCAGCAGGCCGATTTTTTGATAAATAAGAACCTATAATATAATAATAAACATCTTCATATTGGGGCGAAGCACGCAGTACCAGTTGTGCAGTACGGATCGACTGATCATATTGTTTCTGCGCCATATAGATTCGGGCAAGTTGCACCTGCGCATCGATATGGGCTGGATTCAGCTTTATGGCCTCCTCCAATGACTTCAAAGCTTTCTGCTGTTGAGCAGATTTGATGTCTACCAAAGCCTGCTGGTACAATTTTTCGGCACGCACGGAATTCCAGGTCTGCGCTTGCAGGACAGGTGTAGATAACAGGAAGAGAATAAAAATAGTATAACGGAAATTCATAATAGCTTAAGCTTGATTTTTGTCGGAAGATTTTTGGCTTGCAAAACCTTTACGCTGCATATTTCCCCACACCAGTTTTTGCCTGAACATGGACTGTATGTAGCCTTTAATACTAAAAAAAACAATGAGCGGATGATAAATAAACGGCTCAGCAAAGGCCGTGAGGCAAAGGCCTATCACCTCACTCGTTTTGCGGTAATGCCTTTCAATCAATTGATCCCACAGTACGGCTATGGAGCTTACCAAGACGGAAAACATATAAAGAAAAGCGAGTAATGTAAATGTATTTTCCCAATTGATGGCGCCTATTACAATAAGATAAATGTAAAACAACAGCCCCAATACCTCGAAAATAGGCGCCAAAAACTCAAATAAAAAGTTATAAGGAAACACTATAAGCCCGAGCCTTTTAAACTTAAAATTAAATAAAACATGACGGTGGAGCAGCATGATCTGGATCAATCCCCTAGCCCAGCGTACACGCTGTCTACTGAATACCGGCAAGGTTTGTGGTCCTTCCGTCCAGCACAATGAAACAGGAATATACCGAATCGCATATTTGTGATTATTCTGGATCATGTAAACACTCATGCGCGTCACCATATCAATATCCTCGGCAAATGAGCGCGGATCATAGCCCCCAACCTTAACGGCAATATGCTTGTCAAAAAGACCAAGTCCTCCAGACACATTAGGAACACAATTAATTGAGCTCCAAGCCATTTTAGAAAGCAAATATGCGCGAATATACTCCAGTTCCTGAAAACGTGGGAGTACTTTATGTGGCGGTTTAAAGCGTGTTATTACGCCGTTATCCACTTCAGACGAATTGATCATCCGCAGGGGCGCCCCCACCGCTATGACCCGCCGTTGATTGTTCTCCACGTGGATGTATCCGGTATCGGGTATCACCTGAATGTCTTTTAAGCGGCTCCGGCTCTTTTCATCTAAAATGGGACGCATAAGCCGGGAAAGCGTATCCTCGTGGAGGATACAATCCACATCTGTGCAGAGAAAATAATCGAATTTTGAGGCATTTATACCGGCATTCGAAGCATCAGCTTTGCCTTTTCCGTTCTCCTTATCGATGACCAACAGCTTTTCATAAGCGCGATTAGTAGATCGAAAAAAGCGTTTTACAGCCTTCGTTTTGATCTTTTCATTGTAGGGGAGATCTACTTCCTTAAGTTCGAAATGCTCCACCAATTTTTCCAATGTATCATCCGTACTGCCGTCATTGACAATAATAACTTCGTACAATGGATAATTCAGATGCATTAATGCATACACATTATCAATAATGGTCAGGCCCTCGTTGTATGCCGGAGCAATGACCGAGATGCCCGGTGAAAGTGGGCTCGAAATTACATTTTGGGTATAGTGCTCTCTATTTTTCCGTCTATATAACATAATTCCCTTATACGATAGCACCGCCATGATGACGTAGATCACCATGGTCAGGCTACTGTAAGAAAATATAAAAAGTTGGAAAACGTCAATTATATCTTGGATCATATTGTATGCATTATTGTTCGTGCAGATAATAGTTTAGAATGCGTTGTTTTCGTGAAGGCAGATGTAAAGAATTCCACGCCAATTGTTTGCTGCGTACCAAGCGGGCGAGTATTGCCGCAACATGATTTTCGATTTCAAAATCAAAGGCCGACTGAAATTGCTCGGTCAGAAATTCCATGGCTCTCGGAGTCCGAAACATGCCGAGCGAAAATAGGATTTCGCACTGGCAGTCTACCGGCTGGTTTGGATACATTTTAATCAGTGTTTCCTGTGTATGTACAGCCCTTAAATGCCCCAGCGCATTAATAGCGTGCGAACGCAAACTATGGTCGTTCACATTGAGCAATCCTTCGATACTGTCTATGGCCTCCAGGCTCTGTTCGTGTGCTGCAAGTTTCATGCAGCAAATTACAACTGTTTTGTTGCGCGAATAACGAATCCAGTTTGCAAAGTTTGATTTTACCGTATCGCGGGATTGTTCGAGAATCCGAAAAAAACCGATCAATTCCCAAATGCTCAATGGATCGCGTACCTCATCAAAAAAGCGGAATGGCTCGTTCTTGCTGAAACGCATAAAAGCACTTCGCGCTGCAGAGCGCAGTTCGGACTCTTCGCTGAGATTGAATCGGAGAATATCAATATCCGAGATTGCATAGTCCATCAGCGTCAGCTCGTGCAATCCCTGAACATTGCGATACCATTTGCGCGATTTCATCTTTTGCAACGAATCCAGATTTAGCCCAAGCAGCACATAGATTCGATGAAGAATCAGCGCATTTGTTCCGGCCACATGCCATCGGAGACGGATCAAGGTATCAATTAGGGTCTGGCGGTTTCTTTTATCCATTAGGGCCAGCTCATCCAGCACAGACTGATCAATAGACACATACGCACTTTCTGTACCCATTTCCTGGATAAACTGCGGCAGTATACGATCTTCTATCAGCTGGTCGAGCTTATTTTGCCGACGCTGGGCTTTCGCCGTTCGCAAACGCAGCACGATGATCACAGCATAAGCGACAAAAGTTCCAATAAAGGAGGTTGCAACAATCCCCTGAATCACCGCAATAAAAGTTTGATCTACAGTCATACCTTAGTTTTCAGCAAGGGCTACACGCGTCTGTATATTCCCTATATCGATCCCCACCGGCAATTTGGACTGATCCTGAATGTAACGCATGGAATTTAGTAAATACCCTTTTACGGCAAGAGATTCAGGCTGGTCGACAATTTTAACACCGGCAATATCTCCAAACTCTTCGAGAATACAGTCGATGAGATCGCCATAATGCGCACCACCACCACACAGAAATATTCGATTTGATTTAGCTAGATTTCTATCATTGACCACGTCACCCAATGCTGGCGAGACAATTTCGGCATAATAGGTCTGTATCGCTTTCTTGCGCAATCCCTGAAGGTCAATTTTTTTACGGTTGATATAGATGTAGCCGTTTCGAAAAGCCTCATCAAGCTGTTGGATGCTTTGAAATGATAGATCATACGTCTGCTGCAGCTGTTCGCGGAGGATATTGACAGCATAATGCATACCTGGAGCGCTCCCCATCGCATTTTCGACTACGCCTTCATCGGTACTCAGCCCAGTTTCCAATGTACCGAACCCAAAACTAAAAACGAAGAAAGCCCCCCTTTCACAACTTTCTCCCCTGCGCAACGCCACCATACAACTCACGACCTCCGGCAACACATCAATATGCGCTACCTCAATTGGTAATATACCAGATCCGTCCTCACCATAAACAGCGGGATCCGACTGGATGATATGTTTTCCACGAAGCGTCTGTTCGGCAGTTTCCCGATACAAGCGGTAGGTACTATTGGGCAAGCCAATAGTTATCATCAATGGAGTGTCGGCGCCGACACCGCTCGTCAAAATTGCAGCCTTGAACAGCAATTGACATTCCAATGATTCCGGCGATGCATTCAGGGGTCTTCTAGGGCTATTTCCTTCATTTAGTGCCAATTTACCACAGATATACCACTGCTGCCCCATTTGTATTTTCAAGCCCGTCAACAATGAATTAGCGGTGTTTACCAAGGGGGAGTTTGTTGCCTGCATTAGGCTTGAGAATGACTGTATTGTATACATAAAATTTTTCGTGTGTACTAATTATTTACCACCATCGTTTACCCGACATGACGGGCAATTTCTGTGTAGCCGCTACTAAAACTGGGTGTTCAGGTACGATATCTGTTGCCAAAATTTCTTCCTTGGAGACATATTCCGCCACAAAAAGCTCATTCATCGCATCTTCTTGCGCACGTACCACCGCCTGCATATGTATCTTTTCCTGCACCTCTTCTACCTCATGCACATCCACCAGCTCCTCCACAGCTATTAGATCCTGTACAGGAACTATTCCCTGCGGTTGTTCTGAATGAGCTATTTTAGCATTTTGCAGGAAAGAATCTAACTGCATTTGATGCGGCTCAGCTTCGTTGTTCTGGCTCTCGGAGATATTTACGACCTTAGACCCAAGTTCTGGAAGTAATTGTCCAGCAACGTCCGTATCACCTTCCATGATGAGCTTCACTCTTTCCAATAGTTTTCCCACGACCAGCGGTTTTTTAAAACAATCTTCACGCACAATTTCCAGTCCCTCACGGATATGGAGATAACTCATGTTGGATGTGATAAGTGTCCTGGTGCGCGGCGATTCCTTCATCACCTTATTGATAATTTCATACCCATTTGCATATTGCATATGCATTTCGGTAATGACGATATCATACTGATAGTCCTTCGCTTCCAAAAGGGCAAAGGCTTCTTTTCCATTGGCGGCGGAATCCAGCTGAAATGCTTCATTGGAGAAAACATTCGAAATTATTTTTCGCATGAGCAGATCGCTGTCTGCATGCAATACCGAAAACACCCTAAATTGCTTAGGTGGGAGATCATAACTTTGCATACTTTTAATTAAATAGATTAAGTTGCTTTAAAATGGCATCACAAATTTAAAAATACAAGCAAAGTGATTACCTACCCATAAGGGTGGTTTTCACAAAAAAATTTAACTTAAAATAGGTATTTGTCGGTAAGATAGAATTTTCTTAAGATGCTCTTAAGAAGATCTCAAAAACAGATAGTGTACACACCGCATAGTTAATCCATCGATTGAAACGAGCAGCATGTTTTCTTTAGGCATTGTTTTTCGCGAAAAGAAGTTCTGTCAAATCGGTTTATTATATTTCAGCATAAGCTCCGAACGGCTGTTAACCTGCAATTTTCCATAGATATTCCTAATGTGGAATTTCACGGTATCTACACTAATAAATGCAGTTTCAGCAACTTTTTTATAGGTATACCCCTGTTGCAAAAGGGAAACAATTTCGATCTCGCGGGGGGTAAGCTTTTCGCGATGCCGGTAATCGACTTTATGCTCGAGTGCTGGGTTAAAGTGAGATATGACCAGACGAGCCACCTGCGGACTCATCACCGAACCTCCCTTCATGACTTCCACGAGCAACTGCTCCATCTCCGGTAACGGCGTACTTTTAAGCAGGTAGCCGGCGGCACCCGCGCAAAGTGCCTGAAATATATGTTCTTTATCATCAAACACCGTAAACATAACGACCTGTATATGCGGAAATTTGCGCTTTATATACCAAGTTATTTCAATGCCATTTTTATTTGGTAGTCCAATATCGCAGAGCAGCAAATCTAAATATTCAGGACTCCAGTTCGCTTCTAGCAGCTCATCAAGTTCACGTGCCGCAACCACCAGATCAAACTGAGTGTTATCCTCGAAGTAAGATTTTAATGATTCGAGAACAGGCATACGGTCTTCTATGATTGCAAGTCTAAATTTTGTGTTTGGCATAAAAAATAAAGATAAGTGTGTTTTATTTTAAGTAGTATAATTTTGATTTTGTATTTCCATCCAGCATAAACCACAGGCTAAACAAAAGAAAGCAAAAACTTACCCAGACCAGCTTATCCAGACTTTTAAGGATATAGGCCTCCTGACTGCTGTTGAGGATAATGGCTAACACGATACTACATTGCAGGAGAAGATAAATGCTGTAAATGCTGCTAAAAATCAGCACTTCTCTTTTTGTGGCTTTCGCATCTACATCTGCATTATAATATAACCGCCATTGTCCAATAATATAAGCAATAGCGAGTCCGAATCGCAGCATATAATGTAATTGTTGATCCACAAAACCATAATGGTGCTTAAATCCTAGGGGGATGTCTTCTACCAGCATCCTAAGCAGTTTTTTCTGTTCTTCTAGCGGGGCTATTGCATACGGAATGACATCAATCAATCCAAAGCAAAAGGGCAATAAATGTAGGAGGCAATATTTAGGCAGTGTCGCATTGGGATTAAATTTGAGCCAAACATAAAAATAAAAGCAGGGGCCCACCAGATAATAAAAGGGTATTCCTTTGTTATAAATACGCGGATAATATTGAATTTCACCCGTATAGATCATGCAATAGATCATGACATGCCAAATTAAGGCCATCACCCCCACACTGATCAGTAGCTGTCCTATATCTTTGTATTTAAAAAAACGATAAAAGCGGAACAAAAGACCTGATATGCAAAAAGCGCCTCCCAATATAGCGAAGCTCAAACTTATCCAAAATTGGGGGTTATGCTGCATCATATCAATTAAAAAAGTCAAGAAAAAGTTTATTCACGTTGAGTTTCGCAGCTAATTGAATACGATAATGTGTTGTGGACCTTTCGGCTTCGAATTTAGCCCCTATCGCCTCTGCCCGACGTTTCATGTTGGCCGTACCCTGACCATGTCTCGGATACTTCGTATGCGAGATGGTTCCTTCCTTCAATTGTATGGTATTACACAACCTTAAAATCAGCTGATGATGATCTATTTTTAAAAATATATCAACTTTCGCATTAGGACTGTGCTTGCAGATATTATGCAATGCTTCTTTAAAGATGAGATATACATTCTGACGTACATATTGAGGCAGCTGGCCGGCACTTTGCAGATTTATATCAAATTTGACATCGACATCCTGCATCGGCAGAATCTGCGAAACCAAAAACCTCATCCGGTCTTCTAAGCTTCCCTGGCTATTATTGCGCGAGTCTATTGCCCAGATGACATCATCCATCGTTTGTACCGCCTCCCGACTATAGGCTGCAATTTTTTCCAGCGACTGATGCCGCCCTGCGGGCTGCTGACCTATAGCCATAAGATCAGTCTGCATCGCAATTCCCGTGAGCAGGCCTCCAACCTCGTCGTGCAGATCGCGCGCGAGTTCCAGCCGGAGCTTTTTGTCCCGCTTGAGCTGCGAAGATCGCATAATAGCTATGACATAAAGAACAACGCCCAGCCCTAGGGTAACCAGCACATAAAAAAGCTGTGTCTCATAAAATTTCGGCTTTTTATAAAACAGCCACCGCTTGGTTTTCACACTTAGACCATTGTCGCTTATCGTCTTCAATTCAAGTTCGTACTCGCCTGTTTTCAGATCGGAAAGGTTAATTTCTCCCGATGCCGGCACTTCCTGAAATGATTTTATGAGAGGCTGAAGGCGAAAGTAGATTTTGTAATTTTGTTTATAAGCATCTATTTTTGCTATCCTAAGATTTGCAAATTCAATTTTTTTATCGAAAATCAGCGTGTCCTGACCATCCTTTGGTGTAAAGGAAGTTACGATATTCCCGGAGCTGGTACCCATAGAAATTGTTGACAATACCGGCGGCGGCACTGTTTCCTGCTTCAGATTATACAAAAACTGCTGCGGCTGGATGGCAATACAGCCGAGTACACCACCAATAAACAATTGCCCTTGAGGCTTATCATCGAGTATTGAAGCCTGATTAAATTCTTCAAATGGCAGCCCATGCATCGCATAAGCATTATAAAAATTTTTACCGTCCCAGACCGACAGACCCCGGAATGTCCCCAAAAACAACAAATCACCTACCCAGGCCATATTAAAAACCACATTATGCGCTAACCCACAATTCGTGTTATAGGTGTCAACATGTCCTGTACTGGCGTCGATGGCTATCAGTCCCTTTCCTTTTGTTGCCAAAAAAACCTTATTATGCCGAAATGAATGACTGTACACCTGGAGTTTCTCGCTTTGTTGCGGATAAATTTTCCGTAGCTGGCCCGCCAAGTATTCAAAATAACCATTTTCGGTGGTGAATGAGATGACCTGTTGTCGTACTTGAATGGAATTGACTCGCTCGCCCATCCCAACAAGCTTTCCCATATTATCCCTTAATGGACTTACTGATCTCGTATCGCGATTGTAGATCCATAGCCCACATGATGTCCCTATCAGATAGCTGTTTTCCCGATAGTGACAGAGGCTGTACACCATGGTGGACAAATCTTCTCGGGTTCCCTTAACCGTTTTATAAGTTAAAGTTCTAAATTTTCCATTGACAAGTAAACCTAGAAAACTGCCCTCCAGCCCCACAAGCGCGGTATCCTTATTGGTTGGCAGAAAAGCATAATAATTATTGAGCGGGGCCGATTCCCTTATGGCAAGGTGATTTAACGTAAAATATTTTAAGGGAGCATAGCCGCCCACATAGTACTTATCCTGCTGTTTTACGATCGCCCTGGCCGTACCTGTATTCCAGTAATTCAGCTCAAAGGTTCTTCTGGCGAGGCTATACAAGCCATTCTCTGTTGCACAGAGACCTTCGTGCCCATTAAAATCAAGCTGGTTGAGCCTTGATTTGAACAGACTTCTACGGATATCGTGTTTGTCCTCACGTAAGAGCGTCATTTCGAGATTATTTCTAAATTCAAAATAGCGGCCATCACTGAAAAGGAATATGATCTTTTCCGTTTCCGCAAAGGACCAATGCGCCCAATCGCGCATATCACCTTTGTTAAGCCCCTTCAGATTTAATTGGTGAAATTGCCTTCCGTCAAAGGTCATATAACCTAAGCCGTAATTTCGCAGTAGCAGACCATTTTCCAATAAAAATAGATCATCTAGCTCCTGATAAACCCTTTTTGACATCTGAACCTGCTGCGTTTTCCCCGATTTTAAATCTACAAAAAAGAGTAAGCTATTGTAAGCAAACCAAAGCCTGCTTTCATCCGCAATAAGACTTTTGCCTACCGGCCGCCGCATTTCGGCTAAAGCGGGATGAAACTCCATCAGCTTTTTCTTCCGAAAACCGCTGATCTGCCAGAGAATACCCGATCGGGTTGCCACAAAAAGATTTTTTCCTTGATTAAATAGTGCAATGACATCCTCGCCGGAAAGCCCTTTTGAAAACGTATCTTTTTCAATAAATCGCCATAGCTGGGTATCAAAGATGAAGAGCCCATTTCTTGTCTCTAGCCATAACCGTCCTGAATCATCAGCCGTAAGTTTATTCACTTCCGTGAAACCCAAAGGTTCTGTATAAAGCTCATGAAATGCTTTTATTGCAACACCATCATACCGGTAAAGAAGGCTTCCTGCGACAAACCAGATAAACCCTTGTTTATCGCGGGCCGCAGATTCTATATTACGGTGGAAGGGATCTATCCCCGAGAGAATTTCAATTTCATAATAGCCTGAAGCCACTACCCTGTTAAAAACAGACATAGCAAAACAAGTGCTTAATAGCAATAGAATTTTTAGCGCTTTTTCAAACACAATCGACTAAGTTCAATAATATGGACAGATCAAATATAGTTATTTGAAAATAATTATATATTAATAATCGATATAAAATTTTCCTCCAAAGAGATTTTAAAACCTGGAGAAATAACTGCTTTAAGTTATATAGGTGACAGCTGACAACATTTTGTTCTCAGAAAAACCAGCTCCGCTAAAGCTGATAAATAATGCGCAAAAAGGAACTTAGCCTATTTTCTGCTCTCCCTATCGGTAAGCCGACGGCCATACCGATGGCCAACTTATTGCTGAGGCCGAGTTTGATCTGGGGATGTAAAACTGTATGTATGCCTTCGGACGAAATTTCCTGGTTGATCTCAACACCGACAAAATGATCGGTATTTGGCACAGTATAATGAAACGACGTATTGACCTGCCAATTCAAAGCCGTTTTGGATGTGGCGTATTGATAAGCAATCTCCGGCCCGGTGTAAATTAACGTATGCCAATGACGCTGCCAATTTTTGGCGGCTATAAAAAAAGGATTAAAGGCGGTACCACCGTTGACAAAGTTAAAGATCTGTGTATATCCGACAGCCAAGGTTGCCGCTTTCTGTTTTGAGACATAGAATGAATATTGCGAGGACAAACGTAGTCTTTCCAATTGATTTGTTGAAGGTACATTGGCAATCCGGCTTTTAGCATAAGTAAAATCCGTTTCCACCTCGAGTCCCAAGCGATCAATTGGTGCAAATTCATATTCCATGAGATATCCAAAATCATCCTTTAGACTCGTACGTGTGATATCGGCTCCCAGATTAAATTCTTTTTCCCCTTTTCTTGCGCCAAGGTCGCGTACAAGGTCATTATAAAGGGGCTCAGCATGGTGTACCTTGTCCGGTAAATTTTTATTCTCCTGAGCAAGGAGAGCACAGGAAAAGAACAGACCGCAGGACATGAAAAGAAATCGCCAGAGTATTGTTGTTTGCTTATTATATTTCATAACACAAACCTGTAGCTGAAATATGGAAAGAAATGGGAATTTGTACACGATAATACACATTTCTTACACGTCATTATTCATTTTATTAGACTAGCTTTGACGATCAGTTTCTTAAAACAAGCAACGATAGACCCTCATGCACCTAGTGGAACTTATGGATTAAACAGTGTTGCAATACGCTCGCATGATAAAACTGCAGAGAAGAAAAGATTAAGTATGGGAAAAATATCAGATCAGCAATTAGCAGAATTAATTTCAATAAGAGTACTGGAAATCATCGATTTAACAGGATTAACCTTAGAGAGCCTGGCCAGTTTTGTAGGGGTATCCACATCCACTATTCGGAGCGCCTACCGTAAAACCGGTTCATTATCTGTGGATAGCCTTTCAAAAATCTGTCGGCCATTTGCCATTCAACTAGCAGATTTCTTTGATGCGGCCTTAGCTTTACAGATCAACGAAGAGCAGCTCCCTGATTTAAAAGACTTTAAGAAGAGCTACTTCGCGGATCAAGAATTAAAGAGTCCGGTTTCTTCATTTGATGAAAGTAGCAGCCAGAGCGAGTACCATCGCCAGCAGCGCGAGCTCATCGCCTATATTATCCACCGATCCGACTATTTCGACAGTCCAAAAACACTCGAAGCGATGGTCGCCGACTTTAGGAAAGATTACCAGGCGGCATTCACCTCGGAAAGATTATATGCCTTGCTGTTAAAATACTTAGGCAGTGGAATACTCGACAAAAAAGCTTTACCAAGGACGGTTAGCCGGATGCCGGCCAGTAAGCGTCCTTATTTATACTTTAAAAAAGAATCTATAAAAGCATAAACGAGTTCCCAAATTTAAATCTGGCGATAGAAAAGTGGATTACTACCTGTCTGTCTTTTAAAAAAATTGCGAAAATTAGATTCATCCGAGAAGCCCATCTCATAGGAAATCTGAGATATCGAAAGATCAGTGTGCTTTATATAGCGCAAAGCCTGTTGGGCCACAACAGTGGATATCACACATTTAGCCGATTTACCAGCAACGGCAGAACACAGCTCGGTCAACTTCCGTGGAGCAAGGTGCAGACGGTCCGCATAATACTGCACACTGGTATGTTCGCGGTAGTGCTTATGCAATAAGACCGAAAATCTGTTAAATAACTGAACGGCAGCGGTGTCAGCAGATCCACGTGTTGTTTCTAGCGATAGCATTGTTTGATACCCTTCGAGCAACAAGGACTCAAAACAGTGGTGAGCAACCATCATATCGATCGTACGGTATTCAGTGCAGCATGTCAAACGCTCTACAAATAGCTTCTTGAACACCAGCTCCGTTCTATAGTCGTGCATAGCAAGAAAGGGCTGACTTCCAAAAAACAATTCTGAATTGAGTATTTCGGTATCGAGTTTAGATCTTTGATAAAAATCTGCTGTAAACCAGCATAAATATCCCTCAGCAACGATAGGTTGGACAATCTCGACTTCAAAATGTGGCCCAATAAATATGAGTTCGCTAGTCTCAAAATCATATAACGTTGGGCCAATTTTTATGCTGACAGGAGAACAGGTTCGAATGATAGAAAAAACCGATGTATCGTGCAGCCTTTTACCTAGCTGGCTACCATACTCAGCCAGTTTTAGTGCACCAAATTGCATCCTTTCCTTTGCTATAGCTGATTTACAAAATTCCATTTTCTAAATAAATTATTTTCAAAATCAATGCTATCCAGATTTTCACAGAGCTTAGTATAATGATAGATAGAGATCAGCATTTTACGGGGAGACTGTTTTGAGAAAACAAGCTTAACACCGCTATCAAGAAACCTCTTTTTTTCTTCTGCACTTTCGCTGGCCGAATAACCAAATAATCGAATCATGGGATAACGTCGTTTTAGTACGCGGGCAGTTTCCATGCCGTCCATTTCGGGCATATGTAAATCCAGAATGCACACATCTGGCTGCTCCATATTTGTCTCAAGCAGACGCACAAGTTCCTTTCCACTGTGACAGGAATACAGCATCTCATAGTTCCCCATTTCCCTGGCCAGATGCTCAATTACTTTCAGGTGCAATACGTTATCATCTGCAAATGCAAGTTTTAATTTCTTGTCCATTAAGGTAATTGTTAAATTATAAATTTGAAACCTTGGATTTTTCAGTTTGGCTGTATTTGGATTTATTGCAGGAGTACATGCTGATGAAGTTATCAAAGCAATTCTCCAATACAATTAAAAGCATTTCAATTTTTGGCGCGACAGATCTCTGTTTACTCTTCATATTTCGGTCTATTATATTTTTTCAACAAGCTTGTACTAGCTATTTTAATTGTAAATTATTAGTCTAATTCAGACTACAATCCTACCTATTCAAATATAACTATTTTTTTTTAATTACTTACAAGATATGCCTTTAAAATAATCATTCGGTTAGTAAATGTTTTTAATTGTACAAAACACAGGTTTAAAATCAAAAACTTTTCCATGCAACTTATTTGTAATCAGATTGTAATGTTTTTTTTCTAGTCTGAATTAGACTAATCTGTATAATCTAGTATCTTTATGCTCAGACAATAGCAAAAAGTTTACCTCATGATTTTTAATTTTACCTTATTGAATCCTACTTCAATATCCTTTATCTACCTTTCATTTGTTGACGATCAACAACAACAATTTTTTATTAAAACTCCTTTAAAAATTATTTCGGCCCAATGGGACGGGGAGAAACAGCGTCCCTGCAACATTTATCTAAAAAATTTAAAAAAGCTAAACACAAAGCTCGATGCACTGAAGATTGCAATATCGACTTATCTTTCTGACTTAAAGTCGAGTAAAAAGGAGTTTTCTCTCCGTGCGGTCAACCGCTTAGTCAAAAAATGCTGCTCAGAGGCGACGACTTCGCTTCCAGCAGGTGGACTGCTACAGAGTGTAGACAATTTTATTAAAAGCCGAATTCACCTTATTACTTCGACCACACACAAACGCTACCTCGTCTTCTTCCGTTTATTAAAACGCTTTGAGGGGTATCAGCAAAAACATCTGATGCTAGATCAGGTGAATAGCCTTTTTGTACAGCAATTTATTGCCTATGGTGAAGCCGAAAACTACAGTGTAAGCACCATACACCGCACCATACATTTTGTGCGTACAGTACTTAATTTTTTAGAAAAAAGAGGAGTGCGAACTTTTGTTTATGAGTTAGAACTGCCCAAGGTAAAAAAAATAAATCGTGCTATAAGCCTCAGTGAAGATGAAATTAGCACAATAAAAAATATAGACGTGCCGGCCCATCTGAAAGCCGCAAAGGATTGGCTGGTGATCAGTTGTTACACGGGTCAGCGTGTGTCCGATTTTATGAATTTTAATCTGGATATGATGGAGATTCTTGATGGCAAGCCCTGCCTATCCTTCACCCAACAGAAAACACAGAAAAGCATTTTACTACCACTTCATCCTACGGCATTAATTATTATGTCGAATAACGGGCATCGCTTTCCAAATAAAATGACTGCTCAAAAATATAATGAGCAAATCAAGGAAGTGACACGCCTTGCAGGCATTACCACCCTGGTAAAAGTCAGAAAGCGGAACGGATTCCGTTCCTCAGACCAGCTTGTTCCAAAATGTGAAGCGATTACCAGCCATATTGGCCGTAGAAGTTTTGCCACAAATTTTTATGGTAAAATTCCTACAGCATTGTTGATGGATGCGACCGGACATAGTACAGAACAGATGTTTCAGCGGTATATCAGCAATGTGGATACCGAACGTACCCGATCACTAGGGACTTACCTGGAAAACATGTATCAAAATCGGAGCAGACCGCAACAGCAGCCAATGAGCAGCTAGTTTTACAATTTGTTTTCCAAAGATGGTTCAAGAGCATCTTTGTGAAGCATCAAGGCTGTGCTTTTATAGCGTACATATTCTTTCGTGAGGTAGATAAAGCCCTGGAAGGCATTTCCCCTGCCCCAAGAATTCTTGGCTATATAGTATTCTTTTCCGTTTTGATCTTTTAGTATGCCTATAATATGTAACGCATGATCATCTGTTGTTTGCCATGCATCGAATGCACTTTGCCGCTCCATAGCATCAACTTTACGTTCAGGTTGTGGCCTGATAAATTGCATCTTTTTTTCCTCCTCAGTCATTTTTGATGTTGATTTTTGGGGAACATACGCGATGCCATATGGCCAGGAAAAACCAGGTTCCGAAATGTCAACTGTACACGCTACCGTAAAGCCCTTTTTTAAAGCCTGATCAATAACAGTGTTAAGTTCTTCCATAGGAAGATTAAAAAACTGACTGAACGACCAATTGTCGGGAATCAAAAAAACAAATGATTTGTAATAGGGAGCAGTGGTAACAGAAGCGATGTGAATATATTGATCCGGATCGATGCCTATCACCTGATCAGCAAAACTACGTGCTGTATACGATTTGCCCTTATAGTCAAAATTCACGGGAACTTGGCCCAGATAGTCATCCATTAGCAGCTCCACATCTTGCTCCCAGCTGCTTTTCAGCTCCCTGCTTTTTACCATACTGGATAGTGTACTGTTCAATACAGTGCGCAGGCCCCTGAAGTTGCTCGAGCTTTTACCCGCTTTAATTCCCGTGTAGGCAGCTCTAGGCATCGCCCCATGGAGACGCAGTATCTGCATGACATCGTGAAGCTGTCCACCCTCATTTAATTTTAGGCCACCGTGCAGGCGCAGGTAGTTTCTCGCTCGTTCAAGATAGGCCTTCCTGACGGTATAGAGTGGCGAAATCGCTACAGGATCTCTACCCATACGGATCATTTCTGATTCGAGAAAGGAATTCCCAGTATAAGACCAACAGGTATTGGAAGCTCCCTGGTTCTTCACTGTCGTACTTTTCAATCGGATCAACTCCGTAAAAACAAACTCCGACTTGAGCAACTTTATATGTTTCGGATAATAAAATCTATAAAGTATGGCTACGGCTGCCAACGTAGCAACTATGATTGCTAAAATTATCCAATTTTTTTTCTTCATGATAATCTACCCCCGCAAATAATTGCCGTAAAGCTGGGAAACAGTTTCTTAATAGCCCAATAAAACAATAGCCCCAACAGTATAACAATAGCTGGGCAAAGAAAATACAAAAACAGCAGTGCAGCATCCGTTTGCGGTCTAATCTGGTTAAATAAGAATTTGATAATAAAAACCAACGGCAAACGGTGGTAAGCAAATATAAAAAAACTGGCGCTGGCCAAAAAGTAATTGGGACGCCAGCGTCCCTTTTTGATAAAAGAAGCTGTCACTGCAACCACGGCTATCAAGCCTACCAACACATTGGCACAATAGATATAACTCCACCAGCCTTTGCCCAAACTATAAAATGCCACTACGAGCAGCAGGATGTAACATGGAGTTGGCCAGGGCAAGAAAGACTTCATGATGAGCACAAAATTCTTTTTATGCAAACTAAAGTAAGCCCCTGCCGAAAAGAAAAAGAAAGAAACCGTACTCCATCCAGGCAGATAACAATAGGGATTGCATAACCAGATCCCCCCTATTATGAACACTGCGAATAGGTGTAGCTTTTTAATTAAAATATAAACGATGGGCGACAGGACCACAAGCACCATGAGATCACGAATAAACCAAAAAGGTGAATTGATGGGTAAGTTTTTTGTCGCCTGGACATGGATATGCGAAGTATCCCAAAAAGACCAAAGCCAATCTGATATACTGTACTGAACAATTGGCTTATTAGCACCAGACAAAAGTCCCCCGAAAAAAGTCTGTGCCAGAAAGAAAAAAAGCAGTACTGCGAAGTTCCAAAAAATATAAGGAATAAAAAGACTGTGCAGCCTGCTCTTTAATTTTTTGAGATAGACCTCAAAGGTGAAAGACTCCGTTCGATAAAAAAAAAGAAAGCCTGATATAAAAAAGAAAAGCGGCACACAGACTTCGAAGACGAGCTTTGAAAATAAGAAGAATACGTGTGCAAAAACAGGAAAATGGAGTATATTAACCTGTTTTGAACCTTGAATGATGATATTCGAAAAATCAGTATGAATAAATACGACCCCTACGATCAGGGGGAAGCGGAGAAAATCGATGGTCTTGGACAAAAGCTGCTCGTCGGCCTGTTTACTATGATAATCTTTACCCATTCTTTAGATTTAGAGAAAATGATTAGTGCCTGTTAATTTACACATTTCTGTCGATATTTTTGCACGGTTATTTAAATATAACCATATTAAAAATACTGATTAATAGTCGCTTGCACCAATCTCTATCGAATAGTTTTAACACAAAAGGAACCTTATCTTTAATAATCAGAAGCGAACTAATGCCCATCAATTCCGATTGTCACTTTCTTCCTCTTTACCCTCAGCAATCATCTCATTGACATCCGCCATATCGCCAGCTTCCAAATGTTCGATATCTTCCGCCTGCTCTTCGGAATAGCGATCAATAAACAATGTACAGCCCATCGGAAAATGATCAGATCCCACAGATGGATAAATAAACAATTTGTCGATAAATACGGTTGGACTATGAAACAACAGATCCAGAGGCACTCTGAAAAACCAATAGTTGGCATGAAAGGTAGAAAGAATGCCACGTCCGATTCGTGCATCGATCAATCTGCTGGTTTTCTTGAACAAGAGCGAAGATTTGGCCCAGGCCACATTATTAAAATCTCCCGTGACAACTACGGGCATTTTGTAATCGCGCACCCGTTTAGCCACACTGAGCAGATCGCCATCCCTTTCTTTGGAAGTATCCTCTTCTGTCGGACTCGGCGGCGGTGGATGCACAGCAAAAAAGACAAAACGATGTCCATCGGCAGTTTCCAGTTCAGCTTCAATACTGGGAATATCATCTGCTACAAAATAATGTACCTGACATTTGTTGATCTTCAGATTGGTATAAAAATGCATACCGTAAGTATTGTCCAGCGTTACCTTCTCAAAATTGGGATAATCCTTTTCCAATACACGTAAGGCTTTTTCCCATGCGGCATCACTTTCCATGGTCAAAAAGATATTTGGCTTTTCTTCCCTTATAAGTTCAATAAAGCGATCATTAGCCGTATTGAATTGCAGTACATTACAGGAGATCACTTTAATACTATCCGATGCATCCTTGCCCTTTTCATATTTTTCGCGACGCCAAAATTTGGTATAGCGGATCAATATATAGGCATGGTATACAATCAGCGCCAGCTGCACACCTTGCAAGCACCAGATCCAAGAATCTTCCCCCACGAGATAAAAGCCCATCGCCAATGTGGGCACCTGAAATACCAGCAGCTGCAACTTCACAAATTCAGCGACCCGAAAAATCCAATGCTGGCTTTGGGCAAAGGGCAATACACTCAGTAAAATTAATAACCCTGAGAAAACAGTATAGAAAATCAGCATATCGTTCGCGCAAACATTTTAAACAAACTTAAACAAATTACGGTTATTTTCAACAGACCATCATTATTCAAGCGCTCCTCAGCTATTATATATCCTTTTGAAAACCTTCCTGATAATCCACCCTTGTCCTGGCTAGTGTATTCGGGAAGTTTGTGTGGATATACGCAATCATTTGTTCCCGAATATAACAGCGTAGGTCAAAAGCTTGACCCGAATTGCGGCAGCTCATCAGGCAGCGGATCTCCATGGTGCGCTCTTTAAAATCAGTCACCTGAAGCACGTTTACTTTACCGTCCCAAAGGGGGTGTCCGGTGAGTAATGCCGTCAGTTTCTCACGCAGTAGCTGGACAGGTACGGTAAAATCTGTATAGATAAATACAGTACCCAGTATTTCAGAAGTCGTGCGCGTCCAATTTTGGAAGGGTTTTTCAATAAAATACGTGATGGGCAATACCAAACGGCGTTTGTCCCAGATATTGACCACGACGTAAGTTAGGTTGATTTCTTCCACACGCCCCCATTCCCCCTCGACGACCAATACGTCGTCCATACGAATGGGTTGTGTAAAAGCAATCTGAAAGCCAGCGAGGAGATTTCCCAAGGACTTCTGTGCAGCAAAACCGATGATAATACCGCCAACCCCTACTCCAGTGAGCAAACCGGCGCCGATCTTTTGCATACTATCAAAGCTTAAAAGGATAATCGCCAAGGAGATCACAATAATCAGCGTGACCACCACTTTTCGGATAAAGACGATTTGCGTCCTAATCTTTCGTTCGCGCAGATTATTCTCCTTGTTGATATCAAAACGATGGTAGAGATAATCTTCAAAAACCTTAATCCCCTGTATCAGCACAACCGCAAAGAAACTGACCAATAAAAGTTCATTGATTTTGCTCACCACGCGGAGGGTTCTTTCGTTAAACTGTGCGAAAGGCAACAAACTGTTAAAGACAATTAAGGGGATAAATACACTCAAGACACGGTTAAAGCGCCTAATAAAGGAACGGAAAAGGGAGTAGGATTCCTGTTGGATGGCCTGACGCCGTAGTAGAGGAATAAATATGAGTTTAATCAGGATACCGATCAAAAATGAAAAAAGGATTAATGCAATATTCCAGAGCCAGGCGGGCCACTTCTGTGAAAGTTGAATTAATGTTTCGTTCATCATAGTGTTATTTCTTTATGTTTACAACTTATATCTCATTAAAGTATAACTGCCATGAAGGTCTAACGTTTGTTTTATTTTGAAAAAATCGGTTGAAAGGATAGCTAAGAATAATTTTACCCATATTGCTAAACATCGACGAGCATTTACCGATCCAAAAAATGGGATTTAAAACAAAAGTTTACGCCTTCCATACGATTAAAACACATAAACATAGCTTTATTTAACAAAGGAGAAGTAAAAAAATCAAAAAATACACCTGTTTACCACAAATAGACAGACAATTGAATAAAAAAAAGGATATTAATAAAAAAAGGCGAAAAAAATAGACATATTAAATTAAAGTACCAGAAAAAACCACCTTTAATTTAAAAAATCAGATAAAAAACAGATTAAAATTGCAAAAAAACAAAAAAACCATATATTTACATCACCTTAATAGGTTTATAATTGGTTATTTAAAGGTTTTCATTCTCCCCGACTGAAAACCTTTTTTTTATTTTACAATTAACAATCAAAAAGGGCACTTTTTAAACATCCTTTACAGTAAAACCCAATCAATCTCTAGCAGATTACAACAAATATTGCCAAGAACCTCAATTCCAAACTTAAATTCTCAGTATCTAAATATTTTGGCAGTGATGAATAGTCTTTTGGTATGTTTTTTGAGCCTAAAGAGCCAATTACAAACTGATAGTAGCTTTACATGGCGTGCTTCACTTAAACATACTTTAAAAAAGATATTGACCGTTTATAATAAAGTTCAAAGCGTGGGAATTTCGAGCTTTCCAAGAAAAATTAAACCAAAACATAGAGATAACAATGAGCAAGAAAAAAGACAATTCTAGATGGCTGAATGTGGCCATATCCTGGGGAGCGAGTATCGTCATCATCGGGGTACTATTTAAGATTCTACATATCGGCGGCACCACAGCCAATTATATGATCGGAATCGGTTTAGGTGTAGAAGCCTTCCTTTTCTTTTTAATGGGTTTCAATCCGCCCGCACCGGAACCAGACTGGACCCGGGTTTATCCTGAATTGGACGACAATTTTAATGGTGAGCTACCACAAAGAGGAAAAACTGTTGTTGCCCAACCTGCAGGTCCATCGGCCACAGCAGCTTTAGACAAAATGTTTGCCGATGCCAATATTGAACCCGCAAGCATTGAAAATCTCGGTCGTGGCCTGCGTGATTTTAGTGAAAAAGTATCAGCAATCAATAAGTTATCGGATGTTTCATTAGCAACAGAAGAGTTCACGAATAAACTCCGAACAGCAACTTCTAAGTTTGATAACTTGAGCCTAGCGTTTGAAAAAGCTTCGCAAAACCTAGTCGCCATGTCAAATACCTCTGGCGATACGTCCAATTACCACGAACAGGTAAAAAGTTTGACAACCAACCTAAGTCAATTAAATGCAATGTATGAACGTGAGTTACGCGATTCGGCATCACATTTACAATCGATGAACAAATTTTATGAGAACCTAAGCTTTACTATGCAAAACTTCAACGAATCGCTGGATGATTCCAAAGCATTTAAAGATGAAGTGGGCAAACTAGCGAAAAACCTCAATGCCTTAAATGCCATTTATGGCAATATGTTGAGCGCGATGAATCAACCGCGTGTGTAATTAATTCTTGTATCACTTAAATCAAAAAAAATGGCATTAGGAAGAGAAACTCCAAGACAAAGGATGATTGGCATCCTCTATCTGGTCCTGCTCGCCTTATTGGCGCTCAATGTACCGGATTCCATCTTGGATGCATTCAAAAATATCAACAACAGTCTCGAAACATCCAAATCGAATGTCAGCACAGCCGTTCAACAACTGTTCACCGCATTCGAAAACACCAAATTAAAAGAAGAACCCGCACGTGCCAAACCGATCTACGACAAGGCAAAAAAAGCACAGGCTATCATTGGAGAACTCAATCAGTATATTGGTTCCTTAAAAGAAGAGTTCGTCAAACAAGGTGGTGGATACGACGAGGAAAAGGGCGATCTTGCCCAACGTGAAAATGAGGATATTTCACCCAATCTCATGATCAATGAGAAAAAAGGAACCGTTTTAAAAGACAAAATCAATTCAACACGTACCAAACTGTTGGCCCTACTCACACCTGAAGAACAAAAGATGGTTTCGTTCTCTTTGGAGGCGAAAGATCCGGAGAAATCTGTAAACGGTAAAAAGTCCTGGGAAGAAATTAATTTCGGCAGTGGCACACCTTTGACCGCAGCTATGACTATTTTAACCAAAATTCAGACCGATGCACAGAATGCAGAATCTGATGTGGTGAAGCTCATTTTAGGCAAAATGGATCAGGCCGTGGTAAACCTGGACAAGTTTGCAGCGGTTGCTGTAGCGCCAACCTCCTATTTGGTACAAGGACAACCTTATAAAGCCGAAGTGTTTTTGACGGCTTCCGATTCCAAATCTGAACCGGCCATTTCTGTTAATGGATCATCGCTTCAGGTGGTGGATGGAAAAGGTGTTTATTCCGTCAATACCAGTCGCGAAGGTATCTATACCTGGACTGGGGTTATTAAAGTCAAACAGACAGACGGATCTTATAAAGAATATCGTACCCCTGTACAGACCTACCAAGTAGCTCGTCCTTCGGCAGTGGTATCGCCAGACAAAATGAATGTACTGTATATCGGTGTCAACAATCCTATTTCAGTATCAGCTCCGGGTACATCTACCGATAAAATCCGTGTCAGCATGAGTGGCGGAAGTATTTCAAGTGCTGGTGGCGGTAAATATAATGTGAAGGTAAGTTCACCGGGCACAGCACATATTTCAGTATCCGCAGAGGTAGCACCTGGAAAAACACAGACCCTGAGTTCGACAGAATTCCGTGTGAAACGTATTCCGGATCCTATTGCCAAGTTTGCTGGCAAAACAGGTGGTTCAATGGCTACTGTGGCACTTAAGGCGCAAAATGCACTTTTCGCAAAACTGGATAATTTTGACTTTGATGCAACCTTCAGGGTCACCAAGTTCACCATGATTATCGCTAAACCACGCGCGGACGCCATCGTGTTATCGACTTCTGGAGGCCAGCTGAGTTCGGCAATGTCTTCAGCCCTTAATGGTATTGTACCAGGCACACGCGTTATCTTCGACAATATTGTTGCCGTGGGTCCTGACGGGACTTCCAGACAACTCAATGCAGTTGCTTTGACGGCAAATTAATATAACCGACCTACATCTGCTATATAAAAAGCCCTGCTCCCAGAAAGAGCAGGGCTTTTTTCAGCTACGACACACCTTAAAAGTCTACTTTCTCCGCCGCCACCAGATCCAATACCCTAACACAGCTAGCAAAATGACTCCTATAGCAAAGATTTCAGTTGACACGACTGTATTTTCCCGCTCCACACGCGAATCCGAAGTACTTGCCTCCTTTCTATTGGCCTGCTGAAGCTGCAAATTCTCTTCTTTTCGCTTTATGTTCGACTGATCTGCGAAAAGTCTTCCGCCCTTAGCCCATAATCCACTATCCGGGTGAAACCACAATGGACCATCCGTACTAAAAGACCAATAGGAAAATAAACTATCTTGCTGTTTCTGATGATAGGCCAGATCCCAATGTTCATATTGATTATAGCGCTGCGTGGATTTCTCTTCCAATTGCTTTTTCCCTTGGAAAACGCTGCAACTGATGACTACAGCAGTGCTTATCATGAAGAGGAAAAAAACTAGGCTTCCAGCTACCGAAATTTTGTATTTATTCATGACAGTGCTCTCCTCAATCGATCCAGTTCGCAATGGCATAAATGGTTGTAAGAGGCCGCCGCCGTGATTCTACCTGGTCATGGCTATTGCCTTCTACCGAAATCAACATGGGCCCTTGTAAAACTTTAACTAGGCCTACATGATGGATCCGTTTCAATTGGCTACTATAGATCGCGAACAAATCGGCTTGCCGCACATCACCTTTCAACAACTGCACTTTGGTATAGCGGCGCGCTTTTGGAAAGAGCGCTGGACTCCAAGCACTGCGTGGCATTGAAAGACCAGCCTGACCATAACACCAGCTGGCAAATGCTGCACACCATTCATACCCCTCACCTAGGCCTACATAAGCAAGGTACTTCGAAATCTCCGGTCCCTTATTTTCACCCCCTGTCTCCCTTACGCCAATTTCATTCGCTGCAATTTCATCAATCTGCCGTCTCAGCAGATCAGTATTACGCACACGAGCATAATCATTGTTACACCTTCCGTCTAAAACAGCATTTCCAGTAGCAGCAGAAATGCAAAGAGCAATAGAAAGAAAACCGAGAAATAGAGAATGGATTGTTGCCATGAGTTTAATTGATTAAAATGATAATAAATATCCTGTCTATAATATTTAAAGGGTCTCCAGAGGTATTCCAGCAGCCAGATGCAGCAACAGATAAAGACCAGTCCGGCCATCAGCCCGAAATAGAGCAGGGACAGTACCCCCAGATCAAGCGCAGCTGATGCCGGGTCGAAAAATTGTAAGATACTCCCAACAAATAGGAAAATAATGACCAATAATATGCTTGCCATACCGAGGAGGTACTTGGGCTCGATTGGCAGTTTTTGTGTTAGACCATACCATGGTCCTCTCATTTCTACACTGTTCATAGTGATATAATTTAATGATAGAAAATTGTTATACGTTTCCCGCATATTGACTACGCGAATAACGGTTTCGATTCCGGTCGCGCACCAAGACAAAGACATCAAGCCGGACATTTTGCATATAATCAGGCAGTTCGAGTCTTAAGCCTGAACTCGAGCGCGTAACCAGGGCCTCATTGCGGATAGCAACCCCGGCAATCGGATCATAAGCCACCAACAGCAGCTCGTCATCGTGGTTCATGGCTGTGATCTCACCACCGTCAAAGTCCAACCACAATCCATTATCATCCGGCGCCATTTTCCTTACGCATATCCCTTGCACAGAACCATCGGAGAGCAGAATGAGAGCAGGATCAATATATTGCTCCGGGTATTCACCTTTGACCGCATATTTGACCGCATGCGCCATTGCCAGGTTTCGCGCAGAAAGACGTTTACCTTTTTCCCGGCGTACATACTGTGCAAATCCCTCCTTAAGGACCGATGCCAATGGCAAGAGATATTGGCTGGCCAGATAAAACTTTTGTTGCGTCATCAGCATACCTATTGTCTTCTTTTGTTTTCTTTTTTTCATCTGAAATTGTACTTATTATAACCTACATTTTTCCTTTCCAAAATCTGCCAGGGGCACAGTTACCCCTGGCAATTATTCCAGCCTAGGCAAGCATTATTTCACCGAGATAACTGCTTCTGCTGATTTTGGTCTTTGTCCGGTCGGACATAAAATACCAGACATGCACAGCGTCGCCCAGTAAATGCTCGGGCACTCCAAATGTTACCACCCCGTCTTGCCTTTTCGGCAAAGTTGGCGAAGTCATGAATTCATCCTTCGTCGGATGGTAGCAAATCAGATAGAACAGATCGTCTCCTTTTGTTTCGTAGACATCGTTGATACCCGTCGACCACACCACTGTAATGGCATCTGCATCAAAACCAGCTTCTACTGTTCCGCCACCACCGTAAATCCCATCTGCAATTCTGATCTTGCTATAGTCCAAGTTCAGATCAGGATAGACACCCTGAATGGCTAGATCCTGATTTAGCTGAAAAGCATAATTGAGCGGTGTGAGACGGTCTGCTTTTTTCTGGCCAAAACCGATTTTTAGAAAGTTATTGACTGGCAGCAGAAAACGCATCAGCGTCTTAAATCGTGCCTGAACGATCAGCTGAGCTTCTGTATAGGGCTTGTTGCTCTTTTTAGCGAGCCCTCTGATGTAGTTGATACTCTTCCAGCTGGCACCGATCACTGAACCAGCCTTGCCACTGAAGCCACCATTGGCTCCGTTTACTATTGTTCCCATTTTTAAAAATTTTAAGGATTAAAAAATAAATCGCCAAGATTTTTATACCGGTATTTTTGCTTGACAGAACAAACATAAGGCATTAATAAACAGGAAAATACAAGACAGAACAGATTGTCCGACGCTTGTCCGAAGGTTGCCTATCGATTGTCCGACGACCGCCAATAACATGATTCAACCTCCATAATAATCTTCTACAGGACTGCTTATGACCTGCCTTTGAGACGAACCTATTACATCCCTCTAATTAACCTAGTTAAGACCTAGTTCGATAGGTAAACAGAAGGTCTCAACTAGGAGTTAACTAGGAAAATTGGCGAGAAAAGGGCATGAAAGGGATGAACAAAGCCTATGTCAGATGCGAACGAGCGCATGAGCAGAAGCGAAGCCCGGCCAGATGACTAAGAACTTCGCTGTAATTTAACATCAGCTATTTAAATAACGTTTGAGCCGGAGCACGTCGTCAAGTTTAAAATACTTCTTCCCCCCTTTATCGCGCTGATGTACCTGAATGAGGCCTAAGTTTTGATACCGCAACAACGTACGGTCCGATACACCTACGGTGTCTTTGACAAATGCCGTGTCACGAAGTTCCATATTGGTATCAGCAGTCTTGATGCTATCCAACACTGCTGCTTTCAATTTTTGTATTTCTGTAAAAAGTATATGCAAGGCCTGCAAAAGATGCCCATCTGTCTTCGGGCTTGTGTTGTTGTACGAATTTTTTCTCATATTTTTAATTGTCTATAATGGCAAATGGGATTATCCCCCAAGCGTATTGGAATTAATAAAGTTAAAGAAGTCCGGATACAGTTTTTTATCACCCACGGGAAGTGTATTTTTCGTTCCTTCAGTCATCAGTACCCCGCCAATCCCATAGCTGTAAAAAAAATTGATATTAATAACTATGCTCTGATGGCATTGCTTAAACCACTTCACCGGCAATCGCCCCAGTACTTCCCGCATGGTACTGCCGCAGGTCAGGATTTTATTGCCGATCAAGTGAAATTTAACCTGACCATTGGCACTTTCGATATAAACGAGTTCTTTCATACGGACCTCCGTACGCTGATAACGCACCGGCCCTTTGATCATAAAATAATAGGTATAATTTTCAAGTGAATCGTGATCTGATACTGGGATCAATTTAGCGAGCGCTTCATCCACCCGGCGCAATGCCGCATAGAAACGACTCATAGACACCTCTTTGAGCAGTACATCAACGACACCGAAATCATATCCCGGATCTTCGTATTGGCGGTGTGCCGTATAAAGTATCGTTTTTAGATTTGAGCTGGGTAAGGTTCTTAAAAAATCAAAAGCGTTAATTCTTCCAAGCTCCACATCGAGGATCATAAAGTCCACCTTGTTGGCACGCAGAAAAATCCGGGCTTCCTGCGGATCGCTAAACGTTTTGGCAATCTGCACATAACCAATCTCTTCGACCATCTCAAGCAAATGATCGATATGTGGCTTTTGGTCATCGATGATGACTCCAATCCATATTCTATTCATATTTTCCGTCATTTTTGTGTTCCTTTAATTATCAATAGCGCTGCACACTTAGCGTGAGTTCATAATGATTAGCGTCTTGATATTCTTCCATCGAAAAATCCGCTCCAAAGAGATATTCCATACGTACTCTTATGTTCCGAAGTCCTACATCGTGACTTGGCATCATTTGAGGTCCGCTTCGTTTTTTATTTTGAACCGTAATCCGATAACCGGCGTTACCGACTAGAATGTCGATTTTGGCCGGGTGATCTTTATCCCACAGGTCCGCATGCTTAAATAAGTTACCAGCGAGCGTCTGCAATAATGTAGGAGCAATACTAAATCGCATCAGGTTACCCGAGCAGGAAAGATTTATGTAAAAAGGATTCGGTTCGACTTTTTCCTGTATGGACAAGTATTGCTCCAGTGCTTTCACTTCATCTGCTAATAATATATGGGTTGCCCCCTCCACCTGATGAGCCTCCATATAAAATTTCATTAAGTGATAAATTTCCGAAAGCTGCAAGCCCAATTTACGATCATAGGGATCCACCTTATTTTTTAAATGGCTAAAAATATTCGCCATCATATGCGGATGTACCTGTGCAGATAAGGTTGTGAACTGAAAAGATTTCATGCTAGATTCTGCATCGAGACGCCCTTTCACTGCCGCAAGTTTATCATTCGATTCGCGAAGCTTACTCTTATAGTAATAATAGCCAATCGCCATGACCGTATAATTACTATGCATGACGAGAAAGGTCTGGATATACTTCGCCCAGCTAAAAGCGTGTTTAGTTATGACATACCTATTATTTATTATCTCCAGTCCAAATTTTCCATACAGTTCGTAGTAAACCAGTAATCCGGAGAGCAAATAAAATCCGCTCATCAATAGCACAGTTCCAAGTATATGGCCCTTATCGAAAACATACTTCAAGATAAGATATACCGCATAGAAGATGACGGCACAATAAAATACCGTGATGAAGGAAGCTACCAAATTCAGTCTGGAATTGCCCAGTGCATTTACCGCAAAAAAATAAAAACTATAGCCTATCCAGAAGTAGCAGGGCAACAACCACTTTCTTTTAAAGAACCTATTCATATATTATTGGTTTATAATTGATAACCTAAAGATAATTACAGAATAATGTTTAAACAAGTATCTAAAACAATTTTTCAAAAAATAGTTTCAGGAAAGAGATAACTCAGGTAATTAAATTTATCAAACAGCAGTTGTTTCTCTTTATTGCTAAATGAAATTATACGATTAGTTGCAGACCAGCTTGCTTCATCCGAGCTTGGTGACATGATTTTGTGTAGGTAAAACCAGGCCTCCCAGGCCTCCGGATATTCTAATAAGGCTTCCTCAAAATCCTCATAAATGATGCGGCTAAAATAGTCCGTAAACTGTCTGGCGCTCGGAAACCAGTTTTCAAACCAATGACTCAATTCACAAATAACAATAGGCTCATTATCTGTTGCTATTTTGGCAATTAGAACTGTTATATTTTTTTGAAGCAAAAAAGCCATATGTAGAATCCCATGCTTTATCTTAATGCTTCCATTTAGAAAAGGAATTTCGCTTAATTTTTGCGCCTGGAAATCTTTTGCGGCACTTACCCCTCCATCGAGGTAGCAGAATATGTGAAAGCCAAGATCCATCTGCTGCCTTAACTTAAAGAAAAGATAAGGATCCTCGGCGTCTAGAAATACAACTTGTTTTTGCCAACGATCACCGAGCAGAGCGGCGTAATGCTGTGACTGCTGCAACATAATCTTTTTAGCCACAGGAATACAAAGTTTATAGCCGCGCTGAACCAGAAAGGCAGGAACAGCCCGATAGTAGCCAAAGTGAAAACTTAAGATAACTTGGGCGCGTTCTGGAGAAATCCAATAGGTTTTGTCCTCGAACTGAAATTTAGTGGCGTCCGTTTCTGCCTGTCGCCTTGAGAAATTGATCGCCGCTCGGTGTAGATTTTGCTGGATATCGAGCTGATGGATACCCAAAAGATGCTGCACATTGGCCGAGAAAAAAACAAAGTCCCGCCAGTCCTTTTCGGTATATCCGTTCATGGCGGCTTTCCAAGTAAATTGCATATAAAAATACGTTAGGTTTAACATTGGGAATATGCCATACCTTAAGGAATAAGGCACAGCATACTCAATTATTATCATATTCTTAAGGGAAAACGATATTGCATTTTCCTCCATCGCCCTCTTCATCAATACCTAACATCAGGTCGGTGATGCTCAGAGGTTGCGGATTGTAAAGACCAAATTGGGCCAATAGTGTTGTTATTTCCACGTTGTTTCTCGTAAAAAATAAAACCATAGGCTGTTCTCGCAACAGCTTTACGGCTTCAGGCACTGAAGACTTTGGATCGATCGGGAGTAAAAATTCAACTAATAATTGGAGAGCTAAAGGACATCGCCTTCATCTGCCATTTGGTTCCTAAACTTTCCATTTTGTAGATAATTTGGGTGGCAAAAGAGGTTTTTCTTGAGGCAAAAGGCTTTATAGGGGTAGTTTCGTCAATGATTTTCAATCGTCATAGTTTTGTTAGTGCAACATATATCACTGTTAGTTAGCCAGATAAACCAAAAAAAAATTATTATGTCAATTAAGCATAACACCAAGGCGGGATTCAAACTATTATTTGATTTTTGGGGGAAATATCACACAATAGATCATTTTCACTATCAGTGGGCAAAGGACAACCTCAAAGTCAAGATCGTCAAACGAGGCGAGCAACTCAGTCCAGCTAACCTTCATTCGGAGATGACCTATTTTGTCGCAAAAGGCCTCCTGGCTCGGGTCGAAGAAAACAATGAAACCGGCAAGCGCAAGATTATGAGCCTGGCTATTCCGAACATGGCTTTAATGACGACCAATCACCTATATACACATAATCTACACAGCGGGCATATTGTGGCGCTCCGTTCGGGGATTATTATTGCGATCCCACACCCGGTACTTCGGCAGTTTCAGGAACAGGAGAAATCCATCGACACCTTAGTCGATGTGTTGGGAAATAAAAAGAAAAGGCAGCTGATTTTACTTAGACAGGCCACCTTGGGCTACTCGCCTTTTGAGCGCTACCTCAACTTTGCCCGGTTGCTGCCCGAAATCAAGACTGCCACTACACAGGTAGAACAGGCAGATTTGCTGGGTATATCGCGCCATACGGTGCAGCAGGCCCAGTATTTTCTGCTCACGGGCAAATATGCTCAAAAATAACACCTATAGACCAAGCAAATATCAGATCCTCTTGGCGTGCAACTTTGTATTAAGAGCCAGCGAAAGGTGCTGGCTTGAATAAACATATTTATAAACTAAATTTTAAAGCTTATGCTTACAAAAAGAAACAGCTGGCTACGTGCCGGCGCATTAGCAGTATTAGGATTGGGCCTTGCCTACGGCACCCAAAGTTTCACAGAAAAGGAAGAGGTGAAAGTAGAGCGGAAAGCGGATTTTGTTGAATGGAAGTACGAAGGGACGTCCAACAATCTATCTCAGGTTCTTGATGCCGACAATTATTCTCCAGCCGGATCGACTTCTTGTGGGGGTACCCCACAGACAATCTGTCGTATTTCAGCGCCAGAAGACCTCTCAAATCCCGGTCACCCCGATATGAGTGCAGCCGTGGGATCGTCAACAGTAGGAGCAGATATTCAGAACTCAGTATCGAATCCTACACCTACTATTAACAATACCGTGAAAAGTCTACGTTCATTTTAGGTTGCTTCCTGCTAAGATTAACAAGGGGTTACTCCAGTGGAGTTCCCCTTGTCTACTAACGTATATTTTGCTGCATACCAGTCTGCCTGATCACTTCATCAGGTATTAGGTAGTAATAACGGCTATCATTGGGTGGTAGTTCTGCGAGGACATTTCGAGCGTCGTCCCTTCTTTGCAAAACAATTTCCCGCCCCTGCTCACGATTCAAACGTTTTATATCGCTCCATCTCAGTCCACGAAAAATCAATTCCTTACGCCGTTCGTTTAAGATTTGTCCAATAGCCGCCTCCTTATCAGAAAATGTAATCGGACTATAGCTTCCTAACCTCCATTTATAGGTTAACAAGTTATTTAGTCGCTCTGCTGCTTTATTCAGATTTCCTTTTCGTGCAGCACATTCTGCTGAAATCAGCAACACTTCGTCCGTTGTAAGCCCAAAGAATAAAGTTGAAAATGTACCGGGATAGTTCCCTTTCAAGCCAATGTGTCCATTTCCTTTGTCATAGAAATAAGCACTTTTACGAAGATCATTATCGGCATATTGTTCATACAGTTCGCGACTTACATTAGCACTGTTCTGTAAAAGCAGATTTCCTGTTACACCATAAACGGCATAGATAATCTCACTATGGTTGATCGGAAAGGGACTCATGCTTATCGGATTAAGGGTATTCAGATCTGTTACTTTACGATAAAGTTTTAGCGCTTCATCAGCATATTTTTCAGCCAGCTCATATTGATTGAACGACAGATAAATGCGGGACAAAAGTGCATAAGCTGCAGCTTTTGTCGGTTTTACCTTTGATACAGCGGTCTCAGGGAGAAGATCTAGCGCTTCGTTGAGATCCTTGAATATGGCGTTAACATTTTCAGCAACCGTACCACGTTGTGAGACTACACTGTAATCTGAGGTGAGGCGAATTGGTATTCCCGGCTTTGCATCTGCCCCCACCTGACCGATTTCCGTATATACCTGTGCTTCACAGTAATGAACAAGCGCCCTAGTAAACAGCGCTTCGCCCCGCATTGTCTTCTTCTCTGATTCTGCACCCGTTTTTATTCGATCGATCGCCTCTAAGGCTACATTTACCGTCATCACTGCCCGATAGCCATTGTACCAATCTCCTGATAGATCAATAGCAGGATAGTTCTTCTTCCATAGATACATTCCCTGATCGGTTTCATTCATATTTCTAAGCGTATTGTCATCGAGGTAATAGTCGTCGGTGCCATTTTCCAATAACGAAGATGCGAACACATTCAGATTAGAGACATCATTTAGCAAACCCCTGATATCCTCCATTGTTTCGGGTACTGCAATCGATGCGTCCGGTTTTAGATCAAGATACTTCTTACAGGACACTAAAGTGAAGAAGGTGCAGCCTATAATTAATAAAATACAGTTTTTCATTTATTTAATATTTTACGTTTATATTTAAACCATAAGTACGTATAGCGGGAGCACCATAACTATCCGGATCAAGCCCATATTTGTTTTTCCTCCAGACAATCCCCACATTGTTTACATAGCCATTCACAGCTATTGCTATCGGTTTATGTGCTGTCTTGGCAGCAAACGAATAACCCAGGCGAATATCCGAGATCCGTATATGGTCACCTTTTAGCACATTCATCGACGAATTGGCATAAAAATCATCCCTACTGGCATTAGCAGGATAAACCATTGAGGGCACCGAAGTTCTGGTCTCGTCGCCAGGCTGCTGCCATCTATCTGCAAAGTCTGCATTTCCTTTCCATGATTTGAAGAGCGCAGCATAATTGATCGTCTCCTTTTGGAAGAAGTAACCAAATTTGTACACCAAATTGAGTGAAGCTTGGAATCCCTTCCATTGGACACTTGGCCTCAGGCTTCCCTGATAGGTTGGCAGCCCTCTACCATGATAGTTCAGGTTCTGGACAGAGTCATACAGCATGCCCGAATAATTCTTGCTGACTTCACCGCGATACCAGCCAAGGGGATCTCCCGTATTGGGATCAAGCCCTTTAAATGGAAATGAAAAGACAGGGTAGAGACCTCTCCCCTCATATGGCATTAATGCCTTTCCACTAGCTGAAGCATAAAACAATGCGTTGGATACCGTACCCTTATATTTTGTCACCTTATCCGTACTGAAAGCAAACAACGCCTCTACCCCTACCTTCAACGATTTATTCAATGCCTGTCGATAGCTGATATTGAGATCGAATCCCCTTCCCTTTAATTCTCCAACATTACGTCGCATATTATAGAGCCCCAATGTCGGATCAATTTTCTCTGTCGCCAGTAGATCAGTAGACTTTTTTAGATAATAGTCAAAACTCCCTGACAGCCTATTATTCAGAAAAGCAAAATCTAGGGCAAAGTTATTCATCTGTACATCTTCCCATTTCAGGTTGGGATTTGGAAGCTCTCCAACGCTGGCCTTTCGCTCCGTCTCCAGGTCATTTCTCGGATTGTCATAATAGATAATCGGCAATGTGGTTGATACCCCGCCTAAGTTACCCGAATGCCCAACCGTGGTTCTAAATTTCAACAGATCTATCCAGTTTAGTTTATCCATAAACTTCTCATTTGTGATGACCCAGGCGAGACCCGCAGACCAGAGCGGGTTCCATCTATCATTGGTTTTAACGCCAAATAAGTTTGATGCATCACGGCGAGCAGAAAAATTGGCGATATACCTATTTTTATAAGTCACCGCAGCATTTCCAAATAAGGATACAAAGCGATTACTCGTCCGTCCAAATCCATTATAAAATGGAATGCGTGAATTTCCAGAAAGATTACTATAGATGGGATAAGTGTTAATGGGATCAACGTTGATGCTGGTCATTGTATTTTCATCGTAACCATAGGCTGTATTCAATCTGGTATCCGTACTTGTGTGACTAATTTCTGCACCGGCAAATAGGTTAAACTTCCAATCCTCCTGTAAGCTGAAATCCGAGCTCGCCTGAAACCGTGCTTTGTGTGACAGCATCCGGCTGGTATTATTCTGCATAATATCCCCCAATGGTACAATCCGTTTAATTATCCCATTTTCCACCTGACTGAACCGGTTAATTAGATCACGCGTGTAAAAAGAATTCACACCATTTCGCTTTTCCGTGTCGACAGACTGGTTTTCATAATTATACAGACCACTAAGACTCAAAAATGGGAACGGTTTGTAGGTCAAGGTTGCATTTAGAACAATATCCTTTGTATTACTATTTGACTGACTTTCCTTATAATCTTCCAGGGGCTTATACGTCCAGTCGACCAACTGCGGGTCAGGGATATTCTGCATAAAAGAGAGGTTATAATTGTACGGGATAGCCAGCGAGCTTCCATCATCACTTTTCAGTTGTGCATAAGGATACAGCGCAGCCTTACCTCCTAACGGATTGATCGGAAAAGAAGGAAAAGTAGGGCTTGAAGTCGATTTTTGGTTGGACCAAGCCATGCCCACCTGCAACTGTAGCTGATCCGAAAAATCGTATCTATTAGAAGTCTGCAATGTCAGATGCTGGTTATTACTTGCCTGCTGCTGTTCGCTATTGCGATCATATCCAAGGGCAAAACGATTCGTAAATTTATCCCTTGCTAGATCATTAGATAGATGGTACTGCTGCCGTATCGGATTGCGGTATAGGTTGTCCATTAGCTCCGTCCTGTAATCGTGGTTTCTGAACGAGTTGATCTGCCGGTCTGCCTCTTCCATGGAGATCAACCCTTTGGATTGTTGATAGAGCAGCTGCACCACCGGCGAGAATACAAAAAGTCTGCTATTGACACTATTCAATGATGCCTTGTAAAAGCCTTTGTCAAACAACATACGTTCGACATCGATAAAATCCGTTGAAGAAATATTCCGCAAGTAAAACAGATCCTGTTTTTCGCCGAAAGTCAGATTGTGGGTAAACTCCATTTTATTGTACCCTTTGCTATTCTTTTTCAGATTAATCACAATTACGCCATTTCCTGCACGCGCACCCCAGATAGACGCAGCTGAGGCATCTTTTAGTAGGGTTACAGACTCCACATCATTGGGATTGATATTGGCAATATCTCCCGAATAAGGAAAATTATCAACAATAATCAGTGGTTGCATCAGGTTGTCGGAGAACGTATTAATACCACGAATATTAATGACCGATTTACCCGTACGATTGTCAAACTGCAGCCCAGGAGCCAAATATTCCAGTTTCTGCAGAATATTGTTAGATATCCGTGTTGTTAGTTTTATACTATCGATCTGTGAAAAGCTTGCTGTAGACCGCTCCTTAGCGAATGACTGATACCCTGTGTTAACTTCCACAACATCCAATAGCTGTTCTTTTTTTTCCAGGACTACCTCAAGCTTATCGGTATAATCATTCCATAATAAGCGCTGCGTTTCAAAGCCCAGCATCGACACCGCGACGGCCAAGGGCTTAGGTACATTGGCTATCACAAAGATTCCATTTTTATCAGTCTTAAAACTTTGCCCTGTCTTCTCCAACCGAATATTAACATTGGCAATGGGTTTACCATGTTGGTCCATCACCTTACCACTATATCTACCCTGGGCAGATACTGTTAGGCTATAGCAAAGTATAACCAGCAGACTAATTAGGCATCTCATATTTCAGACTATAATCGATAAAGGCCTTAACTTTTTGCTCGTCCACAAACTCTGCGCTTGTGATAGCTGATATCCGGCCAATTGGTGTAATCCAGACATAATAGGGCACGCCTCTATGGGGAAACAAGGCATTCAAATACCGATCGCTATATACTGTCGGGAGTATATTATCACGGAGAAAATCATTTCTCATGCGATGAATCTGATCATTATCTTCGTTGTTGACAAGTAACACATTAAAATCGCGCTGAAACTTCAATTGTAAAACATGGAGTTTTGGGAATTTGGTGATGCAGGAGGCACAGGAGACACTCCAAAAGTCGAGTATCAATGGCTTGCCTCTGAACTGCGCCATGGATACTACGGCGGTCTTACCGTTACTATAAACTTCCAACTGCTGATTCCAGAAATCTTCGGGGACAAAATAGTCTACCCCAATTGGAGTTATAGCAAGAAGCCCATTGGCCCCGCTGTCCTTGCGGGGCGTCTGAGCAGATAAACTAAACATAGAAACCAAACACAGCAGTATCGCTCGTGCTCGTTTGCTCTTAAAAGCCTTGTGTAAATTATATAGTATTGTTTTCATCATCTTAAGGTTTTGGTTGGTTAATGGATTGAAAAAAATCGTTGATTTTTTTGGTCAGCTGGAGTTCCTTCATATTGGCTTCCAGAGTTGACAGTTTTAATTGGGTTGTATCTAAATGACGGCTATGCGTCAGGAAATATGCCATCAGAGCACGCAGAATATCGGCCAAAAACAGCGTTTGCTGTACAGCCTCTAATTTGCTTTCGGTAGCTTCACCGAGGGTTTTGCATTTGAGGTCGAATGCATAGAGGTACTCGCGTATCCTGACTAGCGGATAATTATCCCAAAAGCTTTCGATACATTTCAATGGATCGTAACTGTCTTCATGAATCTCGTAGAAAGGCCTGTCAAAATGCAGGAGATCTTCATAAATGGCTTTCATGTGTTTAGTTTTTAGCTGTGACCATTGCGCATAGCTCTCCCTATCCGACCGAAATCAGTTTTTGTTGCGGGACCTGAGCTTGCTTAGGTCAGGTAAACAATAAATTAATTGGGGAGCTAGATCGCATTTGAGTGGTTATCACAAAGGTTATCATATTGGCGTGATGCAATCCATAGCAGTGTAGGGTCAAATCATGTTTGACTTAGCTACCCGAGCTACTCGGGAGCAGTGATAAGATTTTTTGTTGTCTGTTTTTTAAGGTTCATACTCACGTTTATAATTGTGAGTCTTGCTTTGGCCATCCATTAAAATAAATGGGGGCTACATGCTGTGGCTACTTCTCAGTTCTCAGGCCTTACGTAACACAGACTAACAGTAGCCCCACATCTATCTTATTCAGCAAATATAACAAAAGCGGTCATAAGAATAGACATGGGTATTCAATCTACTGCCTTGCGTCACGGCCTGAGAAAATGTAGCCGCAAGACTCTTATATCAAATACCATTGGATTTAAATACAATCCATCTTAAAATATTAACCAAATATAAATAAAAGAATACAAATAAAAAACAAAAGAATACAATTTGTTCTTTTATGATTACAAATAATATTTATAATCGGCCTTTTAAAGATTTTGATTGCACATTGCTATAAACAATTAAAGTTATGGCGACGTGGAAAACTAAATTTGAAACAGATATCAAACTAGATGGGGCCTTTGTGGCGTTAAAATCTCTCTTTACAGACGGCACAATTAAAAAAATGTCATCACTATTAGATTATAGCCCCACTAAAATTGCGAGTCTTTTACGAATGAACTATAATTCTTTTCTAATAAAAGTTCATCAACCCTGGAAATTTTCAACTGAACATATTCTGCTCTTGTCATTCATAATCGATATTGACCCTACTTATATTTTTAATGTAATCCAGTCAGAGTCTCACAAGCACCTAAAAACACTTTCTAACAATTATATAGATAAGCTTAAAAAAGAAAGTATTAAAGGTTAATGTATACTCAGCATCTTACTTCATCGTTTTTTCTTTGTTATCGTTCTTAAATTGAACAAAATGAATAACTCAACTAAATCTAACAATACTGATCCTGATTTTCTTGCGATAAAATCCTTATTTGAATCGGGCATCATCAAATCCATGAAGTTATTAGAAAAACAAGGGCCTACGAAGATGGCCAAGGCTTTAGGCCTTCAATATAATTCCTACCTTGATAAACTAGGCAACCCTCAAAAATTTACTTTTGTCCATATACTTAAGATGGCAGATCGATATGATCTAGATCCTGATTTAATTTACAAAGTCATAAAGAATCAAGTTGATGTTTAAATTATGGCTACTTGGAAAACTAAATTTGAAACCGGAATTAAACTAATAAGGATTAAGTAATATATTGGGTCCTTCTCTAAAATCAAAAAGCCAATCCCTTTCGGAAATGGCTCAAAATAAATATCTATAAACTTTAAAAGTATTTGATTACAATTTTTCGATTTCTTCGATAGAAAGCCCGGTGCCTTTAGCGATATCAGCAATAGGTAGCCCCATTTTCTTAAACTCTAGTGCAATGGCAATAGCTTCTTCCCGCTTCCCTTCAATTTTACCTTCAATCTTACCTTTCTGAATTCCTTTTTTTTCAGCTTTATCTAATAAATATTCTTGAGTGCCCATAGTATCGCTCCTTCCTATTTTTGTTTTAATTTCTTCTTCAAATATACTCAAAACTTCCTCATTATCAAAACTTACGTAATAAGTTAAAAAATCATAGAGCCCTTGACGTGTACCCTTATCCATTTCTCTTTTCATCATCTCATCATAGAGATCATGTTTTATTTCTTTCAGTCCCTCATCGGTCACTTTCTTGTTTACTATCGCCAAAAGTGCGGTAAGGACAATCACAGAAAATGGGTTTCTATTTGATCGTAATTCCGATTCTTCCTGATCGAGATCTTGTAACTGTTAAAATCGTAACGCAATGAAGTTCCCATAAACTCCTGGCTATATACCACTGGTCGATAACCTTTGCTTTCATCAGCCAAAATTGCAATAGCAGTAATTGGAACTTTGTAACGATCCCATATTCTATAAAAATAGCGAAACATGCGCTCGGCCAAATCACCCCTGCCTTTATTGCTCTGGATCTCTACATGGCAGAGGACAAACTGTTCACGGCCATCATTTAAAAATACCTTCACAAGCTTGTCTACATAACGCACTCCCCTGCCGGTGTTTTCCGGAGGAAACAAAGTCTCAAACTCTTTATCGAGATAATCAAAGGGTCTGCTCAAATCAAAAATAGCATCTGCATCCGGAAAGATAAATCTTAGAAAATGCGAAAATGTTTGCTCCAAAATAGATTTCCACAAGGGATCATCTACACGCCTTCTTCTTGGACTCATAATTATTTATCAACTGGTAAACAGTACAAAGATAGGAAACCGTCAAACAAAATGCTAATTAAATTAGTATTTTGTTTGACGGCTTAATCCTAATACTGATGAAACCGGGAGCTTTTAGCAATATTTTATATGCTCTAGTAAAGGTTTCTAAAATTCTTTCCAGTCATCTCCCCTTACGGGAAAGGTGAGCATCCAATGATTACGTTAGAAAGCGGCATATAGCAAAAAAAACAAATTTGAATATAAATTCGTATATTTGAAATAGATATAAATGAAAGATATTAAAAATGAACTACAAAATATCATTCTTAGAGATGGACCTATTGGCAGTTCAAGCAAACTCAAACAAGTCCAGCATTTCCTTAGAGAAAATGCGAACACAAGCCAAGGAATTGAAAAACAAGAGTATTTCAAAGGTGAAGAAGAAAAATGCTTAATTGATTTCGCGACGCAACACTCTCTGTTCTATTTAGATGAAATAGATGAGCGGATGTTTATTAGTGAGGGCGCTGAACAGCGTGTCTACAAATTTGATGACCTTAACGTTATAAAACTCAATTCATCGATATTTTATGAATATTGGTTAGACTACTTCAATAATTTACTTATCCATAATTTTTTCTTTAGTTCTACTAATTACGATTTTTTAGGGTTTAAAATTATTGATGAGCAGCTATATGCCATAGTAAAGCAACAATTCGTTATAGCGAACGAAACAACTGATCTTCACTCGGTGCGCGCTTTCCTCGAATATAACTCTTTTCGCAATACACGTAATAATGACTATATAAGCGATGATCTAGGTTTGATTTTTGAAGATCTTCATGACGAAAATGTATTGACAAAAGATGGAATTCTCTATTTCATAGATACAGTTTTCTATATCAGTAAAAATTTTTTCGAATAACATTCAAGTCGCTTTTTTACAATCTTCTAATAAAGTTGACAAGCAAGCTTTGACAGAAAAATGTCTCAATGAGTTAATGGCAGTAATTTAGTATTGCACATCATAAAATCAATGCTGAGCCAAATCTTCGAGTGCTTTTACGACAAAGGCAAGAGACCAATAATTAGGTTAAGCTAGGATAGCCGAAAAACGGGAAAAAACAAACAGCGAAAAGTTATTTTTAACTTTTCAATCTCAAAAAATTATTTCTATATCATTTTAGCTTGCCGAAATACACAAAATGCAACGAAGCGCCTTAATCCATTAGAGCGCTTCATAATTAAACATATGTCGAACAATTGCTCAACATTATTTCAATGAAATAGGCTTTTTATCTTTCACCCTGACATGGGTTTTTAGCATTCCTAAAGAACGCTCAATTGAAGAGATATTAGGAAAAGAATAGAAGTGTGAAGATGCTCCAATTAAGCAACTTACAATCAACATCTTACACCGCAAAACACTGATGTCTCCGACACAGATGTCGGAGACATTCCCAAACAAAAGACACAATAGCTTGTTTTTCAATATTTTAACAAAAAAAGCAATTTATCGCTCTCTCCTCATCCACTGAACAACAATTTATAGAGGAAATTTACTATCTATTTCTTTATACCTTATAAAAAGAAAACTCTTTAAAAAACTAAAAAGCTCATTATATAATTTTTAATGGATAGAGATTTCTCCCTACCAGTGCACGTTCTCTAATTAGTTGATCCCTTGCATCTGTTGATACGTAAAAAGCTGTGGGTAATTTTTTGGAAGTTCAGTTGTCAGATTATGCATTTGGAAATTATCACTTCTAATTCTACCATCAGGATCCATCAGTACATACCTCGGAATTCCGTTAAATTTAAATAATTCGCGCAATGCTCTATATTCATCGGCAGAAACCCGATAGGATTCAAACATGCTATTTTTAACGATATAATCTTTATAAAACTCCATATCTGGAGTTCCATCGACGTCGGTCACAAAAACAAACGCCAAATTCGGATTATCTTTGAGTTTTAAGCGTTTCCCTTGCGACGATTCAATACCGGAGCGGCATGGGCCGCACCACTGTGCCCAAAAGTCCACAACAACGACTTTACCACGGTATTTATCTGTCATGCTCTTAAAGATAGCTGCAGCATCAGTAGGAGGCAGCAAATAGCCATTTTTGGATTTCTTCACCCGTTCAGCCAGTTGGAGCGCTTCATACCTTAAATCTCTATTTTTTAACACGGCCAATAATTGTTCTGTAGTTTTTGTTATCCCTGCTGTATCAGCTGCACCATTTAATGCAGACCGCAAGGTACGTAGTTTCGCAACTTCCGAGACCAACGTAATGGCTATCGTTGGGTTAGATTTTTGATTTGCCGAATCCAATACCAAATATGAATTCCCTTTACGTTGACTATTTAAGACATCATAATACACATCACGACTAAATAATGTCGAATACTCGAATCGGTTGATAAAGGTTGAAAACTCATCCTGTACCAAAATAGCCGGATCATTTAAGTTTAAGCGAGCTATAAAATTAAAATAATCACTGGGTAGTGGCTCTTTTAGGAAGGCATTTGTAGGATTGTTACTTAGGTAATTCTTTCTATACATTTGCAGATCCATCAATTGCACTGCATACATGAGCGCAACTTGCGTATGGACTAGATTTTTTATTTTTGGTGAAAAATCTGATTTCTTTAACCGTCCGTTTACTTCATTTTGTACCGAATCCCAAGCTCTCAAGATTTGCTTTTTGATTTCTGCAATTGGTTGCTCTTTCAAACTCCTTTCCATACCCTGATAAAAGGCACGGAGGTTATTTCCCCAATCAAAGCCTCCGAGTTGCTGATTCTCGGCAGCAAGAGGGCCTTCAAAATCCATTAACGCTAAATTTTGATCTGCTGTAACGCGAAATCGCAACGCTAGCGTTTGTCCCGGTTCGATATAAAATTTAAATTGGTCATTTTTAAAAATAAGGTAACTAGTTTTCGGATTCGTGGCCAAGAAGCTTGCCTCAAAACGACCATCAGGATAAACCTGTACCGTAGTCGGATAATCTTCACGAGTCAGCTCATTACTGCTATAAATAATACCACTTGTAAATTCTAATGCAGGACTATAACCTTCGATAAATCCAATTAGACGTACCGTATCAAATTGAAAAAAAATTTGTCTTTATACGATACTAGATTTTTTTTCACTTTAGCATGCGCCAGCTTTTGCTTTATCCAGTCATTTGGATCGATTTTAAACGGTTTTTCAGCGGATGATTGCGCTGTAGCAAATGACAACAAGAAGAAAGTAAATAAAGAAAGTAATGATAACTTCATAACTAGGCTATTGGTTTCCATAAAGTTAATCATTTCATTTAGACAATAACGAAACAGCACCTAATTATTCGGAAAAAACAAACGAATGATCGTTCCCTTACCCAGTTTACTGGAGAGATTAACATTACCGTCCAAACGTTCCATTAACTCTTTGACTAAGGAGAGCCCTATCCCAGAGCCCTGTGCTTCAAGCGCATTGCCTGCACGCTCATGGGCTTTAAATACGACACCTAAGTCTTCATCTGGAATACCGATCCCATTATCTTCCAAATAGTATACAATTCCTTTGCTTGTCTTTTCACTATAGATCGCAAGATAATCCTGCTCGGTATCTTTGGCATATTTAACCGCATTGGAAATCAGATTAAAAAAAATCTGATAAGCGACACCACAATCGGCCTCAAGCTTATAGAGATTTCCCAATCTAAACTGCAACTGTGATGCTGGATAAAGAAGTTTTACTTCATCTATCCATTCCGCGATCTTTTTATCCATTTCTAAACATTCCCTAACCGGATTTACAGCACGTATTTCATTTAGCTGCAGGGTTTGGTTGATAATAGACTGTATATTTCCTATGGCAGCTTGCATATTGTCGAACCATTTTTGTTGAACATGTTCAGGTAGACTTATATTTTTACGCAGCACATCATTTCCCATCTTCAGAACGGATAAAGGGTTTTTTAAATCATGTGAAAGGGTATTGGATAATAGATCCAGCTTCCTATTAAAAGATATTTGCTCTTTTTGGCTTTCAGCTTTATCATAGGCAAGTTTTCGTTCCGTCACATCCCATGAGGAATGTAAAATGGCATAAGTATTTCCATTTTCGTTCAATAATGCTTTATACTCGAAATCAAAGTACCTTTTAATAATAATTCTCCCAGATAAGATATCTGCTGGAGTATCCTTGGCACGATAGGTAATCCCTGTCTTCCAGACATTTTTCAAAATAGATGAAAACCCTTCTTTTTCAAAGCTGGGAAAACAGGCACACAAAGTATGTCCTAAAATTGAGCTGCTTGCATGCCATGTATCCAGCATCGCCTGATTGGCAAAGGCAATATTGAGGTCCGCACTATTATAGATAGCCGTTGCTAAAGGAGACCGCTCCAAAACAGACAACAAAAAGTGCTCATCAAAAGGCATACAGAAAGAAATTTAGCAATCGTGAATGTATAGATATAGGGAATTCTAACAAATTAATGCAACAGAAATGATGCCATTCTTTGTAACCTTTTTTTTATCTTAACCATTAAGAAAGTTTTATATGAATAACGTAGGAAAAAAAATCAGGTTACTTCGGCACCAAAAAGGTTGGAGCCAACAGGATGTGGCCAAAAAATTGGGGATTTCCATTCCCGCATTTTCAAAAATAGAAACCGGCATTACCGATCTTAATCTCTCCAGATTAATCCAGATCGCCAAGTTATTTAATTTTACAGCGGTACAGCTTTTATCTTTTTCTGAAACAGATGACGTAAATGATTATGTTGACGGAATAACTTCAATTCAGCAAATGCTGAAAGAACGGGAAGAGGAAATAATCCAGCTTCAGAAAAAAGTCATCGAACTCTATGGCCAGCTGCACACAGGTTGAAACTTCCCCCTTATTCCCAAACTCCCTTCGTTCTTGAAGCTTGGGGTTAAGAGGTATATGACGAATTTTCAATAAGAAATAGTAATCGGAATAGACTTAAAAGTACTCATATTAAACGTGGTATTTTTATATAATATAACGAGATTGTACTGACCAGATTGCCATTGTCTCTCATCGGAAATCTGACTGCCCAAACCATCTTTCTCGGCACCGATTATAATGTCATCGCCACTTATCACGCCATTAACCAACTTGTAAGTATTGACTTTTGATGCCGGTCCGAGATCTTTATGCTCCACTCTAGAGATAATGATAGCCTTCGTCAAGTCAAGTTTATCAACCGTTTCAGGAAAATGATTCAGCGTTCGCTTTATCAATGCTGTATATAAAATACCATCCCCTTGGATCTGCTTGATCTGCGCACGTGCTGTAAACTTATCCCCTTTTTTGAAAACCAGTGGATTCTCTACATAGGTATTCATATAGTATACCATATCATCGTTTCGCGAGAAGATATCACGGTCCACAATCGGGTCAACAGGCATATTAGCCGCATCGATGATCTGAAAGTCTTCCTTTAACTCAAGCTTTGATCCATTAACATCGTTTACGATAAAGAAAAAATCAAATTTACCCTCAGGGGCTTCCACTGGAACGGTAAAATGCTTGTGCACATTGGCATTTTTTAATCCCTTAAACTCTTCCCAAGCAATTTCCATTTTCCATGGCGATGAGTTCGTCAGTCCAGCCTTCGGTAAAATTTGGACTTGAACGGACTCGATTTTATCTCCGGCCAGAATATCTGCATTAAAATGAAAATCCCGCCCTCGGATTGCTTGCTTATTATTGGCATAGCCAATTTCTACGTTTTCTGCTATTGGTGAAACGACCTCAGGTGCGTCCCTTTCTTTTTTACAGGATACAAAAAGCTCAGATACGAGCATAAATGCCAGGATAATTTTTATTGGTTTGATCATTTGGTATAGTATTTATTATTGCAATATAGTTGCAAATATAATAAAACCAACACAAAAGCAATACAGTTGCATTAAAATGATTATTTAAATCTTAATCCTTAAACGCTAAATGCATATAAATATCCGTATGAAAGCTATTGCCCTTAATATTAAGTTGAAATTTGTAAATTTGATCGCTGATTAGGTGTTTAAACAGCATACCATCTGGCCTTTTGAAAATTCTACAATGGACGCTACTGCAGAAAATAAGCTATTGATTTCGCTCTCCAATGGAAACGAACAGTCTTTTTTTGCTTTATATGACCAGTATAGCCATGCCTTATTTTCCACTATTTTGCGAATGGTTAAAGATAAGCAGGTCAGTGAAGAGATCGTGCAAGATGTATTTCTGAAAGTCTGGCAAAAAAGAGCTAGCATCGATCCAAACCGAAGCTTTAAATCGTGGATTTTTACCATAGCTAAAAATGATGTTATTTCTTGGTATAGAAAATTAGCCAAAGAAACCGCAATGCAGGAAAACTTATACCAACATTTCGAGCAGCTCTACGTCATGGAAAAAGAGGGTGATATACATGAGAAACAGGCCGCGTTATTAGAAAGAGCACTCGATACCTTAAGTGAACGTAGAAAAGAAATTTTTATTTTATGTAAACTAGAACAGAAAAGTTACGAAGAAGTTGCACAAAAACTGAATATTTCTGTTTCGACAGTGAGTAATGCGATGGTCAAATCCAATCAACATATCCGCCAATTTGTACAAGACCATTATGATGAAATTTTAGCGATTCTTGTAACATTCTATTTTTTTTAAAAAAATCAAGATTACGATAGTGTTTTTGCTAATAAGTTGCGTATTAACTTATAGATATGGCAAAAAAAATAGAAAATATTTACAAGAGCTATTTAAATGGAAGTATCCATCGCGTTGATCTCGATAGGTTGCTACACTATTTCGATCAAGCAAGCGATGAGGAGCTGGAAGCTCTTACTTCTTTAACATCGATCGATTTTGAGGAAGATCAAACCGAACAATCCTTTGCTCCGCATATTGCCCTTGTAAAGCATCGTTTGAAAGAGAGTCTAAACAAACCCAAGAACCAGCCGATCCGATTAAGACAAAGACTGCAATGGTGGGCAGCAGCTTCGATCTTGTTGGCAGCGGGATTGGCGACTTGGTTTTATTTGGGACAAGGCCCAAAAACTACCGATGTCACTGCGCCTTCAGCACCCACATTGTATGTTAAAGATAAGTCCGGAAAAGAAATTGCCATTTTGCCCAAGACTGATTCTGTATGGCAGATAGGCGACATTGCATTTTCCCGTATCGACAGTCAAACCGTAAAAGTAATGGCGCTTGGCAAAAATCCAAGCTTACAAACGATCTATACCCCCAATTCGGACTTTAGGCTTGTTCTGGAAGATGGCACCAAGATCACAATGAATGCCGCCTCCACCCTTAAATTTCAGGTTCCTTTTAATGCCGTCAAAAGAGACGTATCCTTAGACGGTGAAGGATACTTTGAGGTTGCTCATGATGCCCGGAGGCCATTTACAGTAACTGCTGGTGCTGCAAAAGTCGAAGTGCTCGGAACTGTATTTAACGTACGCAATTACGCAAGCGATGGCCATGTTACCACTTCCCTCCTGTCTGGACGGATCGCTTTAAGCAAATCGGGCACAACTGAAAGGATGATACTTCGTCCAGGGGAAACAGCAATAACGGATAAAAATGGAATTCACATCGAACATTTAATGCCAAAGCAAGCTGTCGCATGGACGGCCGGCTACTTTGACTATCGGGATCAGTCACTTCGCGTAATTCTGTCTGATCTGTCTAGATGGTACGGTGTTGATATTGATACCATCACGCTACCGACAGATCGGTCAATTTATATGAAGGTCCGGAAAAACATCTCCCTACAGGAAATGCTACATCTCTTAAATGAAGCTAGCGGCCTAGATTTTCAATTGAACAATAAAAAAATCATATTAAAAACTACGTATAAAAAATAACAACTAAATATTACATTAACCTTCATCTACCATGTCACACCTAACCCAAAAGCGACCGGTATTTTTGCGGAAATACTTGAGTTTGGTCGCTGGAATTGCCCTGATGAGCATGATCGACCCCTATGAATTACATGCACAACAGGTCGAATTGAACCTTAAAAATGCCAATGTCAAAGAGGTCATTACGAGCCTATCGGATCACTATGGCTATGAATTTGTGTTCGACGGCAACCTATTAAAAGCCGCCCGTCCCATCAGTGTCAACCTCAAACTATCAAGCATTGAAGATGCCTTATCCATTTTGTTTAAGGATCAACCTTTCAGCTACCGCCTTGAGAATAAACGGATTATTCTCTATCGTAAAACTGTATCGCTCAATAGTCAGCTTGTACGGGGAAAAGTAATCGACAGTCTTGGCAATACCATTGCCGGTGTGTCGATCCATAACCTGCAGGACAATAGCCAGGCGATGAGTTCGGGCGATGGTGATTTTGAGCTGAACGTGACAAGCCCGGAGATCCAATTGTCGTTTAGACATGTCTCTTTTAATGAAAAAGTCATGCGTTTCAGTCCCGAGCAAGTAACAAGACCGGTCCGTGTGATGTTGAGTACAAAGGAATCTATGCTCAACGAAATTATGATCACGGGCTATCAACGAATCAGTAAAGAACGTAGTCCCGGAGCTTATTCCATGATCAACAATGACCAGTTAAACAAACAGATTAATGTCGATTTGGCTTCGGCCCTGGAAGGCCAAGTAGCTGGGTTGACCTATATCAAAAACCCCACGCGCGTTGCTGCAGACAATCCCGTACTTCGCGGAATCGGTACCTATTCCAGTGACGTGACCACCAATCCGCTCATCGTCATTGACGACTTACCCACCGAGCTCACCTTAAACGATATCAACCCCTATGACGTAGAGTCTGTGACCGTGCTGAAAGACGCAACAGCTGCATCGATTTACGGAGCCAGGGCAGCCAATGGAGTTATTGTCGTAACCACAAAAAAAGGAAAAGGGCAAGGCGTTTCCGTCAACTTTAATGTCGATCAATTCATTACGCAGAAACCGGATATCGCCAAAATGCATTATGCCAGTACGTCCGATCTGATCGACTACGAAATTGATGTTTATAACAAAGAGCGTTCGCGCTATGCGAATACCGAATCTTTGTTCAATTACTACGGAAAGTTGGGTAGCGGAAGCTTAAAATACTATTCACCGCTGTACGATCTATTTCGTAAAGAGTCCATCGGGACAATTAATCAGCAAGAACGGGATGCAACAATAAATACCTGGCGGAACAACGATTACATCAAGGAGTTTACCGACAATGTCTGGCAAAATGAAACCCGCCAAAGGTATAATGCAAGTATTTCCCAGAATTCGTCCAAAAGCAACACCTTTGTATCCTTCAACTACGACAAAGGAAAAGGACAGGTTGTCCACAAAAAAAACGAGAAATTTAACCTGTATCTAAAATCGGCCTTTAATATAACCAAATGGCTGAATGCAACAGTCGGATTGAACGGCACATATTCCGTAAATAAAGAAACGGATGGCATTTACAATGATCTGTTCTTACAGCCTCGTTATACACGCATTAAAGATGAAAATGGCAACCTAGTCTATGCGCCTTACGTTGATCTTTCAAGTTCTATCGGGCCTGGATCGGCCATAAACGGCGAGACAGCAGAACAGATCGCTGCCAACGGAAGTTTAAAAAGTACATCCTTTAATATCCTTGAAGCCTTAGGCGAAGGCATCGAGAGCAACAAGAGTTTAAATCTTCGCGCATTTACATCGTTGCGGGCAACTATTTACAAAGGCCTCTCTTTTCAAACGCAGTTTTCCTATGAATTGGGGCAAGCATCCCGTGAAAGTTTCTACGACGAAGATAGCTACATGATGCGTGTTGCCTCAAACGCGATGGTGAGCTATAATGCTGCCACAGGAGTATACACGAAAAACCTACCAGCAGGAGGCCGCTACTATCAATTCGAATCCAAACGGTACAACTATACCTTCCGGAATCAATTTAATTATGATAATACCTTTGGCCAATATGGCCAACATCAGCTAACCGCCCTGGCCGGCTTCGAGATGCGTCAGTCGCATGTACCGCGCCCTATCCAACAATTACTTGTGGGCTACAATCCCGTCACATTGACCTCCACCACCATCGACTGGGCCACATTAAGTAAATCTGGTATCACCAGCTATATATATGGGGGGAATGTCCGCCTGGGCGACCTGAATGGTGTCGCACAAAAGGAAACCTTACACCGCTTCACCTCGCTTTACGCCAATGCCGGATATACTTATAGCAACAAATACAACCTCACGGGAAGCATACGGGTGGATCAGGCCGATCTCTTTGGGGTAGATCCGAAGTTTAAGTACCGTCCGTTATGGTCTGTCGGAGCAGGCTGGAATGTCAGCAACGAAGAATTTATGAAAAATAAAGACTGGTTGAATTCCCTCAAACTACGGGCAACATACGGTATTACCGGTAATGTGGACCAAGAAAGCTCAAGCTATGGTACGGCTACCTGGAAATCCGATAAACTTTTCCCCTACCTGCAATATCTGGAACAAAAATCATTACCAAACCCCATGCTGCGCTGGGAAAAAACAACAACGACAAACCTCGGTGTAGATTTTTCGATTTTCGACAACCGCCTTTCAGCTAGTATTGATGCCTATAATCGCTACAGCTCCGATTTGTTGATCGGTGCCATTCTCGACCCAACCGTAGGTGCCAATTCACGTGTTATCAACAATGGTGCATTACGCAACAAAGGGATTGAGTTTAACATCAATGGCGTATGGCTCAAAAAGAAAGATTTAACAGCAAGAACCCAACTGGTATTTTCCTTTAATAAAAACAGGGTCGAGAAAGTCAACGGCTTAACCGCTACCGCACAATCTTATGTTGGCTCACCAACCAATTACTTTTTCCAGGGAAGAAGCTACAACGCTGTCCTGGCCTACCGCTATGGCGGCATGGTGAACGGCTACCCTTACTTTTTGGATCAAAACGGCCAATCCAATGTTGTTTTTGATGAAAATGGCACCCCTACAAAAATTAATGCGATCAATTCGCCCGACGCGTTGGTCGACATAGGCACGCTATTCCCAAAATACACAGGGTCTATCAATCAGCGCTTACGCTATAAAGCATTCGATCTTTCGGCCATGTTTGTCTTCTCCGGCGGACATAAATTACGTAAAGATGCCATCGATCTGGCAAGCGATGAACTCACAAACGCTGGCTTGGTGAACCGATGGGCAGCAGGAGCCAATAACGATTATCCCCGTTTACTGGTCGATTATCCAGACAACCTACGTTCTTCCGCAGGAACCTTATCCACTTTATGGCGCTATAGTGATCAGCAGATTCTGTCGGCTGATTATATCAAGCTTCGGAACATAGCCGTAGGTTATCAATTGCCCAAACAATTGGCCCATAAAGCAGGAATGCAAAACGTCAAACTAACCCTGCAGGTGAACAATTTATGGACCTGGAGCGCCGCCGGCAATGATATCGATCCAGAATCCTATTCGCTCAATAGCGGAACGCGCTATCTGCCCTTGGCCAAATCATTCCTGATGGGACTTTCACTCACTTTTTAACCCGAATCTACGATGACTATAAAAACCTTAATGGCAGCATGTGCGACTCTAGTGGTCTTTACTGCCTGCGATAAATACCTTGATATAACACCCAAAGGCTCACAATTGGTGCGTACAGCTCAAGATTATTACGATTTGGTCGCCTATCCGAATAGAGGCTATCCGATCAACAACTTTCAGTATCTGGTCGATGATCAATACCTCAAAGAATCCAATGTCATTGGTTTGACGCCCAATATCAATACCATCAACTTTCTATTTCAGGAACAGGAAGACCGGGTAAGCCAACTCACCGCATCAAGCTTTTATAACCAGTGCTACAAATACATTGCACAGTGGAACATGATTATTTCTTTGGTCGACCAAAGTACAGGTGATGGCCAATTAAAGACCCTCGCTAAAGCCGAGGCCAAGATGTTTCGGGCCTTTGATTATTTCCACCTGATCAATGTCTACGCCAAAGCCTATGATGCAAGCACAGCAGCCCAGGACGGCGGTGTCTGCATTATGGATAAATATGACCTGGAGGCCAAACCAACAAAATCAACCGTCCAGCAGGTATACGATTTTATCCAAAAAGATATAGACGATGCTATACCTCATCTGCATGAGAAACCCACCAACCCCTATCACCCCTCCCTGGCCTTTGCTTATGCATTGAAAGCGAAGGTACATCTTTTCAAAAGAGAAATTCAGGAAGCTCAAGCCGCAGCCGAAAAAGCCATGCAGCTGAATGGCCAGCTCATCGACCTGGTGCAGTATGAGAAGTTAGGCGGGCCAAGCAAAACCCCTATCCTCGCCGAAAACAACCCCGAGGTATTAAGCTATATGTATGTGAACGGCTACACGGAAATGAACTTTGGCTACAGTTATATCTTAAGTCCAGAATTGACGAGCATGTTTGATCAAGAGGATAAGCGCTTTAGTTTATTTTATACCAAGTCCAATGCTAGTTTTCTGGATATTGGCACCGGAGCAAGTTATTACAACGTCAAGTATACCTCCTTTTTCTTTCCTACTGTGGGGCTGAAAACACCGGAGATCTACCTGATGTTGGCCGAATGTTATGCACGTCAGGATCAATATGCAAATGCCATTAACATGTTGAATACCTTACGTAAAACCCGCATCGAAGGAAGTAAAGCCTTATTGGCAGTCCCTGCTACACGAAAGGAAACCATGGATCTGGTCATTAACGAACGCCGGCGGGAGCTACCTATCGGATTTCATCGTTTCTTTGATCTGAAACGTTTGAATCTTGAAAAAGAATATGCGAAAACACTTGTCCGTGTATTCCCGATTGTCAATAAGACTGTCGAACAAAAGACCTATACACTGGCGCCAAACTCCAGAATGTACATTATTCCATTTCCATTGGATGTCATGAAGTTAAACCCAAACTTGCGGTTAAATACAGATGAAGCTGTACCGTTTTAATAGATGCTATAACAAACACATGAAAAACAAAATTATCTTTAGTACCCTCGCCTTGCTTTTGTCTGGAGCGCTGGTTCAAGCGCAGCAGACCCCGAATAAGACAGCGGCTAAAACAGATACGCTAAAATCAAAAAATGACCTTTATGAGGCTTATAATAAGATTGTAAATAAGCAAAAAATTGCTCGCTCAGGCGTTTTCAACGTCATCGAGTCGGAAAAGAAGTGGTATCTGGACATACCCGACAGTTTATTAAACCGTTATTTTCTGACCGTAACACGCTTGGTATCGGCTCCACAGGGGTTTCCGATGTATGGCGGCGAGAAGCTAAATGAGCAGACACTTTACTTTGAGAAAGGAATGGGCGACCGCATACAGCTTCGAGCAGCAATCTATAAGCAGGATGCACCGGAAAACGATGCCATTCGGACTGCATTGGTACAGTCTCAAGAAGATCCAATTATTGCTATTATTGATATCAAAGGACTTAACGCAGGTAAAAACAGCTATTTGGTGGAGGTAACTGATCTTTTTCGAAAAGACAATGCTGCACTTTCCTTTGACAGCAAGATAAAAAGCGAAAATAAGCTTTCATCGTTGGCGGACGACCGGTCTTTCATTACGGATATGAAGGTATTTCCGATCAACCTGGAAGTAAAAACGACAAAAACATATTCCTCAACATCAGGTACTCCTGCAGCTATGTTGACAGGATCCTTAACTTTTACAACCAACACCTCTATGGTGCTGTTGCCAAAAGAGCCGATGAAAAAACGGATACACGATGACCGGGTAGGCTACTTTGCCAACAAGTATATCCTCTTTACCGATAAAGATCAACGGTCCAAAGCCTTAAATTTTATACAGCGCTATCGTCTTGAGCCCCAAGCGAAGGATGTAAAACGTTATTTAAAAGGAGAGCTTGTAGAACCTCAAAAGCAAATTGTCTATTATATTGATCCAGCAACGCCAAAGAAATGGCGTCCGTATCTGATTGCCGGAATCAATGACTGGAACAAGGCATTTGAACAAGCTGGATTTAAAAACGCCATTGTCGGCAAGGAATGGCCTGAGCAGGATTCGACGATGAGCCTGGAGGATGCACGGTTCTCCGTGATCCGTTATTTTGCCTCCGAAAAAGCCAATGCCTACGGACCGCGAATTTCAGACCCCAGAAGTGGCGAGATTATCGAAGCCCATGTGGGCTGGTATCATAATGTGATGAAACTTGTGCAGCAATGGTTTATGGTGCAGGTTGGGCCCTTAAATAAGGCTGCACAAAAAATGCAGTTGGATGACGAGGTGATGGGTCAATTAATTCGTTTTGTCTCGTCGCACGAGGTGGGGCACAGTTTAGGTCTCCGTCACAACATGGGAGCAAGCAGCCAAACGCCCGTAGAGAAATTGCGCGATAAAAAGTGGGTCGAAAAAAATGGTCATACGGTATCGATCATGGACTATGCTCGTTTCAATTATGTCGCGCAACCGGAGGATAAGGTGGAGCTCGCGGGTATCTATCCCCGTATTGGAAGTTATGATAAATGGGCCATTCAATGGGGTTATCAGTATCTTCCACAATTTTCAAGTGGAGAAGATGAACAGATTTACCTCAGCAGACAAGTAACCGATAGCCTGACAGCCAACCCTAAGCTGTGGTTTGGCGGGGAGGGAAACGATGAGGATCCACGTGGTCAAAAGGAAGATTTGGGTGATGATGCGGTGTTGGCAAGCTCCTATGGGATCAAAAATCTGAAACGAGTGGTTTCCAATTTAGTGGAATGGACGTATGAGCCAGGAGATGATTACAGTAACCTAAAGGATATGCATAAAGCGGTGCGCGCACAGTTCGACCGTTACCTCTACCACGTATTGAAAAACATCGGCAGTCAGGAGATTACAAAAAAAGTGCGTGGTCAAGAAGGTCCTGTATATGCCGCAATTCCACGAGAAAAGGTAAAAGCGGCCATGCAGTATGTGAGCGACAACGTATTAACCCCACCCCTGTGGCTGTATCCCCAAGATATACAGGATTTGATCGGAAAAGATGCAAATAAGGAAATAAGCGATCAACAAGAGCAGATGCTTAATATGTTGATGAGCCCAGGAATGCTCTATAATATCTATATGAAATCCCTGACCAATCAAAGACCTTACGGACTTGATGAATATCTGAACGATATCGGGGGAACGATATGGACTTTGCCGGGAGGAGATGTTCGAATAAATGCTTTTAAACGTGCACAACAACGTTTTTTTCTAGAAAAAGCAAATCAGATCATCAACCCCAAAATAGCAACAGGATCCGATATCATATCACAGGCGCAACGTAGCGATGTACAGCTGTATGTCAGAAATTACCTGGGCGCATTAGTAGCAGCAATCAATCAACTTTCCACACAACAGACAGATCCATTAAATAAACAACATCTTGCGCTCATGCTGTCAGAAATTAAACGCATTCAAAATCAAATAAATAAAGACTAAAAGATGAAAAATAACTTCAAAACACTTTACATCAGCTGTTTAATCGGCCTGATGATGATTTCCTGTCAATCAAGTCACGGACAGGATGCAGCACAGGAACAACGCGACCGGTTATTTAATGCCTACATGGAAGTAAAAAAAGATATCATGGAGGAAAATTTTGCTGCCAGTAAAGCACACTCCGTTCAATTCGAAAAGGAAGTACAGGATTTTCGGCTAAAAGGCTTGCAGATCGATGACATGATGCGTCTGAAAAAGATAAGCCAGACGATGAAGACCGATGCTATAGGCTTGAAATCCGCAACGGACATGAAGGTTATGAAGCAGTCCTTTTCTGCCGTCACACAATCCTTATTCACGATTATGGAAACCATGAAATGTACAGATGAAACGGTGTATTTACAGTACTGTCCAATGGAAAAAGGCTATTGGTTAAGTTACGACAAGGCGATTGAAAATCCTTACGCAGCATCGATGCGCCATTGTGGCCAATTGGTCAAAGGAATGGCTATAGCGGATTACCCGGAGCCCGTGGCCTGCCATTAGTTGGTACGCTAACGTGATAATAGTATTTAAATCAGGAGCTGTCCAAATGCAGTACCCCAGAAAGTGTCTAACTTTTTGGGGGCACTGCAAAATGGGCGGCTCCTTTTTTGTTTTCCTACAAATCGTCTCAAAGTATCCTCATATTGTCTCAAGCAATTAAACCTATAAGGCTAATGCCGTACATTTAATGTTCAAATCACACCAATTATATGCAGTATCTTGAATTTGAACATATCCAGTTTATCTGGAGCCGACAGCTGACATCGACCATTCTCCAAAAAGCCTGTCAAGCCTTTCTATCGTAAACAACCAATATTCTTTAATAAACATTAGCACATGAATTTTAAAATCAACAGTTTTAAAGTGGCTACTAAATTTTTGCTATTCAGCAGCAGTTTTTTTGCTGGAGCCGCTTACGCACTACCGTATGCACCTTATGTCCAGGAGGTTCAGACCACAGTCAAGGGCAGTGTTAAGGACCAACAGGGCAATCCCCTAGCGGGAGCCACGGTGTCTGTAAAGGGCAGCAATCTACGGACTTCAACGGACGCCAACGGCGTGTTTACACTAGCCAATGTGGCGGAAAATGCTGTCCTAGTCATTCGAATGATCGGCTTTAGCGCCAAAGAAATCACGTATACGGGTGGTCCCAGTTTGAATGTACAACTGCTATCTGACACGCAGCAGCTTGAGGAGGCTGTTGTGGTCGGCTACGGCTCCCTAGACAAAAAAGAATTGACCAGTGCCGTATCGAGCATCAAACAGAAAGACATGGTCGCGGGAGCCGTCTCTCCCCTTTTGGCGATCCAAGGAAAAGTTCCTGGGCTCAGTGTCATCTCCACCAATGGAACCGACCCTAATGCGGGTATCTCCTTGCAATTGCGCGGTGTAAATTCAGTAAACGCCTCACAGGGGCCGCTCGTAGTTATTGACGGCGTTCCCGGTGGTGATATCAACTCCGTAGCGAAAGAAGATATCGAATCTATCAACGTACTACGGGATGCCTCCGCTGCCGCGATTTACGGAACACGGGCCTCTGGCGGTGTGATCCTGATCACCACTAAAAGACCACAGGTTGGAAAGGCACAGGTGAATTTTACCTCCGAATACTTTGTCGAATCCATCCGCAAACGTCCCAAGGTCCTATCGGCAGAAAAATTTGTCAAATATGGTCTCGGTGAAGACCTTGGACATCGCACCGACTGGTATGATGAGGTTACCAACAATAATCCCTTCAGCCATCGGCAAGTCGCAAACATTAGTGGTGGTTCTGAAAACGCTAATGTCTATACCACCTTCACCAAGCGCGATGCCAAAGGAATGGCGATTACCTCCAAAAGGGATGAAATCGGTGGACGGATCAATAGTGCCTTTAAATTTTTCGACGGCTTTGCGGAGCTGAATACCAATGTAAGCTACAACCAGGTAAAGGCGTTTGGCTCCAACGGAGACATCTTTAACAACAATGACATTTTTAATATGGCCTTGGTGATGAATCCGACGGAAACGCCTTACGATGCCAATGATGTCAGCGGTTACAATGTCTTGGAAGGTGGATATGATACCTGGAACCCTGTTGCCGAAGCCCGCCTGCGCAGCGATGAAAAGCAATTCAAATACCTGTTGGCCAATGCGACCTTAAAATTAAACCTCACAGAACATCTGACCACAAGTGCCACCATCGGAATAAAGAATAACAGCGAACATGGCAATTATTACCGATCGGCACAACATCGCATTTCGCGAGAGAACAATGTGGACGGATTTGCCAAGCAATATTATAGCCGGTTCAATGACCGCGTCTTTGAATGGACCGCCAACTATACAAACCGCTGGGCCGCACATTCCTTGAATGCTGTAGCCGGTTATAGCTACCAAGATTTTAATGGACAGGGATTCTCTGCCGAAAACTCTAATTTCCCGGTCGATGGCATTAGCGAAAACGATATGGGTACAGGCACCTATTTGCCCGATGGACGTGCCGGTATTGGGTCCTGGAAAAATCCCTGGGTCAAACTAGCCGCCTTTTTTGGCCGTGTCAACTACTCCTATTTAGACCGCTATATCCTGACCGCAACGGCACGTTACGAAGGATCCAGCAAATTTGCCCCTAAAAACAGATGGGGATTCTTTCCGGGACTTTCCGCGGGCTGGCGTGTTTCTCAGGAACCTTTCCTACGGGATGTCACATTTATCAATGACCTTAAATTACGTGCGGGCTACGGAGAAACAGGCAATGAAGGTTTTGATGCTAAAGTTGCCACGCGGATGTATAGCGCCGACACCTGGTTTTTGCAGGATGGAAAATGGTTTAGAACCTATGGTGTGATGCACAACCAAAACCCAAATATCAAGTGGGAAGTCAAAAAAGAATACAACCTTGGTTTAGATTTCACTGTACTGAACAACCGATTAAGCGGCCGTTTTGATATCTACAAACGGAAGATCGACGATCTGATTTATGACATCAGCGTTTCCCAACCACCGGCTATTCACGATAAAACTACCATGAATGTGGGCAGTATGCAAAATACAGGATATGAATTTGAACTGAACTTTAAAGCCGTAGACAATGATCATTTCAGTTACACCACCAGCATTGTCGCTTCACATAATAAAAGTAGGCTCAATACCTTATGGGGCAGTCAAACATTTACCGACCGAAAAGATTTCCCTGCACCCGGTTCGCCAGGCTCGGCAGTGAGGTTATATCCGGGCGAGGATATTGGCCAGTTTTTCCTCTGGAAATTTGCAGGCTTTACAGATGACGGCTATTGGAAGCTCTATGACAAGGATGGAAATGCCTTTGATGTGCGGGAGCGCAACAAGACTGTGGGCGACAAGTCTTTTGTTGGCAATGCCATCCCTACTCTACAACTCTCCTGGAACAACCAATTTACCTATAAAAACTGGGATGCAAGTATCTATATGCGTAGCTGGATCGGCCACGATGTGTTCAATATGATCAATATGTACTACAGCCTACCCAATGTAAAAGGACAGAATGTGCTGGAAGAGGCATACGACAAACATAAAAATATCAAAGGAGAAAAAGAGCTGAGCGATTACTGGTTGGAAAAAGGCACTTTTTTGAAGGTTGACGCACTGAATATCGGTTATCGTTTTAACCAAAATTGGATCAAACCATTGAAGTCGATGCGAATCTATGCCACTGCACGTGACCTTTTCGTATTTACCAACTACAGTGGCCTGGATCCCGAAGTCAATATCAATGGCCTTGAACCGGGCTTTGAAGAGCGCAATGTCTATCCAAAGACAAGAACCTTTATGATGGGTTTACAAGTAAATTTTTAAAGCGAGCAAACATGAAAAAATACATTTCCATAGCAACATTATCCGTAGCATTATTGCTATCAGGATGTACCAAATTGGATCAGGAGTTTTATAGTTCGGTCACGCCCGACACCTTTTTCAAAAGTGAGAAAGACATCAAGGCAGCCCTGTTTAGACCATTTACCCATGCGAAGTGGTATATGGGCGAAGACCGCTGGCGACTACAAGAATATACGGCAGACAATTTTGCCATTACCACCAAGGGCCGGCATTGGTATAACGGTGGCGAGAATGAACGCTATCATTACCACCGTTGGACGGCGGATGACAATTGGATTTGGGGAAGCTGGCGCGGAACCCTGATGGGGGTTGCCCTCGCACTGGATACAAAGAGTGATCTGAGCAAATTGGATTACGGCAAATTTGCACTGAGCGAAGAGCGGAAAGCCGCAGATCTCGCACAGTTGGATGCCTTGATCGCTTACTTTTATCTACGTGGATTGGATTATTTTGGCGGGATGCCTATTTTCGAATCCCTGGACCAAGAGTCACTACCGCGCAATAGCGATCAGGAACTTTTTGCCCATATCGAAAAACTGCTCAAAGCTGCTATTGAGAATCTTCCGGCAAAAAAAGCTGGCGACAAGGAAGAAGGGGCTATCCGAAAAGCTGCCGCTGCAGCCATGCTGGCACAACTCTACTTCAATGCAGAGGCTTATATTGGTAAAGCGATGTATGCTGAGAGTCAAAAATTGGCACAGGACATTGTCAATAAGGTCTATGGTGATTATGCCCTAGATACCAAATGGAACGGAGTGCACGGGTTTAAAAATAATGAATCACCCGAGATTATCTGGTCTATGCCTTCCGAATTCAAGATGCTAGAGTACAATTGGTTTTACGCAGACTTCTACCATTACAACACAAAGCAGTTCTTTGCGCAGGATATGGGCGGGAATAATGGCGCTCACCTGACACCCTCCAAGAAACCCAATGGTTCAAGCTATGATGTGGACTTCAAATTAGGTTCACCTTTTGAAACCTTCGACGAAGGCGATCTACGCAAAGCACCTTACGTCTATCATGGTTCGGATCAATATGAGGGTATGTTTATTGTTGGTCCACATAAAACACCTACTGGCGAGGCTATTCTTGGCGGTGAAGAATATAAGGACAAGCCTTTGAACTTTGTAGACCAAGTGGGACGTTTTTCGGAAGTTGGACCAGGGAAAAAGTACAGTTCCATCGATCAGTTGCCCTCTAAAATGTCTGAAGGAGAGGAAAACACAGGCGTACGTCTGGTGAAGGTACCGATCCCAAATCTGGCCAACAATACTTTACGTTGGGGAGCCGATATGCCGATTATTCGACTAGCGGAAGTTTACTATATGCTTGCTGAATGTGATTTCAGATTAGGGAACAAGGAAAAGGCAGCAGAACTGTTCAATGCTGTCCGAAAGCGGAACTTTTCCAATGCAGCCGATCCTAATCCTGTGACCAGCGCCAATATTGACAAATACCGTATTCTGGATGAATGGAGTATAGAGTTTTTAGGGGAAGGTCGGCGACGTACAGATCTGATCCGATGGAAAGCTTTTACTACGGAAAAGTGGTGGGATCATAATCCAAGTACCTCCGCACATCTGAATCGTTTCCCAGTGCCCAACCAGGCCATTGCTGGCAATAGCAGTCTGGCACAGAATCCGGGTTATTAAAACCAATAAAGGCCATTTCTTAAAGATATGGCCTTTATTGATCCCTTAGACACTTTTTGATTAACGACAAATCTTAAATGATATTTATGATTTTCTTTTAGTAAAATAGTCAAGTGGGTAGGTATAATCATCGTTCACAGCATGCTCTATTCCATAATCAGCATACACTAGTAATTCACTATCTAGCTCATTTGCTCTAAAGGCAGTACCATAACCAGGAGGAACATGCAACACACTTAAATCGGCGGCAGAAATAACAATGTTATCTACTGGAAGATCTCGCGACGCACTGTCCCAATTATCAATTTTCACTAAATCTATAGAAAATGATCCTGAAAGTACATAGAACCAACGTTGCTCTATTTTATGGGCACGCCATCCGCGAATAAGCCCGTTGTCACTGTTCTTAATAATATAAAACCGTTTAACATAACTCATATCAAAGTCGTTAACGAATCTAATTTGTCCTCGGATGTCTTTGGAAACACCACCTTGTATTGTTTTGATCATACCTTTTTTTATAAGTCTAACGTTTGAAAGATCGAATTCTGAGAACGGAATTCCGGCACAATATCCTTAACCAGCTGCACTAATTTCATTTTATCCTCATTCGGATCGGCGGTTTTTGCCAGTTCACATAATTGCTCAATTCGAGTTTTTTGCAATACTAAGTCTGGGGTGTTGACCTTGGCAATCATAATCTTTTCATGATAGGTCTTTTCCGTATTCTCCCCATTTGCTAAGAGCTCCTCAAAAATCTTCTCACCAGGACGGAGGCCAACAATCTTAATATCAATATCTTCTGGATAATTGTAGCCTTTTAAACGGATCATCTGTTTGGCGAGATCCATAATCTTAACGGGTTCGCCCATGTCAAAGACAAATATTTCTCCGCCTTTACCCATTACTGCGGCTTCCTGTACCAATTGGCAGGCTTCGGGTATGGTCATGAAATAACGGGTGATATTCGGATCGGTAATTGTCAATGGTCCACCTTTGAGCATTTGCTTTTCAAACAATGGAATGACAGAACCATTGGATCCTAACACATTACCAAAACGCGTGACAATAAAATTGGTCTTGGAGTTTATATTCACCGTCGATATAGCAATCTCCGCTACACGCTTGGTAGCCCCCATGACATTCGTCGGATTGACTGCTTTATCCGTAGAGACCATGACAAATTTAGATACACCATATTTATCCGCCAACTGCGCCACATTATACGAACCCCATACATTCGTTAGAATAGATTCATACGGATTCGCTTCCATCAAAGGTACATGTTTATACGCTGCCGCATGGAAGACATATGTCGGCCTGTAAACCTGAAACAAGGTATCCATAAATAGGGCATCCCGAACATTCCCGACCATAAATACACAACGTCCAAAATTTGCAGATGAGCTCAACTCCTGCTGAATATCATACAAAGAAGATTCCGCCTGATCGACCACAATGAGCTTTTTTAAATCAGTATGTGCGAGCTGACGCACCAGTTCTCCACCAATAGAGCCGGCTCCCCCTGTAACCAATACGATCTGTCCATTCATTTCTGCAGCAATAGCAGGATTGTCCAGGTCGATTGCTTTGCGTCCCAGCAAATCCTCTATGCGTAAGCTGCGTATTTGTCTTGTCGCCACCTCTCCGGCCATCAAACGCGCCGTATCTGGAATAATCTTGACGATTAATGGAATCGGTTCGGCCAACTTAAAGACCTTGCTTAATCGCTCGGGAGACCTATTATCGACTGCCACTATTAGCTCTGCGGCATTTCCATGCCTATCGACAAATTCTTTATTCAATTTATTAATATCATGGATTCTAAAGCCTTGAATTCGATTACCAATGCGATGCGGATTATCATCCATGATTGCTACAATCCGGTATTTGTTACGCGAAGTCGTATGGATAAAGTGGAAGGTCGTATTTCCCATATTTCCTGCGCCAAACAAAATAACCGGAATACGGTTGTCTTTATTACCCCACATCAGCTCGTGATACAATGCCCTGTAAAGCACGCGACTAAAGGTCATACCGAAACCAGCTATTAATGCATGGAAAAGTAATTGAGTGTCGGAAACAGGAAAAGTAACATGCAAGAACGAAGGTTGTCTCCACTCTAATATTTTACATACAAGTACTGATGAAAAATAGGCCATACCAATCGCAAATACCATACGTTGCAGTTCGCGAATGCCAGTTTTATGAACAACACCCTTAAATGTGCCCATAGTAAGAAAGCACATTAGATATAGCGTAGATACTAGTGTTAACTGTATACGCATCGCGCCAATTTCCACTCCGCCCCGATGTTTAAAAATCAAGACATAGCTGGCAAGAAAGGCCACAACCACTATCATCATGTCCAACAACAGAATGACCCACCGTGGCTTGTTGATGGACAAACCCTCCCTCCATAAATTACTCATGTAAAATCAATTAAAGTTCCCTTTCACGGTTTAAGTGATTGCAAATCTACTAAATTATTAGCTACTTATCACGCAAAGATTCTGCCATTATTTAATATTTCTAGAGAGGATGCACACCAAGTTTCAAAGAATTTAAATACATCTTCGATTAACGATGTTCGCTAGCTGAGAATAGTTAAAGAAATTACTTTTTTATGTGTGTAAATTATATTGCATATAAGAAGTTATTTAGCTAAGTTTGATCAACTTGTATTTCAAAAACCAGATGAACAATCACTTAAAGGATATATTTTTTCAATTGCTGCGCATTGGTCTTTGGGGGGAAGGCAAGCTATCAATCGCAAAACCCTTGTCTGCAGAAGATTGGCATACCATTCGAAAATATGCTATTAACCATACCGTTGAAGGCATTATCTACGATAGCTTTGAATTCCTTGAAGAAAATCAATTACCCCCCCAGTCTTTACGGCTAAAATGGGCCGTTCGCGTTGATCAGATTGAACGCCATAACGCGAAAATGAATACGGTGATTACCGAACAGTTTACCCAGTTTTCTCAACAGGGCATCCGCCCGATCTTGCAAAAAGGACAGGGTGTGGCCTCCTATTATCGAATTCCCAGTCATCGGATCAGTGGAGACATCGACTGGTGTTTTGAAAATGATGGATATAAAAAAGCACGCAATTTTCTAAAGAAAAATCATCCTGCTTTTGAAGATACTGCTGGATTTAGCCTTCATTATTATTGGAGGGATATCCATATTGAGCACCATAAGAAAACATTTGACTTTCGAAGCCCATTAAAAAAGAGCTATCTTGATAAGCTACTATTAACTTATCAAGATTATCAACAAACGGTTACAATTAATGGTGTATCAGTCCGCTTATTAGCTCCGGAGCTGCAGCTTCTTCAGGTTAATATTCATATTTTAAAACACTTGATCACTTATGGAATAAGCTTACGCCAATTTTGTGATTCAGCACGCTTATACTACAGTGTATCCTCTCAAATTGATTGTCAGGCACTTCAGCGGATATATTATACCACAAGTATGCTCAAATGGACACATCTACTTCACAAATTGCTCGTTGATTATATTGGACTTCCTGAAACTGCTCTTCCTTTTCCGATCCCCAAAAACACAGAGGTAGATTGGATGCTTGAAGAAATATGGTATTCAGGGAATTTTGGTTTCAACGATGAAAGATTTGAAAACAGTAAAAAATCGAGATTTTTTTACCGTCCAGAGTCTGGGAAGCGCTTGTGGCAGAATTTTAAGCGGTATTTGAAATATGCTCCCCAGGAAGCTATTGCTTTTCCTATTATGCAGGCATATTCTAAATTTTTAGGTAAAGACTTCGATTAAATAGGCATCACCTATAAATAAAATGGAGACGCCTATTCAATATTATATTAAAAATCTAAGTAAATACTTTCATCAATTATTCTTTTCTCTGGCCATAACCTGCACGGATAATCTCCGCGCTCGATCAATTGATAAATATTCTGTTGAACCTGATTCTTATCTTCTCTATAGGTCACACCAAACCATTTTGCATCGGTGGGCAATACCGAAAATTTAGCTATGCCTTGCTTGACCATATAATCAGGTATATCAGGAATAAAAAACTCTGCCTTTGGATTTTCGTTATGTTCTTCCACAAATTCGGGAAATAGAGATCTTGCTATTTCAAATATTTTTGGTGTGAAGCCCCAAAAATTCATCGACACACGTGAATCATGTTTCAAGACAGTTTCTTGATCGTGCTCAGCATAGACAATTTGCTCATCTTTTCGATAAATATTAGTCCGTTCAGTGACGCTCTGCATATGATTGCTATCGTTGATTTCACATACACCGCGCGACACATAACCAAAATCTGAAAGTGTATTACCTATTTCAAACCCAACTAATGCCATCTCGTCATCAGTGGCCTGATCTTGTAAGAAATTAGCCATTTTCTGAAATGCATCAAAGCCGTAAAAATCATCCGCATTTATAACACAAAATGGTCTATCCACTTCTCGTTCAGCGCTCATGACCGCATGTCCTGTTCCCCAAGGTTTCTGACGCTCTATTATCTTATTCACACCAAATTTTTGCAAGTCAAAATCCTGGTAGGCATAGGCGACTTCGATTGAATCAGGAAGTTTATCGCCCAGATTGCTTTTCATCACATCCAAAAACTCTTCGCGAATGACAAAAACGACCTTTCCAAAACCTGCTTTTATCGCATCATAGATGGAATAATCGATAATTTTTTCACCAAAGGGGCCAAAGCTCTCCACCTGTTTGGCTGATCCATAACGGCTGGCCATTCCAGCAGCCAAAATGACGAGTATTGGCTTCTGGCTGTTGTCTTTATTATTTGACATGATTATGTATGTATTTCCAAATGAATATTATTCGACTGTAACCGACTTCGCTAAGTTGCGCGGTTTATCGACATCAATTGCACGTTCTACGCCAATGTAATACGACAGCAACTGCAGCGGTATCACAGACAATAAAGGTGCCAATATCTCGTCTGTCTGTGGAACAATCATCAGGTCTTCCGCTAGATGAAGCGCTTCTTTATCTCCTTCGGAAACGACAGCAATTAATCGACCTTTTCGAGCCTTGATCTCTTGCATATTGCTGATAATTTTCTCGTAGAAAGGATCTTTTGTCGCAATAAATACGACGGGCAGTTTTTCGTCGACTAGCGCAATTGGACCGTGCTTCATTTCTGCGGCAGGATAACCTTCAGCATGTACATAGGAGATTTCTTTCAATTTCAATGCACCTTCTAGGGCTATTGGAAAATTGTATCCTCTACCCAGATATAGAAAGTCTGTTGCTTCTCTGTACTTGTCAGCGATTGCTCTTATCGTCGGTAATTGATTTTTCAATATCCAATCTACTTGATCAGGTATCGCCGTTAATCCTTTGATCAACTCTTTAAAGCGATCATCCGAGACGGTACCCTTTAATTGCGCAAGACGCAAAGCGAAAAGTTGCAAGACCACCAATTGCGCCGTAAACGCTTTGGTGCTTGCTACCCCGATTTCTGGCCCAGCATGCGTATAAGCGCCAGCATCAGACATCCGTGCGATAGAGGATCCCACTACATTTACGATACCAAAAATTGTCGCACCTTGCTTTTTTGCGTTTTCAAGGGCAACTAAAGTATCCGCAGTTTCACCACTTTGCGATATCGCCAGGATGACATCATTTTCGTCGATGATCGGATTACGATAGCGAAATTCGGATGCATATTCCACTTCGACGTTGATGCGACACAGCTCTTCGATAATGTATTCCGCCACCAGACCTGCGTGCCAGCTTGTACCGCAGGAAACAATAATAATACGGCGGGCCTTTGTTAATTTATCCGCAATACTGTCTAACCCGCTTAATGTTACCTGTAGTTTTTCAGCATCTAAGCGTCCGCGAAACGAATCAAAGATGGTTTGTGGTTGTTCAAAAATCTCTTTGAGCATAAAATGCTCATATCCGCCCTTCTCTATCGCTTCGAGATCAAGGTCGAGTCGCTGTATATATGGTGTGATCGTTTCATTCCCATAATTTTTTAGAATAAGCTCTTCGGGACGAACGATAGCCATTTCATAATCATTGATATAAACCACATCTTTTGTATAGGCCAGCATAGGCGAAGCATCTGAGCCAAGGAAGTGACCTTTTTCGCCAACACCAATGACCAATGGTGAGCCTTTGCGCGCAGCGATGATGGTATCTGGCAACTGAGGATCGACCAATAGAATCACATAAGCACCTGTAACGCGTTTCAACGCAACACGAACCGCTTCCTCTAATGAACATTGGTTGTTCAATTGAATATCTTCAATAAAATTGACCAATACTTCAGAGTCTGTATCGCTATGAAATTCGTAGCCTTTCTGAACTAGGTCAGCTTTCAGCTGTGCATAATTTTCAATAATTCCGTTATGGATCATGGCGATATTGCCTGATCTGGAGCGATGAGGATGTGCATTACGGTCGCAAGGCTCTCCGTGAGTCGCCCAGCGTGTATGCCCAATACCTACGTGACCACGCAAATTTTTTCCAGCGGCCTCCTGTTCAAGAGCTGCTACTTTGCCCTCTTTTTTGTAGAGATTGATATTGCCCTGATCAAGCAATGCGATACCCGCGCTATCATACCCTCTATATTCTAGACGCTTGAGTCCTTCAATAAGAATTGGATAGGCCTGCTCTTGGCCTACATAACCAACGATTCCACACATAAGTTTAAGTTAAATTTTAATATAAGTGATTGTTTACTGTTTTGTTTTTTTTAAGGTTGCATACGGCTTAGCGGATCATAAAATTACAAAAGATGTGCCAAAGCCATCTACCGAAAATTAACATATCATGAATTAATCATCGAAAAGAACCCTATAGGACCTTAACGAAGAGAGGCCTTTCCCTAAAATGGAAAGGCCTCACTATACGTTATGCTCATTATTATAACTTTTCTTCCGTATTTACATCATTTGATTTATTACCTTCTAGCTCTTCAGCCTTCACCCCTTTCGGATTGCTCCACAATTTCTTTTTGTACGCATCTAGCTTTTCCTCCACTTTTTTACCATCGAGCTGCTGACCACCATTTTCTGTCTCTTTCAGGTTCTGCAACATACCAGGTGAAGATTCCCGTACGATGTTACTTGCAAATTTATTCTGTACGAAAAAGTCGTCCATGGTCATATCATAAAGCCCTTTATCCGGATCGGAAATATCGACTTGTATCAGACTATAACGCAGTTGCGGAAAATAAAGCCAAAAGGCTGGTGTTACTCCCACCGATTCCGCTAATTCAGCAGAAGTGGTGATATTCATTAGCGGCGCCACCCCGATGATACGTGTTTCCAGTCGACTTCGTTGCTTATCAAAAAATATATCTTCTTTAATCCGGAATTTGGTTACCCGTGCCGGGTCAAATTCATTAAGTGCCATTTTTGAATCAATCTGATTTCCTTCGCCATCAAATATGGGTACCAGTACACTATCCGCAAATCTTGCCATACCTTCTTGCGCACTTAAACGTCCTTTAAACGAATCATCATCCGGACTATACAAGGAGAGCTTACCTTTTTCAATGGCTTTCATCACGACCTCGATCAAAGAGTTCCCTGGAATAGCCAAGATACTATTCTTTTCATCTTTTAGATCGATATCCCGCCATACGCGCTTGTAAAAGCGAATGTTCTTTTTATTTACTTCTGGATAAGCAAAAGGCACAGCATCTTCCATACTGTTTACTTGATAGAACCCATCCGTTGTTGGAATAGTATCCTGAATAACTTCTTGGGATAGGGCTCCGTTTAATGTATCAGGAATTACATTTTCTTGCGCAGTGACAGTTCCTATGCCTAGGATCATCAAAACTGTCGTCAATATTTTTATGTCCATCACTTTCAATTTTATTTTGTGATCAAAATGTTAATACTTACGGGTTTTACTTTGTACTGTTGGCATCTCAAAAGCAGACATCACACAACGAAAACCAATGTAAGAATGTGGCTCATAGTCTACTGAATAATTACGTGTTTCGCTATTCAGCTGTTCACCATTATCCTTCCAAGATCCACCCCGGACCACTTTACGTTTTAAGGCGTCCCCGTCTTTCGCATCCGCATCGTAAAGCAGAGCTGGATTTAGGTCATTCACAAAAACAACTGCAGAGGGGCTATACGCATCCAAGGTCCATTCCGAAACATTACCCGCCATATTATAGACACCAAAAGCATTCGGCATATACGATTTCACAGGAAGTGTAAACGTAGCACCATCCCGGGAATAAGTTCCTTCCCCTTGTTTAAAGTTGACAGCCAATTTCTTTTTACCCTCCGTACCATCAATGGTCATTCTCGAACCCGCAATCGTATCCTGAGGATCTAATTTGCCCGAAGCTGCATATTGCCATTGTGCTTCCGTAGGTAAGCTCAGACTCAGCTGATAGCCATTAAGGTAAGAGTTTTTCAATACAGTAGAAGCCATTTCATTTGCACGCCAGTCCGTGAAGGCACGGGCCTGTCTCCAGGTGACACCTACGACCGGATAATAGTCAAAAGAAGGGTGCGTAAAATAGTTGGCATCTAACGATGCAAGCTGTGCATTTGGAAAATCTTTTGTCCAAATATCTTCTACAGGCATCACCGAAACTGTATCGGTGACATATTTCTTTTTCACATTGCCTTTAGACTGCAAGTAAGAGAAACGATATTTAATCGCTTCAGGGTTGAGTGCGCGTCTATTTCCTTGCATTTCGAGCATCGGCGCAATACGCTCTTGAATACTGGGATCATTACTTTTCCATATCGGCGATATTTTTTTGACTTTAGCCCAGTTGATGCGTTTTTGACCAAGCTGTTCACCTGCAATTTCTAGGAAGTATTGGTCATCATTGAGATAATCCGTTACCGCTACAGAGTCAGCTACCCAATTGACAAACTCACGATATTGTTTATTTGTTACCTCAGCTTCATCGATAAAAAAGGCACTTACACTTACATTCTTGCCTACATTTCCGCTATCTAAAGATCCCTTAAAAAGAATGGTACCCGATGGAATATAGACCATCCCTGGAGGGGGGGGCAACTTACCTCCTTTAAAAGCATTTACTTTTGGAGCTTTGTACATTGCTGTATTGGATTTACACGCAGTAAAGCCTATCAGGATTGCTAAAGAAAAAAGCCCCAGGAAGCGATTGCCATTGTAACTTTTTAGTATATTCATTATTTTTCTATTTAGATTTTAAACTCCCTATTTACGATTGAAAAGTGCATATTTCACTCCCACAGAAGCAAAACCGTATTGATCATTATTTTTATTCACGATACCATCGAGATTATCGTTGAATGTCAGCGTATGCTGATAGTTGACATTTATAGCCCATTGTGGTCCATAGAGAGTTCTTCCAAACGGTATATCTAAGCCTATATTTAATGGCAATACGAAATGGATTTCGCCTAAATCGTTAGCTAGTTCTCCTCCCAGATTTGTAATCCCATTAATATATTCAGGTGAAAAGTTTCTTGCAATACGATTTTTCACCAAGCCAGCTCCGGCTCCTAAATAAATATTGGAGACAATACGGGAAAGCATACTGGACTGGAGAGTATAGTAGCTATAATTCTTTGCACCGTCCAAAAATTGTCCGATCCGAACTTTCCCATTAATATTCCCTGCAAAGTATCGATTCTTGAAATTACTATTATAAGCATTTCCAACCAAGGAACCTTTTTCACCGTGTAAACCAACAGAAATGAATGGAGTAATCAGGTAATCAAATTCACCATAAAAAGCAAGTTTTGATTCGGCATTTCCTAAATCTGTTAGATTAAAAGTTCCACCTGCGCCAGCCCCTATACTAATTGGCCTAGAAAATTGAGCCGACACCGGTACAGCCATTAAACATAAAAGTCCAATAAAACTAATAAATAGAAGTTTTTTCATTTGGTTGAGTATATTAAATTGATAATAGAACGACTAAGAATAAATAAATAATGTAAAAATCCCAAGTCACCTCTTTGACTTGGGATTCAACAACAATAAGGCCAAAATTAATAACTATTGACCTTTATTTTATATTTAAACGATCTTTGATATCTTGCCATATTTTTCGCAGACCTGTTTTCTTCTTGTCTTTTTCACCGTATCCATAGCCGTAGCCGTAACCGTAACCATAACCTCGAGCAAAGTCAACATCATTTACAACGGCGGCAAGATTTTTCAATTTACCATCCACATACAATTCACGTGGCACTTGCAATAAGCGTTTATCCAAGAAGTTAACACGGGACACATATAGTGTCAAATCCGCATTATGAGCGATTAACAACGTATCTGTAACCAAGCTTACCGGCGCTGTATCCACCAAAATATAATCATAGTGCTCTCGCGCATATTTGATTACATCGTCAAAATGACCATTCATTAATAGCTCAGCGGGATTAGGTGCTATATAACCAGAATAGACAACATCAAAATCATAATTGCCTGGTTTTTTGATAATGATATTATCCACATTCATTTCTGGATTGATCAGGAACTGTGTAATACCCACATTTGTATGTTGTAAATGCGATAGACCAAGATAATCCAATACTTTAGGACTACGAATATCCGCCCCTATCAATAAAACTTTTTTCCCAGACATTGATAAAATCTGGGCTAGATTTGTGGTCACGAAAGATTTTCCTTCGCCAGAGATGGTTGATGTTACAAATATAACTTTGGAGTCATTTTTATGATCCGCTCCAAACATGAAATTCATATTGGTGCGTAAAATTCTAAACGCTTCGGCCAAAGAAGAACGATCGTTCAAATGGATAACAGTATCTTCCGCTGAAGGTATCTCGCCTAAAATTGGAGCTTTAACGATATCTTCAATATCCTTACGTGAGTGGATTTTCTTGTCCAATAAAAATTTGATATACAAAGCTATTAATGGTAAAACAATGCCCAATATTAACGCTCCGATTAAGACAATATTACTTTTCGGAGATACAGGGTTACCATTTGAATAAGCAGCATCAATAATCTTCAAATTATCTGGAGTGGCTGCAGCTCTAACTTCGCTTTCTTCTCGTTTTTGTAAGAGCAACAAATATAGTGACTCTACAATCTGCTGCTGCCTCGATATTTTCTTAAATCCTTGTTCTTGAGTAGGAATGGAGCTTATCCTATTTTTAATCTCATTGGATTTAGTCAGTATACTATTCAAAGCCAACTTTGTAACCTTTTGATAGTTCTGTAACGACTGTCTTATATTGCGTCCACTTTCTGAAATACTTCCATTAATTGCAACCACTACAGGATTTTCCTCTGAAGCTGACTTTAATAAATCATCACGTTCAAGAACTAGCTTATTGTATTCAGCAATGGCTGTTACAATCGACGCATCTTGTAGCCCAATATTTGATGGCAAAAGTTTTCCCACCTCTTGCTTATTCAAATAATCATTCATATGATCTACTAATTGCAGTTGAGTACGGTAGTCTAAAACTCTTTTGTCATTATCCGAAGCATTGTTCAGAAATACGCCAGCCTCAGTCGCCATATCGACCATTGAATTATGAGCCTTAAACTCCGCAGCTTCTTGATCCGCACCAGAAAGATCTTTAGATATTAACATTAACCTTTTATTGATAAAATCAGAAGTCGCTCGCGTCATTCTCATCTTATCATTAGTTAAATCTGAATTATACACGTCAATTAAGCTATTTAAAATGATCTCAGATTTCCTTCCCAATTTCGATATCATTGAAAAGTTTACAATATAAGATTGAAGTTCTTTCCCCGGCGCTATGTTAATAGCACTAATTGCGGCATCTATAGCTCTATTTTTAGGAATAATAGAAACCCCGTACTCAAGGTTTGTATTGAATATTTTTTGGTTTTTCCTAAAAATAAAATTGTTTCTACCTATTTTCGTGATCTTATCGAAATTGGTAGTAATTTTCTCTCCATTGGCAGAGTTTACAACAACCATTCGTTGTCCATCTTTCAAGCTAGCTAATAATTGTATGTTTATACTATCTTGATTTCCTTGAGGCTCTATAGTAAAGGGCATGTCCTCTCCTAAGACTTCCGAAGAACGGATCTGTCCCTTAACAGAATAGATAATATTCAGATGGTTTTGATCAACGACTTTACTTATCAATCTCCGAGAAGACAATACGGCAATTTGATCTGTGATATAGGAACTGCGGCTTCCTCCAAAACCGATACCGCTAGTTAACTCAGCTATCCCTGCCAACTCTCCTGCAGAGGCGCTTCTCTCATCCTTTAATAATATTTTTGCCGTTGTATTATAAGTTTTTTGTGCATATCTCAAGTAAAAAACTGCAATTCCTATAGATAAAAAGACTGTTAATACAAACCATCTCCAATAAAAAGCATATTGCTCAAATAATTGTCTGAAGTTAAAATCTTCCGCTGAACTATCTTTAATTTGATTAGATTGTTGTTCCATAAATTTATTTAACGTGTTAAAACTGAGATTACCGTGATTAACAAGCTAGCTATTGATATAAAGATATTTGAATTAGCCCCCAATTTAGAACTATTGATCTGAGACTTATTAGGCTCAACATAAATAACATCATTCTGAGCCAAGTAATAATATGGTGAATTAAGAACCTCTTGTTTGGTTAGATCTATACGGTGTGTAACTTTCTTTCCATCAGCCTCCCGAATTAGCATAACATTTTGTCTCACACCTCTGATCGTCAAATCTCCTGCCATCCCCAAAGCTTCCAAAATTGTTACACGCTCTGATGGCATGATAAAAGATCCCGGCCTAGCAACTTCTCCAAGTACTGATACTCGAAAGTTAGTAAAATTCATATTTACACCAGGATTTTTTATATATTGGCCCAATTCTAGACGCAATTTTTCAATTGCCTCGATTCGTGTCAAGCCAGCAATGTGAATTTTCCCCAACATAGGAAGAACAATATCACCTTGATTATCCACAGTATATACAGGTCTCATCGCCATATCAGCAGCTTGACTAATTGTTCCTGTAGTCATAGAACTAATGGGATTAAAAGGAGCTGTCACCTTGGGGTCGGACGCTGTAACAACAATTGTTAGAATGTCATTTGGTTGAATTTTCGGAACATATTGTTCATACAACGTGTTTATATGTATAGAATCGGGTTGCATATACACCATATCCTTACGAGATCCGCAGGAACTAAAAAACATTATTAACATAGCTAATGTTGCAAATGCCAAGCCATACTTTGATTTTAATCGCATGCTCTATTCAATTTTTAAGATTTATTGTGCTTAATATAATGACAAAAGTAAATTTTTTTGATCAAACTATCCCATCAAATATATTCCAAATAAGATAATTTGAAAAACAACTGCTCAATAGCAAAGATAATGCCCAATTCTAAAAAGGAAAAAATAGACAACACTATGCATTTAATTCTCTATTCAAATATCTAAATATTGTTTTAGATTGTGTACCTACTAAAATTTAGTACGCAGATTATTTATGATGTTATAATAATCTGCAAAATTCAAACAGGAAACAGCTTCACATCATTTTCTATTAAACTCGAAAAAGTGACTTTTCTCACTGGATTTATCAGGATTAATAACCAAGTTATATCTAATTCTAACTCCGCAATTTAGAGGTACTCAAATAGTATGTTGAAAATCTTTACTTGTTGAACACTTCTTTAATTACGGCTTCAATTCTCTCGCGTTCCCCATCTGTTAAATTAGATCCCGAAGGCAGACACAAACCTTTATCGAATAGTTCTTCTGCAACAGTTTCACCGTAGTAAGGAGCTGTTGAAAAAATAGGCTGTAAATGCATTGGTTTCCATAAAGGTCGAGATTCAATGTTCTCTTCAAGCATTGCCAATCTTAAATTTTCTCGCGTTATTCTTGCTGTGGCAGAATCAACAGTAATCGCCGCTAGCCAATGATTTGAGTAAAAATCTACAGATGGCTCAGAGAAAACCTTAACGCCTTGTATATCAGAAAACAAATTAACATAAAACTGGGACATCGCACGACGAGATTCAATACGTAGACTCAACACCTCCATTTGACCACGCCCTATACCGGCACAAATGTTAGACATACGATAGTTGAAACCGATTTGTGAATGTTGATAATGAGGTGCATTGTCACGGGCCTGTGTCGATAAGAACACCGCTTTTTCTTTATCTTCAACGGTATGGCAAACCAATGCTCCTCCTCCCGAAGTCGTTATAATTTTATTTCCATTAAAACTCAAAATGCCAAAGCGCCCAAATGTTCCACAGGCTTTACCTTTATATTTAGAGCCTAAAGCTTCTGCCGCATCCTCTATAAGTGGTACTTCAAATTCTTGAGCAATGGCTATAATTTCATCCATTTTCGCCGGCATTCCGTATAAATGCACCACGACGATCGCTTTCGGCTTTTTGCCTCTTTTAATACGATCTTTGAGAGCTTCTCTAAGCGCAAATGGACACATGTTCCAAGTGTCCTTTTCCGAGTCGACAAACACAGGAGTAGCCCCTTGATAAGCAATTGGGTTAGCGGAAGCCGAAAACGTCATAGACTGACAAATTACCTCATCTCCATAACCAACTCCGCATTCTATCAGCGCTAAATGCAATGCCGCTGTTCCGGCAGACAAAGCAGCAACCTTTACATCCGAATCCAAGAATGATTCTAAATCTCCTTCAAAACCATTTACATTAGGTCCCAAGGGCGCTACCCAATTATTCTCAAAAGCATCGTGAATGTATTTCAATTCATTTCCGCCCATGTGCGGAGATGACAGCCATATTTTATCTAACATAATTAAAATATATTTTTTGCAGGATTTCCAAAATAGGTTCCTTCCTTTTTTATTGTTTTTACTACTACAGATCCAGCACCAATCCTTGTATTTGGAGCAATTTTTACCCCAGGTAGAATTGTCGCCCCCGTACCAATAAATACATTATCTCCAATCACTACCCCGCCACCAAGATCCACATTAGGCATAATACTTACGTAATTTCCTATTGTAACATCGTGTCCAATTTGAGTGCCCAAATTCAGAAAACTTCCTTTACCAATGGTAACATCACAGGAAACAATAACATTGGGGAACAATATAACCCCATTACCAATGCTGGTACGCTGCCCAATTATTACAGATTGGTGAAAATAGGACAAAATTTCAATAGCCTGATTCTTCTCTAATCTTTCAAATATCTTTTGTTTAAACTGGCAATCCATAATACCCAGAACTACTGCACCCGAAATTTTATCTGAATCAAGCCTCCCATGAATTTTTTTCTCAAAATTATATAGCTTTAAAGCTTCTAGATTGTCATCCCAAAAACCAGCGGTTTCAAGATTTGTAAAACGATCACCACTAATCCAAGAGTCGACTTCTCGACCAAGTCCACCAGCACCTATTACTGATACTTTTATTTTATTGAATTGAATATCCGCCATCTATCTTTAAATTTTGTCCAGTAATCCACTTAGATTTATCTGACAGTAAAAAACACAATGTTCCAACAACATCCCTGACCTCGCCAATACCAATCGGATGCATGTCTTTTATACGCCTTACGCTCTCTGCATCAACCTGATCGAATAAACGCTTAGTTAACGGGGTATTCACTATGCCAGGAGACACAGCATTGACCCGTATCTTGCGCTTTGCTAATTCTAAAGCTAAAGACTTTACAATACCTAAAAGAGCTGATTTCGAAGCGCAATAGCCGACTTTTCCAGATTGTCCCAATTCTCCCATCACTGAGGATAGTAGTACAAAGCTTGCTTCATCTACTGAATGTTTCTTTTTTGAAAGAAATCGCAGGATCTCGATCGCGGAAAAAACATTTATTTGAAAGATATTAAAAATTCTTTGTGGCGTATATAATGTTACAGGGAGAGTCTCCTCCATACCCGCACAATGAATGAATCCAGAAAATTTTATATCTTTAAAATTTTGAGAAAACAACTCCTCTATATTCCCTGTATTCAACAAATCAAAAGACACAAATTTAAAGTTGTTATTACCATTAAGGAGATCGGCCACTTTAGACTGTTCTCTACCCAAGCCATATACAAAGCATTGAGAATCTTTAATCAATTCTTCTACTACTCCTTTTCCGATACCTGAAGTCGCCCCAGTTACAAGAATATATTTCTGTACTCCTTCCATGGAACTAAGAAAATTGATCTGCGCCGATTTTCTCTATCAATGATTGTACCGTCGTCAGCGCCTTAATATCATCAGCTGATAAAGTCGTTCCAAATTCATTAGAAACAACGCCAATTAATAACATTGCTGTCATAGAATCCCATTCATCCAATTCTTTGAGGTTCGTATCTACTGTTAATGGAGACTCTAGCTCCAATTCCTCAACTAATAGTTCTAAAAAATCGTTCGTTTGCATATTTCTTAAATTTTAAATATTTCCATTTAATTCGATCAAGCCTCCGGCCCACGATAATCCTACCCCAAAACCCACAATCATTATTTGTGTGTTCTCCTTTATTTCAGTTTTATCAGACAATCGTTTTAGGGCGATAGGAATTGTATTTGAGACAGTATTGCCCCCATCTTCCAAATCAATATAAAATTTATTTTTCTCAGCTTTTATTCGTTTTCTTAAGAAGTCCAGCATAAAAGCATTTGCTTGATGGAATACAAAATAGTCAACTTCGCCGACTTCTATTTTATTTTTCACCAGTAGGCGACGCGTAAAATCTGGTATATTCTCAGCCGTGAAGTTAAAAATTTCAGGTCCATTCATATAGAGATGATTATCCGTATAATAATTATCGGTACCGTAAGTCAGTAAACAGGCATTCGCATCCACTGGTTGCTTACCAGCCCCATTTCTGATGATTAACTTTTCAGCTCCACTACCATCCGTTCCAAATAGAAATTCTTTCAATCCATTATGGTCGTCTTTCGATATCAGAGATGCCGAAGCGCCATCTCCAAAAATTGCTCTGTTTGATTTATCTTCAGGATGTAGATACTTAGAATAGGTTTCAGAAGTAACCAATAATATATTTTCACTTTGACCACTCTCAATGAGCGCCTTAGCAAGACTGATGCCATACACATAGCCCGAGCACCCTAGATTATAGTCAAAAGCTCCGATGTTTTTCGATAATCCAAGTTTTTCCTGCAATAAACATGCTGTAGTGGGTAAAAAATATTCGGGACTCTGTGTACAATAAATTACATAGTCTATTTTTTCCCTTTCTATTCTAGCAAAAAGTTTTTTACAGGCTTTGATCGCCAAATCAAGAGCCGTTTGGTCTTCTGACACCCAATATCTATTTTTTATACCAACCTTTTTCTCAAACTTGTCAAAATCATAATCCGGAAATCTATCACTAAGATCTTCATTACTGATCTTTTGCTCCGGTAAATAGAACTCTATTGCTTTTATTGCTGCTCCCATATTATTTATTACCTTTAAATGCTTCCATAGTCGCTTGCCCTTCTGCCGAAATACCTTCTCTCTTAAACACTTTTAATGCTGTCAAATATAAGATTTTAAGATCCAACCTTACGGATAAATTATCTATATACCAAACATCATATTCGAATTTTTGCTCCCAAGAAATCGCGTTTCTCCCGTTAACCTGCGCCCATCCTGTAATTCCTGGACGAACTTCATGTCTTCTATTCTGTACCTCATTATACAATAGAAGATACTCCACCAGTAAGGGACGAGGACCAATTAAAGACATATCACCTTTTAAGACATTAATTAATTGCGGTATCTCATCCAAAGAAGTTTTTCGAACGATGTTTCCCATTGGAGTCAATCTTTCTGCATCGGACAAAAGATCTCCATTAGGATTTCTTTTATCATTCATTGTTTTGAATTTGATAATTTTAAATATTTTTCCATTCCTCCCCGGACGAGACTGGAAGAAAAAAGGACGGCCTTTGTTAGCAATGAACAGCCCAGTTGTAACTAATATAAATATCGGGAATAGGATTAATAGGCCTATTAATGCAGCAAAGAAATCAATAACTCGTTTAAAAAAGTATTTATACATTTGGTCGTCCAGTTTATTAATTAAATTGTAAATCGATTATTTATTTCAATTAAAACCTCAATCATTTGTTATAAGATAATAGTTGCTCATATTCCTCCAAAAGCCCTTCCCATACAATACTTTGTTCATAACGCTCTGTTATCATTTGCCTGGCATTTATTCTCAAACTATTGTAGTAATCTATATTATCAATAAATTTCAATAGTGTTGAATAAATAACATCAACATTTTTGACAGGTATAATTGATCCGTTCTTACCTTCTATAATAATTTCATTACACCCATTTATGTTGGAAACAATAGCAGGCAATCCCATGGCACCTGCCTGCATAACTACATTAGGAAATCCTTCTCTATAACTTGGAAAAACCAAAGCATGAGACATCGCAAAATAAGGGCGTACATCCTTCTGAAAACCTACTTTAATAATTTGAGGATCTGATGCAATGATTTTCTGAACATCATCGTCTAAAGGATCTAATTCTGTTTCTAATGAACCGACAAGTAGTAACTTTATATTACTCCGATTTAATTTAGTAAATGCTGAAACCAATTCATTTATCCCTTTATCCGATACCAAACGGCCTACAAAAATAAAAACAAAGTCTACTTCCTTAATACCTAGTGCTTCTCTTAGGCTCTGTATTTTAGAATCAAGCATCTTTTCTCTCGAAAAAAAACTAGTATCAATCCCATTAGAAGAGCCGTTTCCAATTACTTTCAATTTTTCTTTCGAAGTATATCCAAATTGAAGGATAAAATCATATAATCCAACTGAATTGGGGTAAACTTTGCTTGCAGAAGAATAAGTAATTTTTTCTACCCAATCTAATATTTTACGTTTTACACCTTTTGCTTCCATTAGTGGCATGCCTGCCACCGTATGTAAACGAATCGGCACTCCAGCCAATCGAGCTCCTAGCATACCTATTATCCCCGCCTTAGGTGTATGGGAATGTACGATAATAGGTTTTTCCATTTTACATAATCTATAAAACCTCCACAGAGAAATCAAATCAGCTAAAGGTGAAATCGTCCTTGTCATATTTACTTCCCTGATAGAAATTTTTTCAGAAACTTGGACATCTCGAAGCTCTTCTCCTGCAGATGATACACCTATTACTTCAAACCCTTTATTATTCATAAAAGAAAGCTGACCTCTTAATAATACTTTAAGAGAAATAGGAACAGTTGTTATTCGAATCAATTTATGCATTTAAATAACCATTAATTTTACCTATAAAATTTGCTACAGATCGTTCTTCTAAAAAATCATCAAAAATCTTGCGATTGTTTGAATTATTATTCTGAAGTGCGTTTTCCATACTAGTGGTCAACGCCTGGATATCACTAACTTCACATGTTAAAATTGAAGGGATATTTTCTATTCCACCAGCACATAATGTAGAAATTACCGTATCGTTCTGAGACATCATTTGTAAAAGCACATTAGGAAATCCCTCTATTATAGAAGATACTACGCATGCTTTTGCTTCCCGGAAATATGGATATACATTACTTTGAAATCCCAAAAATTGGACATTGTCCGATATATTTAAGTCGACAGCAAGTCGTTCCAAATCGCCCCTTAGATTTCCTTCGCCAAGTATCACTAACTTCAAATCCATTCCATTATCTTTTAACATGGCAAATGCTTTAATCAAAATATCAAATCCTTTCTCTGGAATTAAACGTCCAGCTGATACAATATACTGCTTATCTAAAAAAGAAGGACTCAATCTTTCTTTTTTTATATTTGCTAAGTTAATTGGATTGGGAATCACCACAATCTTCATTTTTTTAACTAAGTGGGGAAGTGCTTCAATTAGTTGATGTTTCATAAAATCTGTTTGACAGATAAGTAAATTTACTTTTCCATAACCAATCTGATACAGAAATCTAAACATAAACAATTTAGCTCCAGAAAATCGTTTAAAAATTGAGGTAGATTCTCTAGCAATAAATCTCTGCGTTTTTACAAAGCGAAGTTTCATCATTATTCCCAAAAAGGACGTTAAATGAACATGTGAAGTATAGATAAAATCATATTTTTTATTATTATTAATTAAAAGATTTTTAAAAAAAATAAATATTCCACCTTTCTCAGTATTCGCACTGGTAAAAATTAATTTAATATCACCCTCTAACCTTCTCCAAGCACGTGTCTTTTCTCTTGTAAGAAATCTGACCTCGACATAATATTTCTGCTCCAAATAATAGGATGCAACATTCATCAAATGCTGTTCAGCTCCACCCAACATGTCATTGGGCAATAAAATAAGAATGCGATGATTGTTCATAAAAAGGGCTTATATTCGTTTTTTACCACTCCCAAAACACGCTTTTCGTATGAACCTGCGCTGCTCATTTCTTTTTCTGTAGTGTAATCTTTAAGCATTCTTTGATGTAATTCATTAAATTCTCCTATTAACTTCGCTGGCACTCCGGCGACAACAGAACCTTTCTTTATAGATTTGGTAACAACTGAACCTGCCGCAATAACGACATTGTCCTCAATTTTCACTCCTGGCATTATAATCGAATTAACACCGATAAAAACATTATTACCTATTGAAACTCTAGCGTATAAATATCGTCTACCACGATTGTCTCTCGCTAACCATGCAGAACCATCGTGGGTCAAAAAACGAACACCGTCTGTAATAGTAACATTATCTCCAATATCGATTAAAAACGGTTCAGTCCCCCATTTTGTTGTGATTATTCTACAATTTTTCCCCACTTGAACACCTAAGTACTTCGCATATGCTTGCCTTCCTTTGGATATCAATACCAAATAACCAAGTAACTTATATAATGTTGATTTAACTCCCATATCACTTTAAGTTTATATTTTCTCTTGCTGTAGCTCTATATTTAAATTTTTCGAGTTCGGTCTTGTCTATATCACCTGATAACTTATAAAATTTGATATTGTAAAATTTTAAAAATGGCCCATTTTTATAGTTCCTCCCAACCTTTATAGGGAGATTAGAACCTACAATCTTAGCATTTGAAATTTGAATATTACCTTCAATCTTACCTTTTGTATTCTTAACGAACAGCCCTCCGATAATGATCCCACATTGAGAATTCTCGGTATAAATATTATCAACATTTATATTGAAGACTTTATTACGATTGCCTTGTAGGTTGCTTATTCCAACCTGCAATCCAGAAATACTATTGTTAAGGGATTTATAATTCGAAATTTTAACATTATTAATATCGGCATTATTATTATTCGGCTCAATGTCTATGCCTGACATTGGACTCTTGCCATAGGTATTAGCAATAACTGCATTTTGAATGTTGATATTCTCTCCAGATACAATTGTTATACCATTTCTCCTATTGTAATCTAAAAAAGGATTTTTAATTGATATATCAGAAGAATTGCCCTTTGTCGATCCAGAAATATAAATGCCATCACCCCAACATTTCTCAATTACCGGATTGAAAATTTTAATATTTTGTGAACCAGTTATTTTTATTCCCATTCCCCATTCTCCAAGAGTATTTAAGTGGGTTTGTCTATCTCCTTCAATTTTTGGATAATATAGTTCCACATTAGATACATTTTGGATTAAAATAATACTATACGATGTTTTCGACGATCCCTTAAGAATTATTTTAGAGTTTTCTTGAAAAATAAGTTTTTGATTAGACCTCAATATTAGTCCACTGTCATTTACTAAGATCGGAAAATTCGGCAATAAAATAACCGCATTTTCATCAATTGCTTTTTGTACAAACTGAGTATAATCAGACTTTCCGTTCCTATCAAAATTTCTTGGGAAATATTTATCCACTCTCATCGCATTATTTTCCAATGCGCGAATATTGTCCCTTTGATTATTAAAAGTTAAAAATGAATGATTAGGTTTAATATAATTAAAAGAATTTTGAGAAAATCCGATTGATGCATAATTTGTTAAAACAATTGCAAATAGTAACCTTTTTAAAAAAAGTTTTGTGATATTCTTCATATTGATATTCTTTATTAATTTTAAAACTTTTGTATGACTTTACAAAGGACATCCTTAAAAGCATCGGGTGATAAATTATCGTGATATGTTTTTAGGCAATTTTGACTGAATTCTCCTCTATCTTTATATACCAGATACTTCTCTAAGGTATCGATGAGGCTATCCAAATCATTATCATCAAAAATAAAACCGTTATACCCTTCTTGAATATAAAAGCGCGTACCACAATTGTTTGAACAGATAACAGGTACTCCATTTGCAATTGATTCCAATACAGATATACTTGCAGGTTCATTAGTTGCGGGTAAGACAAATAAATCTGCAGCCTGGTAATAAGTATCAATCTTCGAATGTTCCACATTTACTAATACATTTATAAATGGAATAAGATTATTTTCCTCAATAAATGACAATACCCGATCATAATATTCATTATGGGCTTCTTTGCTTACTTCACCAATAATTGTCAAATGCAACTTATACCCTTTTTTGATCAGTCGGCTTATTGCATCCAATAAAATAAGTAAATTCTTTCGTCTCACAAATTTACCAATTGTCAATATCCTTAACATAGCTTCTTCTTTGTTTGTCAAAACAGCGACATTCTTAGGTGGTACAACAAAAGGTACAAACCTTAACTTCTCTGGTATTTTATGTGCTCTGTCCGGATGGCCTTCTAGAGGGGATAGCCAAATTGCCTTAAATATTCGATTAACGAAATTAATACTTGAAAGTCTCTTTTTGGAATACTTCTGATTTACAATAATTTGTGAATATATGATAAGTTTTATTCCTAAAATTCTAGAACATATAGCAGCCAGTAGAGAAAAATATCGTGATATATCTCTGACTACAATATAATCAGGTTTTTGCCTTTTTAAATAATTGAAATAGGCTAAAATCTGCGGAAAAGACTTTGGAGAATTTGCTTTATGATCACCAAATATTCGGATTAAAAGTCGAGAAAAAATACTTTTATTAAATATTATAGGAATTACTTCTGAATAATTTTCAGTATGCCCTTTAACAGTTGAATGAACTTCGATCGAGCAATTCAGATCATATTTCAATGTATTAATCCATCCCACCATATTTGTATGATATCTCGGAACAATAAAAAAAACTTTCATAGGTCAAAATAATAGATTACCAATATTTAAGTCATCATCTATAAACAAATAAATGGTAAATATGTTGGAAAGCAGTTTGCCGATGCCTACCAAAGGAAATATATATCTTAATAAATTAAGGCAAAAAGCCAAAAAAATCATTATTTTCAAAATTGTAATATACCTATTATGCTCTTGAATTCTTTTTTCAATTTTTCCAACAACTATTATTAAACTCCCCCACATAAATGACATTCCTATATAAATAAACCTTCCTACACTAGGTACGCTGCTAATTAAATTAAAAAAACCAACAAATGCGAAAGAATACAGAATTACTCGATATACACCGCTATCACTCTTTAGTATCGTATTATATGTTTTAAAAAGGTATATAACATAAAAATATAAGCTCAAATTATAAATATTATTAAACCACCAGATTATTCTTCCTCCCTCCTGAACTGATGTATCAGCGTTAAGATAAGCAGAAGTCCTGCTCGAAAATATTTCAGGCAAAAAATCCAAAAACTGAAAAAAAAATGTAAAGTCAAAGAAAAAACTAAATAGGCTGAAATAAAATAATACAAATACGGAATTCTCGAATTTAATAAATATGAGCAAAAAGGCAGTTATTATAATCAGGAACAAGAACGAAAAATGAATAAATGGTAAAATAACCATTAAATACAATCTATTGTATTTTTTCTCGATAATAACTGGCAGCATCATAAATATATATACTTGAGTAGCAAACCAAAAATCAAAGCCATTTATATACCATACCGGTATGGTAAGTATAAAGCCCCCCAATAACCACGTGAAATCATAACTTGAATTTTTAATAATTCTGATAAAATAATCTAGGTTTCTAGATTGGAAATAACCAAAGCAAAAACCAAAAGTAGCATATAGATAATGATAATCACGTGTAAATTGAGCGACAATAAAACCTATTAAGTCACTCACGATTTCTATATGATTTCTATTACTTAAAAAATTAGAAAAAAGATAATCAATCGAAACGTTATTATCATGTAAATAATAAAACCTGCCGACGTAAACAATTGCATCATTAGTTCCTGATTGAAAGTTTAGATCGATACAAAATCCAAAAAAAGCACAAAATATCCAAAAAATATTCTTCATACTTGGATTTTTATACTTTTTTAACGCAATAAAAAAGGAAAGTATCGGACTTACCAAAAAAAATAGTATATAATTGAGGTACCTAGTTTGTCTCATTTCCTATATCGATGAATTTTTGAGAAATCTTGTGAATATCGAATAAATCCAAATCGACCAACGTCTGTCCTGAAAAATCCTTACTCAAGAACTGCTCCAATCTAACGTCTACCTGATTGTTCTCCAAGACCAATATTGGACGACCTGCAATAGCATAATCAATTAACTTACTTGGGGACTGCACACCACCGTCGTTGTTAATCGAGATCAAAAAATCAAGCTGACTGAGTTTACTTATTAATATATCTCGATTAATAAATCCTAATAAGATGAATCTTTTATCATCTTGTGGAATATAATCCCGAATCCATTTACTATTTGTATAGATATAAAATTTAAAATCCTTACCAGAATTCCGTAAATATTTTATTAATTCCTGCGGATCCCTCTTATCCCTGTAAAAATTTCCCGCATAAGCAAACATCACAGGCGAATTTTTAACATACGACTCTCTAAACTTAAGATCTTTTGTTATATCGAATCCTTGCGGAATAACATGGAATTTATCCAAATACATCGAGTCATAAGAGGCTAAAGAAATGTCAACAGGCACCGTAACATAGTCTACTTTCTCATAAAAAAGATTATCAAGCGGCCTAAATATAGATGAATATTTTCTAAATGGATTATTATAAAAAGGGTCTCCACAGTCTGCAATCCATCGAGTTATTTGATTTTTCCTTTTTGCTCTCAGATATGCAATTCCCCAATTTAACGAATGAGGTTTTGCTATACTAATTATTGAATTTGCAGAAACAATCTTTCTAGCGTTTAGCAATATGGTAAAGAAAATAAGCGAATCAGGAAAATTTAGTTTTTCCGACTGGTTCACCTTCGTTAAAATCCAATTTAAGATTTTTAGTAGAAATTTACCTGGTTTTGAAAATAAATATGAATGGAAATGAGTAATCTTAACACCATATTCAGCAGCAAAGCTAGCATGCATTTTATTAAAAAATGTTAAGACCTCTACATCATTACCATTTGCAGATAATGATTTTGCCAATTCTGTAGCCCTAAAAGATCTTGGACCTAGTTGAGGGAAGAAAGATTTAGTTACTATTAAAATCTTCATTTGTAATTTTTTAAATAAAAATCTGATTGCTCAAATTCAGTTTTTGGAATAAATCCATAAAATTCATATTCATCTTTCCAAGGTACGAATCGGTCCTTATCTAAGTATTTAATTACCTTCGCTGGCACACCTCCAATTACACAAAACCCTTCAGGAAAGCTTTTTGTAACAACGCTTCCGGCCGCTACAATGGTACGTGGCCCTAACTCTACACCTGGTAATACAACACTATTCATCCCCACCCAACTATAATCTCCTATTTTTACAGGCTCCTTATTACTTATTCTTTGATCATATAAATCATGATTTGAGCTTAAGATCCCAACATTAGGAGCTAATTGGACATAATCTCCAATATATACCTTTCCTGCTCCCTGAATATAATTGCCAGGCCTACCAATTATGCAGTTAATACCTACAAAAACATTTCCAGGATTTGCAGCTATACAATTTTTATGTTTTGGCCAATAACGGTTCTTCTTTAATAACCCAAGTTTATATTTAAGTAAATCGAAATATCCAACCTGGATGTTAGATTTACAGAATTTCTTATATAGAAGAAAATAAGGAATAAGATTACTGACAACATTTTTAATCATATTTATCTATATTTTTTCATTAGAGGTTTAACAAGTGAGAGATAATCTATATTTCTATATCTACTCCAAAAAAGAAAGAAAATAAAATAAAATACAGATCCGATAATTATTACAATGTAATTCTCCAATTTAGTAAAGTTCATTATATATCTAAATAACAATAAAACAGATAGAGCTGGAATCGCTAGATCAAATATCAATTTTACAGGGAAAAGATCTTTTAAGGAAACTTTAAAATAATTAGAAATAAAGATCAATATAGCTATAATTCTACCGATTTGAGACAAACAGGATATTACGCTAATTAATACGGGACTTTTAGTTAAATGTACAGATAAGAAATCCAGAGCAACCAATAATATTGCACTTATCATATGAACTCGAAAATAATGCTTTTCACCTCCGATCGTAAGCATTAATGGCCCATATGCTATGAGATTAAAAAAACTTGCTATTAATTTTATCTGAAAATAGATACTTGAAGCTCGATATGTATCTCCATAGAGAAAAACTACTATTAGATCTGAGAAACAAAAAAAATAGATTAATATTGGATATACTAACATGGCGGATTTTCTAAAAACTGAATGCCATATACCTAAAATTTCATTATTCGAGCTACTTTTATTTTCAAAGACTTTTTTTGAAAATATCGGATATAATACTACAGAGGAAGCGGATATTATCATGGAAATAAAAGGTAATTCTATAGAGCCATTAGAGAATTCAGCAAAAATCTCATTACCATAATATCTACTAATAAAAAATTGATCAGTGGAGCTAATAATAACCCCCCAAATACTAGCCCCCATTATGGGTAAAGTATAGGAAAAAATATCCTTGTAAGATAGATTTGTACTTCTCTTTACATAGCCCTTCAAAGGCAAATTTTTAAAGTAAATAGCAACTATAAAATTAATTAAAGAGGCAAAAGAAAATCCAATAATCGCATGTTTAACTGTCCCTTTAAATAGAATTACCGGTAAAACGACACATAACAACATGAATACCTTAGACAAAATGTTATATACCGCTAAAAATTTAGTCTTTCGATATGTAGATAGTATCCCGTCCAACCCCATTGTGGGTAACATTAAAATAGGTACCACACTGAAAATTTTTAATAAATCCTTCAATTCTTCATTACCTAAGAATTTCGAAATATATTCTGATAAAAAATATATAACGATACCAAAAAGTGCACCATTTAAAAACAATATTGAATTCAATTTATTAATAATAGTTTTTGCTTCTTCTTTATCAAATCGAGGTAAGAAATAACTAAAAGCTTTTGGAACACCAAGTGTAAAAGCGATTGTTAATGAATTATATACATATATTACTTGTTTATAGGTACCATACTCATCCTTTAAGAAGTATCTACTCAATATCATCGAACTAACAATTGTAAATCCGAATGAGGCTAAACTTCCCATCATTATCCAAAACGTTTGGATTGTATTATTTGACTCTTTTGTCATTGATTATGGATTCAAACATTATTTTGCGTTGTTTACATTTACCATATTTGTATACTCAATTCAATCTTGATAAATGCTAAAATTGAAACAAGACAATAACCTCAAAAGGTTTAATATCTAATACATTCATAGTAATATTACTGGAATTTAACAACTTAAAAAAAAAATATGCCAGCACTATTTTGTTAAAGGAATTGATACTATTCAATTTTCCTTATTATTTAAGAACATGTACACCACAAAAATCTAATACAATTTTATCACTTGAAATATTCATATTTTTAAATTCTTTATGTGCGACCAAAAAGACAACTATATCCGATCTATCAACGGCATCCTGATAATTTGTTAACTTAAATAAGTTATGTTCATTAATGTTGGGCTCTACTATAAAATACTCCTCATCATTTGCATCTTGAAGGATTCTTTGAACAATATATTTAGCAGGTGATTCTCTTAAATCATCAATATTTGGTTTGAAAGCCATACCCATAAGCGCAATCTTGGGTTCTTTATTGTATTTAAGTTGAAATTTCTTTCTCTCCTCTCTTACTTTTTCTGCACACCAAAAGGCTTTATGGTTATTAATTTCACGGGCCTTACTAATAATCCTTGATTCCAACGGAAATTCTGAAACAATAAAATAAGGATCGACCGCTATACAATGCCCCCCCACTCCACAACCTGGCTGCAAAATGTTAACTCTGGGATGTTTATTCGCTAAATCAATTAATTCCCAAACATTAATATCTGCTTTATCGCAAATTAGCGACAGTTCATTCGCAAAAGCTATCTGCACATCACGGGAGGAATTTTCAGTGAGCTTACACATTTCAGCCGTGCGAGCATTTGTAATATGTAAATCACCTTTTACAAATTTGCTATAAAACGCTATTGCTTTCTGAGAAGATTCCTTATTTATACCTCCAATCACACGATCATTATTTACTAATTCATACATCACATTTCCGGGTAAAACTCTCTCTGGACAATAGGCTAGATAGATATTTCCTTCTAGTTCTGGTCTCTTCGAAAAAATAAGATTCATCATTTTTTCAGTTGTACCCACAGGCGATGTTGACTCAATAATATACAAGTCTCCTTCCTTCAAAATAGGGATTATTCCTTCGGTGGCTGCCTGTACATAAGATATATCTGGTTCATGATCACCCTTAAAAGGAGTAGGAACGACTATCAAATAGGTGTCAGCTACAATAGCAGTTGTTGAAGCTTTTAAATAACCATCAGCAACTGCTGAAGCAACAACCTTATCTAAATCAGGCTCAACAATATGGATTTTCCCGGCATTGATTGTGTCTACGACATGTTGAGATATATCAACTCCATGTACAGGTATTCTATTATTTGCAATTAGAGCAGAGGTAGGCAAACCAATATAACCTAGACCTATTGTAACTACTTTGGCATTCATATATTATTGATATTATTTGGAAGTTATAAAATTAACAATGCGTTCACAGGCTTTACCATCTCCGTAAGGATTATGTAAAGCCGTCATTTTTAAATATCTTTCTCTATCATTTAATAAAGATTCGGTTTCTTTAATAATTAAGTTCCTGTCCGTACCAACTAAAATGACTGTACCGACATCTACTGCTTCTGGCCTTTCTGTATTATTACGCATCACTAAAACAGGCTTACCTAAACTAGGGGCTTCTTCTTGAACACCACCCGAATCTGTAATTATCATATATGATTCATTCATCAACCAGACGAAGGCTGGGTAAGACAATGGTTCTATTAAATGAATATTATCAACATCGGATAATATCTCATATACAGGCTTTTTAACATTTGGATTTAAATGTACAGGATAAATTATCTGAGCATTTTGATTATTAATAGCAATTGCTTTTAATGCTTCACAAATATTGATAAATCCCTCACCGTGATTCTCTCTTCGATGTCCTGTAACTAGAATGAGTTTCTTAGATCTGTCCACTAATTTCTTCAACTCTTCAATTTCTTTATTATCCAGATTTTTAACTCTATCAATACTTTCAAACAAAGCATCTATAACCGTATTACCAGTAACCTGAATATCAGATTCATTCACTCCTTCTCTTAAAAGATTAAGCTTAGCAGCGAGAGTGGGGGCAAAATGATAATCAGCAATACGTCCAGTTAACTGCCGATTAATTTCCTCAGGAAAAGGGGATCGTTTATTATTTGTACGTAGACCTGCTTCAACATGGCAAACCTTCGCTCCAGCGTAAAAAGACGCTATACTGGATGCCATTGTTGTACTCGTATCACCATGTACATAAACATAATCGGGTTTATACTCTTCTAATATTGGCTTCAATCCCAAAATTATATCACATGTCAATCCAAAAAGATTTTGATTAGGTTTCATCAAATCTAAATCATAATCCGGAGTTATGTTGAAAAAAAG
>Ga0222426_100068_pt1 | contig 177657 bp, 121 predicted proteins | sample 2B50Ametagenome_FD_180087 | JGI IMG/M metagenome (GOLD analysis project Ga0222426, IMG submission 180087) | Enriched microbial communities from leaf-cutter ant dump, University of Wisconsin, Madison, United States - 2B50A (version 2) | ecosystem: Environmental > Terrestrial > Nest > Insects...
AGCATCACAATATTCTCTTTGCTAGCACCTACTGAAATATACATTGCTGTACACGACATTGCAGCCGCTCCAGCACCATTGACGACGATTTTTACTTTTGAAATATCTTTACCGATAATTTCACAGGCGTTGATCAATGCTGCACCTGAGATGATTGCCGTACCATGTTGGTCATCGTGCATCACTGGGATGTTCATTTCTTCTTTTAGACGGCGTTCGATTTCAAAACATTCCGGTGCTTTGATATCTTCCAGGTTGATCCCTCCAAAAGTAGGCTCCAATGCTTTGACAATGTTGACAAACTCATCGACATTTTTGGTGTCCACTTCGATGTCAAATACATCAATGTCGGCAAAAATTTTGAATAATAAACCCTTACCTTCCATGACTGGTTTACCAGCTTGGGCGCCGATATCGCCTAAGCCCAATACTGCTGTACCATTACTGATAACAGCAACAAGGTTTCCTTTTGCGGTATATTTATAAGCATCTTCTTTGTTCTCAGCAATAGCCAAACATGGCTCCGCTACACCTGGAGAATATGCTAATGATAAGTCTCTTTGCGAATTTGTTGGTTTGGTCGGAACAACAGCTATTTTACCAGGTCTACCCATTGCGTGGTAGTTTAACGCTGCCTGTTTACGATTAGTGTTACTCATTACGATTTTATTAATTTAAGGCTACAAATCTATCATTCTTTTTGATAATTGGAAATATTTGCCAATATCTTATTATAATTAGACAATAATATGTTACTTCAGGGCATCCAACAGTTTAAACATTTGCTGACGCATGCTGGAGGCCGACCCAGAATAGTTGTTAACCAGTAATGTGTAGGTAAATGACTGTCCTGTTTTATTGGTATGTACACCTGTATAACCAAGTACGCCGCCGATTGTTCCACTTTTCATCTTCATATTGTTATAGGTGGGAAGACTTTCATAGAAAGCAGGGTACCAACTTTGTTTTTGTGCATACTGCATAATCTTATTCATCGCTGCTGTGGTCACTCGATTTTGAGGCGATAGTCCCGAACCATCCATACTATTGAGTTCACTGGATTTTATGCCTAATTTGGCGTTCCAATATTTTTGGATATAATAGGCGCCATCGTCGGTACCCGTTTTACCCGCTGTCGTATAAGCTATCGCTTTCAATAGGGCTTCTCCATAGAGATTGATGCTCTTTTGGTTAAACCAGTAGACAATTTTATCTAAGGTTGGGGATAGGTGGATATCCAGGGTTTGTTTTTTTGAAACATCAACTGAATCCATCTTTGTTCCAGTAGCAGGCCGTTCGCTGGCAACAATACCGTTGTTGTTTAGGACTTCGTTTAATTGATAAGCGAGATCATAAGCTGGATCGGGAGAGGAGAGCTCAATTGTTTTCTTGAGATCCTGCCCATACGAACCACGCACAAATATCTTCGTTGAATAGGGGGCAGCATAGGCGTATACGTTGTCGCCGCTTCCTGATTTACCAGTGGTCGTTTCATTGATAATTTCCAGGTAGGGAACTTGGGCTGTATAACTGAGGATCTCCGCTTTGGCGCCAATTTTATTACTTGGGGTAAAATTGATGCCAAAAGCGTTCTCACACCAATTGAGCGAAGAAATCCCCGCGCCGTAGTAGTTACCCATGTCAGTCCAGATCCAGCCACCCGGAAGCTGGTTCCCATTATAAAGCCGATCATCGGCAATGATAGCGCCATTAATACTTTTGATACCGGCATTTTGGATCGCTGTAAGCCACTTGTTCAGTATCGTCGTTGCCTGAGTCTCCGGATAGCGGGCGCTGCCAAGGGTAGGGTCTCCCGTACCTGTCACAATAATACTTCCGTTTAACACACCGTTCTCGTCGATTTCACCTGTATAATACAGGGTTGTTTTGAACTGAAAATTCTTGCCCAGGAAATCCAATGCCGTAGCCGAAGTGATTACCTTCATGGTGGACGCGGTTGCTAGTCCGATATTTTCATTTGCTGCGAATACAGTCTGACCTGTTTTTCCATCGAAAACTATCAGTGAGCTCAAACCATTCCTGAGGCTTTCCTGATTTTGAAACTGCGTAAAAGCATCCTGAATTTTACTGCGAAGATCCTGCGCAAATAATGGAGTGGTAACGGTCGTTAACGCGTAAGTAGAAAAAGCAATGGTACTTAGCAGAAATTGGTTCATATATACTATTTTTTTATCGTCCTATGGTATATCCCAGTTTATCTTCAATGAGTTTGCAAACACGGTTATCTATATTCGTGCTGGCAATCATGGATATTCCATTGGATTTATCATGATGACTTGAACGCAGCCTATTTTAAGGGAAAGCGTTCGCTGTACTTCGTTTGTTTTATTTGGCTTAAAGTTAGGCATTCGACCCTAAAAAATCCTAACTTGCATAAAATTGTATAGACGACATGAAGCATATCGAAAAATTAGCTGCCATTCGTGAGGCGATGAAGGTTCAGGGAATCGATGGATATATCATTCCATCTTCAGATCCTCATATTAGTGAATATCTACCGGAACGTTATAAATGCATTGCCTGGGTCTCGGGTTTTACCGGCTCGGCAGGTACGTTGGCAATCACACAAGATTTTGCCGGCCTTTGGACCGATTCTCGCTATTTTGTCCAAGCAGGGGAGCAATTGGCAGGAACAGGTTTTGAATTGGTGAAATTGAAAGTGCAGGGTGCAGCGGAGTATGCAGATTGGTTGGGCGAGCAGTTGGGTGCTGGTGCTAAGGTTGCTTTTGATGGCAATCTCGCTTCTTTATTGGTGGCTCAATCTGTTCAGAATACTTTGGAGCCTTTGGAGATTAAAGTAGATGGTCATGTTGACCTGTTGTCATCATTATGGGAAGGACGACCAGAGCTTCCTAAGGCACAGGCCTACCTGCTGGACGAAAATATTACGGGACAGTCAACGGTTTCTAAAATTGAAGCTGTCCGCGCGGAGATGAAAAAGAATAGAACGGAGGCTCATCTGATCTCATCTTTGGATGACCTGGCCTGGTTATTAAACATCCGTGGTCAGGATGTACCTTGTAATCCTGTTGTTTTGGGATTTGTATTGATTACAGCAGAAAATGCAACGCTTTATATTGAACCTTCGAAGCTGACAACTCAGGCAACGGAAGAACTAAAGGGCTACGGAGTGGATATTGCAGCTTATGAGGATCTCTTTGAGACAGTTCCGACATTGGAGGTTGCATCTATTCTTATCGATCCCAAACGTACCTGTTTTGCTGTTTTCGACAGCGTACCTAAAGGGGTTAAAATTGTTGAGAAAATAAACCCTTCGACGAGTTTAAAAGCAATTAAGAATAAGGTTGAAGTTGAAAATAACCGCCATACGTTTGTAAAAGACGGTATAGCGTTGACTCGTTTCTTCAAATGGTTGGAAGAGAATGTCTCCTCTGGTGAGCTTTCTGAATTATCTATTGCTGACAAATTACGTGGATTTCGTGAAAGTCAAGATGGCTTTGTTGACGTCTCATTCACGACAATTGCGGGATATTTGGATCACGGTGCCCTGCCGCATTATTCGGCTAATAAAAAATCGAATTATACACTAGAGCCTAAAGGTTTACTATTGGTCGATTCTGGGGGGCAATATACTACAGGGACAACGGATATTACTAGAGTGGTAACGCTTGGAGGTCTTACGCAGGAGGAAAAAGAGGATTATACGCTTGTGCTCAAGGGGACAATAGAAGGCTCTCAGGCTATCTTCCCTACTGGAACGCGTGGCTATCAGATCGATGCAATTACGCGTCGTCCATTGTGGGAAACATTACGCAATTATGGACATGGTACCGGACATGGTGTCGGTTTCTTCTTGAATGTACACGAAGGTCCACAAGTGTTCAATGCAGCAGCAATAGATGTTGCTGTTGAACCAGGTATGATTACTTCAATAGAGCCTGGATTGTATCGCGTCGGCAAACATGGTATTCGCATTGAGAACCTCGTGTTGACCCGTAGAGCAGGATCTTCCGAATTTGGAGACTTCTTGGACTTTGAGACACTAACAATATGTTATATCGCAACCGATTTAATCGAAAAATCCTTATTGGATAAGAAACATATTGCCTGGCTAAATAACTATAATCAGTGGGTATTTGATCAATTATCGACTCATCTTACAGTTGAGGAAAAGAATTGGTTGGCAGACAAGTGCCAGGCGATTTAATCGCTCAAAAAGAATAACGACAGTGGCTGTCCGCTGTCCACAACAATAAGTTGTCAAAATAAAAGGCCCCCCAATAATTAAGTAATAAAGTTTGGGGGGCTTTCTTTAATCGATTTTTTTCAAAATCTCATAAATAGATTCTCTTCCAAAAGGTTTCAGAATGAAATCGCTTATAAAAGGATAATTAGCCAGTTGCTCCTGATCGTTTTTGCTCGTAGAGGAGCTGACAATAAAAATCTTGGTTTGTTTGATGAAGTCTGTCCTATTTTCAAGTACATCCATTAACTCCCAACCAGTCATAAATGGCATATTGATATCCACAAAGAGTATGGGTGGCATCAACGACTGGCAGATGTCATTGTTATCCAAAAAATCCAATGCATCCAGTGCATTTTTGAAGGAATGAAAGTCAATCTCATAGTCGGTAAATCCCTGTAACATATGGCCGAAAATAGTGCGTAAAATGGCATTATCATCAATGAGAATGATCGTTCTTTTAGTTTCAGGAGTCATGGTCTTTTTGATTAATAATTGTTTTCATCGTGTCAATAAACCTCATCTTTTTTGTTGATTGACATTGCAGTTTTTCTTTTACTCTTTTACTTGTGAGATCACGCTGTTTAGGATCGTAGCAGTCATTTTCTACGAACAGGATTGAACGCTATTTTTTATAGTTGTATCAGCGGATCTTTATATGCTTTTTCTAAAAATTTGACATAAAAGGTACTACCCGAATCGATTTTACTTTGTACATCGATCTTTCCGCCCAATGATTCGATCAGATATCTAATGAGAAACAATCCGACACCTTTAGTCTCAAATCCACGGTGAAAAACCTTTTTGAACATAAACAGCTCAGATTTGTATTTTGGTAGGTTAATACCCAGCCCGTTGTCTTTAACCGTTAATAACGTTCCTTCTTGTTCCAGATGCGTATGTATTTCGATCTTAGGGGCTCTATCTTTTGCCGTAAATCGGAGTGCATTACTCAGGAGATTGCTTAAGATACTTTCCAGGTAAATCTTAGGATAATATATCTCTTTTACATTGAATTCGATGGAAATAGTCGCATTTTTTTGCTGTATTTCTTCCAGAAATTGCTGTTGCACTTTTTTGAATACATCTAGAAAATTACATTGTTCGTAAATCAGTGAATTGTTTGATTTGATATCAAGTATACCTCCCAAATCATGTAATGTTTCAGTCAGGTTGTCACTGCTAATATCCAAAAGGTTTATAAAATCTGCTTTTATTTTTTCGTCATCCGTTACCTTGATTTCGTCAATAAGCATCTGTATATTACTGAGTGGGCCCTTTAGATCATGAGCGAGGATGTTAGCAAATTCTTCCAGTTGTCGTATTTTGGTTTCAAGATCTATTTTGACTAGATCCGATTCAATCTTTTGCCTCTTTAGAATTTCTATATTCTTTTTTGATTCGGAAATATCCTGCACCTGGACGATCAGAAATTGTGCGGTATTGGTATTATCAAAAACTGCCGCAACCGTTACAGAACACCACACAAAATGCCCTAATTTATGTAAATAGCGTTTTTGAAGCGTAAATGCTTCAATTTCGCCCCTGACAAGTTTTTCTCTAAGTTCAACATCTTTGTCTATATCGTCTGGGTGTGTTCGATCAGTAAACTTGGTTGTCGACATTTCTTCATGAGAATAACCAAGAATTTTGGTTAACATGTTATTGGATTCTATGCAGTAACCTTCGAGACTTGTCAAAGAGATTCCCAGACCAGATAAATAAAATGCTTGATTAAACTTGTGTTCATTGAATTTACTCTTTTCATTGGACTCGACTTGTTTTGTAATGTCGGAGATAACCAGGGCTACCCGGTTCAGCGCCCTATGTATAGGTTTAATCTGTAAACGGTACCATTTGTCTTTGTGCTCTTTTAAATTGGATTGAAAATCCATCTTAAGTTCGCGGTCCAATTTTAATGAACTTTGTATTAATTGAAGAGCGGGCACTGCAAGATCAGGTGGGAAAAGCTCCGTGAGGCTCTTATTTAGAAATTCTTCTGGCGTATAGAACAATAGATCCGGATTGTTGGTCCAGTAGTTTTTAAATACTCCAGTATCGGTTACTTCGAACACAAGATCGTTCAATGAGGCAACAAGTAATTGAAGTTGGTGTTGTTTATCTTCTAGGACACGATTTTTATTGACCAATTTCGATACATCAATAAATGAGATTAAAAGACCTTTTTTATTGTCTTCTATAATAAGATGAACATTGAACTGATACCATCTAAACTCTTGATCCTTTTTTCGTCCTAGGATAATTTCATTTTGGTTTTGGTTTTTGGAAAGAGCACTAAAAAATGGTGTTTCTGTAGGCGATAGTTCCGAAAGATCATCTGCTGAGTAAAATGTAATTAAATCATGTAGTTTGTTGGTGTTTGCCGTACTTTCGAGGTCTAAAAGTTCTTGTGCGCGTTTGTTAAACAGTAGAATAGTGCCATCATCGGTGGTCGTGATTAGTCCCTCCAACCTTGTATTTACAGTTTGGTCAAAAAGCACAGATAAAGAGTCCCGTTGCAGATGCATTATCCAACAATGTTTAGGGTTAATTTTCTCATTTATAAGCATAAGTGGCCTGTCAGCCTCTATTTGCAAAATTGGCAACTTTCACCCCAAAATAATAAATAAATATTAAAATATGTAACTTTTTGTATAAATTACTAACAGGCAGATTGTTATGTGAGCATAGTAATCTGCCTGCTGGTATTTTACATGTTCTGTACCGAGGAACTTATGTTTAATTCTTCATTTTTTCGAGCCAAATCCAGTTAAACCAAAGTGGCTGTAATTCTTTACTTTTAAAGGTTACGATATATTTTCCGGGCTTATCGAATTTAAATTTGCCGATGCGGTTTTCGACAAATTCTTCTGTGTAGTTGTTTTCATTGGGCTCGACCACCATTTTGTTTGTAGGAGCAAAACTTCCTTTCAACAGCTGATTGGCAGTACTGACTTCAAAAACGCTGTTTTGTTTATTGGGATTATGTGCTGAGAAATCGAGTGAGTAGACTCCTGCTTCAGGGATGGTTACCTCCCAATCGATCTTCGTCTCACCCGTCAGGATCGCATGCGTTGGATTTTTGCCGTTATAGCGTACAATTTTGAGTCCTTGGTTGAGGCTATTGGTTGATTTCAACGAAAAGCCACCAAAGGTTGATTCCGGGATTGTATTTTTGTCCAATTCTAGCGGGCTGTTAAAAGTCAATTTAACTTCTGAAACATAATGATCAGGTTGTGCGTCAGGTAATTGGATATGGATTAGACTGAGACTTTGATCAAATTTTAGCGCCGTAGATACACTTCCCTTCATCAGTGAAACCTGTTCTGGGGTCGATTTGATTCCTGTAATCCGAAGTGTATGATCTAAGGGCCAATTAAAGACGTGCGCATATATGACTGTTTTTTGCCCTTCTTTTTTTGTCGTGAGGTAACCCCAATCGAAATGGTTGTTTTTTAGATCAAGGCCGGTGCTGCCATAGATGCTCGCTCCATAGCTGTTTAGCCAATTTCCGACTTCGTGCAGACGACTGACACTTTCGTAGGGAACTGTTCCATTGGCACGTGGCCCGATATTTAAGGTGAAGCCCCCGTTGAGACTTACATTGGAGATTAATGATTGGAAAATTTGACTGGTTGATTTCCATTCATTCTCCTGACCGTTGTAACCCCATGAATGGGCAATCGTCCCAGGGGTTTCCCATGGATGGTTAATGTAATTGCTGCCAAATTGGTTATCTCCTAATGTCTCAAAATCCACGTTCTCCGCATCCGTAGGAAGACCTAGACGTGAATTAATCAAGCAATTAGGCTGTAGTTCACGGATCAGTTTGACAACTTGCAGTAATTGTTCTTTTTTAATGATCGACTTTTGATAAGGGATCCACATGTCGAACCATATCAATGCAATGTCGCCATAGTTGGTCATCAGTTCGCGAAGTTGAGGGATAACTTTCTCCTGCCAATATTGATTGTATTGGGCATCTGTAACATGTCCCGACAGCTCCTGTTGATGATTCCAGCCGTATGGATGTTCCCAGTCAATCCAATGGGAATAATAAAAGCCTAATTTCATGCCGTGCTTTCTACAGGCCTCTGCGATATCTTTGATGACATCCCGATTGGAACCACTCAATTTTGGGAGGCTATAATCACCAACTTTTGTGTCCCAAAGGGCGACACCATCATGATGTTTGGCGGTGATGATAATATATTTCATCCCAGCCTCTTTTGCTAGAAGAACCCATTGCTCAGGATCTATTTTACTCCAGTCGAAACGTTTTGCCAAAGTACCGTACTCTTCTTTGGAAACGCGGTTGCGATATCTTAACCACTCGGCATAGTTATTCATATAACGTAAAGGTTCACCCTTCCACATGCCTTCAGCTGCACTGTATAGTCCCCAATGAATGAACATGCCAAAGCGGGCATCTTTAAACCAAGAGGCTTTTTCAGAAGTTTGTGCAAATAGTTTGGCCGAAATACTGAATAGCAATAATGACAAAATCAGTAGTCGCTTGATTGATGGTATCATAAAGGTTGTTCTGTTTTTTTGACTTACAAGATAGGCAAAAAATCGAACATCAATCCTTAAATTGGATTTTGGAGTGGTTGTAAACTATGGAATGTAGTCGGTGAAAAAGTGAAAACCCCTCGTATTTAAACTAAGGGGTTCCATGTTGTATGAAAACTTTAAAGTGATTATTTCAAGTTATAGGCTTGGATGATCTTTTTAAAAACGGCTGTATTGTTGTAAATGCCAATAAAATTTTGCGCACCTGGTCCGTAAGCAAAGACAGGTACCATAATATTGGTATGGTCATCGCTACTGAAATTGCCTCTAACAGTTCCCTTTTTATAATTGGCATCCAATAGGGAAAGTCCACCAGTTTCGTGATCTGCAGTGACAATGACTAGTGTTTCACCATCTTGGTCCGCAAATTTTAGGGCTTCCCCGACAAGTCGATCAAAGTCATGTTGCTCGGTAACAACATAGGGAAGATCGTTGGCATGGGCTCCATAGTCGATTTGTGCACCCTCGGCCATGATAAAGAAGCCATTTTTATTTTTAGACAAAAGCTGAATCGTTTTTGAGAGGGAATTTTTTAACATTTCTCCCCGTCCATCGAGTATTCTTCTTGTCGCAGAATCAGCTAGGAGCACCAACTGTTTACCCGATGTCGCTTTTTCAAAGTCGTCTAAATTGTGCTGAAGCTGATACCCTTTTTCGGTCAGTTGCTTCATCAGCGTGTTATCCTTGTTGTTGAGGAAGCTTTCACGACGGGATCCAACTAAGATATCCACATGGCTATTTTTGAAATCTGCCGCAATTTCCTGTGACATTGTTCGGTCGATCTGATGTGCGTAAAATGCAGCCGGAGTAGCATCTGTAATATCTCCCGCACTGATGACACCACTTTTAATCCCGTGTTGAGCAAGTGTGTCGGGAATAGCGCTCAACAATTTACCGTCAGCATCCACGCCAATGTAACGGTTATTGGTTTTATGTCCAGTCGCCAAAGCTGTCCCGCCCGCAGCGGAGTCGGTAAAATCCGAATTGGATGCCTCGGTGCGCGAAAGACCAATATGTTTCATATTGATGATATTGGATTGACCAAAATTGGCACTTAAACCCGCTTGTATTTGAGCCAAGCCCATTCCATCACCAATAAGTAAAATAACGTTCTTAACCTTGCTCGTTGCACCATCATTTTTATAGGTTGGCTGATAGGGAACGTAGGCCTTTGGATTTGCGTATTCGACTTTAGCGTTGTTTAAATAGAAATTCTTAAGCGCAGTAGGATGGTCTGTATTGATCCAGTCTACCCCCATATGACCAAGCTCTTTCCAACTATTGGGGCTGTCTTTGGTTGCCCAAAAACGAAAGGATTTACCCAATTTATGCGCTTTGTCTATCACAGATTTCATCTTTTCAAGGTCGGGTGGAGTAGGTGTCCCTTTACCATTCCAGACAGAATACTGCTTAATATCCTGACTGATCATCCCAATATGTTTGAGCTGCGCCGGCGTATAATCTTTTTCCGGCCGGCCATCAAAATAAATCATCGATGGATAATTGTCGAACTTTTCGGGCGGCGGGATCTCACCGCTGACGACAATTTTAATGGCGGAAGGATTTTTCTGCTGGTCGAATATAGATTCGTTGCCCTTCAAATCGGCCAACAATTTAGACAATACCTGTTCGTAATTTTCTTTGATATCGATCACGAGCTGTAAGGTCTGCTCAGGTTTGGCATAAGGTTTATTGCCGTTCTCCTTAAAGAAAGCAATTAAAGGGTCGATGTAAAGTTTTTTTAACGTCTTCCCTGGTTTGATTTCGCTGCTTTCATGGGCGACGTAAAGCTCTCCATTGCGATAGAAGACGTCCGCTTCGATAGAGCCCATTCCAGCATAGTAAGCCTCCAACAGCGGGATTTGCTGTTTGTAATCATTGTGGCTGTGACCTGCATTGGCAGTCAGTTTCTGTTGTGCAGAAACTGACTGAATGCTTAGGCCGGCAAATAGCAGCCACATTAATTTATTGTTTTTTACCATCCTGCATTCTGTTTAATGACGCCGGAACTGTTGTCGATCTCGCGTTGTGGAACTGCCCAAACATCATGTACTTGCGGATTGAAATTTCTAGCCGGCCAAATTACAGCACCATCGAAATCGTGTAAAGGTTTGGCATATGTAGCTTGCGCATCGCCCCATCTGACCAAATCACGGTGACGGTCTGCCCATTCACCAGCAAGCTCATTGCGGCGCTCGCGTTTTAGGTCTACAAGAGTCATTCCGCTTTTTGTTATTAAACCAGCTCTCCTCCTAATTTTATTTAATTCAGTATCACCGGCTCCAGCCCCATTTAAATTAATGGCGGCCTCAGCTTTAATCAATAATACTTCGGCATAACGCATCAATGGTACATTGAGGTCTGTTGTTCCGTTGTCGCCATTTGGATTAACGTGTGTTGGAATAGGGTTGGCGTATGAAAATGGTTCCATGTACTTTTTGAACTGGTAGTTCGAAGTCGCACCGCCGTCTTTTGTAAATGTACGTTCTGTGCCAAAAAACTGGAACTTATCCCCTGGTTTCAAGATTGTTGCTTCACGACGCAAGTCACCTGTTTCAAAAGAATCGTAAAGTTCTTTTGTCGGTAGATAGTAGCCCCAGCCGTTGTAGATTCCCCAAGCTTTATTGGTAAGCATAACACCGGGAAGTTTACTGCCCCAGCCAGTACCACCACCATTTGGCGTACAGACCACCGACCAAATATATTCTTTGGACCAGTTGTTAGCCGCCTTAAACACATCCACAAAATTGGTCAATAAATCATGTTTGCCCGAACTGATCACCATATCCGCGTACTTCGCAGCATTGGTATAATCTTTTTTGTACAGATATACTTTTGATAAATAGGCCCATGCAGCTGTTTTGTGCGCTTTACCATAATCGGTATCCTTCATTTCAGAAAAATAAGGAAGGTTGTCGGCCGCTTTTAATAGTAGTGAAATGATGTAATCGTAGTTTTCGTTAACGTTGTTGGCTCTAGCTACAGGAACAGAAGCATCTGTTTCAGGCGTAACAATAGGCACACCCGCCTTGTCGTTACCATAGTTTGCCGCTAATTGAAAATAAACCAGACCTGCATTGAAATAGGCATCGCCAATGATCTGTTTTTTTCGCGCTTCATCCATGCTTATATTGGGAACATTGATAATAATATCGTTGGCCCTTTTTATAATCGCATAACGCATGCTCCATTGGGATTCTGTATAACCACCACCGATGTAATTGCGGTTGAAGTTTTTGATATTGTCGGCTTCGGGCTTGTTACGTCCTGTCACCATGTCGTCACTGGCATTAATAAACCAAAACATCCCACGACCGTAATAATCCTCTTCATTGTACTTTTCGTACATCCCGGCTTCTGCTTTGATCGCATCTTGTTCCGTTTTCCAGAAATTCTGTGCGGAGGGAGAACCCTCTGGTGTTATATCTAACTGTTTATTGCACGATGCAAAAAGTGCTACTGCTGCTATTGCAAGGTATTTTATATTCGTTTTCATCGTTTTATTTTTTTAATGGCTGATGAGTATAAATCATCGACTTTTTTTAGATTAAAAATTGACATTTAAACCAACAATAAAGCTTCTGGCTTGTGGGTAACGCCCCACGTCAAGACCATTGTTATCCATTCCAATTTCTGGGTCAAAACCTGTATATTTCGTAATGGTAAATAGGTTGTTGGCCGTTGCATAAACGCGTACGTTGCCCATCTTAAATTTGTTTGCAATTGATTTTGGTAAGGTATAGCCTAATGTAACGTTACGAATGCGGAGGTAGGAACCATTTTCGATGTAAAAATCGGACGCATTGAAATTGCCATTTGCATCTGAAGTGGAGATGATCGGCACTTTACCGTTTGGATTTTCTGGAGACCAGGCGTCCAAAATGCCCGTTAACTTATTGTAAGAAGGTCCACTCGCACTATACGTTGTTCTTTTGATAGCGTTGAAAAGCTTGTTGCCTTGAACGCCCTGAGCAAAAATATTGAAATCAAAATCCTTATAATTCGCATTAAAGCTCAAACCATAGGAGAAATTTGGATATGCACTGCCCGCAAAATAACGGTCTTCAGGTCCGATTGAACCATTGCCATCGATATCTACAAATTTGAAATCTCCCGCTTTTGCATTCGGTTGAATTTTTTGTCCATTGGCATTTTTGTAATTATCAGCTTCGGCCTGGCTCTGAAAGATACCATCTGTTTTTAGTACATAGTAGCTGTAGAGCGGTTGACCAACAGTAATAGAGAGTGGAGCTAACTCATTTCTGAAATTAGTACCCACAGCAATGGTGTTCAAGCCCGGTGCTAATTCTTCAACCTTGTTATTTAATTTGGTTAAGGTTGCGTTGATGGAATAAGTAAAGTCGGAATTTTTTGAACTGTTGTACGTTAATCCCAGCTCAATTCCTCTGTCTTTGACTAAACCCGCGTTGATCGTTTGACTATTTAAACCTGCTGTACCTGGTAGTGATCTGGTCAGGATCATTTTATTTGTTTCTTTAATAAAGTAATCGGCGACTAAGTTAAAATGGTTGAAAATTCCCAAATCTACACCTATATTGGTCTGTTTACTTTCTGCCCAAGTGAGGTTCTTGTTGGCCAAAATCGTTTGTACGTATCCTTTTTGTAAGGTCGGTGTTTGGCCGAAATAACTTTGTGTCGATGCTAGTAGCGGGTTAACAGCTGCAGCTGACAAACTACCGAGATTACCTAAAATACCATAGCTCCCGCGTAATTTTAATTGATCTAACCAGGTTGCTGATTTTAAAAACTCTTCTTTACTGATTACCCATCCTGCAGAAGCAGAAGCGTAGTTTTTAAATCTATTTTCTTTTGTCAACATGGATGAACCATCTCGTCTACCAATTAACGATAGTAAATACTTGTCGTTATAACTGTAGTTTGCTCTTAAGAATAGCGATGATATTGCTGTTGAAGCATAGCCACTTTCCGAAGGTTGAATGGTATTCGCATTTGTTAAATAACGGTATTGTTTGGACTCATCGTCAAAACCTGCTCCGGAAGTATATAGATAGGTGTTCTTTGTTTTTTGAAAGGTATAACCACCAGTTAGGTCAAGTTGATGCTTGTCGAAAGAAGTTTTGTAATTTAAAACTTGTTCTGCAAGGATATCATTTGCATCATCAGCTCGTTCAACTAGACTATTGCTCAAAACCGGTTTACCTATTTCAGGACGTCTTGGTGTAAAGCTTTTAAATCGAGCATTCGATTTAGTAATACTTAAATTAGATCTGAATGTTAAGCCTTTTGCCAATTGGATGCTAGCATAAGGATTGACAACAAGGACATTGACCGGATTGTTGATGTCGATGCGCATCAGTTCGGCAACAGGATTAATGATATCACCGTAATCGCCAGGGAATGGACCCGGTAGACCAGCAAAGCTTCCATCTGCATTGTAAGGGGTTCCATTAGTTGGATAATAAATGGCAGAAAGTAGGGCTCCTGTATAGTCACTGCTGGTATTGGCACCATTTCCATTGGTACTGCTATAGGATAAGTTTTCACCAACTTTCAACCAAGGGGTAAGTTGATGTTCTGAATTTATACGGAAATTATAGCGCTTGGTTTTGGTATTCAATACAATACCTTCGGCGTTGCGGTAATTAAAACTCAGGTAAAAGTTAGACTTTTCGCTACCACCATTAATTGCAGCATTGTAATCCTGTAGCGTCGCGTTTCTAAAAACTTCATCCATCCAGTTTGTTTTGGTGACTAAACCTTCTGGGTATTTGGTCGGATCAAAAGCAGGTAGGATAGTTGTTCCACCATTTTGAGCGGCTGTTGCAGCTACTTGTGCACGTTGTTCGGCATTTAAAGGCTGTAATTTTCGCCATGCACTTTGTTGACCTAACTTGGCATCAACGCTAATTTGCATCTGTCCTTTTTTTCCTTTTTTAGTGGTGATCAATACCACACCACCAGAAGCTCTCGCTCCATAGATCGCTGCCGATGCATCTTTAAGGACCGAAATGGATTCGATATCGTTTGGATTGAGCTGTGGGGTGCCTAGGAAAATTGAACCGTCAATAACGTAGAGTACATTTTCGCCATTGATACCACCGGCGCCTCTGATATTGATACGTGGCGTTGAAGTTGGGTCACCACCTTCATTCGTAACAATAACACCTGGTGATTTACCGGCCAATACTTCGCCAACACTGTTGACAGATCTAGACGATAATTTGTCAAGTGATACCAAGCTGACAGCACCTGTTAGTGTTTCTTTTTTCTGGGTGCCATATCCCACAACAACAACTTCTGATAAGGTCGAACGCTCTTCGCTTAGCGTTACATTTATAACTTCATTTTCACCAACAGAAACATCTTTAGAATGGAATCCGACCATCGAAAAGGAAAGTACGGCTTGCGGTCCTGCTTCGATACGGAATGCACCTTTTATATCTGTTGTGGTCCCAACCTGCGTACCCAATACTTTTACAGAAACACCCGCAATTGCAGCCCCTGTTGTATCTCTTACAAAACCGGTAACGATTCGGTCTGCCTTGATGTTTGCTTGCGTGTTCAGGATCACATAGTCCTCTTTTTCCACTGCATTGATTCCAAGCTTATTCAAGAGAGAGCGAACGGGTTCAGTTTTAAAACTGCCGCTTAAGACTGTGTTCCGTTCTTGCAATAGATCGGGATTGTAAACAAAATGAAGGCCCGAAAGACTCTCGATTTTGTGGAGAATCACATCGAGTTTTTCGCCCTTGCTTATTTTGATGTTTACACTGCTTTTGTCCAAACGTTGGGCCATGCTTGGGGAGGCCATCAATGAACTGCAGAATACTGAAGTAATCGAAAATGCGATGCAGGGATACTTCATGATCCGGTAAAAAGAGAATTCCCTCTTGAATGCAGGTGTTTTCATTTTTTTGTAATAATTAGGTAATGAATTACGCATGGTGACTAAGATGTTTTAGGTAAATTTTTAGACATTATTTGTGGATTTTAAATACTTTATCCTTTTCAATCGTACTGTACTTAAGGTGATGTAGGCTGCAGATAATATCCAGTATTTCTGCTGGATTTTGTGTGCTATTGAATGTGGCTGTTGTTTTTAGAGACCTAAGCGATGTATCCTTTAAGATAATTTCAATGTTGTAGATATATTCCAGTTTTTTTGCGACCTCTTGGAGGTTTGTTCCATCAAATGCTATGGCGACAGCTGTATTTTTTTCTACTACGCTACGCGAAGATTGTGCGGTCTCCTTGCTGTAACGTAGACTCTGGTTTTTGGTTAATATACCCAAGATTTTATCTTGTTGCTGTACCGCAACCTTACCGGTAGCAACGGTGACTTCGACTTGGCCGGAAGCCTGATAGGCTTTTATCCGAAAGGAGGTACCCAATACTTTGACCGCTAGCTTGGATGCAAGCTGTACCTGAAATGGGTGTTGCTCGTCGTGGGCAATATCAAAGAAAGCTTCCCCTTCAGTAAGTGCTATTTCGCGGATATTTCCCCTGAATTTACTTGGATAGCTGATTTTTGAAGATGGTTCCATGATAATTTCCGAACCATCTGCCAATACAATCTTTTTATGTTCACCTGCAAGGGTTGTTGTGACGATCTGCGCAGATGGTGCGATAGGTTGATTATTTACTTTCCAATAAAGAAGTACTATGGAAGCAATCATTAAAATAGCGGCCGCTATTTTGAATACAGGTGAATACAGCAGGGAAGGTCGTTTACTTTCCTTTTCTGAAATACCGGACTGGATATTGGCCAATAATTGTTCGCGCAGCGCAGCTTTGCGTTCCTGCGGAATTTTTTTTGATGCGTTATCCAGTTGGGCGTACCAATCTTCGACTTGTTTAATCTCGGCGGCGCTGGCCTCTCCATTTAAATATTTTTGCAGTAGCTGCTTTGCTTTTTCTTCCATCATTTGAATACATGTCACTTCAAATGGGAATTGGTACTAGTCGAAAATATTAGGAGTATATTAATTTATTGTTAACACTCAAAAAAATGTAGGAACTGCCTAAGAGAGGCTTTTTTTGAGCAGTTTCATGGCCGAGGTAATTTGATTCTTGACGGTTTGTACCGATACATTCAGCTCGCTCGCAATTTCCTTGATTGATTTTTCTTGCTTGCGGCTCATTGTGACGACCAGTCGCATACGTTCGGGAAGCTGCATTAAAGCTTCTTCAACTTTTTGCTGCGCATCTTTTAGGATCAGCAGGTCGTCCGCTGAATCTGCATATTGTTGGTTCATTAAAGTCGCTAGTTCGGCTTTGTGTCCATCTTTAACTGTCGTATTCCGAAAATGGTTGATTACTTTAAATTTTACAGCCCCATGTAGATAGGCTGCAAGGCCACCAGATATGATGACCTGTTCACGGTTTTCCCACAGCGAAATGAAGATTTCCTGGGTAATGTCCTGAGCCACATTTTCGTCACCTATTTTCTTAAAAGCTGCATCAAATATGGCTTCCCAATACAGATTAAAAATCTGTTCCATGGCAAAGTGGTCACCTTGCTTTAATGATGCTATCAATAATTCGCTCACAAGATCAGTTTTAATTGGACAAAGCTAATAACTCAGTATTCCTTTAAAGTTAATAAATCTTAAAGAGTATACTTTGTCTGTTATAAATTAATCTTGGGAATTTCTGCTGAAATTGAGCGGTATATTTTTATTCTTTATATTCCTTGCCCGTAGCGATGTCTATAAAATAGCTCTCATTCTGATTGTGTTCATTTTTATGCTGTACCCAACCGTTGGGATTGATGGTCATGTAGCTTTTGTTGCCGATTCGTTGTTTTGTCTTATTGTTGTATAAAGTATAGCGACCATCTTTATGCTCCTGTAATGCGAAGATTTGTCGTTTACCATCTAAGGTTTCAATATGTTCGAAATCGGGATTTATATCCCAAGTCTTTGCACTTGAATTCCATAGGCCTTTTGTAGGTTCTAGATCACCTCGTTTTACATCAATTAAATAAAGATCTTCTGATGAATCGATGTATTTTATTTTTCCGGTCTTCCAATTCTTTTCCATGGCATTCGAGGTGAGTAACATGTGTTTGTCTGGCCAGACCAAATTACCCACTTGATCCAGGATATAGAAATTCGGGGCTTTGATGGTGTCCAATAAGTTGCCATCTTTATCTATATATAACCAATCATAAGCCCAGATGGCATGATCGTAGTTAAACCTGCCTAGAATAAAGTAGGGCGAATTGGTCACCGAATAAACTAAGGATATTTCTTTTAGAAAGGCAATCTGTGAAGCATTGGCTTGTCTAATTTGTTTTGGAAAAGCTTTGTCGTATTGTGGAAAGGCATATATACTCCCTGTATTATTGTCCTTTAGTAGTTTGGGGATTGTTGGGCTGTAGCGCTCCTGATTGATGGAATCGAGCTGTATGGCCTCATTTTTCCAAAGAAGGTCTATTTTGTCAATGCCTGTCAAAGCGGATAAAACCGGTTTTTTGCTTTGGATATCAAGGATAGCAAAACTGTTTGTTGATGCTGGAATATAACGTCCGTTTTCCAAGGGCATTTCAATGTGTTCTTCTATTTTCTTAAGTTTTTGATCTTTTAGCAGATACAGGTTCCCATTGAGGATCAGGTGCTTGTCGTCTAAGGGGTAAGTTGCAAGGTTATACTCGTTCTCATCGTAAGGAATATCTTTTTTCAACAGGACCTGATTACTTTCCAATACCCGTATTTCGAGCTTAACATAAGTAGCTGTTTTCTTGATATAACTGCTTAGGATATTCCAGTCCCATTTCCAGAAGGGCAATTTCTTTTCATATTCCTGGCGTTTCATTACGAGAGTCACCTGTTCGAGGTCTAAGAGCTGGAAATCTGCGTCGGAATAATGTTCTATAAATTCACCTTTGCTGTTAATGATCCCCGTTTGATCCTTTTCATTGGCTACCAGTGCAAATCCTGTGGACGTGAAAGGCTGAGCCCAATGGAACTCTTGGGATAGCTTCTTATGGAATGCACTGTCGACATAGACAAACTGCTTGTTTTTGGTTTGATAGGGAATCCATTTAACCCGGTCATTTTTTGTGATTATGGCGGATTCCTGTGCACATGCTGTGATACATAGCATAGCTGTTATACTTAGCAATAATGATTTGATCATCCTTTTTTTTCTATAAATTGAACCTGTTTGTTTGCAACTCGCATGTTATTGCAATTGCTCGCGTTGATCGAGCCCGAAGGCGAATCGTACACACTCAGAAACGCGTTGGTTTCGAAGCTAAAGTAGTGGAAAACAAGCTTTAGAAAAATAGCCGATTTCAGTGATTATCGAAATCCTTTTGGCTTTAGAAAAAAGGCAATATTCGCATCATGAACATACAATTTAGTCGTTTTGGTTCTTAGCCTACTCTTGGATATAACGTACGGCAAAATCTATCCAGTCTGAAATGGATTCATCCATATAGATATCGGGCTGTATACCTATATTGTCAATCGGATATTGCGGTAAACGGGTAGATCGGTAGGTCGGCAAAAGGAGCTGGTAGTTGTCGCAACCAAATTTGAACTCACGTATAGAGCCATAGTCAAGGGCGCCCATACTCGGGGTTCCCATGATTTTTACTTTTTTGCTCTGGCGGGAACTGAATAAAAAATTCTCCGCTGAACTGGCTACATTTCTATTGGCTAGGATAATGACCTGTTGCGGACTCTTTTTATTAAGGACAATCGTATCTATGATCACCTTCTTGTCACCATACAGGACAAATTTTCCGATATTCTCCCTGTATTCCCGCAGATCTTCGTCAATTCTTTTTACTTCATTCAGAGAATCCTGCTTGATATTCTTGATGGCATAATCACGCAAACCATTGACTAAGGTTTGTGTCGCAAAAAACTCAACACTCATAATCCGGATGGGATTAGTTAAGATGTAAGGCAATAGGGGCTGGTATACATTGTCCGTTCCACCACCGTTGTTTCGTACATCTATAATAAGTCCTTTACTGCTTTCTATCTTTTCTTTGTTTTTTTCGATCAGCTCTTTGAAAGGGGCTATGTTTTCATACCCGAAGCTTGAGATTTTAATATAAAATATATCGGGACTGATCGATTTTGAACTTATTTCGTCTTCTGGTTCTACCTTTGGGTTTTCGGTACTTGTCTGTGGAGCATTTTTCTTTTTGGAAAGATCATCTAAGACAATGTGTTCATCGTGGAAGAAGTCAAGATATTCCTGCAAAAGTTGCATACAGGTCCCATTTGAAACCAGCAAGCTTTTCTTCGTCAATATATTTTTTTTAGCTTGATACAGGTCCTTATTCTGCTTGGTTTTTTCTGGAAAACCAGGGTACTCGCTCTCTATTTTTATAATTAATTGCTTAAGTGCCTGTGAGCAGTTGCAGGTGGTTTGACCATATATTGGTCGAACAAAGAAAACAAGACAAAAGATGAGGAATAATTTGGTATTGGTCATGTATATGGTTGTTAAAATTAATGCAATTTAAGAAATAGCGTATTTTCTGATAGCTTAAAAATTGAATAGCCTAAAAATAATAGAAATATATAATTGATTCGTGAGTTGTTTACAATTCGCAGCATATATTTATAATTTGTAAAAGCTGGAAATAAATGGTCATCTGTATATGTACAGGCCCGTATCCTTTATTTAAAACTTTAATGATAAATAATATTTTGATTTGGTTTTGTTTATTTATATATTTGTATATATAAACTATATTAATGTATTCTATTTTGTTTTTCTTTTAATGGGAAAACAAAGTGTTTTCTCTGTCTATATTGCCAGCGACGGGGAGACACTTTTTCGCTAAATGAATGATTTGAATACATGTTGATTTAAATGCTGGTATTTCCTGAAAAGCCAAGGGGCGAACGTCTATATGTAGTAATGTGTTAACCCCTCTTTAGTCTCCTTGGTTGTAATACTGTTTTTTTTACAATAAAGTATTGATTATTTGCAATAATGATCTGTAACAGTCTGATCTGTTGGGGTAATTTATTGTGCCAAATTTTTAATCTTAAATCATTTAGTATGGAAATTAATAGCCAATTAATTATCGATCGGCTTTCTCAGCGTATGGATCTCGATCGTGCCTATCTTTTTAAATATCAGTTTCTCGGTCAGGATCATTATCATTTGCTTCTTGCGCTCAAGCATGTGAGCGGGCTTTCACCAAAGGTATTAAAACCCATTGTGGAATTATGTTTAATGGACCAGAAGAATATTTCCTTTGAGCTGGTGCCAATTGCTGAAATGCTCAGTAAAGTCAAAGTGGGTAGTCTGTATTATTCCTACGCCTCACTACCTGAAAATATCGTTCATCAGGCTAGTAGCAAAAAGAACCCACCTCTTCAAGCGAAAGAACTAAAAAGTGTTCTAGAAATAGCTGATGAATATTACCGGAAGCTCCTGCCTATTTCAGCAGGCTTCTTACAGGGGGCTGAAACATTTGGTCAACAGGGCAACTATCAAAGGGCTGTATTTATGTTACATCAAAGTATGGAAAACCACTTGCGTTTTTTACAGCTAATGATTGACGGAAAAGCCAATAATGTACATCATGTTAATAACAGAATTAAAAGCCTCAATGAACATTTTTCCATGTTAAGGGAGTCCCTTGTCGGAAAGGATGAGGAAGAAAAGAAACGTTTTAGATTATTGGACAGCGCCTTTGATGCGGTGAAACAAAACAAGGATCTCGAAATCTCCGCCTTTGATGCCTCCTGGCTTTATGAGCATTGCAAGTTTGTTCTTCATACAATTGAACAGCTGTACTTGAGTTTTATGGATGGCCTTAAAACGGGCTATGAAAAATTGTTGGCAAAAGAGCAACAAAAAGAGCAACAAAAAGTCGTAAATAAAAACGTCGAAGTTGCAGTAGGTAATCTGGCGGCGAAGGAGACTACATTATCGAATGCTACGGCCTCGCAGTTTCATGCATTTCCTTGGCCGGAGCGTTATGAGACAGATATACTTCATGTGCTGGCTCAGATTCGTCAGGAGAATAATCCCGAACAAATGATGTTGCTCAATTATTACGTCAGCGATGCGCATGGGAAAGGACTTTTTCATTTTCCACCGCAGGAAAATGAAAAGGCAGAAATCTACCTTGCAGTAATAAAAAAGAAAATAGGTCACTGTCATTTTCGAAAAATCGTTTATGGTGGAGTTACTGCAATTGTAGCTTTTATGAGTACAGATTTCCTGGCAACAAAACTGGATCTGGGCAGCCGTTTCTCCCATACCATCTGGAATGAATCTGTTGTTGTTTACCGTCGTCCGAGTTATAAACCGACGTATTCCGTTTCTCCGATCAATTGGCATGATACATTGTTTAAGACATCCATTTCATGGACACGCAATTCAAAACTCATGCAGGATATGCTAGGTGTATTTGCTTTTGAAGGACTTACTAGTCCACAATTGGCTGTATTATTTTTAAATCAATTGACATCAATTGGACTATACAGTTATCTCTACCTACGGATCGGTTATGCCCCAATGAATGTGACGATAGCCGATCTGGTGGACTGGACCTGTATCTGTGATAAAAAGGTTAAGGAGTTTTTTACCGCCAGAGGTGATGTAGAAGAAATATTGAATGCAGAGTTATTAAAACAGATGAAAGGGCGGGTTTATGAACTTCCTTCACAATTAGCTCAGCTTGATATGGACTACTTTAGGTCAAAAGCGAGAGAAATTACAGATTTCTTTGTCGATCTCTGTGATCAGAGCATACGGTATATGGAGCTGAAATCGGAGGTTAATTTCAATAAGTAATAAAGAAGAATTTATGGGAAACAGTGTTGAAAATCTGGGGCTACCAACAGATGTTGCTCCGATTATACCTGATAAAGAGAAGAATAGCTTTATTATTCCCTGGGAAAACCGGGAGGATCTTTATATTTCATCAGACTACTTTCTTAAGCTCTATAAAGGAGAAATACCACTGAAAGATTTCCACCTTTACAGTTACAGCGTTAGGATAATCAAAGTCAACAAGTTTAAATGGCCATTTTCTCTAAGAAGAGACGGAAAATATAAAGGCAAATATCTCAAAATTGATCTCGAGATCAAAGAAATCGGATTGAAGGTTAAGTGTGATTGTAAAAAGCGTCATGATAGTCTGTGTGATTATGTAATTATTGGACTTTATCGTAAGTTTTTACTCAGTAATAAATTCTTACATGATTTATATGCAGAAGATATTGCCATCCTACCCGAAAGTCAGCATAAGTTCTTTCAATTGGGTATTTCTAGGCTTTATTACCGCAATGATAAGGTTTGTATTGAAAACCATAATCAATTTGGTCAGGTATATAATTATTTCGACCACCGGGAGCTTGAATCGGAATTGCTAGCTGCAGCATCTGAAAGCCGATGGTTGGGACAGCCTGGGGCGCCTTGTCCGGACCTTATGTATGTCGTTCCTAGAGAGCGTCAGGTGGACGGACTACCTTTTTTAATACCTTTTGAAAAAGACAGTAAGATAAATTATTTAGGCGAATTTGGTAATGAGTTGGTGAATTTTGCTGATAGCGATGTTTTGAAAATCGATTTATGTCATAAGATTTTAGCCTTTTCCAAAAGTCCTCAAAGACAATTAGGGGATAGGGAGAAAGATGACCTGCGAAATGACTTTGATCATGTGGAGAAGGATTTTATCATCAGTGCTTGGCGTAAACTTTTGGAAGGAAAATCGGAAAGATTACGTGTTGCCTTTGTCGATAGGAATAATTTTAAAACGACAATTGAAAACTTCAAATATCCATCCAAATATCGTACAACTTATCGGAATGTGATTTTGGCGGGCGATGATCTTAGCCTGAAATTTCATTTGAAAGAATACAGCGATCACCTGCTTCTATCGTTAATTCTTATCTACAAAGGAGAGGAGTTGAAAGACTATACATCCGAATGTCGGTCCAATTTCTTCTTTATCAATCTAAATGAAGATGAGTGTCTTTTTGTTGATAATCTACAAAAGGAGTTTCTATTACGTTTCTTTCACAGTATTTCTACTAAAATAACGGTGTTAATGAGGGACTATGAAGACTTCTTTACGCGTATGTTGATTCCATTGTCAACATCCCTTCATATAGACCTTGAACCTTTAAACAAGGATACAGTTTTTATTTCTAATACCGCTCATCATGTGCCGCAATTTAAGGTTGTGGTGGAGAAAGACGACGATGATCATTTAAATTTCGAATTGAAAGCTATGCTGAGTGAAAAGGAAGAATATGTAATTCCATATGGAGGAAACTTGATTTTAAAATCGGAAAATGGAACCTGCCTATATACTGAGCGAGATCTTGTTGGCGAGAATGAGTTTAATACCTTTATTGAAGCACAGTTTCCAAATTTGAAAAGTTGCAGCAATAGGATGGTTAAGCGCTTGGAATGGCAGGGGTATAGCAACAGAAATAGACTGTATGAATTTATAAAAAAATGTAAGAGCAAGGGGTACAAAACTATACTGAACAATATTTCAAAGGGAGCTTATTTGCTGCCACACCAACTGAAATGGGAAGTATTGGATATTCATCAGGACAATAATGTATTTTCCATTTACATGATTTTCAAATTTGGAACAACGACCTATTTACCGGGAGAGTTTGAAGAAAAGATCGTAAACGACTACAGTAGTATTCAATTGGCGGATCAATCTTTCGGATATATCAAAGCCTCAGATAAAGCATTATTTGACGTGCTGTTTAATTATGCGGTGGTTGAAACTGACTGTCTTAAACTCACTTCAGCCCAATTGTTGTCTTTCCAAACACGGCTGGATCGAATTGATCCCCGTATTATTCAAAATAGCCTAGCTGAACGTCGAAAGAAACTGTTGAATACGGATGAAATAGCCCTGTTGGATGTTCCGAAAGAGATCCAGGCAGAGTTGCGCCCTTACCAACAGGCAGGATTTAGCTGGATGGTATTCTTAAGTGATTTTCAATGGGGCGGTATCTTGGCTGATGATATGGGATTAGGGAAAACCTTACAGGCAATAACGCTTTTGGAATATTTCTATCAAAATAATCCAAAGGCGGCCCCCTCAATTATTATTGTACCCAATTCCTTACTATTCAATTGGCTGTCAGAATTTAAGAAATTTTCCCCAAATCGTCGGACTGCTATTTATCATGGACAAAAAAGGAGGGAAATCACAGAAATAGAGAACGAATCCATCTTGATTACGACCTATGGAACAGTTATGATGGAGCTTGATTTTCTTAAATCCCAGTCCTTTAGTTACATGATTTTAGATGAGTCGCAGGCGGTGAAAAATCGTAATTCAAAAAGATTTAAATCGCTCACTGAGCTAAAATCCTGCTATCGCATAGCGATGACAGGAACACCGATTGAAAATGGCGTGGAGGATATCTATGCACAAATGAGTATGGTCAATCCGGGTTTTTTTGGGACTTATGGCAATTTTAATAACACCTATAAGGGGATCAAAGATGAAAATACAGCGCAAGCAACTACCCTTGGCCTCCAAAAGATGATTCAACCTTTTATTCTTCGGCGTACAAAAAAACAGGTTGCTTTGGACCTTCCTGAAAAGACCGAAACAATTCTGTATATGGATATGCTTCCGGAGCAAAGGAAAATATACGATAAGGTCAGAAAAATATTCAAGGGGGAGATTGAAAATAATCTGAATAGCGCTGATTCCACGAAATCCAAATTTTTAGCGATCGAGGCGCTGCAAAAACTACGGCAGCTTTGCAACTCGCCCATTCTGATGAAAGATGGCGGCTTCGGTCATGAATCTATTAAATTGGATTTTATTGATGAGATCATGGATGAAGTAGCTCCAAATCATAAGATTCTTCTCTTTTCGGCGTATACTTCCATGCTTAAGCTGGTGGCTCAACGAATCGAAAATAAGGGAATAGCTTATGCCTACCTTGATGGTAAGATGAATCAAGATCAGCGGCAAAATGCGGTCGAAAGATTTCAGAACGAGGACGAATGTCGTGTGTTTCTCATCAGCCTTAAAGCGGGAGGAACAGGATTAAATCTAACGTCTGCCGACTACGTCTATATTTTAGACCCCTGGTGGAATCCTGCTGCCGAAGCACAGGCGATAGATCGTTGTTATCGAATAGGGCAAGAAAAGCATGTGATGGCTTATAAGATTGTTTGTCGGGATTCCGTTGAGGAGCACATCTTAGCACTTCAAGAAAGTAAAAAACGAATATCCGAAGGACTGATTTTAGATGAGGCTAATCTAATGAAATCGATCAGTAAAGATGAATTGCTTAAATTATTTGAATAACCAATTGTAAACTATAATGATCAAAAAAGTATCTCCACAAAAAGCATCCTATGGGGGAATGATGTATTCGCACGATTTTCAACTATGGTACACCTATCTAAAACGGAGGATAGAAAAGGGCTGGAGACCTGAAGAACTGTCGTTCTTGCTTGGTAGGCCAGATCATGCATATTTAGACTTTGAAAAAATGTATCAGGTACGAAGTTTTTTGACCCAGGAATCGATCTTGCTGGATCGAATATACATGAGCTCATGCATTGAACCGATGGAATTCCATCGCGAAAGATATGAAGTTACCGAAGAACGTCTCGTCCGTCTTCATATTGAAGAGGACGAGGTCAGGTGGCATTATTCTATCGAAATTCCTTGGCAGTTTGTCTCGCAAAAAAAGTCTTCAATTGCATTGCAATTTGAGGAATGGAAAGCTGAAAAAGATGTCCAGCTTGAATCGGATGCGATGTTACATGTGCGCCAAAAGATTGAAGGGCTATTGGATCTGGAATTCTTTGGGCATGGTGCAGCTCCTTGGCAACTGTTTCGGAAAGTTAAGGAAACGGGACAGGTTCATCTCCAGATTTATCCAAGGCATTTGAAAAATGTGCTGTATGGACTCATTCAGCAAAACAGGTTGGTCGTCAGAAATGTAGAAGGAAGGTATTCTTTTTATCCGGTTGATCGAAAGACCGGATATGAGAAATTGAATTAATGATGGTGAGAGATAAAACAACACATACAGCATAATGCTATGTTAAGTTTAATCAACCTTGTAAAATACGACGATCAAAATGTGTAAACATAACTAGCCATTAATAGGGAAACGATAGTGATTATAACATGCAATCAAAATGAATTGCTATATTTAATCATGCATGCAAAACCTGAACAACGTAAAACATCAATAGTACCAGTATTATGCAAAATTCTTGTTGGGACTATTGGTGTTTTTGCTATTTTGACCGCTTGTTTCTATCATAATCAACTTGATGTTGACGGCAACTTGACAATAGGATTTCCCTGGATATTTTATAGGGAAGGAAGTGGTTATAGCCCAGATCTTAATGAGCAGGTCGGATACCATGAATTTGAACCTCTAAAATTGATCGGCAATATTCTTTTTTCTGCAACCCTGGCTTTAATGATCTTCCGGATTTATAGCGTCACCATACGAAAGCGCTAGGTGGTCTATGAATTTCATAAAGAATGTCAAGCATACCTTTTCTAATTTGAAGCTCTTTGGCTACATCAGATTATTCTCCTTAATAAGATTTCTGTAAAACTGTAAACTCTCCTCCAAATAAGAAATATAACTTTCTTTGTCCCGTAAAAGCTGCTTTTCATTTGTTAAGGGTGATTTTTCGCCCTTTATCTGAGCTGTCGGAGGATTGATCAAACTATTCATATCCGTTTGTAATATATCCGCAATTTGCTGTAGACGTTCAATGTCTATCTTCGTCGTTCCAATCTCAAGGTTCTGATAGGCTTTTAAGGAAATATATAGCTGTTCAGCCATTGCCCGTTGTGATATCTTGAGATATTTCCTACGCTCTTTAACGGCTTTGATAATTTCTTGTGATGTAACATTGCTCATGGTTAGTAGAATTCAAATTAATGTGAACACAGGGTTTGGTATAGCCAAAGATAAGTAATTTGAAAATATAATCTACTTATATAGTAGTCTTTATTTTTATTTATTTCAAAACTACTGTTGCCTCCTCGAAAAATCTTTCCCACTAAGGCGTATTAAATGTTCATAGCACCATTTAATATAGGAATATTTTCTACCTAACTGTTGGAAATGAATAGTCAAACCACTTATTTTTGAATAGTCTACTTATTTGGTAGTTTTTTTTTAAAAAATAAACATATGACTAAAGTATTTACATTGATTGCATCGCTCACTTTCTCTACAGCGATTATGGCGCAGCATAAAACTGCCCTGCTAAGCGGTCGAGTGACTGGCTATGCCACGCAGGACAAAGCTTTTCTAAGCTATCGGAATGGTACTCAACGCAGCGTCGATTCGGTTAACATCGGTTCAAATGGAACATTTCAATTCAATTATACGATTGCCGATCCGACAATAGCTAGCCTAACGGTAGGTAAAACACTGGCCTTAGCGCAACGTTCAAAAAGTCTGACATTCTATCTTGAAAACACAGCGATCAAGGTTCAGTCTACCGATTCATTGAAAAATCCATCGGTTCAAGGAGGAAAGACAAATACGGAGCTTAGCCAATTAAAGACGCGGCTTGAAAAAATTGCCCCTTTGCGAGATGCGCTGAATACAAAATATTTTTCGGCAAGCCAAGAGCAACGAAACTCCCCTGAATTCAAAAAGGAAATTGAACAGCTCAGCGAAAACTATCAGCTTGAGAATAAAAAAATCCTGGAAACCTTTATTTCAGAGAATCCCAATTCTTTCGTCAGCCTAGACCGTATTGCAGAGGTCGTTGGCTATGCTCCCGAAGCTGAGGACCTGGATCGATATTTCAAACAGCTCAGTCCAGAAATACGTCATTCGGAAAAAGGAAAAGCTTTTGCACTACAGATTGATCAAACCAAAGCGACGTCGATCGGACAGATTGCTCCGGCTTTTACGCAAGCTAACCCAGAAGGTAAAAATATTTCCCTTGCTGATTATCGAGGTAAATATGTGTTGTTGGATTTCTGGGCAAGTTGGTGTGGTCCCTGCCGTCATGAAAATCCAAATGTCTTAAAAGCTTATCATGCCCTAAAAAACAAAAAATTTACCGTGCTCGGCGTATCTTTAGATCAACCTGGCAAAAAGAACAATTGGCTAAAAGCTATTGCAGATGATAAATTAGAGTGGGATCAGGTTTCGGATCTTAATTTTTGGGATAACCAGGTCGCTAAGCTTTATAATATCCGATCGATTCCTCAAAATTTTCTGATCGATCCCAATGGAAAAATAATTGCCAAAAACCTTCGTGGTGAAGATTTGGAACTCCAACTTTCTAAATATATCATTGATTAAACAGTAAACATACAGAATTTATGAAAAGACAGTTATCGATTTTATCCCGTAAAAAATCCATTGCTACAACGACAGTGAATGTTGTTGATTCAGCCTATATTTCCCAAGCACGAATGTGCATGCCTATTCCATATATGTAGGTCTAAACTACTCCCTCTATTTTATTCATTGACGATATGGGGTTTACCTCATGTTGTTACACTTTTTTGTCGCAAAAAGGGATGCCGAGCAAATGCCCCTAGGGCATTGCCTTGTCCCTGTGTGACATGCTACACTTTTATTAATCGAAAATTACAATGAAACAAAAATTAATCTATTTTTTGTTGGGGATCCTCTTTGCCATCCATGTTCAGGCACAGTCTTCTCGTAAAGTCAGCGGAATTGTATCTGCACCGGATGGTACTCCTTTGGCTGGAGTTTCTATCCGGGTGGAGAATACGAAGGAGGCCACACAAACAGGTAGAGATGGTCAATATAGCATCCGTGTCGCAGCTTCCGAAAAACTTATATTTAGCTTCATAGGCTATCAGGTCCGTCACATTGATTTAAAAGGACGATCATCGTTGGATGTTGTGTTACTGAAAGAGGAATCTGTGTTGGATGAAGTTGTGGTATCAGCAGGGGGGATTCTCAGGACTCCCCGCGAGCAGGGTTATGCAACAACGCAGGTCACCGGCGAAAATCTCACCCAAGGAAAATCACCGACTATTGCTGGGGGGCTTCAGGGGAAGGTACCGGGATTGCAGATCAATCAGATCAGCAGTGGTGTGAACCCTAATTACCGGTTGGTGCTTAGGGGAAACAGATCTTTATTGGGCGACAATACAGCTTTAATCGTGTTGGATAATGCTGTTGTGAGCAGTGATCTGCTCAACAATATTAATCCTGCAGATGTAGAAAATGTACAGGTTCTGAATGGAGCTTCAGGTGCTGCTGCGTATGGAGCTGAAGGATCCAATGGGGTGTTAATCATTACAACGAAAAAAGGACAGGCGGGACGTACCGCGATCAACTTGAGTAATACCTTTACGTTGGAAGAAATCAGTTTCTTTCCGAAGTTACAGGATAAGTTTGGTGCGGGATCCACTTCGGGTACACAGATCTACAACCCCGAAGAAAACCAACAGTATGGTCCTGCTTTCGACGGGTCTACCGTTGCGATCGGTAATCCTTTGGAAAATGGGGAACAGCAATATGGTACTTATTCAGCACGTAATGATCGATTTGATTTTTGGAATGTCGGCCGCAATAACCAAACCGATCTTTCGATCTCCTCCGGAAATGATAAATCTTCGCAATATATTGCCGGTCAATATCTTACCGGTAGAGGAACAACCCCCGGCGATAAATACAACAGGATCTCTTTTCGTTTAAACGGTACAAGAGCTTTTTATCCCAATCTGACCCTGGATTATTCAGCGAGTTATGTCGAGAACTTTTATGATATTACCTCAGCAACAAGCTCCATTTATACGCAGTTGACACAGACTCCAGCCAATATTCCACTATTGAGCTACAAAGACTATGTCAATAATCCCTTTGCGACACCTGATGGCTGGTATAATCCTTGGTACTTAAATCCTTATTGGACAGCGGATAATTATCGATCGAAAACAAAAAACAGCTATCTGACAGCCAAAATCGAACTAAAGTATCGTCCGACAACTTGGTTGGAGTTTACCTATAGACCCTCAATTTCCAACCGATGGTATGATTCAAAATCTGTTTCACCCAAACAGACTTATTCGAGCTATTCTGTCAATACCATTGGACGTACCAATTTAGCGGGTGGTGTTTCGGACACCGAATATAACAGTGCCCGTATCAACCATGATCTTCAGATAGGGATAAAAAAAGATGTCAATGACTTCTCTTTCAATTTTAATCTGACCGGTACTGCTATTAGCCGACGATATAAATCGGTAGCTGTTTCGGCATCGGGTCTTGAAATACCAGGGCTTTACAATGTGTCCAACCGAATAGGGGAAGCTGGCGCCAGCGAATCGAATACACTGGCACGTACATTTGCGGTATGGGGTGACCTCTTGGTCGGATACAAAGATTACCTTTTCTTACATGCTACAGGCCGAAACGATTGGACATCTGTCCTCAGCAAAGCAAATAGATCTTATTTCTACCCTTCTGTAGACTTGTCTTTCATTCCAACGGATGCCTTTAAGCAACTAAAAGACAATTCGATTGTCAATTACTGGAAGTTGAGAGGTAGTCTGTCGCGCACTGGCTATGTCAACGTGGATCCTTACTCGCTGGTACCTACCTTCTCCTCAGTTACAGGATATAGTAGCGGAACTTTCTTTTCTCAGGGAAACCGCATTATTTCATCTAATTTAAAACCAGAGATTACTACAGGGTTTGAGTTTGGTACCGATTTTAGATTGTGGGATAACCGCATTGATGCAAATATCACCTACTATCATACAGGAACAACAGGACAGGCGATTCCTGCCGGGATAGCGATTTCCTCCGGCTATTCCCAATTTTATGTCAATACGGGTAAAGTAACGAACGAGGGGATCGAAACCGCTTTGCATATTACGCCTATTCGTAGCAGGGATTTCCAGCTAACAGTTGGCGGAAACTATACGCACAATAAAAACATCTTACAGGATCTTTACCCCGGATTGGATCGTATTTCTATTAATGGAAGTAGTGTGATTTATGCGCAGAAGGGCCTGGAGGTGAATCAGATCATCGTTTCCGATTATGCCCGTGATGAGCAGGGGCGTGTCATCGTCGACGCAAATACAGGTTACCCTTCCGTGGCTTCGGAAAGTAAGATACTTGGCAATACCGCACCACGTCACCGCCTGGGCCTTGACCTTTCTTTACGCTGGAAGGATTTCTCTTTCAGTACTCTTTTTGAATATCGTGGTGGGTACAAATTTGCCGCTATAGACCTCGGTAGCACGCTTGATTTTGGCGGTTCATCGGCTCGAAGTGCCTACTATAATCGGGAGCCATTTGTCTTTCCAAACTCCTCTTATTTAGATGCTACTAGTGGTCAATATGTAACCAATGATCATATTACAGTTTCAGACGGCGGTGCTGGATTTTGGACTTCGGGCACATACAATAGGGGCGTGTACAGCAATTATGTGATTTCTGGTAATTACTGGAAATGGCGCGAGGCCTCGCTTTCCTACCGCTTACCACAGCGTGTCCTTTCTCGCCTAAAAGGTGTTAAAGCTGCTTCGGTCAGCATCCAAGGGCGTAATCTTTTGCTATTTACCCCTAAATCCAACGAGTATACCGATCCCGATTACAGTGCCAATGATAATAATGCCATAGGGGTCTCGACGACAGGGCAGACTCCACCTACACGCTATTTTGGGGCTACACTGTCCCTTACTTTTTAACTAGTGAACTATCATACATTTATTCTCAATGAAAAAAATACATTTGAAAAATATATTGTCCCTTGGGATCATTATAGCACTATCTTCTTGTTCGCAATTGGATATCAATGAAAATCCCAATGCGGCAACCGAAGCGACCATAACACCTGACCTGGTGTTGACGCAGGCGATCGCGACCACAGCTTCCAATATCGTTAGCTATCATTCTTATGGCGCATTTTTGGTTGGATATCAGCTTCCAGGTGGCGGAATTGGCGGTTATGGAGATACTTATACCTATAACATTACATCCAATACCAATGTTGGATTGTGGAACAATGTGTTCAACAATCTTCGCGATTATCAGTTTATTATCAATTATGCACAAAAAAGTCCCGAGTATAAATTCTTTGGCGATATAGCGCGCATTTTTAAAGTATTCAATTATCAGTTGCTTGTCGATGCCTACGGAGATGTTCCTTACACGGAAGCGCTCCAGGGGGATAATAACTTGGCCCCTAAGTTTGACGATGATGCAGTCGTTTACCAAGCTTTGGTTACCGAGCTCGATGCAATTATCGCGGATATTAAGCAGTATAAAGGTGATCTAAATTACCGGAGTTTATCGAAAAAGACCGATCCGGTGTTTGCTGGTAATCTCGATAACTGGATTAAGTTTGCTAACAACCTTAAATTGCGTCTTTTGGTGCGGGCAAGAGGCACTTCTATTGACAGCTTTGTCCAATCGGCTTTTAGTAAATTCTCTGCGGATGGATTTCTGATCGATGATGTATTCGTAGATCCCGGATATCAGGCCACGGCAACACAGAACCCCCTATTTGCGACTTTTCATAGCTCAACTGCAGGTTCAATTTCGACGGCAGCCAATTATTATGTGCCTTCTAAATATCTGTTTACGTTCTATAACGGTCGTAAAATAACCGATGAAAAACGGGGCAAGCTTACGTTCCGAAATTTCCCCAATACATCCATAGGTCAGCTCGGCGATGAAGTTAATAACCCTAATTCTGATGACTATGTCTGGTATGTTGGAACAGGAAGTGCAGATGCCCTAGGTGTATTGAAAGGACGTACCGCGGGTTTACCTATATTTCTTGCTTCGGAAACATATTTCTTATTGGCCGAGGCGGCTCTATATGGGCACGAGCTTAGTGGCTCTGCATCAGCCAACTTCGAAAAAGGCATTTTAGCTTCATTTACTTATCTGGAAAAGAATGCGACCAACGCGTTAGCAACAGGACAGGTACCTGCTAACGATGCTGCGAATTATAAAACAGAAAATAGTACAAATTATCTTGTCAATTATGCATTGGCTGCCACAACCGCACAACGGTTGGAGGCTATCATCACGCAGAAATATATTGCCTTGAATTTTTTCCATGGTCATGAGGCCTGGAACGAATTTCGCCGTACAGGATATCCAAAAATTGTCAATGGTTCGCAAGTTGCCACGGAAACATTTGCATCGGTCCAATCGGGTTCGCCCCGTGCGGATAAACTTCCAATACGCAATCTTTATCCACAGACTGAAATAAATTTAAATGTGAACGTTCCCAAATTGACGAATGGATTTTCGGATCCAATCTTTTGGGATATCAATTGATCAACATCATCAACTAAAGCTTGAAAATCAATGAAAATAAATAGAAAATCATTATTGGGCGTGGCAACTGTCGCTTTGAGTATGACGCTCTGGGGCTGCGTGAAAGAAAAAGGTGTCTTTGAAGATGGTGGAAGCTCAGGTATCGTGCAGCTTGTACTTCCTGCACGGACAAGCAGTACGGCAATTGCCCGTGCTGTGACGACTGTTTTTGAAGCCCTGGACGTTGTGACGCTGCCTGTAAAAGTTCAGTTGACAGGCGCAAAGGGTGCCTCAGAAGAGCTGAAGCTAACCTTGAAAATAAACGATAGCTCTGTTGAAAAATACAACCTGGCCTGGCAATCTAAATATGAAGCATTGCCTACTCGTTTATATGCTGTGGACACTTATGATGTTATCATCCCCAAAGGGGCAAAAGAAGCTATCTTGAATATTAAAATTTATCCTCCACGTTTTACTGCCATCGATTTCACCAAATCCTATGCGCTTGGCATTCAGATCCAGTCTGCAACAGGAGGAAAGATCAGCGGAAACTATGCCGAAGGGGTTTATGCGGTGTCGATAAAAAATAAATACGATGGGATTTATGAGGTCACAGGAACCTATCAGGACTATGTTAATGCTGCCTTCACGGGGATCTATCCACAGACCGCAAATCTGGTTACGCTCACAGGTAATACCAGTGAAATTAATTATACCACCTTCAATAACGGTAGTTCTCCGCATTCCTATTACTTTAACGCAGGGGGATCAAATTCATATTTCGGCAATTGGAGCCCGATATTCACGTTTGACAATGCAACGAATAAGGTCACAACGGTGACAAACTATTATGGACAGGGTACCAATAGTAGTGGACGGTATGGCGAGATCGACAATACGGCAAATAACTATTATGACCCAACAGCTAAGACCATACATGTGACGTATTATCTTGTCCAGCCTTCTGGACGGCGGGGGAAATTTACGGAGATTTATACGTTCAAAAAAACACGTTAGTCGACGCAAGGTTACCACAGCACTTTTTCAATATATTTATAGCTATTTTGCAGGGCGGCTGAGTACACAGTCGCCTTTTTAGTATTATCTTTTTGTTAAGCTTTCGTGGTTTGCTAACTCGGTTTAGTTAAAAACTGTTAATGTTTTATTGACCCTGCCTTCATATAGCATTTGTAATCTTGTACCCATAAATCAAATGCGCTACTTATGAAATTTAAAGCCAACAATGTCTTTTGGTTGTTATGTGCCATTGCAGCGAGCTCACCCGCTGTTCAAGCCAAATCGCTCACACTAACCACGTCACAATTTACGCATGTACAGGGGATCGTCAAAGGCCGTGTCCTTGACGCTCAAGGAAATGCTGTCGCCGGAGCAACCGTTCAAAATTTGAAAAGTAAAAAATCGGTTCAGTCTGACGAAAAAGGAAATTTTCAGATCGAAGCCGAAATGGGCGATAACCTGAGTATTTCCTTTATTGGGTATAGCAGACTTGTGCAAGCTGTTACCCAATCCAATGGGCAGATATTTTCTCTGCAGACTGATGAGAACACACTGGAAGAGGTAACCATCTCTATCGGATATCAGCGGATCAGAAAGTCGGATGTCACTGGTGCCATTGCCAGTGTTAAGGCCGAGGAACTCAATTTGAGCGCACCAAAATTATCTCAGGCATTGGTTGGTAAAGTAGCGGGCGTACAGGTGATGCAGACAAGTGGTGCTCCATACGATGGAACCAAAATGCGTGTTCGCGGAATGGGCTCGATCAATGCTGGTTCGGATCCATTGTACGTTATTGATGGTTATCCGGCAGGGAACAATCTCAATATCAACCCCAATGATATTGAGTCTATCGATGTTTTAAAGGATGCCGCTTCTGCTGCGATCTATGGATCCCGTGGCGCTGGTGGTGTTGTATTGATTACAACCAAGCGTGGCAAGGAAGGTAAAAGTAATGTGGACTACGAAGTATTGGGGGGCTTTGGTCAGCTTTCCAAGAAAATCGATGTTTTAAATTCGGAACAGTTTATCGATCTCTTGATTGATGGTCGTAACAATTCCTATAAAGACCTTCTGGCTACGAAAGGGATCGCCTGGAGCGATAGTAGACGCTTTGATGATAATAAAACGCGTATCGCCAATGTCGGAAATGCCGGTTCAGTAAGTATTCCTGAAGACTACTATGACTTTGCGTCCGGTACAGCAAAAAAAGCGAAATATGATACGGATTGGCAGGATGCCTTATACCGTAATGCTCCTTTCCAGCGTCATAATCTCTCTACGTATGGCGGTAACGAAAAAAATCGCTATTTCCTAAGTGGATCTTATCAGAATCAACAAGGGATCATGCTGGGGACGGATCAAAAAGTCTTTAATTTTCGTGCCAATATCGATAGCAAAGTAAGCAAGAGGTTGACCGTCGGCGCAAATGTTTCGTTTACATATAACGACAATAACGAGGTGACGACAGGACGTTACGACAGAAGTCCGTCTATGGCTGCTTTAATCTATCTGCCGACACTGCCGGTTTATAATGAAGATGGAACCTATGCCAAATACCTGATGGCTGATCTTTCGGCGAATAATTACGGTATCCAGAACCCTGAAAACCCACTGGCTTATGTTACTGAAATTAAAAACAACCGTCGTGGAAAGAGAGGAGTATACAACGCCTTTGCAGATTTTTCCATTATGGACGGCCTAAATCTAAAAGTAAACGGTGGACTGTCTACTTATGACGAAAAGTATGATTATTTCCGTCCGACAAGTATATCCGATGGAAACAACAAACCGTTTTCACCGCAGGCAATTTCTGCTGCCTATGCAGATGCCAAGACAAAAAATGAATTGGACAAATTGCTGGAAACAACGCTAAACTATAACAAGACCTTTGGTGGTAAACATCAGGTATCTGCGTTATTGGGCTATTCGGCTCAACGAACAGATTACGATTATCAAGGTGTGAGAGCCAACGGTTTTAATAATAATGCAATTGGGGAAATTACAGATAAAGGAGCCGATCCTTCTAATTTCCAATTGCTAAAAGACGATACGTTCAAACGTACGACAACGCTCCAGTCTTATTTCAGCCGCGTAAATTACAGCTTTGATTCGAAATATTTCCTTTCGGCGTCCATTCGTACGGACGGTTCGTCGCGCTTTGGACCGAACAGTAAATGGGGAACTTTCCCATCGGTTTCAGCCGGGTGGACCCTCTCCAAGGAAGAGTTTTATACGGATTGGTTAGGGCAACAATCGACAGTCAAACTAAGAGCGAGCTGGGGGCGCAGTGGAAATAATAATATTGGTGATTACAATGCGATATCCGTGATCAACTCACCAGCGGGTGTGATCCTTGGGGATAAAGTAGAGACCTCTTATACGGCAGGCAATCTACTCGATCCAAAATTGAGCTGGGAAACAACTTCGCAATACAACGCTGGTCTTGATCTCGGTTTGTTGAAAGGCCGCCTCAACATTATGACCAACTTCTACCTGAGCCGTTCCTTCAATTTATTATTCAACCAGCCACTCTCCGCTGTATCTGGATCAACAACGATCTTGACCAATTTGCCAAATTCGAAGGTGCAGAATAAAGGTTTTGATCTACAGATTGATGCAACACTGATTCGCAAAAATGAATTTGAATTAGGATTCAGTGGGAATATCAATGTCAACAGAAATAAAGTGCTCGATCTTGGCGGGGCTTCTACCATCTTGACGAATGGCGCTGAACGTTCCTACTTAACGCATATTACACAAGAAGGAAGTCCAATTGGTATGTTCTATGGTTTTAAAGTTCTGGGTGTTGCAACAGAGGAAAACTATAAAACTGTCGCACCTTCAGCGGCTTCAACAACCCCGCTACAGCCAGGAGATCTTTATTTTGAAGATGTAGATGGGAATGGTATCGTCAATGATGCCGATAAACGTGTGATCGGCAATCCGCATCCTAATTTCACCTATGGTTTTGCCGTCAACGCACGCTATAAGGCATTTGATCTACGGGCATCATTTAATGGCTCCCAAGGGAATAAAGTGCTGGATGGCTATGATTATTACCTCTACAATATGGAAGGCTCCGGCAATCAGTATGCGGATGTCGCACAACGTTACCGTTCGGCTCAAAATCCGGGAAATGGTAAAGTCTACCGTGCCTCGCGTGGCGGTACGCAAAGTAACAGTACACGTCTTTCCGATTTTTATCTGCAGGACGGTTCATTCTTGCGTATGACAAATATTGCCTTGGGTTACAATCTTCCCAAAAGCCTAGCGGAAAAATTAACACTTTCTGGGGTAAGGGTCTACGCGACCGTGGACAATCCATTTACGATTTCTAAATACAAGGGCTACAATCCGGAACCGGATTATAATCAACGCGGCAACCTGACTCCAGGTGTGGATTATGGGCTTTATCCATTGGTGAGATCATATAACCTTGGTGTGAAAGTAACGTTCTAATAGCAGGATCGAGGAGCTGTTGTGCGTAGGAATATCAAGGAAAGCCCCGTGTTAATAGCTCCAGTATTGTAAAAATAGTCCCACAGACTGCTCTTTGCAGTTAGGTGGGCTGATGAAAAATAAAAAAATAACAGGATGAAAAAAAGATATATATTACCCTTTGTTTTGTTGGCATTGTCTTCATGTACCAAAGATTTTTTAAATCAGAAAAATCCCAACGCCGTTACGATCGATGATTACTTCAAGTCGGAAAATGATGTGCTCTTGGCGGTTAACGGTCTTTACCAGTCCCTTCGTTCGGGAAGTACGATCGGTGAATCCAGTACATTGTATAATGAGGAACGTTCGGATAATAGTGGACGTAATGATAACCAATCCAACGCCGGGGAGCCATTCCAATTCAATGACTTTTCGTTGCTGCCAAGTAATACCTATCTAAAGACTCATTGGTCGGCTATGTATGCGGCAATCAGCCGCTGTAATGTGGTTCTGTCACATGTCGACGATGTTACCTTTACAAGTGCAGAATTAAAAGGACGGTATATTGCGGAAGCGAAATTCGTTCGTGCATTATTATATTTCCATATGGTGCGTAAATTCGGAGATATTCCATTATCTACGGTACAGGTGACCAGTAAAGAGCAAGCAAATGAATTGGCTTTTCGGCAAAAAGAGTCGGTTGTGTACGACCAGATCATTAAGGATTTGACGGAGGCATTGTCCAGCAATCTTCCCAATACGCAGAAAGATTACGTCATCGGCAGAGCATCTAAATCGGCCATTAATGCAATTTTGGGTCAAGTATACTTAACGTTGGGAGCAACGCAGACGTCGGGGAGTGCAGAAAATTTTGCGAAGGCAGAACAGTACCTCAATGCGGCCTACCAAATGCGAACTTTTGGCAAGCTGAACGAAATCCCCTATGCGGATGTTTTCGATGTGACTAAGAAGAATAGCTGTAAAGAACTTGTTTTTCAGATTCAGTACAAACAAGGTGACCAAAACTATAGCTCGAGTATTGCCCGAAATTACCAGGCGAGAGGGGAGACCATCAACTCACGCTACAATTCGACAGGTGCTGGCGAAGTTGCGAAACTAGATCTGATTAAAGATTACGAGCAAGACGATATCCGAAAAGGCTTCTCGGTAAAGTTTGCCGCCAATACGCAAGTTAACGATTGGTTTGTAACCAAATTTAGAGATAACAGTGATGCTGCTGGTACCAATGGTTGGGGCGGAAACGACTGGATCTTGATCCGATACGCGGATGTGATGCTGTTATTGGCAGAAGCAAAATATCACTTGGGCAAAGATGCGGAAGCTATCGCGCTTTTGGATCAGGTACGTGAACGTGCTGGATTGCCTTCGTATGCTGCTTCCATGTTGAATACGGGTTATCGTAGTAAATATCCAACCTTAAAGGAAGCCATATTGCATGAACGCCGTGTAGAACTGGCATTTGAAAACCAACGTTGGTTTGATTTGATCCGTAATTATAATGCACAAGAACTGGTAACTTATTTCAAAACGAAGAGCCAGGCTGATTATGGAAATGCTAAAATCTCCAATATCTCAACAAAAGATCGATACTATCCAATTCCTTTTGATGAATATAAGCTGGATCCGGCACGTATGTATCAAAACCCTGGTTATTAATCTGCAATTGAATAGCTATGATAAAAAATATCAGAAAGATCTTGTTACTTACCTTGGGAATATGCTGCCAGCATATTTCCAAAGGTCAAGTAAACAATATGCCTGTTGGTCCACAGGATTGGCTGACCAAGAAGAATTATTATGCATCCTATTTGCTCTTAAAAGACCCTGTCCTTATACAGGAGCTCGTAGGCTCTAAGCCAATAGCACAGGTATTGGAAAAACGGTTCGAACGTTTTAACAACAGCGCCAGTTGTCCCGATCTCATGTGCTATTTGAATGCCTTCAAATGGCAGGATAACGAAATTGACCTGTTGGCAGAACAATTGGCGGAGCAAATTGGTCATAACAAGAAATTGGACCAGCTTGTTCAGGCTAATCTTATTCCATCAATGACCTATGGTGTGTTGCATCATGAAACGGCAAAGGCCTATTTTACGAAAGCCTTGAAACAGGATTTAAAGGCAATGAATTATGTGGTGGACGTCTATGGGGGAGGTAAAAGTCCCAATTACCCCAAGATAGATTCGATCTCTTTCGATGTAAAACGTGCGGCCTACCTTCATCTTTTGGACGATGTTCGCCAAGACGTCCGCAAAGATATTCCAACACATAAAACAGCATTTTTTTTGACCATGATGACTGCTGTACGCTTATTGGAAATTAATGAGCGATGGGACGCGGCACAACTAGAACCGCTGATTGAACTCGAAAACAAGAAAGCTTACGAAGCGGTCAAAAATACCGATTTCGCAAGCTATCCCTATAGTCTGTTGCTGACCTTAGGTGCAGGCCCCGAGGTGTATGGACAGCCTATTAGTCCAGGTGGAATGTTACGTGCGCGGATGGCAGCCCGAAGCTACTTTGAAAAATTAGCTCCTTTTATTGTGTTGTCTGGCGGTAAAGTACATCCCTATAAGACTCGCTTTATTGAGGCAATAGAAATGAAAAAGTATCTGATCGAGGTTATGGGAGTACCTGAAACGGCAATATTGATTGATCCGCATGCGAGACATACGACCACAAATTTGCGTAATACAGCACGTATCCTGTTAAATTATGGTTTTCCGAAAGAGAAATACGCCATCGTTAACAGTAGTAAAGTGCATATTGATGCGGTAGAAAAGATGGGCGATCGTTGTATGCGTGAATTGGGGTATATTCCCTATACATTAGGTAAACGAATTTCAGATGTGATCATCGAGTTCAAGGCAAAAGAAGAGGCCTATACGATCGATCCTGATGAACCCTTAGACCCTTAGCCAACTAACTAGGCCGATTGCTAATCTATTAACTGAGCGGATCGGCTTTGTCTATGGCTTATGGGAAGGCATGAAAAAGGTCCGCAGCATTGCAAGCTACGGACCTTTTTTATTTTAAAACAATGGACTTTCCTTCTTTAGCCGAGCGTTTTGCCGCTTCCAGGATTTCGACCACAGTGACATTATTATTGATCGATCCGAGATCATTTTCTGGAGCCATAGCATCTTTCAGAACCTGTTCGAGATAGGCAATATGGTTCTCAAAATAGGGGATCGCAGTCGATACATGTGTAGGTGGATCATTCTGCTGTTTGTATTTTAGAAGTTCTTTGTCATTTTTGGCGTAGAGCTGAGCTTTTGTGCCAAACACCTGCAGATCTTTAACACTGTATGGCCAAGCCCAGGAAGCTTGAATAATACCCGTGCTGCCGTCACGGTAGCTTAGTATGATGGTAGCGTTGTCATCGACTTTTGGATAAACCTCAGGCTTGAGCTGTTGTGTAAAGGCTGTCACTGAAATTGGCCTTTCACCATTTTTGAGCCAGGTCATCAGATTGGCGCCATAACAACCAAAATCCATCACTGCACCGCCACCATTTTTTTTCGGATCAGTAAGCCAGTCGAGGAAGTAATTGCTACAGCCGATTTCTTTAGGTCCTGCGTGCCCGTCTTTTACAAGTATACGTGTGATTTTTCCAATTTCACCCTTGTCGACCAGCTGCTTCAGTTGTTGATTGCTTTTATACCAGGTCGTTTCGTAATTTACCAAAAAGGGTGTTTCGAACTGTTTGGACAAAAATGCAATACGTTTTGCGTCAGAAAGAGTCGTCGCAAGAGGCTTTTCTACCATCACTGGGATCTTGAGCGGGAGACAGGTCTCTGCGACGTCGATATGCTCATTGGTTGGATTGTAGGCCAGTACCGCGTTTGGCTTGACATGTTTCAATAAGCTGGATAAGTCATGATAGAAGATTGTGTCAGGTAAATTATACTGCGCTCGTATTTTGTTTGATAAGGTTTGATTCGGTTCGGCAATACCGATAATATCGACTTTTTTATCCTTATATAAATTTAAAAGCAAGAATACGTGGTCATGGTTGAGCCCTGCAACAGCAACCTTAAGCCGTTCACTGGCCTGTGCAACTTGTTGGAAGAATAGGAGCAGGAAAACTAGGCGGATAAGATGCTTCATATGTTAAGTTTAGTTATTATAAATATACCGATTTGTGCTGAGGATACCCGTTGTAAATCCAGGTAACTTTGCGGTGCGATTGGATGATATCGGCAACAATGTCAAAATAGGTTTCTCCACGACCAGCTTTTAGCTCATCTAGTTTCTTTTGAAAATGCGTTTGATTGAATGGTGATTCTGCTCCAAGTTTCCCTTGATAATAGGCTAAAGTTGTTTCAACGCCCAATGACGTCCTGCTGTGTGCAATATCCTTCCAAACAATGCAATGTGAAGCAGCGTCTTTGAAGGTCCCAAATCCACCGTAAAGCAGGTCGTCAAAGCCGTCTAGGCTTCCTATCTTCCAGCTTTCGCTGGACATGTAGACGGCATTGATTTCTTCGTAAAAACTTGCAATATCGTTGATGCTACAGCCATCAACCACAGCCACGCCAAGACCGGGATTGCTCCCCACAAGTTGCTTAAAATCCGTCCAGAGATCCTCCCTGGGAAATATTGTTCCAGCTGCTTTGTTTTGCCATTTGTTCAACAATTGAACGAGTTCGGTTCTGATGGTACTGGGATGATAGGTCAATGAACACAAAAATGAGCTCAGCGCAGTACTATCCGAATCACTGACCAAAAAATGAGCAAGTGTACCGACCAATTTTTTTTCATCTGTTTTCATCTCTGACCTTTGTTTTTAATCGTCTAAAAATAGCCTAACGAAATCGTTTGCGGTTTTTTAACAAAAAATCCTATACATTTAACGATACATTTAAGGATAAATCTAATGTTATGATCTACCGATTTACTTGCTATAGTATATTAACTCTTGTGAATATACTCTTTAGGTTTGGGATTTCTGTATTCGGACAGCAACATCCTAACGTTATTGTCATCCTGAGCGACGATGGAGGTTATGATGATTTTGGTTGTTATGGCGGTAGGGAGGTCTACACTCCAAATATTGATGCACTTGCGAAAAATGGCGTGCGTTTTCAGTCGGCCTATGCCTCAGCTTCAGTATGCGCTCCTTCTCGGGCGGGCTTACTTTCTGGCCGCTACCAGCAGCGCTTTGGTTTTGAACATAATATTTCGAAACGTCCCACTGCGGGCGTCGCACCGGAAGATATCGGAATGGATACGCAGGTAGCCACCATTGCTGACTTCATGAAGTATAACGGCTATAAAACTGTAGCGATTGGCAAATGGCATCAGGGGGATGGTCCACAATTTAATCCATTGAAACGTGGGTTTGACCATTTCTATGGTTTTATCGGTGGTGACCGGCCTTACTTCCCAATCCATGGTGCCGTGAAGCCAACGCAGCTGCTTTATGACGATCGACGTATAGTCCCCGAAGACTCTATTCATTATCTGACTGAAACATTGACCAATAAAGCAATTGCGTATATTCAACAATATCGAAGCCAGCCCTTTTTTATGTATTTAGCTTTCAATGCAGTGCATACACCTGTCGAAGCGCCCCTGAAGACTATTGATAAGTATAAAAATGTAGCTGATCCATTGCGACGTGCTTACTTGGCTATGCTGGATAATATGGATGAAAATATTGGACGTCTGGTAGAACATTTAAAGCAAGAAGGACTTTATGAAAACACCTTAATCATTTTTATGAATGATAATGGAGCGGCAACAAATAATGGCGCAGACAATGGACAATTGCGTGGTTTAAAGGGATCGAAATGGGAAGGTGGAATTCGGGTTCCCCTTATCATGCAATGGCCAGCCAAGCTACCGAAAGGGATAACATCAGATGCCATGGTATCGGGAATGGATATTTTACCCACCAGCATCGAGGCAATAAAAGGGAAGAAAATCCAGGGTCAGCAAATCGATGGCATCAGTTTGCTCTCTTCCTATAAGGACGTGAAAAATGGACACGACTATTTATTCTGGCGTCGAGGGATTGCACGTGCTGTGCGACATAAAGAGTGGAAGCTGATTGTGGTTAAAGATGATCCGATATTATTGTTCAATCTTAGGGATGACCTTCGGGAACAGCACAATCTGGCCACGAAGTATCCTGAGCGTGTAAGGGAGATGCTGCATAGACTGACGGAATGGGAAAAGGGACTGGAGAATCCAAAATGGCTAAGCTCTGTATTGGACAATGATCAAAATCAACTGATGAAACACCGGATGGATGTCGTCGGACGAGCCGCAGAACGACAATATCCTTAAGTAAAGAATACTAAAAACAGATGAAAGGACTAATCCTATTTTTATTGTCCTTTGCCTTAGTTACGGCAAAGGCGCAGAACAGCGATACGTTTGTGCGTATTAAAAAGCATGTATACGATGATGAGTTAAGTGGCCCATTGCCAGATGCAGATAAAACGTTAAGCCTATGTAATCAACTGCATACAGACGGTACTTGGGCAGATATCGATTACAGCAGTAAGTCAATATCGCTTTGGCCTCCGGGAGAACACTTGGATCGGTTAAGGACACTTATTGTCGCCTATGTGTCTCCACAAAGTGCATATTATCAGCAAAAATCACTTTACGATAAAATCCTGCTTGCCGCACAATATTGGGCAAATAATCGTTTTGAGTCTTCAAATTGGTGGCATAACGAGATCGCTTCGCCAAAAGCCGTCGGTGTCTGTCTTATCCTGATGAAATTTGGAAAGGAAAAAATTCCTACTACACTAGAGACTCCACTTGTTGAGCTGATGAAGCGTGGTGATCCTTACACAAAAACAGGGGCAAATAAAAGTGATATTGCCATGCACTATTTTTATCGTGCATTGATCTTGGAAGATGAAAATCTTTTAGCTGCTGCGATGGAACAGCTGCTTTTTCCGATACAGCTCGTGAATGGCAAGGAAGGACTGCAATATGATTTCTCTTACTTACAACATGGCCCTCAATTATACATTGCAGGCTATGGGGAGGAATTTCTGAAGGGGATCTCAAAAGTTATGGCCTATGTGCGGGAGACACCTTATGCTGTAGACATGAAGAGGCTCGGCCTTTTTGAACATTTTCTTACAGAAACCTACCTGCCAATTATTCGATCGCGCTATATCGATTTTAATGTACATGGCCGCGGAATCTCACGCCCCAATATCTTGGAAAAAACACAGGAAACCGCCATATTACAACAAATGAAGTTGATTGATCCCGCCAAAAATACCATTTGGAACAAAGCGCTAGCAAAACTAGATAGCGTCCAGCCTTATGACGCTGAAAATATCGAGGTCCACCGCCATTACTGGAAAGGAGACTACACGACTCATCTGCGTAAGCAATTCCACTTTAATGTTCGATTGGCCAGTAGCCGTACCAATAAATCGGAGTCTGGAAATGGAGAAAACGTTCTTGGGCGCAATATGTCAGATGGTGTGACCAATATTCAGGTATTTGGACCCGAATATTATAATATTATGCCCGTATGGGAATGGGATAAAATTCCTGGAACGACAACACGAGATTATCCGGGCGACCTGGAATTGAAAGAACAATGGGGAGCACTTGCTGCAAATAACTTTGCGGGCGGCGTAAGCAACGATAAGACAGGGGCTTCAGCTATGTCGGTCCAGTACGACGGGGTCAAGGCTCAAAAAGCCTGGTTCTTTTTCGATCGGGAAATCGTTTGTTTGGGGGCTGGGATTCACTGTGCCGCGCCAGAAGCTGTGGTAACAACCTTAAACCAAACCTGGCTGAATGGACCCGTTGTCTGGAATGGAAAGGAAATGTCTGCACTCGATTCAGTACAGAGATCTGTCAAAGTAGGCGATTTTATAACCCATAACAATGTTCTGTATTATTTTCCAGCAGCTATGAATGTTGGATTGACAACCAAAGATCAGGTTGGTTCCTGGTACCGGATCAACCGTTCCCGTTCCAAAGATGTTGTACATGGAAAGGTCTTCAAGCTTTGGTTTGATCATGCTGTTGCTCCGAACAATGCGAGCTATGCTTATATTGTTGTGCCTGGTTCCAAAACTGTTGATACAAAAGCAATGCAGCAGCTAAAAATTTGGCAGAATACATCGGATATACAGGCCGTGGAGCATAAGGGGAGCCGGATTCTACAAATTGTTTGTTATCAAGCAGGAACGTACCAAGTTGGCGATTGGTCTATAAAGCTCGATCAACCTGCTATCATACAATTGAGTATGCGAGAAGCAACTAGCATGCAGCTTGATCTGGCAGATCCACTCCAAAGAGCCAAAACAGTGAAGGTTCAGCTCGTCAATAAACAGCTTCGTGTAAATCAATCGCTGGAGGTTTCGCTTCCACAGGGCGAATACGCCGGGAGTACTGTAAGTAACCAAATCGCGATCGGGAAGAAATAATCCAGATTCAATTGGAAAGCTTATAAAAATACAAAGGGGAGATATTTAATATCTCCCCTTTGTATTTTTATTTTTTGAGCTGCTCCAACCGTGTCAAACCTTCCAGATAATAATAATCTGCATAGGTCAGCGGAACATCGATTTCCGAATGATGGGGTAAGCTACCGACACTATGCTGCAGTAAGAAACCGCCATTGCTTGCATATTTAGCAAAATAGGTGGCTTCTGATAGTGTTTGCAGGCTTTCCTGAGCAAATGTCAAATAGGATTTGCTTTCGGTGCCAGTGGTCAATGTTGAGAGTTCAATCAGTGCAGACGCAACAATGGCTGCAGCTGAGGCATCGCGCGGCACAAAATTTAATTTCAAGGAAGAAAAATCAGCATCCGATTTATAACCCGGCTTTCCGGCATTAAAGTCCCAATACGGAATTTTATCTTTTGGAAGATTCGGATGGGTCATGTAAAACTTTGCCGCCGCTTTTGCCGTTTTAAGAAATTCTGGCTTTTTGGTCTCCCGGTACATCATGGTAAATCCATAAATAGCCCAGGCTTGACCGCGTGCCCAGGTTGAATTGTCGGCATAGCCTTGGTTCGTTTGTTGGTGGATAGCATGGCCATTACCATCGTAATCGACAACATGGTAAGTACTGTAGTCTTTACGAAAATGGTTTTTCATGGTTTGGGTGGCATGACTGATGGCCACATCCTTATATTTGGTATCTCCAGTCAAGTCGGACACATAACACAGCATTTCCAAGTTCATCATGTTGTCGATAATGACTGGATATTTCCATAGGGTCTTGCCGTCCCAGGACTTCTTCTCGTTCCATGATTTGATGACGCCCACCTGTGGATTATAACGTTTAAGCGCAGTATTGGCCGAGTGGATGAGGATATCCTTGTAAGCGGCAACCTTTTTGGGATCTTTGAGGTATTTAATGGCATTGCCATAGGAACAATACATCACAAAACCAATATCATGATGTTGATCAAGGTCTTTGGCTTTTTCAAGCGCCTCTGTCCATTTGATCGCCGCAGCTTCGGTCTCTTTATTATGGGTATGGTTGTAGATATACCACAGTGACCCTGGAAAGAAACCACCGGTCCAATCCCATTCGTCTGTCCCTACCAGTTTTCCTGCAGGACTCAATGTGCGTGGAAATTTGTGCTGCTTTTCTGCTGCTTGTTCTAAAAATTGATATTGTTTTTCTGCAGCTTTAAAACTTGTGTCAATAAAGCTTGGTTTTTGATCTGTAAAACTCAGTGCAATCAGACTGGATGTGATCACAAAAAGTGCTTTTAGACCAGGTTTTCTTTTTTTCATAACGGCTTATATTCTTAGTAAGTTACATAATAATCTCGATTCTTTTTATTTTATAGCCTCTTGGCGAATCGTAAAGGTATATTTTCCAGCGGATTTAATGCTTTTAGCGGTGAGTTTGATACGATAGAGTTCCTTACCCCATACCTGACTCAAACGTGGGTCATCTTGAGGAATGACATCGTAGCTCGCTGTGAACTGTCCGGCATCAAAGTGTAGGGTTGCGTGCCCATTATTGAGGAGGATTTCCCCTTTGCCAATTTTTGGTTCCTGAGCAACCAGAAAATGGATGATATTGGCCTGCTTAGGACCTGTGATTTTAAACTCATCCTGAATGTCCAGCCCATTTTGTACGAGGGTGTAACTTCTATTCCAGTGTTCAACATTCGCCGACTTCGGATATGCTTTTCCAATATCAAGTTGGAATCTATTTTGTGCAGGCAGAAATGCTACATTTTCAGCTTTAAATTCCTTGCCAAAAGATTGGTCGGCTCCATTGATCATCGGAACATTATGGTAAGCACTCTGCATCGTCCAGATACTGTATCTGTCATCGCTAAAGGTCTTTTTGGTATAGGTGCCGACACCGGCGTCAATGAACAGTGGTTGTTGATCCTCATATAAGATAAAACTCCCGACATCGTTATGGTTGTGACTTTCATTATTGAAACCACCTTTGGCAGCGAAGAAAAACGGACCCTTTTTTAGATATATAAATTGTGTTTCCGGATACCACTTCGCATTATTTTGAGGGAGCGCAGCGGTAACACGCTCTAGTTGTGGATAGCATCTCAGGTCCTCGAAGGCACGGAAAATATCCCTTGAAGGTTTGAAATTTGCAGCTTTGTCGCCGGTATTTTCCATATATCGGGCAAATTGCATCATCTCGCTACTATTGACATCTTGTCCATAACGGTAGATCAATAGTGGATCGCCGCCACCTTTTGCCGAAGCATCGGCAAAATTAACTACCCATTTATCTCCGCCAATATAGGATTGTGCGATGTACTCACCCATATCGCGAATTACAGGTTTATCAAAAATATTGATCTTGGCCTTGGTGGCCAGCGAAAGTATTTTTAAATAATCGTACAGTTTGCCCGCAGCATGGCCCCAATAGGAGGGGCCCTCTTCGCAGGCACCGTCTGTTTTGACATAATTGATAAAGCGATCCACAGAAGCCATTGTCTTATAAATTCCCGCCAGTTGTATATCGGGATTGTCCTCAACCAAAAGCAAGGCCGTAAGAACATTAAAGTTACACCATGGATTCCAGTTATTGACCAACTGTCCTTCCTTGAGTTCAAATGCCTGCCACCACATGTCGTTACGATCCAGATAGGGCTGTATAATGCGTTGTTGGATCTGTTGTTTTAGACGGGTACTGATTTCGGGGTTTATTGTATTGAATGTATCGCGGAAGAAATAATGAACCCAGGAGAGGAGAGAGCCTACATCACCGGCCATCAGATCGACTACTTGTGTGCGCTCTTGCGGCAATGATCGCTTACTGGACTGAAAGGCCCCAAGGTGTGCCGAGAGAGACCATGTTGCCATTTCCGTCAATTGCCAACTGCCGTTTAGGATTTGGTCAACAAAGCGCCCCTGTCCTTCTGCAAGCTCCGCCAACAGTAGGTTGGTCAGCGCAGTACAATTTTCGTTCATTGGCTTTTCCATTATGCTGCGGTTGCCTGAACGCTCATATTCAAGGTAGTCGGTTGCTTTGACGACCTGCCATTGGTAGCTAAGGGCCTCGTTTCCCTTTTTTATAATACGCTCTTTAAAGGGAGCCATCAGCTTATCCCAGGCTAAACGGTCGGAATAAGCCGGGTAGGGAACCCAAGATTTGTCATTGCCTAGACTGGCTTTCAGGTTCTCTTGTTTAAAAGCTCCTGTTAGCAGGTTTAGATCTTTCCCTAGCAGTCTTTGGAAAGAAAAACTGCTAAGGAAAAATAGTAGGATTAAGTAAATTCTCATAATTACCAATCTTGATTTTGCGGCAGTAAAGCCGGGTTCATTTCAATCTCTTGCCCTGGTATTGGCCAAAGCTTATGACGGCTTTGGTAACCCCGGGTGACGAGATTGTCTCCAGTAATACTTTTTTCGATGTAGTCTTTGGAGACGCTTTCTAAGAGGTTCCAGCGCTTAAGATCAAAATAACGCCATCCTTCACCTGCTAGTTCTACGGCCCGTTCGTGCTGGATACGTTTACTCATATCTGCTTTGCTACCGACAACCAAAAATGAGCTGCCACTATTTAGTGCTGGCATTTTAGAGCGTGTACGTACTTTGTTAAGCTCAGTAATCGCTTTATCCAATTGATTGGACTCGTTGTACGCTTCGGAAAGCATCAAAAGTACATCGCCCAAGCGTATGATAGGGAAATTGATCGGTGTATGTGCACGATCGGTAATGGCGCCTTTTAGGTTCCCTTCAGGAACAAATTTCCGCCATAGATAGGTGTACCAACCCCGATTGTTGCGGATCTGACCAAAGTTTTCGTTTACACCGGTTGCCAATATCAGCTGCATATCTCTTTCTTTGTTTGCATTCCATCCTAAGTAATGTGAATAAGGTACGATCAAGGTTTGATTCATCCGAGGATCGCGATTGGCATAGATCTGACGCAGTTTTGCTGTATCTGGTACTTTGGTAAGCGTGCCCCCAGATTGCGTAGACTCCATCGCTTGTTTTTTGACCGCATTATCCGTTGTATAGTTGGGGAAATAATCATTCCAGTTAAAGGGGCTTCCATCGCGGTTTTCGTAGCGATCAGCAAGGCGTGTGCTCGGCATACAGTTGTTCCAGTCGCTACCAAAGGTTGAACGCGTTCCCATATAGAAGGCCATAGGCATACCATAAGGGAAACCCGTACCACCCATATTCTGAATGGCAAAAATCATCTCCGGCGATTGATCACCATCCATGGTGAATAAGGCCGAGTAGCTTGTGTTTAAACTATAGCCATATGTGTTGGTCTTGTTGTAAACAATCTCTTCAAAATCCCGGATTGCTCCAGCCCAATCTTTATTGTAAAGGGCTACTTTCCCTCTCAAAGCATACGCAGCTCCTTTGGTGACCCGGCCGTAATACTTTGCATCATAGCTTACCGGCAATTTCTCAATTGCATAGTTCAGGTCATTGAGGATAAACTTATTGACATCTTCTACCGAAGAGCGACTATTTTTAAGATCAGCGAAATCTTTGTTCAAGTCGACAGTTTCATCGTATATCGGCAAGGCGCCATATAGATTGGTGAGCTGGAAGTACATCAGCGCACGTAAGAACTTCGCTTCCGCAATAAAGCCTTCCTGTTTGGCCTTGTCTATGGTCATGGGCTGGATATGCGCGATTGCATGATTACAACGTTGGATAAGATCGTAGCCCGCCTGCCATCTATCCACAATAATTGACGAACGGTCTGTAAAAGTACCGCTGATCACTTCGCCCAAACCCGGAGGGTCATAGCCCAGACCAATATCGGTAAGACCATCGTAAGAAAATTGCAAGCCAAAGGTAGCTTCTTTCTTTAAATCATTATAACAGCCCAGTACGCCAGCTAAGGCCTGGTCTTCATTCTGCCAGAATGTGCTAGCACTTACCTGACTGTAGGGGTTGGTATCAAGCTTATAACAAGATGATAAAGCAATGCATCCGGCTATGAGTAGTGAAATCTTTTTCATGAGGTTTAATTAATTATTCATGATATGTGTTATATTCAAAGGTGTTAAACCACCTCCTCAACTTTTGTCCATAATTTATTTAATACAGGAAGGGGATACCTCCAGTTACATTTCTTTCTTATTAGAAAGATAAGCTAACGCCAAAAACGGCCTGTTTCATTGTTGGATAGTTGGTACCGCTGATCTCCGGATCGAAACCTTTATATTTAGTAATGGTCCAAAAATTTTCCAGCGATGCAAATACGCGTAGGTTTTGCACCTGTATCCGCTTAGTGATATCGTTCGGAATTGTATAGCCCAGCTGGATATTTTTTACGCGGATAAATGCCTTGTTCTGTAACCAGAAATCACTGTTTTTGGTGTTTCTTGTATCGGTATAAGGCAACAATCGCGGGAATTTTGCATCTGTTGCACCTTCAGTCCATCGGCCATCAGCAATTTCCTGATTGATTTGATAACCCCAGCGAACAGTGGGGGTGTAATAACCATCCGTCCAGACGACTTTGTTGCCTGCGTTACCTTGCAAGAAGACCGAGAAATCAAATCCTTTATAATCGAATCCCATGTTAAAACCATAGGTCATCCGTGGCGCTGTACCATGACCTACCGGAACCCGGTCATTGTCGTTGATGACGCCGTCACCATTGGTGTCTTTATACAAGAGATCTCCTTTTTTAGGTGTACCATAGGATGCGAATGGATTGACTTTTTGATTGGTGTTTGGGTCGATTGGCGCATTATCGATCATCTGTTGTACGAGCTGCATATCAGCATCTGTCTGTAATATGCGGTCGGTCAACAGGATATATTGGGTATTGATGGCATAACCTTCCTGAAGTAAATTGGAACCACTGATCGACTTGTCATTGCCTTTAAATTTGACTACTTTATTGTCAATAAAGGTAAAGTTGCCGCCAATGTTGAATTTAAAATTATCGCCAATTTTATCGCGGTAAGTCAAATTCAGCTCGACACCATTATTGCGTACTTTGGCCGCATTGGTACGTGGTATTGTCGCATTTCCGACGACAAGGGGAGCGGGCAGGTTGATTAAGATGTTGTCGGTTACTTTGTTGAAGACATCGATCGAGCCCCCTAGTTTGTAATTGAAAAGGTCAAAATCTAAACCAGCATTCAGGATATAAGTGTTTTCCCAAGTCAGAAGCGCATTACTCAATACGGTCTGCGCAAAACCTACATAGAGCTGGTTGTTTAACACATAGTTTGTTGGATTATAAAGCGCTTGATATTCATAATTGTTGATGTTGGCATTTTTGCGGAAAGACTCATCGGAGGTTCCATTGTTACCCAAGGCGCCATATGATGCACGGAATTTCAAGCTGGGCATCCATTTGATGTCATAGAAATCTTCTGAAGAAACCTTCCAGCCAAAAGAAGCTGAAGGAAAAGTACCCCATCGACTTTTTCCGCTCATAAAGCGCGATGAACCGTCCGTACGTAGATTGGCTTCCAACAAATATTTGTCATCCCAGGATAGGTTGATCCGTCCAAAAAACGAACGCATCGCCCAATCGGTGATATTGCCGGAAGCTGAGGCATCCATAGTTGCCGCATTCAGAACGGTCAGGGACGGATCTACGAGATCGAGTTTGGATGCAGCAAACCAGCCATCTTTAAAATACTCCTGGCTGGCACCCACCATGACTTCATAGTTCAGTTTCTCAAAGAGCTTGTTTTTATATTTGGCAATTCCATCCATGTAATAGCGGTAGGATTTGATTGATTCGTTAGTTACCGACGAACGGCCTGTACCCGCTGAAGCAATTGTATTTGTCAAAAAGTTCCACCGGTCATTGAATACGGGTTGAGAGTAGACGAAATCATCATCATAGGTATAGGTGTATGATCCCTCGATGGAAAGTCCCTCGATGGGTTTCAGTTTTCCGTAGAAGCGCGACACGAAACGGTTTTTGTTGATGTTACCTTTCTGCGCATAAAGGCGGTGGAGCACGTTGTTAGACTGTGGGTCATCTTCCGGATTGTTTGGCGAACCAAATCTTCCATCTGGAGCACGCAGGACCATTCCCGGAGTACTTGCTGCGGCAAAAGTAAATACATCATCGATGATATTGGTGCCAATATCTGTTTTGGAAACGACACCATTGATATTGGCTCCCAACGTTAACCAAGGTTTTACATCAGCTTCTAGATTGATACGTCCGGTATGACGTTTATAGGTTGCCTGTTCGATGATTCCAGGGTTATTGAGGAGGCCGTAGGAACCAAAGAACTTGATTTTGTCACTACCTCCGGTAAAGGAAAGGTTGTGGTTTTGACTTATTTTGTTCTGGAAAAGGTCCGAAACCCAGTCCGTATTGGGATATTTCAATGGATCCTGTCCTGCGTCCTGGCGCCAAAGGTCAATTTTTTCCTGCGAAAATATGGGCTTAGCATTTGGATCGCCATTGCGATAACCTTCATTGATCAGCTCCATATAGTGGGCATAGTTGGAAACCATTCCAATGGTATTGGATGGTTTTTGACTCGAGAAATAATTGTTGTAAATAACTTTAAATTGCTCTGATTTACCCTTTTTCGTTGTAATGAGGATAACGCCATTTGCGGCTCTTGAACCATAAATTGATGCTGAAGCAGCATCTTTTAAAACCGATATGCTTTCAACATCTTGCGGGTTGATCAGGTTCATGTCGCCAATAACACCGTCGATCACGACAAGTGGATTGGCATTATTGAGTGTTCCCTGTCCACGAACACGTAGTGTTCCCCCATCACTGCCCGGTCTGCCTGAGCCCTGATTAACATATAATCCCGGCGCCTGTCCAGCTAGACCAGCTGACAAGGAGGTTACAGGCCTGCTTTCCACAACCTCGGACATCTGGATGGAAGAGACCGAACCGGTTACATTCTCTTTTTTCTGTGTACCAAAACCGACAACAACAACCTCGTCGAGTCCCTTGGACTCATTCTCCAAGGTGATCGTAAGCGGGCTGCCAGCTTGTGCCTTCGTTTCGATACTTTTATAACCGATGCTGGTGAAAACCAATGTTGCGTCGTTCTGTTGACTTTTGATTTCGAATGAACCACTTGCATTGGTCGATGTTGCTAGATTCGTTCCTTTAATCTGAACGGTGACATTGGCGATGCCTTTGCCATCTTTGTCTACAACCTTACCCCGAATGGTTGTCTGCTGCATGGCCAGTGAAAGCTTGCTGTTTGTTTTAACAGGTGCAAATGGAGTCGCTTGTGTTGTCAGGCTAGATACGACCAACAAGCAGGATAATGGTATTGCCGGATACATCCAACGATTCTTCGAAACGGATGTGTTCTTGATCTTGATCATAGGCTTTTAGATTTAATTGGTCTGAAAAATGAATTTTCTGTGAAGTGAATTTACAGTATTGATAGAGAACAATAAGGACGTTTTCTCGCAATCGTTTTCGTAACAGCCCGCCTAAAAACCGAAAGATTTTTGGTTAATATCTGTTTAGAAAGGTATGCCTGCTGGGAGTATTTGGATCAATAATTCAAAGGTCAGTGTAGCGTCTGTAAGCGATTGTCGTTTAATAAGGAAATTATGTAAACCTATTTCTTTTCGTATGATGAATATCAAAAAAACCGCGTTATTGTTATGTCTGTCACTTGGAGCATATGCAGGCTATGCACAGACAAAATGGAATGTAAAAGCCGGAGTCGCCTTTTCAAATGTGGATGCTAAAAATAAAGCGGGCGATAAGGCCAACACGGCCGCGGTTGGAGGCCTGTATTTGGGACTCGGTCCCACATTACGCCTCAGCGATAATTTCTCTTTAGAACCGGCATTTGTATTTGCTAAACGGGGTTTTAAACGAAAAGATGGGAGTTTTATAGGCTGGGGTAAAGATTTTAAAGCGAATACGTCTTATATCGAAATGCCTATCGATGTTGTCTTTAATGCTACGATCGGTACAGGTAAGTTGGAGGTCGGTATAGGCCCTTATATCGGTTATGGATTGGGCGGGAAATGGAAAACTTCAGAATCTGTTTACCTAGACGATATTGCAATTGATAACAAGGGAGATATCAAGTTCAAAAATGATTCGAGTGAAGGTGAGTATGGGGATTATACACTTGGGAGACCTTTTGATTATGGCGCTCGTGCAAAAGTAAACTATCTTTTTAGGGAACATTATCTTGTCGGTATAGAATTTCAGAAAGGAATTGCCAATTTAGAATCCAAATGGGGGGATTATAAATCCGGGAATGCTATACGTAATCGCTCCTTGGGTATTTCAGTTGGCTATCGGTTTTAGTAACTTAAAAACAGTGAATAAATAGGAGCGTTGTTGGAAGCATGAGCTCGTCTCATTAATCCAATCGTTTGTCTTCAGCGCCTAGTGTCTGGAGACAAACGATTGGAAATAAATCTTTCCGTTGTACTTGCTACTATTGGGCATTAGAATTCAATCCGGTAGTTAATGGTCGGAATAATCCCCGTCCATTTTTGAGGTTCAATGATGCGTTTGCTGAAATTATAGTGCATACCCACAGTGTTCTCTCTATTAAGGAGATTCTGAATATCCAAAATAAACAGATGGCTTACTTTTTTGCGGTTAACCCGATAGCTCGATGAGAAATCAACACGTACGTAGGGATCGGCAGTCAGGGTATTGATGCGATCTTGGTCAATAACTTCTTCGTCTAAACGAAGCGATTCTTCTTCCAGAACAGGAGAGTACTTTCTTCCACCGGCATAAATTAATTTGCCATTGAGACCAAACAGATTATTTTTACTCTTTCCCACGGTCCATTCTTTCCCCATCAGTATATTTCCTACGTAACGTGTATTGAATGTGGTATTGTATTCTTTGCCATTGCGTGCTTTGAACTTTGAATCAAAGAAGGAGGTCGTTGCCATGAAGTAATACCCCTTACTTAACGACTTCTCAAGCGTTAGCTCAATGCCGTAATTTTTGCCGGTTCCTTTATTGATAAGTTGACGGTAGTTTGATGTACCAATGGCTGCAATATCCGATACATTGAGTAAGGAGAAGTTGATGTCGGAATCTGTAGATACTGGGACATCATAAAGATGCTGATAATAGATTTCTGTCTTAAACCGGAGTGTTCTGCTTAGGTTCTTTTCATAGCCAATAACAGCCTGAGCAGATTTCGTTGGCGAAAGAGGCTTGTTTGGCTCAAGGCTTGTTTGATCGCTACTTTTGGCAAAATAGTAGACCAAGGGCTCCAGTCGGTTATATAGACCAGTCCCAAAAGATATCGTTTGATCTGCGGCTACACGCCAGTTTAGGCCAAGCCTTGGCTCGATAGACCAGCTCTTGCTCAAGGCGAAGTAATTTGCATGTACTCCTGTATTTAGCGTTAGTTTGTCGTTCAAAACTGTTTTTAACTGTGCAAAAGCATCATAAGTACTTGTATTCCCATTCTCATTAATCCGCTCTTTTAATGCCGTTAGCTCGGTGTCGTAGGACAGCGCATAGAGGTCATAGTGTAATAAACTTGCATTTAAGCCCGCTCTAATCGTGTTTTTACTGTTGGCGCGATAGTTTAGCGTACCCGCATAGCGAAGAGCCGTATTCGTAAATTTGTCCTTGTGATAGAGGCTGGAAATGTAGTCCCGTGTTAATGTATCGGTGCTATTGGAATTACGGCTAAGGGACATGGAAACAATATTGGTGAAATATAATCTGTCGTTTGCAATGTATTGATGTTTTAGTCCAGCACTCCCCGCGTTGAATTTTAAATTTAGATCCTGGGCGTCCGTTCGTTCTTCCCATTTTTCGTAATTACGCTCGGCAGTTTGTTGAAGTTTCCCCAAGCCGCCTATACCGAAAAAGGAAAAGGTTCCGGCTTTTTTTGTGGGAAATACAAAATTAAAAGAAAGGTCCTGATATTTTGGGACGCCAGTGTCTGAAACTTTTACACCTACTTTTTCCAGTAGACTCAATGAAGAATAGCGGTAACTAATCAAATAGGAAGCGTCACTTCCTTTTTTGAAAGGCCCTTCTAAGGTTGCTCCTACGCCCAGGACTCCGACGTTGAATGTGTATTCGCGTTTGTCGGTATTTCCCTTACGGAACCTAAGATCAAAAACACCTGCTGTTGCATTGCTGTATTCCGCGGCAAGTCCACCGGTATAGAAATCAGATTTTCCCAATACCATGGTATTGAGCATACTGATTCCGCCACCCGCAGCGCCTTCGGCTCCAAAATGATTGGGATTTACAATTTCGATACCTTCAAGCCGCCACTGCAAGCTTTTGGGGGAATTTCCGCGAACAATAATTTCATTGTCATCGCCGCCGGCAGCAACACCTGGAAAACTCTGTGCCATACGGGCGGGATCAAAAAAGGCGCCAGCATAGCGGTTGGTCTCTTCCGGCGAAAAAGAGCGTCCACTCGTCATTGCCATCTGGTTGAGCGGTTGTTTTCCGGCATTGGCATAGACGACAGCTTCAGTTAATGCATTTATTTGCGGCTCCATTTCCACATTGACCATATTCTCCCGTCCACTGGTGATAAGTAATTCCGTAAATTCTTCAGGTTTATATCCGGCCATGCGAACTTGAAGCTGTTGACGCCCTACTGGAACTTGCTGCAGCCGAAATATGCCCTGTGCGTCTGTACTTACAGACTTTGTTCCATCACTGGATGAAATGACAATTGTGGCACCTGTAAGCGGTAATCTGGTATTTTTATCTATCACGGTTCCTTTGACAGTTTCGGTCACAACCTGATTTTTTTGCTTTGGCGATGCTGGTTGCTGGGCGAATGTAAACCCTGCTTGAAGCGATAATCCAATGAGTAAGATTGGCGATAGTTTCATAAAAGATTAGTTTTTATCTTTATGACAGCCGACTTTCAATTTACCCTTAGCTTTTACCTGATTTTTTGTTTTTCACGTCGCGAATATGTATGATTCAACTTAAGTTCACATGTCATTACATGAAATTTTATAGGTTTTACTGACAGGTAGTTGTTAACATAAAGGTTATTGATTACATGTTAATTAACATTGTTATTAACATTTTAGCTGAACTGTTTTTGCCCTAAATGCCTAATTGTAAAAAAATAGGAAGTTCGCTACGTTTTTAACAAAATATCTGCTCTATATTAGAAAGTTAACATGTTTATTAACAATTCCTGGAATGGTTTTTTACAAACACTAAGCGGAGTGCACTCAAATGGCGCAGTTCATTCAAATAGCGCAGTTTATTCAAATAGTAGAGTACATTCAAATAAAAGCTTCCCGAAAAATTAACATTTTGATAATCTGACGAACCTATCTTTGTTAGGTGAAAACTACCGAAGCCAATGTAGATAACCACTATGTGTTGCGTTTTAAAGAAGGTGACCCCATTGCCTTTGCCTATTTCTTTGAGCGGTATTGGGAGGACCTATACACCGTCGCTTTTCGTCATCTTCGTGAAGAGGATCAGGCTAAGGATCTTGTGCAGGAAGTATTTATCCATATCTGGGAAAAACGATCGCTCGTGAGTACTGAATACTCCGATATAAAATTCTATTTCCACAAAGCCCTCAAAAACAAAATACTGAATTACTACGCCTCGGAGCGTGTACGAAAACAGGTTCTGGAGAAATCATTGGAACGCATGGAAGCTTTTTCCAATTTGGATAGCCAGGCCTTTGCCAGGTATAAGGCGCTGGAGGCTATTGTGGATGATTCGATAGACAAATTACCTAAATTGATGAAAGCAGTCTATCTAATGCGTTCTGACAATTATTCAATAACACAAATTGCCAAGGAACTCAATCTGGCTGAACAGACCGTTAAGAACTACCTGTCAGAGGCCAAAAAGATTATGCGGTACGAATTGACAAGAAGGTTTGCGGACCACGATTCTGTATTTTTATTGCTCGCAGGAAGCTATCTCCTTTATGATTATTTAATATAAAGAACATATTTAATTAAAGTACTTTGCCCGTTTTGATCTGTATTAGTATAAAAATTAATGCAGGTGAATTTAGAACGCTTTAAACTTATCATAACAGATTATCTCGGGGGGAAATTGACTGAGGAGGAAAAAGGTCATGTTGACGACTGGTACGAGTCTATTTCAAACGATGATATTAATCCTTTTATCGATGCAAATCATCGGGAAAAAATCAAACAAGAATTATTTATTCGTGTAGGAATAGCTGAAGCACCTGCGAGGGCAAAGAAGGTGGCCAACATACCGGTCAGAAAACTCTCTTGGCTTTCAGCTGCAGCGGCTATTTTAATCCTAGGAGGCATCAGTCTGCTATTTTTACAGCACAACCCGATGTCGCTTTCTCGGAAGCGGACAGAAACGATTGCATTACTGACTGAAACGGTTACGAATGCGGGCGAATTGAAAGAAATTCAGTTACCTGATGGCACATCTATTTTTTTAAACGGAAATACACGTATCCGCTACGATCGTAAGAATTTTGCATCAAATAGAAAATTCTTTTTAGATCGAGGGGAAGCATTCTTTCGGGTCAGACGGGATACTTTACATCCATTTAAGATAGAAACAGGCAGCGTTTCTGTTGCAGTCCTAGGAACATCATTCAACGTCAACAATTCGATGTCTACTAAACATGTGACGGTCGAAGTTAAAACTGGACGGGTGAGTGTTCTAAATGCAAAAAATGGAGCAAACCATATCCTTACAGCAGGTAAGGCCGTCCGGTATAGCGTAGTTAAAAATGATTTTAAAACTTTCGATAGCGATCCAGCTTACATCAGCCTTTGGACACAAGGCGGTATGCAATTGAATAACATCAGCTTCAAGGAACTGAAAGAAATAATCTACAACCGTTTCGGTGTTGTGTTGCTTACCGAAAATCTGAATACAGATACTTTCAATTATTCGCTTATGATACCGCATGTACAGTCATTAGACCAGGTGCTGAATATCGTTTGCAATATTCATCAAATCAAATTTAGGAGGGAGAAAAATGAAATAATCTTATACAAATAAGCTGTAAGGGGTAGAACAGCATAATTTATCTGCCCAAGAAAAGTGCTCATCTGGCAAACCGCTAAATCGACCAGTGAGCACCTGAATATTCATGTTTAAAACATTCATACAAATATATGTATAAAATAATTAAGCTTACCGGCCTTGCGACAAAGCTTGCTATCTGCGCTATGGTCTCTTGTGCTGTAACCAATAGCCATGCTGAGGGATTGGAAAAGATCAATCGCACTTACTGGGATAATATCAATATTCATTTGTCTAGTGGTAACGCCGCGCAGGCGGTACTGCAGTTGTCAAAACAAACAGGTCAAGCGATCGGCTACGATCGGAGTATGCTCCAATTAGATCGGATTTTAATTGCCGAAAAAAAATTCCAGAATGCGAGCTTCGAGGAAGTCCTTGCCTATATCCTGAACGGGACCAACATTAAGTCAAAAAGAGTGTCAGGGGGTATTGTCCTTGTAAAAAATACGGGTAAACAGGAGTCTTATGATTTGAAATTGCAGCTTGTGGATCGTACAAAACAACCTATTGGGGGAGCTTCCGTGCATATTCCACTGACTGGACAGAGCGCCTTGTCGAATGCCAAAGGTGAAGTGACTATTCGATTAGCTGCCGGCGTATATGATGTACTGATAAGCCATGTTGGCTATGAAAAAAAAGAGTTGAACGATCTCAAGCTCGATGCTAACACAGCAGGTATACGTCAGGTGGTCTTAAACGAAGATGACAACGAATTGGATGAAGTGGTCGTGACTGCATTGGGCATCAAACGACAGGATCGTTCTCTTGGTTATGCTGTCGGTAAAATTAAGGGCGACGATATCAATCGGGTCAATAATGATAACTTTCTGGTTGGTATGGCTGGTAGAGTACCTGGGGTTTCGATTAGTTCTACAGGACCCACCGGTTCCAGCGTGAATATGGTGATTCGGGGGGCATCATCGCTAAGTACAGACAACCAGCCGCTATTTGTCGTAGATGGAGTGCCCTTGATGAATAGTTTAAATAATGTTGGTCAGATCGGTGACGACAACAAAGTGGATTATGGTAATGCAATTGCCAATATCAATCCCGAAGATATTGACAATATCTCCATCTTGAAGGGGCCAAGTGCAGCTGCACTTTACGGCTCACGTGCAGGTAATGGTGTGGTGCTGATCACAACCAAAAGTGGTAAGAATGCGGAGAAGATGACCATTGCTGTGACTAGTAACACAGTATTTGATATCCCGTATAAATTTATTGAATTGCATAACAAATTTGCAAGCGGTACCTTGCCATGGCGACCAGGCGATCTGCCCGGCAATTTAGTTATTGAGGAGGAGTCTAGTGTTATGGTAGGCCCTGCACTGGATAAGGGGTATAAAGCTGTCCAATGGAATAGTCCACTTGACGAGAACGGCAAGCCCATTCCTACGGAACTAAAAGCGTACCCAAATAACATTAAAAACTTTGTCCAGACTGGGGTCACAAGTACCAATGGGATTTCCCTCAGCAACAGAAGCGAAAAATTGGACTATCGTTTCTCGTATTCCAATATGGCCAATAAGGGTATTATCCCCAATTCGGATCTGTTCAGAAACACCTTGAATATCAATTCGACCATGCGCCTTCGCAATAGTTTGACATTGGGGCTCTCGCTAGATGCCAGCAGAAATAACTCCAACAATAGACCTGCAGGAAATCGGGGAACCAATCCGATGCAAGCGGCTTATGAAGTTGCACCTCACATCAATATTCTGGACTTGCAGGATTATTGGCTGCCAGGGCAGGAGCAGATCCAACAGCGTTCACAGTCTATTGGCAACCACAATAATCCGTATTTCCTTGCTTATGGAGTAAATAATGCTTTTACAAGAGACCGCGTCTTTGGAAACTTACGGTTAGATTGGACCATCAAAAAAGATTGGACGGCCATGATACGGTACGCAACGGATATTTATTGGGAAAATAGGGAAACAAAAATCCCTTACAGTTATACGAACGAACCCAGAGGTGCTTATGGGATTGTTAATCTGATGAATATGGAACAGAATATCGACTTTCTGACAGCATATACAAAGAAGATGAGCGACTTTCAGATCACAGGGTCATTGGGTGGAAATTTGCGGTATAATCGTGGTAAATCCGTGCAAAATACCTCAAAGAATGGCGCTGGATTAATTACGCCGGGACTCTACACATTGGCCAATATCAGTCCATTAAATTTGGATTTCTACAGTACAATTTCTGAAAGAGCCATAAACAGTGTTTACGGACTGATCAATTTAAGCTATCGGGATATGGTTTATTTAGATGTGACTGGGCGCAACGACTGGTCCAGCACCTTACCTGTGAACAATCGATCCTATTTCTATCCTTCGGCATCCCTAAGTGTGCTGGCTAACCAGGTGTTTTCTCTGCCTAAAACGATCAATTTGGCAAAACTGAGAGCGGGTATTGCGCGCGTGGGAAATGATACTTATCCCTATAATCTCTCCAATGTACTGAGTAATCCAGGTAGCTGGGGCGACGTATTACGGCTAACACGTTCGGGGTCACTCTTGGTTCCTAATCTGAAGCCCGAAATTGCCACATCTTACGAATTTGGTCTGGATCTGGGCATGTGGAATAATCGACTGAAGTTTGAAGGAACCTATTATAAGCTGGAGAACAAAAACCAAATTATTTCAACAACACTTCCCGGATCAAGTGGTTTCAATTCGAAAAATATCAACGCCGGACTGTTAAGCAGCCGCGGTATTGAACTTGCTGTTTCGGGGCGACCTATTGCCAAGGAAAATTGGTCCTGGGACGTTGGTGTCAACTGGCATCGCAATCGTACCCGTATCGATGAGCTTTCTGATGGTGTAGAATTCTATACCTTTTGGACCGACGGTCGGGGTGGGGCACGTACCTATGTCGGGGAAGAGATTGGGGATCTGTACGATTCCAAGTTAGTGACCGTGGAGGATCAATCGTCGCCGTATTATGGTTTTCCTATTCTCAATAAAAATGGTTCTTGGCAGGCTGTACGGATTAACAATAGTCGCAACAAAATCGGAAATTTTAATCCCGATTTCACGATGGGCCTACAGTCAAGTCTTCGCTATAAAAAATGGACGATGAATATTGCCGCAGATATGCGTTTTGGCGGGAAATTTATGTCGCAGACCTATCGCTATTTCGAATCGAATCTAACCACGCAACGTTTTCTTGATCAGATGATCAATCCCAATGGAATGACAGGCGAAACGCTGCGCAATTATTTGGTCGATAACAATCTTGTTCGCGTGCAAGGTAATAGGTATCCCATTGTTGGAGGACCAGGCGAAGAGTATGGTGGTTATCCGATCAGTGTGGGTGGTCTTGTTGGCAATTTTGGGGTGTTTAATCCAGGTGTTATCGCACAATATGATGATAAAGGTAATATCACAGGTTATACAGAGAATCTTGGAGGTGAAGGAACAAAATATATCGCTTATTCAGACAATTACCCTTGGGATTTTATGAATGCAGCGACATTTGATGCTTCTTTTATCAAGCTTCGGGAACTGTCCTTTAGCTACGATTTATCAGGAAAATGGCTGAAACGTCTCGGAATAGAGAATGGCAGCGTGGGAGTCTATACCCGTAACCTGATCTTATGGACCAAAGCGAAAGTAGGTATAGATCCGGAAATGGCCTTTCAGCCAGAAACTGGTGTTGGATTTAAACAGGGGATTGAGCGCTACAACGTTACCCCTTGGTCAATGCCTATTGGATTTAAAGTAAATGTGACATTTTAATATACGACATAAATGAAAAATCAGTTGAAGAGATTCACCATGGCTGTAGTAGGCCTTGGGATGGTATGGAATATTTCAGCTTGTAAAGATCTGACTGAACTTAATATCAATCCGAACGGTGTAAGTGAGGAAGATGCCAATCCCAATCTGTTATTGCCGACGATATTGACAGGAACAGCGAAAAAATACAACGAATTGAGTTTCTCAGATCTTGGCGGAGTTATGCAGCACACCCAATTTGATGCATGGTTCAATTCACATAATGACTACGAATGGACAGGAGGGATTCTGAGCTGGGATGCCTATTATGGTTTTCTACGTGACAATGAGCTTATGCGTAAACGTGCGGAGAAATTAGGGTTGGATTTCCATAAAGGAGTTTCGCTGGTGATGCGCGCTTACTTATTCGGATTGGTGACTGATCTCTGGGGAGACGCTCCTTATACCGATGCCTTAAAAGCGGAACTGGGAGATGCTGTATATAATTTTCCGAAATACGATAGTCAGGAAATAATCTATAAGGGAATTATCGAGGAGTTGAAACAAGCTAATGAACTTCTATCCCGCCCCGATGGTACCTATGAGGTACTGGCGAATGCGGATGTTTACTTTGGCGGAAAGGCTTCGAAATGGCGTCGTTTTGCCAATTCTTTGGCATTACGGTATTATATGCGTATTTCAGCAAAGTCTGCTGACTTTGCCAAACAGGGGATTGAAAGTATTGTTGCCAATCCCGATAAATTTCCAATTATTACGAGTACCACTGATGATGTCTTGATGGATTTTGTTGGAAATAATGCAAATGACTCCTGGCCGTCAAATACGGTGTATGATGCCAGTGGAAGTAATTTTAGACGAATGAAAATGTGTGCAACATTGGTCGACCGACTACAGGAACTTGGTGACCCACGTTTGGCGGTTTGGGCAAGAAAGGTAGACATACCCATTGAGATCCGCAGCAACGAGCCCGCAGGTACAGATAAGATCGTTAATGGTGTTCGGATTGTATCGCCAGATGTCGTCAAAGGTGTTGCCGTGGATACCGATAAGGAGTATGTTGGACTGCCGCCAAGTGTATCTAAAAACCCTTCAGCCTACAACCTCAATCCAACACCCGGGCAGACCTCGATCAATCCGCATGTTTCTTACCTGAATGATGGCTATCGTTCGGCGAAGGGAAGTTTATTAAAAGCACGCTTGCTTTCTGCTGCCGAAGTTAATTTTATTTTGGCTGAAGCAGCCTGGAAAGGATGGGGGCTGCCTGAGTCAGCCAAGACCTATTATGAGCGTGCTATACAGGAATCGTTGGCAAGCTGGGGAAGGGGCGCAGACTATTCCAACTATATCCGTCAGAAAGGTGTGACTTTTGAAAATACGCAAGTGCAGATCATTGAACAAAAATGGATCGCCAGTTGGTCAACTGCCGCACAGGCCTGGTTTGATTATCGTCGCACAGGGTACCCCGCTTTAAAGGCCGGCCCCGCAGCCATCCGGACACAGCTTCCTGTTCGTGTGCCTTATATGCAAACCGAAATGAGTGTGAATCAAAAAAATGCCGAGGAGGCCTTGAAACGTATTGAAAAGACAGCGTATTCACAGGCAGACAATGAAAATAGCGCTTGGTCAAAACCTTGGTTATTGCAAGGAACAAACAAGCCCTGGTAATTCGTAATCATCAATTAAAAGTTATTAAACATAACAATCAAATCGCTTAATAAAACAATATCACAATGAAAATCAAACATATTCTTCTTGCTGTAGTATTGTGCTGTACTTTTTTGGAAGGGAAAAGCCAGACGGATAATAACGCCAAACAACCTGACCGGATTACGTTGACCTGGTCCGATGAGCCCAGCAGTACACAGTCTGTTTCTTGGCGGATCAATGCGGATCGGACCAAAATAATGGGTCAGATTGCTGAAGAACAGAGTAATCCAGAACTTGAAAAAAACGCGATTACAATAAATGGAACAGCGCTACCGCTCGATCGAGGACAGCAAGAGGATGCTTATGGACAGGTAACCTTCCGTGACCTGAAACCCGGTACAGTTTATGCCTATCGCGTTGGAGATGGCAGCAATTGGAGTGCCTGGAACCAATTTAGGACTGCGGAGCGTTCAGGCGCGTTTTCATTTATCTATTTGGGTGATGCACAGAACGACTTACGTTCACGCTGGGCACGTGCCATTCGGCGTGCTTTCCAGCAGGAAGCGAATGCACGCTTTATTGTTCACGCGGGCGATCTGATCAATCGTTCGAATGCAGACGAGGAGTGGGCAGAATGGCATGAGGCCGCAGGATTTATTCATCAGATGATCCCTGCTGTTCCAACACCGGGTAATCACGAGTACCGTCGCGACTCGCTTGGGAAGCTTGTACTTGACCCACATTGGAAAGTACAGTTCAACTTGCCGAGGAATGGCCCTGAGGGCATGCAAGATGCTGTTTACTACCTCGATTACCAGGATCTACGTATGATTTCCCTAAATTCTCAATTGATTATGCTCGACTCTACTGCAGCAGCGATACAGGAAAAGTGGTTGGATAAAGTGTTGTCTTCATCACCAAAAAAATGGAACATTGTTGTCATGCACCATCCCGTATACTCTACGGCAAAAAATCGTGACAATACCATCTTGAGAGAACGTTTCAAACCTATTTTCGAGAAATATGGTGTCGATTTGGTCCTTCAGGGCCACGATCATACCTACGCTCGTGGCAGGCTGGGTAAAAAGCGACCTGTCTATCTCCTGTCTGTAGCCGGGCCTAAGATGTATGAATCTGATTCTGAACGCTGGATGGAAGTTGCAACGTCACAGACGCAATTGTATCAGGTGATCAAACTGACCGATAATAAACTGTATTTTTCAAGCTACAAGCTGAATGGGCAGTTGTTTGATTCATTCGAGCTGTCGAAAAAGTAGAATGACATAGACGGAAGGTAATCCATTCAAACCGGATTACTTTCCGTTAATATAGTTGCGGGATTCACACCATGACACGATCGAGATGTAACTGCAGCGAGATCGCCGGTTTCTAAGGTATAACAAAAAAGAGATTGCAAAAAAATAACTATACAGCAATGAAAAAGATTTTATTTTCTACTATTCTGTTAAGTATAATAGTAAGTTCTACAACCCACTTATATGCTCAGTCGATCGATTTAATAAAAAAGTTAGAGCAAAAAAGTTTACACATTGCCGCACACCGGGGAGCTCATCTGGAGCAACCTGAAAATTCAATTGCTGCTATCGAAGAGGCCATTCGGCAGGGGGCTTCCGTGGTAGAGGTAGATGTAAGGGCAACTAAAGATGGTGTACTTGTGCTGATGCACGATAAAACAGTCAATCGGACGACAACCGGGCAAGGAGAGGTCGCCAAACAGACCTATGCCGAACTTCAACAGCTTCACTTACGCAAAAAGGCTAATGGTGAAGCTTCGGATCATGTTATACCAACCCTATCGGAGGCTTTGCGCGTTGCAAAAGGAAAAATCCTTGTTGATCTCGATTTTAAAGAAGATCGCAAAGAGTTTATTAAGAAAACCTATGCACTTGTTGAACAGGAGAGGATGGAAGACCAGGTACTGTTTTTTCTTTACGATTACAAAGACATGCTCAAGATTTACAAACTCAATCCAACGATCACGCTTTTTCCGAGGGCACGCAGCATGAAGGATCTAGAGGCCATACTGAAGATGAAATTAACCTCAATTGTCCATCTTGATGAATCATTTACTGATACCGAAAAACTTAATGCATTGCGCCAACAGGGCATTTATTTTTGGATGAATAGTTTGGGGGAATATGACGACAAAGCAGAACAGGAGGGAAAGAAAGCTTATCGATCTTTTTTGGAGAAATATCCTTTTGTACGTCTTATTCAAACAGATCATCCTAGTTTGTGGCGCGAAGTGCTCTCCGGCTCTTAGTCTATTTTTATCTGTGTAGTTAAAAATGCGTGGTTTTATTGTAGCGATATTGGTAAAATGATCGTCATCAAGATATAACTAATGGAAACCGTAATGAATAAATTATTTACTGGAAGTTTTGCTATTCTCTTTTTACTGACGAGCTGCGGTAAGGAAAATGAAGTGACTGCACCTATGGATGTTCAAAAACAGCTGGAAAGTTTTGAATGGAGCCCTATCGTGTCTGCGAAAGGGACGGCAAACGAGCAATTGAAGCATAAACCGAAAGATTGTGAAAAGGATAATGTGTATACGTTTACATTTGCTGAATCAGCGAATAAGTTCACTGTCAATCGTGGTAAAGAACTATGTGGGGATGATAAGCTAACATTTGAAAGTTTGATTTTTTCTGAACAACAGCATCGCGCATTTACCTATAATAAAGAGAAGAAAAGTATCAAGTTTGCCGACAGTAGCCCTTACCAAAGTTATGAGGTACAGCTTGATGGTGATCTGCTCATATTAATTTCGCGCAATAATAATCCTGCAGCATACGTACTACCAGTTGAATACTATTTCCAAGGTAAGCGAAAGGCTGCAACAAAATAAGTAGTATATTTCCTTTAACATTCAAAAGAAAGACGGCTAGCCGTCTTTCTTTTGAATGTTAAATTCTATTTTGATGAAGTTGCAATTGAATATTTCACATTAATTTTTTCTTTGTCTACCTGTTTTGTTGTTGCCCAACGTGCAAGAATGAATTTCGTGGATGTTTGCCATTTGCTCTCCTCTACTTCAATATATAAAGTAGACTCAGTGTCAGGTTGCTTAGATGAACACTGTTCAAACCAATGCCGCCGCCCTGTAGATTGTTAAAAGAATTAGGAATCAAAATTTAACTTGATTATTTAGGCTAAATCGTTAATTTAGTGGTTTGGAAACCGGTTGCATAGATAATGTGAAATAATAAAACCGGATCCAATTAATGAAGAAAACTAGATAAATAATAATCCACTTATGAAAGTCCGTATATTACTTATGGCGGCAATGACGACATTGCTCTGCCCACAACTTCAAGCCCAGCAATTGCCCTATAAGAACAGTACATTACCAATTGAAAAACGGGTAAGTGATCTATTGGGAAGAATGACTGTGGAAGAGAAAGTCGGGCAATTGAGCAAATTGCTGGGCTGGGAAATGTATAGCAAAAACGGAAAGCAGGTTACAATCAGCAATAAATTGCGAAAGGCAGTAAAAGAACAGCATATCGGATTGTTATGGGCAACCTTACGTGCCGATCCTTGGACACAGAAAACCTTGCTGAATGGCCTGAGCCCTGTAGAAGCTGCGCGCGCTACAAATGCGATCCAACGTTATATGGTGGATAGTACTCGACTAGGGATTCCATTGTTGTTGTCTGAAGAGGCGCCACATGGACATATGGCGATTGGTGCAACAGTGTTTCCTACCGCGATCGGACAGGCGAGTACATGGAACCCAAAGTTGATTCAGGATATGGCATCAACAATTGCCATGGAGACTTATGCCGTGGGTGGTAAAAACGGCTACGGTCCTGTATTAGATTTAGCACGAGATCCACGTTGGTCGCGCACTGAAGAGACCTATGGGGAGGATCCCTATCTGATCGGTCAGATGGGAACTGCAATGATCCGTGGTTTTCAGGGTGAGAAGCTAGGTGAGCGCGATAAAATAATAGGAACTTTAAAGCATTTTGTAGCCTATGCGGCTCCAGATGGCGGTCACAATGGCGAGTCCGTATCGGTTGGAGAACGAAGCCTGAGACAGTATTTTCTGCCGCCTTTTGAGCGTGCTGTAAAATCGGGAGCTGGGTCGGTAATGACAGCATATAATAGCATTGATGGTATTCCTTGTTCTGCCAACCCCTGGTTGCTAAAAGACATTCTACGTAAAGACTGGGGATTTACGGGGTTTGTTGTATCGGATCTACTGAGTATATCAGGGCTCAATGGAGGGCATGCAACAGCAGCGACTGCAGAAGAAGCGGCTTCACAAAGTATACATGCCGGATTGGATGTCGATCTAAGCGGGACTGGTTATGGTTCAAATCTGCTTAAGGCTGTCCAACAGGGGCTCGTTGAACCTGCTGTTCTTGATACAGCAGTGGCCCGTGTACTGCGAATGAAGTTCAATTTGGGGCTTTTTGATCATCCCTATGTGGATGAAAAGTTGGTAGCCAAAAAAGTCGCTACGGCACAAAATAAAACGGTAGCAAGACAGGTGGCCCGCGAGTCGATTGTTTTGCTTAAAAACGATCAGCATATCTTACCCTTAAGTAAATCGTTGAAACGAATAGCCGTTATAGGACCGAATGCCGACAATACCTATAATCAGCTGGGCGATTATACTGCTCCACAAGCTGAGGGGAAAGTTCAGACCCTCTTGACCGGAATACGGGCGGCAGTTGGTAACAGTACCAAGGTTGATTATGTGAAAGGTTGTGCAATCCGTGATACAAGCAATTCCGATATCGCTGCCGCCGTCGCAGCTGCAAAGCAGGCCGATGCGGTGGTTTTAGTCCTCGGTGGTTCGAGTGCACGTGATTTTAAAACGTCGTATCAAGCAACTGGAGCAGCCAATGTTGATCCCAATACGGTAAGTGATATGGAGAGCGGAGAAGGATTTGATCGCGTTTCACTGGATATGATGGGCGACCAGATCAAGTTGCTGAAAGCGATACAGGCGACCGGAAAACCAGTTGTACTTGTTACAATTATGGGAAGACCATTGAACTTAAATTGGGCCGCTGAACATGTGCCTGCGATCGTGAATGCCTGGTATCCGGGACAAGAAGGCGGCTTGGCTATTGCCGATGTATTGTTCGGTGACTATAATCCGGCTGGAAGATTACCGATTTCGGTACCTCGTTCGGTCGGCCAGCTTCCGGTACATTACAACCATACAAAACCTAAACATCACGATTATGTGGAAATGTCGGCCAAACCATTGTATGCTTTTGGTTATGGGTTGAGCTACAGTAGTTTTGATTACTCCAATTTACAGGTCTCTCTGAATGAGAATGGCAATGATTTTGTATGTACAGTGTCGTTCGACGTGGCAAATAACGGCAAATTGGCGGGCGATGAAGTCGCTCAGTTGTATGTTGTGGATGAAGTAAGTTCGGTCGTGACACCTGTTATGCAATTGAAGCGGTTTGAGCGTAAAAACATTGCCGCAGGAAAGAAAGAACGTTATTCTTTTCAATTGACCAAGGAGGACCTCAAACTTTGGAATGCAGGTAACGAATGGAAGACAGAAAAAGGCAGGTTTAAACTTTTGGTCGGCGCATCTTCCGATGATATCCGGTTGAAGGGAGAATTGGAATTAACGAAGGATTATTAATTAATCCTTCGTTAATTTATAGATATAGCTATTATTTTGATGGGGAGCTTTTGTTAAAGTTAGATCGTTTCCATCCACTAAATAGGTGTAATTGTGGTTCAATATTAAAGCCCAATCGAAGTCGGCGGTCCATACATTTTTATCTTTGAAAATAATTTGGTCACCATTAATCTCATATGTTCCCGAGCCACCTGCAGGAAATCTGTTTTTGTTTGCTGTACAAAAGAAACTGTCCGCTTTAAACCGTACAGTTACGTCTCCAGTGAAAGTTTGGTCCTGATTTTTATAGCTGACTATAAATTTTCCTGAATAGCTTCCCTCGAGATAGAGGTTGTGATTAGCAGTTTCCTTTGAGCAACCTACGGATACGATATATGCTAATAATGTTAATAATTTTGATATTGATCTCATAACTTGGTTTTTAGAATACAACGAAGTTACTGCCATTTTTGTTACAACTATCATTCTTATTTGAGCACAATATGCTTAATACTTTTCCTATTCCAGGTATAGGTGATGTGGATAAGACCGTTTGTGTCCTGAATAATTGTCGGATAAGAATACTCATCGTTTTTTACTCCATCTTCAAGGGTTAGGACATCTTTCCACTGTAAGCCATCCTTTGATATGGCAACATGCAGTTTTGTGCGTCCTTCCCACCAGTCGTTGCCCGCGATGGCCGGATTGAAGACGATCATAAATAAACCATTATTTAAACGGATGGCGTCGGTGGCTGAATTGGGATTGAGCAGGTTTGTGGCTTGCCAGGGCCCCCAGGTAAGGCCTTCATCTGCTGAGAATGCTCCCATCACCTTATTTTCTTTACTTCGACAGAGCACCTGAATGCGTCCATCAGCATGTTGGATCACACTTGGCTGAATAACCTGGATACTGGTATCGGGGCGTATTGCGCTGACGGACCAGGAGCGGCCATGATCGCGGCTGATTTCCAGGTGTGCTTTCCAGATTTCTTCCTTGGACTCCGTGCTCGAAGGGGAGAGAATCAGTCCGTTTGTCAAGGTGATCGGTTTATTCTTGATAGGCCCCAATATACCTTCAGGCAACTGCTGCGGTGCAGACCAGGTCGTTCCTTTATCCAGCGAATGTTTGACATAGCCTTTCCATTCTCTGGGGTTGACCCCTATTTTATAATACAAAGATAGGGTATCACTGTGCGGGTATTGATAGAAGACAGGATTCCATGTTGGAAAGCGGTTGTCACCAATGATACCGTCTGCAATCTGTACAGGACGCTGCCATTGTCCATGGCTATACAGTGAACTCCATATGACAACATCGGGGTTAGATTCATGTGTACCACCAAACCAGGCTGCCAATAAACTGTCTTTTCCGATGACTTGAATCGTGGAAGCATGGCATTGTTGGAATGGAACCTGGCCTGTTTTAAAAATTTGCTCTGATACCAGGATCTGAGGTTTATACGTTGCACACGAGGATAGAAAAAGAAGGATAAATAGTGGAAATAGGTTGATTTTTTTCATTGGAATTTAAGGTTCTAAAAAAACCATAGTTTGTTGATGACTTATTTTCTTATTCCTGAGCAGAGGCTTTGGGAATATTGAGATGTTCAGGCGGTGATCGGTAAACAATGACCTTGTTAAATGATAAAATTCCGTTGGATTATATCCAACGGAATTCTATATTATTTGCTTTGCAATTGAATTGCAGTCGCATAACTAAATCGTGTACTAGGGCTTCTTAAGGTAATTTGGTTACCACGTTGAGACCAGTCTAATTTACCTTTATGACCCAAAATAGCGATTTTCTTTACGCTAAAATTATCAGGTACTTGAAAGACGTATTCATTTGGCTGCTGGTAAGTATCACCTTCAGAAAGATGGAATACATTGACCAATTTACTGTCTTTGCTTCTAGTGTAGTAATAGTCACCTTGGTGATATGGAGCAATCGTACGTGTTGCAAATACTGCAGTTTGATTGATTTTCATCCAGGCTGCCAGTTCGTTCAAGCGATCGTATGCTGCCTGGTCATAATCTCCTGTTGGGCCAGGGGCTATGTTCAATAGGTAGTTTCCGCCGCGAGAAATAATTTTTACCAATGTTTCAACAATCTTTTTGGTCGGTTTGTATTGGTCGTTGGGCACATAGCTGAACGAATTTCCCATGGTTATGCAACTTTCCCATGGAATATCCAAGGGATGTTCAGGAATCGCTTGTTCAGGTGTGACATAATTTTCCCAGTTTCCAGGTACCGTACGGTCGACAACGATAATGCCGGGTTGATTTTTCCTTGCCATGCCACCAATGCGGTCCATGTCAATGTCTTGTTCGACTTTAATGGTGCGTTGCCAGTCGACGGATTGGTCAATAGTTTTGAATGGTCGTACCCAACCTCCATCTAACCATAAGATATCGACCTTTCCATACTCGGAAGTAAGTTCATTGATTTGATTGTAGGTGTAATTTTTAAATTTTTCCCAGCGCTCAGGGTGTTTTTGAGGATCATAGTTTACATTTCGATCTTTTGGTGGGAAATAATTCCACCAGTAAAAATCCGTATGCCAATCCGGTTTGGAGAAATAGGCCCCAATTTTGAAACCGTCATTGCGGAAGGTGTTGAAAATTTCTTTGGTTACATTTGCTTTTGGATTTTTTGAAAATGGTGATTTTGGAGAGGTAATTTTATAGTCTGATTCCTTTGTGTCGAACATGGCAAACCCATCGTGATGTTTTGTTGTAAAGACGACATATTTCATGCCGGCAGCTTTTGCAGCATCAGCCCATTTTTGTGGATTGAAATCCGTAGGATTAAATGTGGTCTGTAGGTTTTCGTAATTTTTCACATATTCATTATATGTAGCTCCGTGTTCGGTTTTGCGTTGCGTCCAGCCTTCATCTTCTGGGCATAAGCTCCAGCTTTCAACGATTCCCCATTGACTATAGGTACCCCAGTGCATGAAAAGACCAAACTTCATATCTTGCCATTGTTCGAGATTTTCAATCACTAAAGGATCTGTCGGCTTTTGATAGCCGGCGGATACATTGTGTGCTTGGCCAAAGGTGAGTGTTACGCTTGAAGCGATCAGCGCAGTGGATATAATGGTTTTTAGTGTTTGCATTTCTAAATATAATGAAAATGATAAAAAGAAGGCCACCTTAGGTGGCCTTCTTTTAAATAGATGATGTAGTGTATACGTTAATTAACGTCCCAGAAGATTTTTGTTGTTCTTGTGTCTTTTGAACGAACAGCTTCGTAGTTTTCTGAATTTACTGAAATTTCCCCAGTAGGATAAAGTAGTCTTAAGGGAGGAGTTGCATAGTTCGCAAGTCCAGCTGTCAAAACTGTGATTTTAGGATAACCTGTTCTTCTATATTCAGACCAAGCATGTTGCGCTTGTAAAAATCCATAATGAACCCATTTTTGCGTTAAAATCAATTCTAATTTTGCAGCTGAAGTTCCGCTATAAGTGGCTGTTGAATTGTCTACGAAATCAGTAATCGTAGCATCACTAGGTTTATTCTCGGTCTTTATACCTGAAATATTTAACTTATTCAGGTAGTAGTAGAACGTAACAGATTGTTTAAGTGCTAGATTATAGGCCGCCTTTGCATCAGTGTCACTTCCCCATCTCAGATATGCCTCTGCTTTGGCAAAGTTTGTTTCAGATGCAGTAGTAACGATTCCTGGCAGTTTTGCGTTATCAAAGAAAGTTGCCGAATCCAATACAGCATATTTTTGATAATTTGTTAAGATATCGTTCTCTGTAAAGGTGATGGGCATTGCATTATACTCCTTATTAGGTGTAAATACTTTATCTTTAGTTACGCCAAATTTGTCATAGAATACAGGTATACGTGGATCATTAGCAGGTTTCATTGTTTTATTTAACATGTAATCCGTTGCGTATTGATTATTTCCTTCTGTTAATGCATCGCGCAATGTGGTCGTATTTGTTGTTAATGGTTGCAACAAGATGTCTGTTGTTCCCGGTAGATAATTTGCATTAGCTGCACCATCTACTAGAGGGTACGTAGATGGATTATTCAACATTTCTAAAACTTCTGTTCTTGCTTTACTTTCATCTACATTAGAAATTCGCATTAATAAGCGTAGACGTAAAGAGTTGGTGTAACGTCTCCATTTATCGACTCCCCCGCTATTTAAGATATCGAATTTTGAAAAATCACCAGTAGTTGCTGCTTGACTAAAATAAGTGTTAATTGCTTTGAGATCATTGATAAAAGAATAATATAGTTCTTTTTGATCATCAAATTTGGCTTTTTTGGCAATGCTCGTTAATGGCAAACTCCCTGCTTCTGAAAATGGTATATCTCCAAAATTGTCGATCAGTTTCGATGCTTCGTCATAAAGAACAACTTTACCTGCTTGAAGAAAAATCTCTTCTTTGGCTTTATTCTCTGGTGTTAAGGCATTATATGCAGCCTCCATTTTTCTATAGACACCAAGTACTCCTGGGGCGTAGAAATCGGTCCAGTAACCATAGGAATAGCTGTCGCCGGGTTGATACATTGTATTACCTGGTATAAAAGAAACTGTTTGTGTGTAAATTGCTTGATTTGATAGAATAAATGTTCTATAATGCCAATAAGATGGTCGAACTCTATCGTTGTTTAACAAATCCGCAAAGAAACCCGGAATGCTAGCCTCTGTTGTTTGATCGGGATTGTTAAATGCATCTTCCATTTTGGATTTACATCCTGTAAATCCGAGGGTAGATAGCGTTAAAAATAATAATATATAAAATGATTTATTCATGATTAATAAGGTTAAAAATTAGCATTCAATGATATACCAAAACTTCTTGTCGCTGTATTGGAACCCACATCTACACCTTGTGACCACCACTGATTTCCAACTGGTGATTCTGGATCAATATTTTTCAGAGTTCTGTAGAAGTAGAATAGATTCCTACCCAATAGAGAAACTCTCACGTTATTTAATTTGAGTTTTTGAGTAACAGTAGATGGAATTCGGTAGCTAACAGATAGTTCCCGCATTTTGACAAACGAGTTGTCGTATACCGCTCCTTTTTCTGTCCATGAGTCTGCTCCCCATCCGAAAGTGTTCATATAGTATTCTGCCGCACTCAAATGCACGTTATTTTTAGCACCGGTATTTTGATTTACCCCATCTAAAGTAACTCCAGTTTCTCTGTACTCTAAGGTGTTTTCATAGGCACCAGTACCCATAGCATATTTTTGATTTTCAGAAACCATTTTACCTCCAAGGCGGTAATCAACAGTAAAATCCAATGACCAATTTTTGTAGTTGAATGTATTTGTCATACCACCAATTGCTTTTGGTAGAATATTCCCTACATATTTATACTTCGTTTTGTCAATAACGTAATAGCCTTCATCAGATATAAGGTTATTTCCATGTTCGTCTTTGGCAATATCGTAGGCATAAATATTACCTAATTTTTTGCCCACTTCAGCGACTACTTTTAAAGAGTTTTCATCTGCACTGTAGAACGTTAACATATCTCCCCCACTATTTAATTTATCTACCATTGTGCGATTGAAAGAATAGTTTAGACGGGTATTCCAGCTGAAATTCTCACGTTGAATAGGTGTTGCTGTTAACGAAACTTCAAGGCCATTATTTGAGATACGACCCACATTTGTCCATTGGGAAGTTGCACCAGCAGATGCTTCAGTTGTTAGATTTAAAATTTGATCGTCAATATAGTTGTCATAGTAGCTGACGTCTAAACCTAATCTGTTTTTTAAGAATTTCAATTCCAAACCATACTCCCATTCATATTTCATTTCTGGCATAAGGCCTAGATTTCCATAACTACCGCTGTAAGTCAAAGAAGGTACCGATCCATTGATTGTTGCAATGGCATTTTGGCTGTTTGCTACATTTGCAACATAGATTCCAGCATCATTTCCGACAATACCATAGGAAACACGTAATTTACCAAAATTGAAATTCTGAGATTTTAAGCCTAAAGCATCGCTAAAAATGAAACTTCCGCTAACCGAACCATATTTATAGTTATTATTGCCAGGAGGCATTGTAGACGAATACTCCGAACGATAGGTTCCATCCAAATATGCAAAGCCTTTATAACCGATATTGGCCATTCCGAAGTAAGCATATTTAATTTTTTTCTTTCGTTCATTCGTTGTTGTCGCGGGAGCGTAACTATTGCTGATACTAAACCAATTTTCTTTTACAAGGCCACCTTGTGTTGTTGATGATTGGTCATCGTAATTTTCTTCCCGTGACTGGAAGCCTGCACTTACACTATAATCCCAGTCACTATTAATTTTGTTAGCGTAGGTGGCTAACACGTCACCATATAATATGGAATAAAGTCCTTTTGATGTTGAGAACCCACCAGAACTATTGGATGTCGAGTTATAACGTGTAGCATACTCATTGTATTGTTGGTTCGTAATGGCTGCTGAAGTAAAATCATTACCAATTCTTCCTCTTAATTTGAGATGGTCTACCACGTTCCAGTTCAATGTAGCACTTGTTAGCAAACGATTTTCTGTTTCGTCGTAATTGTTTTTCTTCTGCGACCAGAAATAGTCTAATAAATTGTAAGGACGAATCGAATATTTGAAATCTTCGTCTCTTCCAGTACCAACAGCGGAATATTTATAACCATCGGAAGTTTGGTACTTTTCCTTTAATACTGACATGTCCTCCGTGCGACTGAAAAATCCCCCATAGGAGCCTAATACTTGTCCGAGTAAGGCAGAGCGATTATGTGTTTTTGTGTTTGTATAATTAGCGACGAGATCTAGTGATAATTTCTCGTGCATCTTCACCGTACTGTTTAGGTTGAAGGTGTTTCTGCTTTGTTTTGAACCTGGGCTAGTGCTTTTGTAATCCATGCGCGTACCGCTCAGACGATAGTTCACTTTATCAGTTTGATTGGAAATGGCAAAGTTGATGTTAGAGTTGTAACCTAAATCGAAGATGTCCTTGAAGTTGTTTTCGCGGGCTTCGTATTTCTTGGTCGTACCGTCCCACCAGCTTACTTCTTCACCAGTAAATTTAGGGCCGAAGTTTCCATATGAACGGAAATAAGGACGTCTTCCTGAGGGTGAATCTTTGTCTGCGATCCATCCTTCTGCATCAGCACCATTGGCGATGTTTGTGGCAGCATCATAACCAGGACCGTAAATATTTTGGAATTTTGGTAAGAATGCAGCGCGTTCGATAGAACCGTTGTAGTTAAAGTCAATGCCTAAACCTCTACCTTTAATTCCTTTTTTTGTTGTGATGACAATAACCCCACTTGCCGCATCAGAACCATATAGTGCACTTGCAGCAGACCCCTTTAAAATAGACATGCTTTCGATATCCGCAGGATTAATGTCTAACATACCATTACCACGAATACGTTGATCGTCCCAATAGTTGTTGTTATTGGCTCCTTTAGTGCCGTATTGTTCATCATTACGGATAATTACACCATCTACAACATATAACGGTTGCCGTTGATAGTTTAGGGAGTTAATACCACGGATTTGGACATTCACAGCACTTGATGCTCCACCAGGTGCTGTGGTTATTTTTACTCCTGATACTTTACCATATAAGGCTGACCCTATATTTGTATTTCCTGCTTTCGTAAGTTCTTCTGCTTTGATCGTACTCACCGCATAACCTAGTGCCTTGGAATCCCGTTTAATGCCCATCGCTGTGACGACAACTTCATCCAATGCAGAGGCGTCAGAAGTTAAGGTAACATTAATCGTTTTAGTCGAACCAACTACAATATCTTGTGATTTGTATCCAATAATGGATATTCTTAAAGTTTCGCCTTTAGAAGCTTGTAAAGTAAATGAACCATTTGCTGCTGTTTGTGTGCCCCTAGTTGTTCCTTTTATAGTAACCGTTGCACCAGAAATAGGTCCATTAGCATCTGAAACTGTCCCAGTAATGCTTTGCTGCGCGTAGAGTGATGTAGCACTAAATAGTGTACATAACGCTAATCCTGCAGTTCTTTTGTAAAATAGACTCATGTTTTAGGTATTTGTGTAAATGTGTCAGTTAATTGTACTGTTTATTAATTTATCATGGCTTAATGCAATGTGCTTTAAACTTGACGTGTTTATTTATAATAGATGTAAAAGTTTATATAATTTATGTTTCGCAATCGGTTGCGGATTTTGTGTATTTATTCTTTGTATTGATAATATCGTATGATTGCATTTAAAAGTTATTCCTCGGTATTTTTAATGATATGTTATAATATCATCGTTAGTATGTTTTTCTCCTGAATTTTCATGAAGGTACTTTTCTTAATGTGATTCAGTATTAGCGTTTATGATGTTAAAGATATGTAGTCTTTCTGTTAAGTTCAAAATTCTTTTTAAATTTTTTAAAAAGTATTACGCAGGTATTTATTTTTAGCTATAATGTTGATGTATCTTTTTTAATATCAATGTTAATTGTAACAAAGGATATGATTAAAACTCAGTTTTTGCTGAATAAATCAGTGATTGTTCCTAGCAGATTATATGGTATTTTTAGCGCCGGCATCTTTTTCAGGTAGTTAAATAGTATCTAATAAACGATTGATATGATGTTCAACAACCAAGGCCGTTGTCCCTCGTTGTTGAGCTGTTTTATGTAACGTTGAGATTTCGATTTTGGTCATCCTGGCAATCCTTGGAATACTAAACTCATTAACTGCGTTTTGGATCTGTGGCATTAATATATTTCCGATTTCAGCTCCTCTTCCGCTTATAATGATCTTGTTTGGATTGAGGATATGTAATAAAGTAGATATTCCCTTTCCAATCATAAATCCGATTTTCCCAATTTGGTAGATAACTAATTGATCACCAATTTTTGCAGCTTCTATCAGTGCGTCACTCTTATTGCTCATCGTTTTTATCAACGTGCTATAAATTGAATATTCACCTTGTTGGATCGCAATTTCAGTTTGATCGATAGCCGATTTTAAAGAGGCTTCGACTTCAAGGCAACCTCTTTTGCCACAGGAGCACAAACTATTTGTATTGGATAATGGGATATGGCTAAATTCACCGGCGAAACCCGTTGCTCCTGTAAATATTTCTCCATTGATGATTATACCCAATCCTACTCCCCAATTGAGGTTGATCACTAAGGTATGTGTACTATCAATTCCACCGCCGAATTCTTTTTCAGCCCAAGCGACACTTCGCGAATCATTATCAATAACGGTAGGTATTTCTAGTGCTGTCTCAATAGTTTTTTTGAGGTAGTGCAGTGGGTTTTCTTCGGCATATGAATTGTTAACACCTGTATTCATGTTCACAAACCCAGGCATGCTGATTCCGATACCGATAATTTTTTTAATATCGATATGATGTTTTTCAATAAAATTCTTTAGCTGCGTGAGAATATTTATTCCGGCAATTGGATCTTGTAAATCCAATTGAATATCTATCTCTTCCTCTAAAATCTCTTGTTGTAAATTGCTGAGAAAGATAGATGTATAGAATTGGTCGATCGAAATACTAACAATGAAATTGTCCAAGTCGTCATTTAAGGAATATAATGCCGCCCGTCGCCCTCCGGTTGATGCCGCTAGTCCCTTGTCGACAATGATATTTTGTTCGAGTAATTCATTGATTGCCTTTGTAACAATAGGTGTGCTTTTAGCTAGACTTTTGGATAAGCCAGCAATGGACTGTTCTTTTAAATAATACAGACAGATCAGGATTTTCTCCCTTAATTCCATATAATAATGAGTGTTTTGTTAGTGAGACTCCCTTAGAGTGTGCTAAAGATATGTTATTTTTAGATTAAGAAAAAATAACTTTTTAAAAATTTTAAAAAGTTTAATGTTTTTAATAAGTGTTTTTAAATAGTTTTGATAGGTGAAAGCAAAAAAAAGCGCCCCCATTAATCGGGAGCGCTTTTTACGCGAAGATTTTATAAATTAATTGACATCCCACCATACTTTGGTTTTCTGCCATTCTGTACTATTTGTTTCTGTTTTTGTAGCTTTAAGGGTATTTTCTCTATTATATTGGTATTCTTTATCTGCGTAATTTAAGCGGTTCATATAAAACTCTTTTTCGTATAAATCGTTATTTGCAGCAGATTTTGGCGTTGCATCTGTTTGTCGTGCAAGTGCCCAGGCTTCGTAAGGTTGTCTAAAATTATCTAACCAGCGTTGTGCATAAATTAATTTTAATGCATTTGCACTGCTTAAACTTGTTGAAAGCGCTACTTTTGGATTCGAAAGAATAGTATTTAGCTGCGCGTTAGTCGGTAGGGAGGTAGGTTTATTTTCTTTCCATACTACACTTTTCATGGCCATTGTGGTCCAGAAATTGATTGATGATTTAACACCATTTTCGTACTCTGTTTTGGCCGCAGCAATGCCAGTCGCGTTGCCGATGCCTTTTACTGCCGCTTCGGCTTTTAGAAAATAAACTTCGGCAGCTGTCATAATCAATTCTGGGATATTTTTATCACGGCCGAAATAATAATTGAAGTTAGAAATAAGATCTCCGGCTCCCTTATTTGACCAATCATCATCTCTTCTTCTATTATATGGCTCACCTCCGTCTGACATTGCTTGATTTTGCGGTTTGGCCACCCACTCATTTTTTGCATTTGTTTCAAAATAGATTTTTGCACGTGGGTCAAAGATGCCAGTACCATCTACATTATTATTATCGCTAAGCATATTCCAGGCAGTACTACCCATACGTAAATAGATTCCTGCATGGAATGACCACTCCCGCCATTCGCCGGTAAAATTTTGGACCGCGGGGGTCAGGCCTATGTTCTCTGTGTTTTCCAGAAGAGGTAATACCAGCGCTTCTTTGATATGCGTTGCTGCAACTGTGGCGTTGGCATCATTCATTCTGAGCGCATAGCGTAAACGTAAGGAGTTACCAAACTTTTTCCAAAGTGCAATATCGCTGTTGAGCATAGACTCTGAGGATCCGATATTAATTTGATCAGCAGAAGTGCTTAGGGCAGCCACTGCAGTTTTTAAATCATTCAGCAAACTTTCATAAATGCTTTTTTGGCTATCAAAAACGGGTCTGTAATTTGTTGGACCTTGATCTGCCATACCGGCTTCTGAATAGGGGATGTCGCCAAAAATATCAGTCATCTTAAAGGTTTTATAAGCCTTTAAAATTGTTAACATCGCTTGTACATTTTGATATTTCGATTTGTCGGGGGATTCATTGATCATACGTTCTGTAAGACGTATGGATATTAATGCTCTATAGTAATTTTCCCACAATTCGTTCGAGGCATTTTGCATAGAATAGCCCGAATTACCTACCGTTGTGCCCAATTGTGTTACCGGATAGATCCAGGTATTGGCTGTTGCCTGCTCTTGTGCACCAAGCTCGATGCTGGCTACGACACCGTTAAAGAGACTTTTGACATCAGCTGTCTGTGCGTCCTTCCATGGTGCGTTCATTTCGTCGAAGTCTTTGGTGCATGAAGATACCATTGCCGTTCCAAGGACTAATGAACTATATACGATTGATTTAAAATAATTTCTTTTCATGATTTCCGAATGTTAAAATGATGCACTTATGCTAAATCCTAAGGAACGGACTCCTGGAAGAGCGCCAAATTCAATACCTTGCGCATTACCGATACCATTGACAGCTTCCGGATTTAAATTATCCGGTAGGCTGGTATATAGGTAAAATAAATCGCGACCGATCAAAGAGGCGGACATTCCCTGGAAGAATTTTGTTTTTTGAACGACCGATTTTGGAATTTGATAGGTCAATCTAACTTCGCGTAGTTTTGCCCAGGAATTTTCCAAAACTGCCAAACTGCGAGGCATTGGTATATTAGACCATGCAGCGTATGAGCCTGCATATTTCCACATGTAGTGAACAACGTCTTTGTTTTGTTCACCATTGCTAAAAACCCCATCCAATATGACGCCGTGGTTTGCTTTCGTTCCATCAGGATAGGTATATGCTAAACCGCCGCCGTCTCTTTCCAACAAGGTTTCAGGAGCCAGGCCATTGCCCATAGCAGTTGAATAACTTCCACTCCAGATATCTCCGCCCCATTTGAAGTCGACGAGTGCATAGAGTGAGAAATCTTTGTAGCGAAGGTTTGTGCCAAGCCCGCCTGTTAATTTTGGATTCGCATTTCCAATGGGTACTTGATTGGTCGTCACTTTGTAACGCGTACCCGTAGGGTTACCCTGTCCGTCCAAGACACGTTCAACAATACGATTGCCTTTATCATCATAAGTGAAGTCAGTGCCATATATTGTACCAAAATTATCACCAACTTTAACTTTCATCGTTACCCCTTCATTTCCGAACATTTCATCTAAGTAGTATTCGTCAATACCTGGAGCTAACTTAATGAGTTTATTTCTGTTGTGGGCTCCGTTAAGCGTTAAATCCCAGGAGAAATCCTGTGTTTTGATCGGAGTGGCTCGCAGCGTAAATTCATAACCTTGGTTTTGAAGTTCTCCGGAATTTGTCCGTACCCCAGTAACCCCAGACGATGGTGCGACATTTAAGTCGATAATCTGATCGGTTGAGTTGACTTTATAATAGGTAAAGGTTAGTCCTAAGCGATTTTTCAGGAAGCTTAAGTCTGTTCCTACTTCATACGAAGTAGAGCGTTGTGGTTTTAATAAATCTACAGGAAGTAAATTGTTGGAAATTTTTCTCAGGGCTTGACCATTAAATGTTCCTGTACCGTAAATATAAGATGTTTGATACGGTTTTGTTCCAATTGCACTTTTGGCGAATGCAGCACGCAATTTACCATAATCTAACCAGCTGGGCTTGTCATTCCATTTTTCTGTGAAGACATAACTCAATGACGCCGCTGGGTAGTTGTAACTTCTTGTTTTGCTCGGTAACGTTGAAGCCCAGTCATTTCTAAATGTTCCTTCGAAGAAGAGGAAGTTGTCATACGATATGTTGGCGATACCGAAAAGAGAGTTAATCTGTTGTTCCATTCGCTCCTCAACAGGGACAAATCCGGATACGGAACCTGTTTTGTTTATATTGGCAAGATAAAATAAAAAAGGATCATTGAACGGTCCATCATTAAAGCCTTGGATTCCGCGATAATTTGATTTCCAGGAACTTGTACCTACCGAAACACTACCGCTGAATTTGGAGCCATTTAAATTGTCCTTATGTGCTGTAGCTAAAAAGTCAAGATTTCGGTCTGTTGTTTTGTATAATTCATGTCCATATTTGCCTTGCAATCCTTCTTTATCGGTAGGATAGAATTTCTTGTCAAATTCATCCGAAGAGAAATTTCCAGAAGCTCTACCCATTAAAGTTAGCCAATCGGTTAATTCTGCATTTAACTTGACGGTACCTAAAAGCTGGTCGCGGTTCAATTCCGTGTTGTTCATGAAGATGTTCCAGTATAGATCTTTTCCATAGCCTCCATAGGGGTATCCCATATTGTAAACTGATCCATCCAATAAGTTCTTACTGCCGTCGGCATTGCGATAGATGTCTTTTTCAAGATTTTTATAATCTCTAGACATCCCGTATGTCGAAAATTTACCCCATGAGTTGTTGCTATTACCTACATCTGGAGAATTCAGGCGGTAGTAGTTAATGTAACTAGCAGAAACATCAGCGGTAACTTTTTTAGATATTTTGACGTTAGTTCCTAAGTTGAAGGTATTGTTATTAAAGTTACTGTTAGGAATAATAGAGGTGTTATTTTGGCGGGTATAGGATAGCCGGACACTTCCGAGGTCATTTGCACCACTGAATGCTACATTGTGAGTTTGGGTATTTCCTGTTCGGTAAAATGATTTAATATTATCGGGTTGAGGAGAATAGTTCCGTTTCGTTCCATCCCACCATAGGATTTCTTGACCTTTCATTTCAGCTCCCCAGGAGGCGCCTGTACCATACCAGCTAAAATAATCCCAGGTGTTTTTTCCACCGGGTACAGCACCCTGGCTTAACCATTTTTGATCCGTAATATTTGTGCCCGACCAAGGGTCTGCACCTGGATATCTTACTTGGCCTTTAGCATCTACTGGTAGAGTAGGTACGGCTGAATAGAGCGCAATTGCGCCGCCGTAACCATATTTATTCTGCATGTCTTGGTAGCGATAGGGATCATTAGAACGGAAGGAATAGTTATAATCAATTCCGAGCCCCTCTTTTAGCTTTCCTTTCTTTGTCGTGATCAGGACCACACCATTACCACCACGTGCGCCATATAAAGCAGCGGCAGTAGGCCCTTTAAGGACGCTGACTTCTTCGATATCATCTGCATTTATGAAGTTAAGTATGGATCCCCAATCCTGATAAGAACCATTTGCTTTGGTGATATCATTTCCTTTACTTGCAATTTGATTGTTGTCTATCGGCATTCCGTCGATAACGTATAGCGGTTGGTTTGCTCCTGTAAGCGAAGCTGCGCCGCGTATCACAACACGTTGTGATCCACCCTCGACGCCATTTGACATACTGATGTTCATACCGGATACTTTTCCCATGAGTCCAGTAGCCACAGTAGGTGCATTTGTTTGTGTTAAGTCTTTTCCACCGACTTTTTGGACGGAATACCCGAGCGATTTGGCTTCGCGTTTGATTCCCAATGCGGTAACAACAACTTCATCCAGGGTAGAGTCATCGTTGGAGAGGATAACATCATAATTTGTCGTGGTTGTTACCTGTATTTCCTGTGGTTTATAGCCTACAATTGAGATCCGTAAGGTTTCACCTTGGCTAGCTCGGATCGAGAAAGTACCGTTTTCGCTGGTTTGTGTTGCCCGGTTTGATCCCTTTACTGAAACAGAGACTCCAGCGATAGGTCCCTTTGCATCTCTTACCGTACCGGTGAGAGATTGCTGTGCGTATAGCGATGTGACACTAAAAACAGTACACAGTGCTATTCCCGCAGCTTTTTTTTGAAATAGACTCATAGAATAGGTGTTATATGAAATTGATTTAGTTTATAATGTTTTCGATCAGATGATCCGCAACCAGCGCCGCAGTTCCCATTTGCTGCGCATCTTTGTGAAGTGAAGATATTTCAATGGCTGTCATCTTCGCTATTTTTGGAATACTGAATTCGTTAATGGCAACTTGTATTTGTGGCGCTATGATATCTCCGACTTCAGCACCGCGTCCACTGATTATTATTTTGTTCGGATTGAGGATATGCAATAATGTTGAAATCCCTTTGCCTAACATGTATCCGATTTTTCCGAGGTTATTAATGGCAATTTGATCCCCAAGTTTTGCAGCTTCAATTAAAGCATCAGATTTGTTTTGACCTGCTTTTGCGAAAGTGGAATAGATGGAATATTCCCCATTTTCGATATCAGATTCTGTATTTTGTATTGCTGCATTTAAAGAGGCTTCAACTTCCAAGCAGCCTCGTTTGCCACAGGAACATAGGGTATTTTTGTCTGAAAGTGGGATGTGGCTGAATTCGCCGGCAAAACCAGTTGCTCCTTTAAAAATTTCACCATTTATGATGATCCCAAGACCAACACCCCAGTTGAGATTGATGACCAGTGTATGTGCAATATCAACACCATGTCCAAATTCTTTTTCGGCCCACGCGATACACCGTGAATCGTTATCAATGACGGTGGTGACTTTTAACTTCTCTTCGATCTGTTTGTAGAGATGGTGAAGAGAAGAGTTTTTAGGATAAGAATCGTTGATTTTCTCTTCGGGATTGACAAACCCCGGCATACTGATGCCAACACCAATAATATACTGTGTTTCTATTTGATTTTTTGCTATAACCTCCTCTAGATGTTGCAAGATCATTTCACCAGCATCTTGTTCTTTCAGATTAATCGCCACATCTTTATGTTGCGCGACGACATTGTGGGCTAGGTCCGATATGGTAAACGAACTATAATATTGATCAATTGCAATACTTGCAATTAAATGCGGGAGCTGCTTGTTTAAGCCATATTGGGATGCGCGACGTCCACCTGTAGAGTCTCCAAGGCCATTATCAAGGATTAGACCTTCTTTAACAAGCTCATTAATTGTTTTTGTGACAATAGGAGTGCTTTTAGAGAGGTATTTTGAGATTTCTGCAATCGATTGCCTCTCATTATAATATAATAATCTTAGTATGTCAGCTTTCATGGTCAATTGGCTAGTGACAGAATGGTTATAATTGTTTAATAAAGATAAAGTATTTTTATCGAAAGTTCAAAAAACTTTTTAAAATTATTTAAAAAGTTTTTTCTATTCAAAATAAATGGATTACGTGTTTTAGCAAAGTTGCTAATCGCAAGGTTGAAGTTATAATCTATATATCTGTTGGAATTTTAAATGTACGATTGTCAGAATCTTTTTTTAATAAAAAAGCTATTTTCCAAATATGGTTATTCTTGATGATTCTTATGATATCGCTTGATTGGAGATATTTCTTAGTGAGTATGAATTGCAGCGGCACAAAAAACATTTTTTTTTTGCCACTGCAATTCGATAGTTCCTTCATTTTAGCGCGTTGCTTATTCTACAAGCCAATCATTTGTATAAAAGCCCGCATCAATAAGTGAATTTGGACCATATTTCAACATATCCAATTTGAAAAACATATAATCCGGGAAACCACTTGCACCGGCAAAGTATTGGTTTGCAGTAGCGGCTTTCATACCTTTGATTCCAGTGCCGGTAATAATGCCGATCGTATGGATATTACTTCCCTGTTTTTTCCAGATAAAGTAACCACCTAGATCACTACCTTCATATGTATGCATTCCCAACTTTACCGTTGAAGATGTTACGGAAATAGGGCAATCTGTCAAGAGTACGTTCCAAGCGCTGTTAGTCTCACTGTTGCCGATAAGAATAATATTTCTATTGGCATATGCTGTGGTGTCAAATTCAGTGTCGGCGATGATGTCAAATGAGCCATTACCACGGTAATACCATGACTCAGCGTCGTATTTCGCTTTTTCAAATGCCCATTTATTTTCCTCGGGTGTACCTTTCGTACCATAAACGTATACCATGTTATGGTTAAAGGCCTCTTTGAACATTCCGTTTCGGTGTGGCCCCTTTTCGGCAGGCGAAGGCTTTTCGATGATCTGCCATCCCTGTTTCGCCTTCCTTAAATAGATCATCGCATCTTTTGCTGATCTTTGGTAGCTAATCTGTGATAGCGAATCCAACATGATATTAATATGTTGACCTTCAGGAAAGGCGTCCAGGTTTAAGGCCAGGGTTTTTACATTGCCTGTTCGGCCTTGGATCGTATTGTTTTCTAGGTCACGAGTGAGCTGGATGTGTGAATAGGATAACGCTTCTTCCTGTTGATAAATTGTGGCCCAATAGTAAGAAGCCGATATGCCTGGATTTGCTGTTTTAAAATCAATCTTATTGACATCCTTATCGACTTTACGTTTATGCCATTTGAAATAATCAAACATGGGTTTCCAATCTACACTTTCATTACTATACCAGTGCGATCCACCGGGATATTCGTAATAACTGAAATCTGGATGGAATTCACCGAGAATGTTGCGCATTTGACGTGCATAGCTTATCGGTACGGTGCGATCGGCATCGCCGTGCAAGACGTAAATTCCCAGTGGCTTGTAGTTTGATGCGTAGGCGATGACGTCACTTTGGTTACTCGAACGGAGTAAAATATTCTCCATTTCATTGCGACCTTTTTCGGGAATTAATCCGTCTGCCGAGCCGTAGCCTTTAAGTGTCGGGTAACCGGCGCAAGGAGCAATTGCAGCCCATTTATCTGGATAAGTAGCCCCCAAGAACCAAGTTCCATGTCCGCCCATAGAATGTCCGGTTAAATATACACGCTGTGTGTCTGGTTTTAATGTCTGTTTTGCTAAAGCAAGCACTTCTAGCGCATCTAAGCGTCCCCAATCCTCCCAGTTGAATCCACGAGGCCTACGGTTTGTTGGAGCTACTAATGTTCCCCAGTCTTTTGCGTGATAAGCTTGGGCCTGCCCTAATGCTTCCACGCCCGCACCGTGTACGGAGAAGAATAACGCATCGCCTGATTTTTCACCGCCGGTCGCGGGATTCACCGCAAAATACTGTAGACTACCGTCTATTTCACTGGTAAAAGTATGGCGGTATGGTGTGCTTGCAGATACGCTACGTAGGTTGATATTTTTCTGATCGATCAGTTTTCCTTTTTTGAACAAACCGAGCTTTACTGTGGGCGAACCGATGGCTACAATTTTTGACGCATCTATCTGCACGCTAATTTTTCTCGTACTATGTGCCGGGATAACTGGAACAGCTGTTGTACTTGTAAATCCTTCAATAGTATTCTCTATATTAAGGTCGTACATGTTCTTGGATGTATTATTGATCACAACAACACCCGCCAGTAATTTACTGTTATTTTTACCCAAAACGATATCAGGAAGTGTAGTGTCGTTAATGTCCAATATCGCTGGCTGAGTAGGAAATGATAACTCAGCCTGTACCAATATACCACGTACATAAAATTCATTCAATCCTTTCTTTAGTTGTACAGGAATGTTTAACCAGCCCATGCGATAGGGGTCACCGGAATGGAGTTCGCCGTTGATCAAAACAGCACTGTTGCCTTTGATATTAAGAATAGCAGCTTGCGCTTTCTTTGCGTTATAAGTCAGATACAAATAGGTAGGACCTAATCCACGTCGTGGGGTAGCGTTTTGTTGTGTGGTGGTAGAATTAGCTATCTTTTCGATTCTTCCCGGGCCTGCAGGGTTATTGGGATTTCGTAGGTTCCCCCCCATACCGGGCGACGGTCTAAAAAAACCAGAGGTGTCAGTCTGGATAAAGGTCCACTTTGCTTGATCTATCTGCTTTCCGGTTATGCTTTTCCCTTCTTTGGGCTCAATAAATGTTCCGTTGTAATAGTTCCAAAGAAACTCGTCTGAATAGACTGCTTCTCTGCCATAGGAATGCGTAATTTGTAAGTATAGTCCTTTTTCAAAACGATATTTGTTTTGGGCAAGTAAGCCAAAATGTAAAAAAGCGAAAGGTATTATAATTAATTTGCTAACTGCGCAGGAGAAGATTTTTTGTATCATCATTTTGATTCTTCTAAAAGTTGTTAATTATTATCGAGTTTAATAACAAATATTGTTAGTCAGGCGAAGCGCTGAGCTTTTCGTCATGTTCCTTGTATGGTACATAAATCAGCAGCATTGTCATCATCTCTTGGTCGGATTGCATATTGGAGTAAGAATATATATTTTGTGGTGGATTGAACGGATTGAAAGGGTTTTTTTCGGTATTATCATACGTACATTCCATATGTATAGTAGAGCCGCGGGGTATCTTCATAAATTTTTTATAGCGGTACATCTCTTGCCATCTATAATCCCATTTTGGAATATTTACGAGTGGAATAGTATCTCCCAGATTGTTGGTGTAGTATGCCTTAAACGATTTCCCGATATAATGCATGTGTGGCCATATATAAAGCAAAGAAAGATCTTCGGCGGGATTTGTAAATTTCAATGTATAATCCTTTACTTGATTAGCTGGGATCATAAAAAAAGAAGGCCTAATATCCTTTTCTCCTAAACCGCCAGAACCAAAGCTTACAACAGTAACTTTTCTTTTTATCGGTTTTTTGGTGAAAAATAAATGTATACCATTAACGGACTGCTCATCAATAGGTGTAGGAGAAAAATGGATAGATAGCAATATTATACCACGCTTAGGCATTGTCCATCCTATTCCTTCGGGATAAGATTCAGCTGACGAGCCTGGGATCCATCCTCCATAGTATGCCATATCACGCTTGAAAATTCTGTATGGATCTGTATAAATAGTATTGCCGTCGGTATGATTGGCAAATTTTGGTTGTTGATAAATATCTATTGCCGGATCTGAAATCACCTGTACTGAATAGTTAGCATGGTGGATTAAGCGTTTATTGTTGCTAAAGAATTCTACCCCTTCTATAGCTTGTTCTTGATCCAATTCAAAAGGTATCTTGAATTCTACGAAACGTTCTTTGTTATTTCCTTTGACGGTAAATGTATCTAAAGCTGTCAGTGTCAAATCTGGAGTTCGTCCATATCCAGTGATACTATACAGTTCACTTATTTCAGTCGTTGATTTTTTGCCTTTTTTTACTCCGTTATCGATCCAGTTGACGACTGTTTCGATTTCTTTTTTAGTCAGTGACCTATCGTTAGAAAAATGGACATAATTATTATCTGCAGTCCAAGGAGGCATGTATCCTGAAGTGATTACTTTTTTTATGAAATTACTTCGTTTGGAAATGTCGTTATAAGTCAAAAGTGGAAAAGGAGCTGCTTCACCGGGTCGATGACAGGGCGCACATTTTGATAAAATAATAGGTTCGACATCTTGATAATAGGATTGAGCATAAGAATTTGTATCTACAAAGCCCACCACTATAAATATTGTTTTTAATATACTTGATATAACTTTATAAATAGCTGTTTTGTTCATGGCAATATTAAATGAGCGAGTCAATATCAGTTAATGATACACCCGATAGGTTCTGTCTTTTTTATAGTAATCGCTTGTTTTGACAGGTGTTGTCGTAAAGCATCTGCTAAATAGTGTGCTGTTGTCACCGTTCTTTTTTTGCCCAAATCAACTGCCCAATTGTCAATAGCTCCAAAATAAATTACTTTTCCGTTTTCGACGAACGTAACTGTGGGAGTGATTTTAACATGAAGAGAATTGGTTAGATTTAAGTTAGTGTCTCGGAATAATGGAATATTAAGTTTGTATTTCGTTGCAAAAGCCTGAATTTCGGAAGATTCGTATAATTCTCCAGGAAAAATACCAATAAATGCTATTTTATCACCATACTGCTTTGCCAGGGTATTTATGTCTTTAGTATAGTTTTGACACAATGGGCATTCAGGAGATAGAAAGATATAGACTGTAGCCAATTCAGAAGGCATAAATGAAATGTCTGAATTTTTATTGATGTCTGTCAACCTAAATATTTCTTTATTTACGGTTTGCAAGAATGCTTTCGAAGGAAAGAAAAACATCAATAGAAGGCTTATCATGATTCCTTTTTCAGGTAATCTTTGGATATTTATCATGGGCATAACATTTTTCCAGCTTATTAAAATAAAGAACTTACCTGATCCTTTATTGGATCAAGTAAGTTGCATTGTGTTTTATTATTCACTTTTATCCCACCATACTCGCCCCAATATGCTTGTTGGCTCTCCGAAATCAGGATCTTTTCTCATTTCTTCGATTGCATCGAAACGATTTTGGTAATTGTAATCGCCTGCTAATGGATAGTTTATTACGAATCTACGTGGCATTTTTATTGCTTGACCTTCAACGAACCAAGGTTCAAAAGCAATTGCCGTATTATTATTAGGCATATTTGTTCTTTTTACTATTGCCCACGCTTCATTATAATTTTTGAAGAAATTTAGATAAGCTTGCAATACAATTTGTTCTAATCCTTTGCTTGCTTTGAATTTAATGTCCGGCTGTTGTTTAAACGTTGCTATTTCAGTATCTGTCAAAGGAGAGTAGTCATAGATAAGCGCTTTTTTTGCTGCCTTATCATAAAACTTTAAAGAGGCTTCAACACCTTTATAGTACCATTCTTCCGCACTTTCGCTAGTTGTTCCACGTTGGGCTAGTTCAGCACGCATAAAGCATACGTCAGCATACGTTATCAATGGCATTGTACCTAATCCCGTGCCACCGTTATTTTCGGGTTGGAATAATCTATCTTGTATTCTGGAAACTGTATCTAATGTAATCGTGCTTTGGCCGTTTGCTATCTGAATTGGCGTAAAGAATCTTGATTTTTTTGGATCGTTTGGAGACGAAGGGCTAGAGTACTGACCATAATAACGCCTTGTATCAAAAATGGATGAGGAAGGTATTTTGCCTTGTGCTTTAGCTAAAGCGAAATTATCTTCACTCCACATATTTTTCACAAAGAAGAAACGTAAGCGCGGATCTTGATTATTCCACATATAATCAATCACATCGTGATCTCCTACAAAAGCCCTTCCGTTGCCTGTAATGTTCCAATTGCCACCGCCAGTAAACTGAGCTCCTGGATAAAATACCCATTCTTCATCTGCACTGTTAATTACATTACTGGCATCGGCAAGTACTTCTTTAACAATCGTTGCCATACGTTGCGGGTCGCGTTTTGACAAGCGTAATGCAATTTTTAAACGAAGCGAATTAGCTGCCTTAATCCATCGAGACACATCGCCTTTGAAATAAAGATCACTGTTGCCATAACTAAATTGTTCAACGGGCTGTTCTTTTTTTAGAATTTCTACTGCTGCCTTTAATTCTTGATCAAAGGTCGCATATAATTCGCTTTGTGTTTCGTATTTAGGGGTTAAGGTACCGCCATATCTCGCCCCGAATGCCTCGGTATAAGCTAAACTGCCGTTAACGTCAGAAACATACCAGGCGTTATATACTTTTAGTATTGTTGGAATGGTGCGCATATAGACATATCTGGCCTTTTCGTCTTCACTCATTTTATCGACAGTCTTTTGGATATCAACAAGGACATTTCCAACACCAATATAAAATCTTCCGTAGCGATTGTTTGTATTAGCCGCATTTTCTGAAACCGTTATACCATTTCCTGTTCGTGACAGAAAAGCACGAGACCATCTTGAAATGAAATTGTAATTATCATAAAACGCTTCAAAATCATTGTTGTGGGCTGAAGTGATTGCTTGAGCGAATAGTGGGGGTAAAGAGATATTAATAACCGCATCAGGGTCCGTGTTATATTCTGCGAAATCTTTTTTGCTACACGCACTTAGTGTAGTGATAAATATAGATAGAATAGTAATTCTATTTAAGTGTCTTGATAATATTTTCATGATCAAACTTTTTAACTTAAAAATTGGTGTTTAACGTGACAGAGAAGCTTCTTATGAGTGGCGTTCCTCCACCTAAAAATGCAGATGCAGATCCAGTAGTACGATAATCTTCTGGATTGATATTGTCTGGTAAACTATTGTAAAGATATCCTAAATTCCTGCCAGATAGTGTCATGCGCAAATTGTTAAGTTTGAATCTTGATGCTGTGGTACGAGGCAAGTCGTAGCTTACAGAGACGTCTCTTACCATTACCCATGAGGATTCGAACGCAGATTTTTCGCGGATACCAGCACCCCAACCGTAGGTGTTATTGTAGTATGCATAGGTGAGCATAGGATTTTTTAATCCCTGATCTACTGCTTCCTGATAGCTCATACCTCCAACATCTTTACCGCCTAACATAGTTCCTTGGGCAAAAACGCCATCGGGAATAAGTCCCCAAGCCTCATTTCCATTTGCATCCTTGAATTGTATTCCTCCAGCTTCTCCTTTTCGACCGTATAATGTACTCGCTATTTGTCCAGTTTGAGAACCATAATTGTATGTTGGAGAATATACATATCCGCCAAATTTAGAATCGAGCATTACACTTAATGATAGGGCTTTGTAGTTCACGGTGTTAATAATGCTTCCGAGGAATTTGGGTTGTGTGGATCCAATTTTAATTTCTTTATCTAATCCTTGCGCATAGTTTTGCGAACGTACGTACGATGCTCCCGTTGTTGTAGGTGACATAACATATTTACCATTGCTCGGATGATCTATTGGATTTCCTGAACCATCTCTTGCCTGGAAACGAGCTAGACCATAAGAGGCAACCATAACGCCATATTCTCCTCCTACTTCAGCGATCGCCCTAATACCGTCATCTCCTTCTAATGATGAGACTGTTACACCTGGTGCCAATGCAATAATTTTGCTTCTATTACGCGTATAATTAAAAGCTACGTCCCAAGAAAAATTTTCTTTTTTAATGGGAGTACCATATATCTTAGCTTCGATTCCTTGGTTTCGGATATGACCACTGTTGATAAGCGCATTGCTTACGCCTGATTCTTGTGAAACTGGTAGGTTGATAATCTGATTTTTAGTGTTTTTTTGGTAATATGTGAAATCAATTCCCAAACGATTATTTAAAAATCTTAAATCAGTACCCGTTTCCCAGGTAGAACTTTTTTCTGGGACAAGATGCCTGTTTCCTAAATTATTTGAGTCGAAATAATAACGTGTTATTTCGCCGTTTTCTGCACTAATATAATTACTAGTAGGAAGGTAATATCCAGTCATCGCCCTGTATGCATCAGTTCCTTTTCCTACGATATTGTAAGAAAATCTTAATTTGGAGAAGCTGAATATAGTGGAAGGTAATTTCAACGCTTCATGGAATGTCCAGGCTAGATCCATTCCTGGGTAAAAATAGGAGTATGTACCAGTCTGGTCAGGGTATAGAAGAGATGAGTCCCAGTCATTACGTCCGTATAGATTTAATGTAAGCCATTTTTTATAGGTGACAGCACCTTGAAATAACAAGGAAAAACTTTGACTAATATAAGGTTTGCTTTCAGTGTAGCCTATAGCGTTTGTTGAATTGGAAAGACGGAATATGTCTGGGATACGCATGCCATTGGTCCAAGCTTCTAAACCCTTACGCTCGGAGCGGTTTACTTCAGCTCCTCCTAATGCAGTGACTTCAAAGTCATTGAAAGTTTTTCTATAGTTAATATTACTATGATATCTTGTTTGGATTACTCGATACTGATTTGTGCGGTAGCTACCTCCGTTAAAATTAGATTCCTGTCCCCGGTTTCTCTGTTCGTTATTGGCATTGAATAGATTTACGCTGAAGATATTTTCCATTTGTAGCCAATCCGTGAAGTTAATCTTTGCATTGATATTACCACGGAAGTTTTCTTCTTTTTGAAGTTGTTTTTGTTCGTACAACGTGAAGAATACGCCTTGTGATGAAGTCGGATCTTGATCACTAACACCGCCATTGATAGGATTAAGATATTGATCTTTCCAATACATAAGATCATACTCTCTAGGCATTCCCCATGTGAGGCCATACATTAAATTGTTTCCTCCAGAAGAACGATTTGGGTTGAAACTGTTGCTCCCAACATATGTTGCGCCAGCATCTATTACGACAGCTTTTCTAATGCGATGAGTAGCTCTTAATGCAATACTATTTCTATCAAATTTATTTTGAGGAACTACTCCTTTTGCATACGAATTTGAATAGGAAATACGAAATGTAGTTTGTTCGTTTCCTCCCGAAAGAGCTAAATTAGAGTTTCTGTATTGGCCTGTCTGGTAGAGATCAAGGATGTTGTTGTTTGGCTGAAATTTTATTTCGTGCCCGGCAGGATCTTTCAGCGTGCGTCCGTCAAAGGCAGGCCCAAAACTATAGCCAAAATAAGTAGCGGGAATCTGTTCTAAGCCATCATTACCTTTGGGATAAACGTAGTTCGGTAATATTCCGGTGCCGTATTTATCTTGAAAGTCTACTGTTGCATAAGGATCGTCGATTCCTTGTGTGTGTGTAAAAGAAACTCCCAGTCCACGTTGAGAATAACCTTTTTTAGTCGTAATTAAAATTACCCCATTACTTGCTCTGCTGCCATAAAGAGCGGTAACGGACCCTCCATTTAAAACAGAGATAGATTCGATATCATCCAAGTTGAAATTTTTAAGAATGTTACCGAAATCTTGTTCTCCGCCGCGATTTGGTATGACGACGTCATCATCCATAATGATACCGTCTACGACAATTAAAGGGGTATTGCCGAAAGGATCGAGCGAGCTTGCCCCCCGAATAAGAAAACGCGGAGTCGATTGAGGGCCACCGGTACCAACGTTAACTTGCATGCCGGGGACCATTCCTTGCAAAGCTGCAATTGGGTTAATAGCATTTGTTTTTGCAATGTCTTCTCCACTGATTTGTGTCATTGCGTATCCCAGTTGTCGACGCTCTCTGGATTCACCTAATCCAGTTACAACAACTTCATCTAAAGCGGATGCATTTTCTGATAATGTGATACTAATTTTTGTATTGGTACCGACTAAGATTTCTTGTGGAGTGTAACCAACTCGTGTTATACGAATCGTTTCGCCCTGTGCCGCTTGGATATTGAAGGATCCATTTACGGTGGTTTGTGTGGCTCTGGTAGTACCTTTTACAGCAACTGTTACCCCAGAAATTGGCCCATTGGCATCCTTTACCGTTCCGGTAATAGTCTGCTGCGCATAGAGAGCCGATGCACTAAAAAGAGTACATATCGCCAATCCTGCGGATCTTTTGTAAAATAGACTCATGCTTATAATATTTAGTATTAATAATGATTAGTTTTTATTTACAACTTCTAAGGTTGTTTAAGTTTGTTCTATGGTCTCTCATTCGTTACCGTTACTGCTAACGGTTGATATGTATGGCTGCTAAAATAGTTTACCGCTAATTTTAAGGCTTTTATTTTCATCATTCAGCCCTAGGCTAAAGGCGTATGATTTAATTTGTAGCCTGATCCAAATTCATTTGGGAGTTCATCGAAAAGATATTAACTGTCATATTGATCAGATAATTGTCAAGGCTTTTCTTTACAGTTTAAGATTATTTAAATAATTTCTTTTTCACTTTGTGGGCAACTTAAAATAGGATTTACTTCATTTCAGGAAGCCGAGAGATTGAATAGCATACTTGCCTCTCTCGCTGAATTACTAAAGTTCGTTGTGCTTGCTTGGAAATTGTACTAAGCCAGTTCACTCGCTTTTTTGCTTGTTTTTTTTGTGTAATAAATTCATTTTCTATTATTTAAGGTTAATAAAGTTGTTTTGTGATGCGCAAATCCATGGAATTACACCTGATGTTCACTGTTAATCTAAGGTACTTTCGTTAATAGTTTTTTATAGCCAGACGGTTATTTCTGACTGCTTCGTTCAAACAACAAAATATGGTTAGTATAAAAGTTGTTGGTTAAAATTAGTTATTTACCGTTAAGTTTCAAATACTTTTTAAAAATATTTAAAAAGTATTTGATTCTTAGCCATTAAATCTATGCAAACGTTTGTTATTGTAACAATGTTATCGTTTGACCTTCCTGTTTATGCCATTAAATTGTGGATTGCGCATAAAAATGAAGGGCAAATACGTTATATTTACCTTTTAATTATACAATCTGATTATGAAACAACGCTATTACTCCTTGGATGTCTTTCGTGGAGCTACTGTGGCACTGATGATTATGGTGAATAATCCGGGGACATGGGCTCATATGTTTGCACCGCTAAAACATGCAGAATGGCATGGATGTTCACCTACAGACCTGGTTTTTCCTTTTTTTCTTTTCGCAGTAGGTAATGCCATGTCTTTTGTTATACCTCGTTTACAGGAGGCGGGACCGGCAGTATTTTGGCAAAAAGTAATTAAACGGACGATCTTGATTTTTGCGATTGGACTTTTCATCAATTGGTGGCCTTTTGTGAAATGGGATGGTGCGGAGCTGGTTTTTAAACAATGGGTGGACGGAACGGATCCGAGCCGGGGAATTCGGATTTTTGGTGTACTCCAACGCATCGCAGTTGCTTATTGTTTTGCTTCGATTTTAGCTTATTATTTTAAAGAAAAAACGATTATCTGGATCTCGGCAATCATACTGTTGTTATATTGGGCAACCTGTGCAATAGCCGGAGGAGCAGATCCCTATAGCTTGGAGGGCTGGTTCGGTACAAAGTATGATATAGCAATCCTAGGTTTGCCGCATGTTTACAAAGGGGAGGGGGTGCCATTTGATCCTGAAGGGCTGATGAGTACCTTGCCGACAATTGTTCAGGTTGTCTTTGGCTATTTAGTTGGTGTATTTATTAAAAAGCAAGGTCAGGTGGATTGGCTGTGGTCCAAAGTGCCGGCTTCTAATGAACCTCATTTTAAATTGCTGGCAGGGATGTTTGTGACCGGATTTATTTTGGTCGTATTGGCTTGGATATGGGCCTTGGGTTTTCCGATCAATAAAAAAATATGGACGAGTTCCTATGTGCTCTATACAACAGGTTTGGCAACCATGACACTAGGTGGTATGATCTGGTTTATTGAAGTGCAGGGTGTCAAAAATAAATTGACACAGTTTTTTGATGTTTTTGGTAAAAATCCGTTATTCATCTTTGTATTAAGCGGTATTCTACCACGCTTTTTGGGATTGTTCCGTATTCCTGATGGTGTAAAAGAAGATGGTACACAAAAATACCTCGACGCTTTTGCCTGGTTTTATAAATATGTTTGCGCGAAAGTGCCTGGGATACCAGAAGTTGGTTCTTTTGTTTATTCACTCTGTTTCTTAACGTTGATGTGGGTAATCTGCTATTGGTTGGACAAGAAGAAAATCTACGTAAAGGTTTAGTAGTAGCTGAACCTTTGCTTATTAAATTATTTTGGCAACCGAAGATTTTTGCTATCTTTGCAGCCAATTAATAAAATTTTTAACGCTTTAATATTATTCAGGAAATGTATTTAAGTAAAGAGTACAAAGCTGATATCTTCGCAGAATTTGCTGGATCAGCTACAAACACAGGATCTACTGAAGGTCAAGTTGCTTTATTCACTAAGAGAATTGCTCACTTAACTGAGCACTTGAAAAAAAACAGAAAAGATTTCGGTACACAACGTGCCCTACAAATGTTAGTAGGTAAACGTCGTTCATTATTAGCTTATCTTTACAAAAAAGATATCAACCGTTACCGTGCGATCATTAAAGGTCTAGGTTTACGTGATATTATCAAATAAGCTTTAATACAAAGGTGTTAAGAAAGCCATCCAATTTTTGGATGGCTTTTTTGTTGTGCTTATCGTGCCCGAATTGTTATTGGATTTTTTGCATCAGCATGGTCGTTTTCTGTTCGTCATGACTTTTGTAGTTGTTCAGGACTTCCTTAGGTTAGCGGACGAGATTGGGCTACTTGTCCTTTACTTCAGTTTCACTATTTAGTCGTTATTTAATCGCTTTTTCCTCGGAGCTTGTTCGCTGTTTCTTCGCTTTCAACCGAAGAAGTACCGAACAAGCTCCGAACAAGTACCGAAGAAGCACCGAGGAATCTCCGAAAATGATAGCCATGTTTTATACTTGTCTTAAATTGTTTTATACTACGCGATAGGCTAGATTCCTCGTTATAATTGATAAGCCTTTGGAAGCCTTTTTCGAGAAATAAGAGAACTTGAGAAGACTTCAATCGATTCATTGCTTGACGGATTAAGGCGGTTGCTGCCGTATTCCGATGGTTTGATGATTTAGCCTGCTGTTAATTGCACTAATCTTAATATTTTAATTTACCTTTGTGCTGAAATCTAATGTATTTAAAATATTGGCATGCTGCCAACAAGATGAAAAGCATGTCGCAAACAAGATTAAATGAATTACAACGAAATTAAAACGACCATCGATATGGGTAATGGCACCCAGATCGAATTGTCTACAGGTAAATTGGCAAAACAGGCTGATGGGGCTGTAGTATTAAAACAAGGTGATACGATGTTGCTTGCAACAGTTGTTTCAGCTAAAGAAGCGAAATCTGGCGTTGATTTTTTACCCCTTTCTGTAGATTATCAAGAAAAATATGCGGCAACTGGCCGTATTCCAGGAGGTTTCTTACGTCGTGAGGCTAGATTGTCAGATTATGAGGTATTGATCTCACGTTTGGTAGACCGTGCATTACGTCCTTTGTTCCCTGAAAATTATCACGCAGATACACAAGTTGCAATCAGCTTGATTTCTGCAGATAAAGATATTATGCCTGATGCTTTAGCGGGCTTGGCTGCTTCTGCAGCTATTGCTGTTTCTGATATTCCTTTCAATGGACCAATTTCTGAAGTTCGTGTTGCGAAAATTGACGGTCAGTTGGTTATCAACCCAAAATTGTCTGAGCTTGAAAATGCAACTTTAGAGTTTATTGTTGCTGGTTCTGCACAAGATATCGGTATGGTTGAAGGTGAGGCGAAAGAGATTTCTGAAGCTGAAATGGTAGAAGCAATTGCTTTTGCTCATGAAGCTATCAAAAAACAAGTTGCTGCTCAAGTAGAGCTGGCTAACTTAGTTGGTAAAACTGTTAAGCGTGAGTATAACCATGAGCCTGAAAACCTTGAATTGAGAGATGCTATTTTTGCAGCTACTTACGATAAGGTTTATGCTATTGCAAAATCTGCTTCTGCCAAACATGACCGTTCTGAGAACTTCGCAAAAATCGCGGAAGAGTACAGAGCAACAATGCCAGAGGAATTGGATGATGATACTGCATTCTTATTTAAAAAATATTTCCACGATGTTCAGTATGATGCTGTCCGTAACCTGGTTTTGGATGAAGGTATGCGTTTAGATGGCCGTGATGTACGTACTGTACGTCCGATCTGGTCTGAAGTGGATTACTTGCCTGCTGCGCACGGTTCGGCAGTATTCACACGTGGTGAAACACAATCATTGACTTCGGTTACTTTAGGTGCTAAAGACGATGAACAAATGATCGATGGTGCTTTTATCAACGGTTATAACAAATTTATTCTTCACTACAACTTCCCTGCATTCTCTACAGGTGAGGTAAGACCTAATAGAGGTCCTGGTCGTCGTGAAGTTGGTCACGGTAACTTGGCTATGCGTTCATTGAAACAGGTACTTCCTGCAGACAGTGAAAATCCATATACTATCCGTGTTGTTTCTGATATCCTGGAATCAAATGGATCTTCTTCAATGGCTACGGTATGTGCTGGTACATTGGCACTTTTGGATGCCGGTGTGAAATTGAAAGCGCCAGTTTCAGGTATTGCCATGGGATTGATTTCTGATGAGAAAACTGGTAAATATGCGATCTTATCGGATATCTTAGGTGATGAAGATCATTTAGGTGATATGGACTTTAAAGTAACTGGTACAGAAAAAGGTATCGTTGCTTGTCAAATGGACTTAAAAATCAATGGTTTGAAATGGGAAGTGTTGACGCAAGCTTTGGATCAAGCAAAAGAAGCGCGTTTACACATCTTAGGTGAAATGAAGAAAACAATTTCTGCTCCACGTGAAGATTACAAACCACATGCACCTCGTATCGTTCAATTGTTGATCGATAAAGAATTTATTGGCGCTGTAATCGGACCAGGTGGTAAAATTATCCAAGAGATGCAACGTGAGACCGGTGCTACAATTTCGATCGAAGAAGTTGATAACAAAGGTGTTGTTCAAGTATTTGCAGATAATAAAGCGGCTATTGATGATGCAGTAGGTCGTATTAAAGCAATCGCTTCTAAACCAGAGATTGGTGAAACTTACGAAGGTAAAGTGAAATCAATTATGCCATTCGGTGCTTTCGTTGAAATCATGCCTGGTAAAGATGGTTTATTGCACATCTCTGAAATCGACTGGAAACGTCTTGAAACAATGGACGGTATCTTCAAAGAAGGTGATAAAGTAACGGTTAAATTGTTGGATATCGACAAACAAGGTAAAATGAAGCTTTCGCGTAAAGCGTTATTGCCTCGTCCTCCGAAAGAAGACAAACCAAAGCAGGATAAACCTGCCGGTGAAGCTCCTGTAGCTGGTGCTGGACAAGAATAAGTTTATTCCTTTCAAATGATATGAAAAGCTCGCTTTAAGCGGGCTTTTTTTATGGAAAATAAAAAAATACGATAAATTATGGACTCGGTAATTTTCTTTAAGATGTAATGTTTATCTTAATGGGATTAAAAAACCTAAATTATGAAATTTCATCTCGTCGTTTTTTTGACATTTTTGAGTATGTCGTTTGTGGTAGCGCAAACTTCTGGGAATATCGGTGATAAAAGGGCTTACAGTTGGATCGAAAAGGAGCTTTCCAAGGCAAAGGTCAAAACAAATCTCAAAAATTACGAAAAAAATTTTTTTAGATCAGATTCAGTACGAATCATCGGTCATATCGATGGTTATAACCCAATGCTTGGCTTTACGAGTGGTATTATCTATAGTAGCAATCAATTGACGCGAGAAGATTATCCTACAACTATTCAAATTCAGCCAGATGGCCGCTTTGAAGCGAGCTATATTGTGACGAATTCAGAAATGTCTTACGTGGTATTCAATGATGATATGTTTGAATATTATATTGAGCCCGGACAGACCATAGCAATGATGTTTAAAGTTTCTCTAGACAACAAATTAGAATTTATAACGTATAAAGGTTCACTCGCACTGGAAAATCAACAACTATTGGACTTCAAATGGGAAAATCATCAGAAGGAGTTTTATCAAGCTTTGGAAAAGCTACTAAAGGAGCAGCCTATACAACACACGAAAGATCAGATTCTGACAAATTGGGTAACAGTACAAAAAGACGTAGATAATCGATTGGCCAAAACAAAGTATTCAAAGAAAATAAAACATATCATCAAAAGCGAGGTTGAACTTAATTATGCGATTCAGTTATTGGATATTCAAACGTATCGAAAGCAGTTTTCAAGGGGAGATACTATAAACCCTAACCTTAAAGAACCACTTCCGAAAAATTATTTTGACTTTATAAAACGGCTTGATCTGAATGATCCTGTATTACTGGTACCTTCTCAGTTTTCGACTTTTATTAATCGTTTCGAATATTCACCGTTGTTCAGTCTGGATAAATATCATCGGGAGCTGAATAAGCAGCGGATGGGAAATATGTATGTTGTGTTGGATTCGGCCAATAGACAGGCCAATCCAATAATATCAAGTACATTGATAACAGAGATAGCCAAGCTTCGAACATTAAGATCAAGGCTGTCGAATTTACGTGACACTCTCAAAATGGAGCAACTCGCTACAGATCTTTTGGCCATACTCCCAAATGAGAATCTGAGAAAGGAAGCGCAGGCACTGACAGCACGTTTAAAGGAGACAGTGAATGGTTATGTTTTGCCCCAAACAGCATCTGCGGACCTATTTAAGAAGTTGACCGACAAGTATCGAGGCAAAGTGGTGGTGGTTGATTTTTGGGCGCAATGGTGTGGCCCTTGTCGCTCCGGGATTGAGTCGATGCGGGACAAACGCGTGAAACTTAAAGATAACCCTAACTTGGTATTCGTATTCGTGACAGACAGCAGTGGGACACCTGATATAAACTTCTATAACAAGTATACGGTTGAAAATCACATGTCCGAAAGCTACATCGTATCGGCCGATGAATATTTGGCTTTGCGTGAGCTGTTCAAATTCAATGGAATACCACGTTATATCTTGATGGATCCTGATGGCAAAATCAGAAACGATAATTTCCCCTTACATAATCTGAGCACCGAGCTGCCGAGAAATTATCCTTCCTTATTTACATTTGAGTTGTTTCGGGGGATTTAATATCATGTTATAAAAGAACAAAGAAGGCTGTCAATTCGACAGCCTTCTTTGTTCTTTTATAACATGATAACACCTTTTATCTTCGCTACTTCTTTGTAGAAGTAGATTACCTGATCGGCGTCTTTTACGTTCAAGTTTACCGTAATTGAAGTATACTTACCGGTTTTGGAGTCCTTAAAATCAAACTGAGCACCTGTGTCATCAAATACGCGCTGGATTTGATTGAAATGGTCCTGATCTTTTGGTAAGATAAATTTATACGTATAGTCCTTTGGAAATGTTTCTAAATCTTCTAAGCGCTCTTTAAAAGTTTCATAGAAGTCTTTTGGATTATCACCTCCATCGGGGATATCTTGTATATTGATGTTTTTGTAATCTGCCATGTTTTGTTTCTCCTTAAATATGTTATTAAGGTATTAACAAATATTAATCCAGTAATGTTTTACTGACAATATTTCAGTTAATTATTGTCAATGCTTGAAGGCCAATCGGCTTTGTTTTTACCAAAGTTTTTGTTTGGCGTAGCACTCATCTCGATTTCCATCTGTCCACCTTCTAAAAGCTGTGCATGTGTAATGAACGACTTAGCATAAGGTTTACCATTCAATTTGATCGATTTAATGTATTGATTTGCTTTACCTTGATTTTTAACATCGATAGCTAACGTTTTGCCATTTGGTAAATTGATATTCGCATGTTGCATCATCGGGGATCCGAAGACATAAACACCGCTCATTGCATTCAGTGGATAGAAGCCCATTGCTGAGAACACATACCATGAACTCATTTGTCCGACGTCATCATTGCCACATAGACCAGCTGGACTGTTTGTGTAGAACTCCGTCATCGCTTTACGGACTAAGGCTGCACCTTTCCAAGGTTGTCCAGCGTAAGCATATAAGTAAGGGATATGGTGATTTGGTTCGTTACCTTGCGCATATTGGCCGATTAGTCCTGAAATATCTGGAGAGGCTTCACCGCCAAGATCCGATGACATGGTCGTAAAATAATCCAGTTTTTTCAAAAATTTATCTTCACCACCGAAAAGATTGATCAGACCTTTGACATCTTGAGGTACTAACCAGGTATATTGCCAAGCATTTCCTTCGCAATAATCATTCTCGCGGTGTTTGGCCATTAATGGGTCGAAAGGTCTGCGGAACTCGCCATTGGCTTTTTTACCGACGAAATGACCTACTTCTTTGTCAAAATACTGTTCGTAAAGTTTATAGCGTTTTTTGAAATAGGCAGCGTCTTCTGTTTTACCTAATTTTTCGGCAATTTTATAAGTACCAAAGTCAGCAATCGCATATTCTAATGCCCATGCTACAGATTCATTCGGCATGCTGTCGATCGGAATGTAAGTCAGTTCACGTGCATATTTCAGGCCGTGATCGTTGCCCATGGCTGTTGTCTTTACAGCTTCCCAGACCAAAGGATAATCTTTCTCGTCAATAATTCCTTTTAAGAAAGCGTCTGCAATGACTGGAATCGCAGGTAGACCCACCATCGTGTTGGTTTCATTACCTTGTAAGTGCCACATTGGCAATTTACCTTGTTGTTGATAGATAGCCAACATCGTCTTGATAAAATCCTGGTTGATTTTACGGTCCTCCAAGATGGTCATCAGCGGGTGAAGCCCACGGTAGGTGTCCCAAAGCGAAAATACCGTGTGGTTGACAAAATCCTGTTTCTCGTATACTTGTTTGTCGGTTCCTAAGTAATCGCCATTTGCATCGTTAAAGATGGTAGGAGCAAAGTAGGTATGGTATAATGCGGTATAGAAGATTGTCTTCGTATCTTTGTCGGCTTCAAATTGAATCTTATTTAAGGTTTTGTTCCAACGTTGATCCGCTTCTTGTTTTACTTTTTCAAAATTCCAGCTTGGAATCTCTGCATTGATGTTATTCAGGGCATTGGTCGAGCTTACTGGAGAAATACCGACTTTAAGTTCGATGGTTTTGTTTTTAACAGCATCAAAGAATAAAGCCGCTTTGATTGCTTTGCCTTGAAATGTGGTCTGGCCTAATTTTTCTTCTTTACCGTCGAAAAATCTTACTTTTTGTATCGGCTGGGAAGTTCTGATCGCAAAATACAATTTTTGGTCAGTTGCCCATCCTGTTGAAAAGCGATAACCAACAAAGGTCGAGTCGTTAACCTGTTTGATGTAGGTGTCTGTCGGTTTATCCCAATTGATATGGTAACCTAAGTCGACCAAAATATGTGCATTGTCTGTTTTTTCATAGCGATATTGATGATAGCCTACACGTTCGGTTGCCGTCAAGTTGGCCTGTACCTGATAGTCATCTAAATAAGCGCTATAGAATCCGGGTTTGGCAACCTCATTTTCCTTTTTGAAGGAAGAGCCATAACCTGTATTCATTTTATTGAATTCCGCTGGTGTTAATTGTAATTTTCCGTTGGCTGGAACGATCATGAGGTCGTTGAGGTCACCGATACCTGTTCCGCTCAGGTGGGTATGGGTAAAACCCAAAATTTCCTGGCTTTTGTAATTGTATCCACTGCACCAGTCCCATCCGTTGAACTTGTCCCAAATCTGTGGAATTTGGGTAGGTCCCAATTGTACTGCACCTAAAGGTACATTTGCACCAACAAAGACGTGACCATGATCCGCTGACCCAATAAAGGGGTTGACATATTGTGTAAGATTTTGCTGGGCTTGCGCACAAAATGGCAAAATTAGTGTGCCCAACACTGTTTTGAGTAGTTTATTTCCTGTCATAGGTTTTGTTCGGGTATTTGAAAACTGCTTAAAATTAGTAAATAAAACCTTTTAGCGCAATTTTATTATTATTTTAGTAAATTGTCGTTAAATTTTTTACTTTAGTAAGCTTCGTAATAAAAAACTTAACAAACCTACTACTACTACATGAAGAAACGTATTCTGATCAGTGATATCGCAAAGGCGTTGGGGATTTCTGTAACTACTGTGTCCTTTATTTTGAATGATAAGGCAAAAGAAAAGCGTATTAGTGAGGCTTTGACTAAGCGGGTTTTGGACTATGTCAAAAAGGTCGGCTATAAGCCCAACGAATTGGCAAAAAGTCTCCGCACAGGGAAGACGAAGATTCTAGGTTTGATTATCGAAGATATTTCCAATCCTTTTTTTGGAAATATAGCACGTCTGATCGAAAGTAAGGTCTATGAGCAGGGCTATCGTATTATTTATTGTAGCACCAACAATGATGTGGAAAAAGCGAAGGAGTTAATCCAGATGTTTTACGATCGGCAGGTAGATGGTTTTATTATTACGCCTTCCGATGGTTTGGAAGATACAGTAAAGCAGTTGCAGCAAAATAATATTCCGGTTGTGCTCTTCGACCGTTATTTTCCGGGTCTTGAAACAGACTATGTAGGTGCGGACAATTTTCAGGGAGCCTTTGATGCCAGTAACCATTTGTGTCAACAGGGTTATAGACGTATCGGATTTGTATCGCTCTATTCGGATCAGACCCAAATGAAAGAGCGTTCAGATGGCTATATGAAGGCTATGGATAATAATAAGCAACAAAGTTTTATTCAAAAGATTCAGATGGATGCTTCGGATGAAGAAGCAATGGAACTATTGCGGGAGTTTATCTGTGAAAATAGGCTGGATGCTGTTTTGTTCTCCACAAACTATCTGGCGATTTCGGGTTTGAAGGCTTCCAAAAAATTTAATTTTACGATGCCGGCGGTGATTGCTTTTGACGACCATACGGTTTTTAAGCTGGTCGAACCTGCTATTACGGTTGTTTCGCAGCCGATCAAGGATATTGCTGAGAATCTGATCAATATTTTGTTGCTTCGTCTTCAGGGTAAAATAAAAGCAACACGTAGAATGGTGTTGCCTTGTGAACTGAAAGTTCGTGAGTCGACTAAAGTGAAAGTTACTTCGTAGTATCGGCCACAAATTTCATTGAAATAGAATTAACGCAGTGACGCGTGTTTTTTGTCGTAAAGCCTTCTCCGAGGAATACATGGCCTAAATGCGCGCCACATTTACTACACAGGATTTCAGTGCGGCGACCATCGGCGTCGGTGATCCTTGTAATTGCCCCGGGAATTTCATCATCAAAACTTGGCCAACCACAGCCTGATTCAAATTTTGACTCCGAACGGTATAGTGGGCTGTCACAACGGCGGCAGATATAAGTTCCTTTGAGCTTATTGTCTAAAAGTTCACCGGTAAAAGGCCGTTCAGTTCCCTTATGTATAATAATGTATTCCTCTTCTTTACTTAAGGGGTTGTATTCTTTGTTTGTTTCCATGATTGTCGTGTGTTTAGTCTTGGCTCTTTAATTTTTGGTCCGGGACTTGATCCTGGACGTCGCTCCATTCATCTTGGAAAAGTTCTCCATTCATCTTGATAAAGTTACGGAAATAAAGACGAAAAAAAACTTTTTGTGTCTTCTGCGATCCGTTATTTTGAGTATTTTAAATTGTCATGGAATTGTCTTATATTTGAGTAGCTATCCAAATGAAAAGTTGTAGCGATGGGACCGCTTTAATAGTTTAATGTTGTTTTATCCTCGTTTAAACGTATTTGTTTAGAATGATTATAAATTGATATTAAAGGTCACAAAATTGTCAGCGATTTGTTAATAAATCATACTTTTGTGGCATTGTTAGGGGGGTAGTGGCTCCTTTAACCATGGGAGTTAATTTTTTACATTCACAAATAAATAGTATAAAGTGCTAAATATGAGAACTATCTCATCCGTTTTGGGAAGCCTTGCGAGGGTGGTGTCAACGAGTTTGATGCTATTATTTGCCGTTACGACGTTGCATGCGCAAGATGTCAAGGAAGGTGAAAAAATCTTCAAATCTAAGTGTACATCCTGTCACGCCATTGACAGAAAAGTGGTTGGTCCTGCTTTAAAGGGGATTCCAGAGACGAAAGACGAAGCTTGGTTAATCAAGTGGATCAAGAACTCTCAGGCTTTAATTGCGTCTGGCGATGCTGATGCAGTTAAAATCTTCGAAGAGAACAACAAGCTTGTGATGACTTCTTTTACTGATTTATCTGACGATCAGATCAAGTCGGTATTAGCGTATATCACAGATGCTTCTAAGGAGAAACCGAAGGATCCAAACAAAGATGGAGCTGCTGCTAAAGATGATAACGCGTCTATGTTCATGATTTTGGGCTTGATCGCAGTTGTTGTTTTGGCTGTAGTGGTTATCGTGGTGTTGAATCGTGTGATCCGTACCTTAGAAAATGTAATTGCTAAAAACCAAGAAGCTATTGCTGCGCAACAAGAGCCAGAAGATAGCCAACGTTTTGTGAAGTTTGCGAAAGCATTCGTTAAAAACAAGAAGTTGGTTGGCTTTACAGTCTTGATGTTAGTTGCATTATTAGCTGTAGGTGGTTGGAAAACAATGTGGAACGTTGGTGTTCACCAAGGCTATCAGCCGGTTCAACCAATTAAGTTCTCGCACCAAATCCACGCTGGTGTTAACAAAATTGAGTGTCAATACTGTCACGGTGGAGCATTTAAATCTAAAAATGCGTCTATTCCATCGGCCAACGTATGTATGAACTGTCACAATACAATCACTGCTTCAGAGCATTATGATGGTGAGATTTCTCCGGAAATTGCTAAAATCTATCGTGCATTGGATTGGAATCCTGATACGCGTACTTACGGTAACAATCCGAAACCAATTCAATGGGTTCGTATTCACAACTTACCTGACTTTGCTTACTTCAACCACTCACAACACGTTGTGGTAGCTGGTGTTGAGTGTCAAACTTGTCACGGTCCGATCCAAAATATGGAAGAAGTATACCAATACTCTCCATTGACGATGAAATGGTGTGTTGATTGTCACAAAAAGACAGATATCAAATCGGATAACAAATACTATGAAGATTTGATTAAAGCACACGAAAGAATTAAGAAAGGTGAGAAAATGACTGCAGCCATGATCGGTGGTCTTGAGTGTGGTAAGTGTCACTATTAATAATTATTTGAAATACGCAATCTTATATACAGCTTAAATGGATAGCAATAAAAAATATTGGAAAGGTTTGGAAGAGTTAAATCAAACTCCTGCTTTCGTTGAAGGAAGCAAGGGTGAGTTTGCCGAATCTATTCCTGTAGAAGATGTATTAAACGAAGCTGGCTTGAGTACTAAAACTCCTCGCCGTGACTTCTTGAAAGCATTAGGATTTGGTTTGGGTGCTGTTTCTTTAGCGGCTTGTAACCGTACTCCTGTGCATAAGGCAGTTCCTTATTTGATTAAACCTGAAGAGGTAACTCCAGGTATCCCTAACTATTATGCTTCGACGTTCAACGGTCAAAGCATCTTGGTTAAAACTCGTGAAGGTCGTCCGATCAATGTTGAGCCTAACCCGAATGCAATTGGTTTGAACCAAGGTTTGGATTCAACGACTGCTGCTTCTGTATTGGATTTATATGATGAGTCCAAATTGAAACAGGCGCAATTGAAAGGTCAAGATGTTGAGTGGTCTAAATTGGATGGGGAAGTTGTTAAAGCTTTGAATGCAGCAGCATCTTCTGGTAAACAAATTACGATCGTCTCTAACACCGTAAACAGTCCTTCAACGTTGGCGGCTATCGCTGCTTTCGCAACGAAATTCCCAACAGTTAACCATGTACAATACGATGCTGTTTCTTACAGCGGTATTATCGAGGCGAATAAAGCTTCATTTGGTAAAGCTGTTGTCCCTTCATACAATTTTGAAAAGGCAAATGTGATTGTTTCCGTTGCAGCTGATTTCTTAGGAACTTGGTTAGCAGGTGAGGAGCATACACAACAATACGCTAAAAACCGTGATTATAAATCGTTGAAAAACGGTAAAATGTCACGTCACGTGCAATTTGAGTCTGGTCTTTCCATGACGGGTACAAATGCGGATGCACGTATCGCAATCAAACCTTCGGAAGAAGGTGCTACATTGGTTGCTTTATATAATGCAATCACTGGTCAGTCTTTGGCTGGTGCTACTGCAAACAAAAAAGCACAAAAAGGTGTCGCTCTAGCAGCGAAAGAATTGGTGAACAGCAAAGGCGCAGCAGTTGTTGTTGCTGGATCTAACGATGTCAATGTACAGGTATTAGTTAATGCAATCAACGTTGCATTAGGTGCTTACGGTACAATCATCGATTTGGATAACTATTCTAAACAATACCAAGGTTCGGATTCTTCGTTCCAAGCTTTCTTAGCAGCAGCGAAATCAGGTCAAGTTGGTGTTGCGTTCTTCTTGAATAGCAACCCAGTGTATGACTACTTCAAAGCAGATGATGTAAAAGCAGCGTTGAAACAAGTTCCTTTCACCGTATCATTTTCGCAACGTGCGGATGAAACAGCTTCTGAATTGACAGCGATTGCTCCAGCAAGTACGTTCTTGGAATCTTGGGGTGATGCGAATCCAAAAGAAGGTTTGTTCTCTATCATTCAACCAACAATTAATCCTGTTTTCAAAACACGTCAAGTTGAACAAAGCTTGTTGACTTGGGCAGGAAATGATACAGATATGTACAACTTCGTTAAGAACTTGTGGTCTACACAAATCTTAGCAGGTTCTACGAAAAACTGGGATGCTGTATTGCAAACTGGTTTTGAATATAAAGGTGCTAAAGCGGCAACAGCTCCTGCATTTACAGGAAATGCTGCAGCGGCAGCTTCGGCAATTGAGGCATCAAGCAAAGCAATTACCGGTGAGTTTGAATTGAAACTTTACGAGCCTTCTGCACTTCGCGACGGTCGTTATGGAAACAATGCTTACTTGCAGGAATTGCCTGACCCGGTTTCTAAAGTAACTTGGGATAACTACGCTGCTCTTAACCCGAAAGATGCTGAGAAATTAGGTTTGGGTGAAGATGGTAAAGTAACTGTAAAAGCAAATGGTGTTGAATTGGAATTGCCAGTTGTACAACAACCAGGTCAAGCACAAGGAACAGTTTCAGTTGCTGTAGGTTATGGCCGTACAAAAGTTGGTAAAGCAGGTAATGAAGTTGGTAAAAACGCATTCCCTTTTGCGTCTATCATCAATGGTACAGTACAAGGTGTTGCTAAAGCAACTGTAGCGAAAGCGTCTGGTACTTACCAATTGGCACAAACACAAACACACCACACGATCGAAGGTCGTAACGTTATTCGTGAAACGACATTTGCGAAATATCTGAAAGATCCTAACTCTGAGGCAGGACGCTTTACAGATAATCACAAAACATACGATTTGTGGAACAAATATGAGCAACCTGGTCACAAATGGGTGATGGCGATCGACTTGAACGCATGTACAGGTTGTGGTGCTTGTATCGTTGCTTGTAACGTTGAAAATAATATTCCTGTTGTAGGTCGTGATGAGGTTCGTCGTCGTCGTGAAATGCACTGGTTACGTATTGACCGTTACTATACAATCGAAGGAAAAGATCAAGATCTTACAAAAGAGAAAGAAATTGCGAGAGCTTCGGCTGATTTAGATTTCGAAGATATCACTGTTGTTCACCAACCGATGTTGTGTCAACACTGTGGTCACGCACCTTGTGAAACGGTTTGTCCGGTATTGGCAACAGTACACTCTTCAGAAGGTTTGAACCACATGGCATATAACCGTTGTTTTGGTACACGTTACTGTGCGAACAACTGTCCTTTCAAAGTTCGTCGTTTCAACTGGTTTGCATACTGGAATGATTCACGTTTTGACAACTACTTGAACAATGAGTTCACACAATTGGTATTGAATCCAGATGTTGTTACTCGTTCACGTGGGGTAATGGAGAAATGTTCAATGTGTATCCAACGTATTCAAGCAGGTAAATTGCAAGCTAAGATTCAAAATCGCAAAGTTAAAGATGGCGATATCCAAATGGCTTGTCAACAAGCATGTTCTGCAAATGCAATTATCTTTGGTGATGCAAATGATCCAGAATCAGAAGTATCTAAAGCATTACGCAACGAGCGTGTTTATTACGTACTTGAGGAAATCAATGTTCAACCGGGTATCGGTTATATGACAAAAGTTAGAAACACTTTTGAGGCGTAATCTTGTACAATATTTGAAATAAAAATACTATGTCATCGCATAACGAATCAATATTAAGAGAACCATTAATGACCGGTAAGGACATTACGTATGCAAAAATTACGGATGATATCTTACTACCGGTTGAAAATAAACCGAATAAAGCATGGTGGATTGGTTTTACCGTTGCTGTATTAGGTGCTTTATTATGGGTAGTTAGCGTTAGTTATACCTTTTGGACAGGTATCGGCGCTTGGGGTCTGAATAAAACTGTAGGCTGGGCTTGGGATATCACCGACTTCGTATGGTGGGTAGGTATCGGTCACGCGGGTACGTTGATTTCAGCTGTATTATTAATCTTCCGCCAGAACTGGCGTAATTCAATCAACCGTTCTGCAGAGGCGATGACGATCTTTGCGGTAATCTGTGCGGCTACATACGTTGTAGCTCACATGGGTCGTCCTTGGTTGGCTTATTGGATTTTCCCACTTCCAAATCAATTTGGATCACTTTGGGTAAACTTCAACTCTCCATTGGTATGGGATGCGTTTGCGATCTCGACTTACTTTACAGTATCCTTGGTATTCTGGTACTGTGGTTTGTTGCCGGATATCGCGACAATTCGTGACCGTGCTACTGGATTAAAACAAAAAATCTATTCTGTATTATCATTCGGATGGAATGGTTCAGTTAAGACTTGGCAACGTTTTGAAATCGTGTCATTGATCTTGGCAGGTATTTCTACGCCGCTGGTACTTTCTGTACACACGATCGTATCCATGGACTTTGCAACTTCGGTTATCCCTGGATGGCATACAACGATCTTCCCTCCATATTTCGTGGCGGGTGCGATCTTCTCTGGTTTCGCGATGGTACAGACTTTATTGTTGATCTTACGTAAAGTAATGAACTTTGAGAACTACATCACGATGTTCCACATTGAGTCGATGAATATCATTATCATGACGACAGGTTCTATCGTAGGTGTGGCTTATTTGACTGAGTTGTTTATCGCAATGTACTCTCGTTCAGAATACGAAATGTATGCTTTCGAGAACCGTATGTTGGGTCCATACGCTTGGGCTTACTGGTCAATGATGACGTGTAACGTAATTTCTCCACAGTTATTCTGGTTCAAAAAAATCCGTACAAGTATTCCAATCTCATGGATCTTATCGATTGTTGTAAACATCGGTATGTGGTTTGAGCGTTTTGTAATTATCGTGACTTCATTGCACCGTGATTACTTGCCTTCATCTTGGGCAATGTTCTATCCGACTTGGACAGACGTAGGTATCTTTGTAGGTTCAATCGGATTATTCTTTACATTATTCTTGTTGTTCTTACGTTTCTTACCAGGTATCGCTATCGCCGAAGTGAAATTGTTGTTGAAATCATCTTCATTACAACATAAAACTAAATTGGCTCAAGAAGGCGCATTCCCTGAGGAACAAGTTAAGTACTTCCAAGAGTCATTAGAGAAATATGATTCAGTGACAGAAGAAGAGATTAAAGAATTATCAGTTAGAAAATAATCAGCAATGAGCAATACAAAATATATATTAGGTAGTTTTGCGGATCCCGATGAAATGATGCATGGGATCGACAAATTGCAAGCAAACAATATAAGTATTTACGACTGCTTTACTCCGATGCCTATTCACGGCATCGAAGCAAAGCTGGGTGTGAAACCTTCTCGCTTGCCTATCGCAGCATTTTGCTTTGGAGCATTAGGAACGACATTGGGTTTTAGTTTGTTGTATTATACAATGGCCTATGATTGGCCGATGAATATCGGTGGTAAACCATCTTTTGGTATGCCAAACTTTGTTCCAGTTACATTTGAGGTTACGATCTTATTGTGTGCCTTGGGTATGGTTGCCACGTTTTTCTTCCGTAACCACTTATTTCCGGGACGCGCACCTCGTGTAATGGACTTGAGAGCAACAGATGATCGTTTCATCCTTGCAGTAGATGCCAATGAAAATACAGATCACGCTTTGATCGATAGCTTATTGAAAGAAGCTGGAGCTGTTGAAGTTAAGTACAATGATAGAAAATATGTTAGCTATGAATAAGAAGAATTTACTTGGAACGCTATGCGCAGCTGTGGCATTGACAGCACTTGTTTCTTCTTGTGGTGACAAAACAACTCGTAGTACAGGTTTAGAGTTTTCTCGTAACATGTACGATCCGCTTGCTTTCAATCCGGATCAACCTAATGCGAATTTTGCTGATGGAAAAACAGCACAAGCACCTCCTAAAGGTACGGATCCAATTGGTTTCACTCGTTTTGAGTATGCCAATACATTAGAGGATTATGAACGTGCAGGAAGAGAAGCAAAAAGTCCTTTGGTCGTAAATGCCGAAAATCTTGAAAAAGGTAAAGCTTTGTTCACTACTTACTGCTCTATATGTCATGGAGTAGAAGGTAAAGGTGATGGTCCTATCACAAAAGACCGTAGCGTGACTGATTCAAGAGGTACTCGTCAATTAGAGAACTTTCCTCCGCCACCATCTTATCACAGAACAGATGCGGCGAGCTCTTCACGGGGTGGTTTGATGGCTGACTTGACTGATGGTAAAATTTACCATACAATTTATTACGGACACAACTCCATGGGATCACATGCATCTCAATTGTCTCCAGAGGAGAGATGGAAAGTTGTTATGTATGTTCACGAATTACAAAAGAAATAATCTAACATCAGATATATAAATGGGAACTCACAGTCATCATCACGATTATAATTTCAACGAGCGATACGAGTTTGCTGGCAAAGCTAAAATGTTCAGTATTGTCGCTGTTGTACTAGGCGTAGCTGCTGTAGCTTTCGGGTTGCTTTCGGGCGATCACGTTACTGTAGAGCGTACTTATGCCAACTTGTTATTGATGGGTTATTACTTTACATGTGTTTGCGCAGCTGGAACATTCTTTGTTGCCTTGCAATATGTAACACAATCTGCATGGTCTGCAGGTTTGGTACGTATACCTCAGGCTATGGCGAGTGTTTTACCAATTGCATCATTAGTTTTATTAGTTATTGTAGGTTTAGGTTTAACCACACATAACTTATATCACCACTGGAATGCAGATGGTATCACTGATCCGCATAGTACAAATTTTGACCCTATTATCGCAGGTAAATCTGCTTATTTAAATGTTCCATTCTTCTTGATCCGTCAGGTGGTATTTATGGGAACATATAGCATTTTTGCTGTTATTTTTGCGAAACTTTCTTATAAAGAAGATTTAGAAGGTGGATTGACTTCTTATAAAAAGTCATTCAAATTGTCGGCAATCTTCTTAGTTATCTTCGGTTTTACTACACCTATCTGGTCTTTCGATACAGTAATGTCTTTAGAGGCACACTGGTTTTCGACAATGTTCGGTTGGTATAACTTTGCAGCAATGTGGGTAAGTGGTATTTCATGTATCACGATCATCGTTGTTGTATTGAAGAAAGCTGGTTATATGAACTGGGTAAACGAAAATCATTTACACGATTTGGGTAAATTGATGTTCGGTTTCTCGATCTTCTGGACTTACGTTTGGTTTGCACAATTCATGTTGATTTGGTATTCAAACATCCCAGAGGAAACAGTTTATTTCTACAAACGTTGGGAACCTGAATACAAACCTTGGTTTTGGTTGAGTATTATCATTAACTTTGTGGCACCATTGTTACTATTAGTGGATCGCGATGCTAAACGTAAACAAAACGTGATGTTATTCGTAGCGATTCTATTATTGGCTGGTCACTGGCTAGATTATTATATCATGATCATGCCTGGTACTGTTGCTGAACATAGAGGATTTGGTATCATTGAAATCGGAACTGCACTTGGTTTCTTAGGTTTGTTCATCTTCTTAGTGATGAGTAAATTGAGTAAACAAGCATTGGTGCCTAAAAATCATCCTTTCTTGGATGAGAGTTTGCATCATCAGATATAGTTTCACTTTTAAAGGAAGGTTACGTAAAAACGTTATAAAAGAAATGAGCTTTAAATTAAATAATAGATTCAAATCCATCTCGGGTTTTGTGCTTGCACTAGGATTGCTTTTTGCGACTCCTATCCTTGCAAGTCAACAAGATACAGTAGCATCTGATTCTGCTAAAGCGGCGACTACAGCAGTAGCTGCCCCTGCAGCAACGGATTCGGTTGCAAAAGATACAACAGCGGCAGCAGGTACTGCTGCTGTTGCATCTGCTAGTTCTTCTACGGAAGCTAGTGCTGCTGCTCCTGCTGTTGAAGAAGTGAAGCAAATAGACCCTCAGGTTTATAAAAACTTCACATATTATGTCTTGTTATTCTTGGTTATATGTACAGTTGTTGCCGTTATCGGTAAAGTACTTTCGATCTATGAATTGACAAGAAAGATGAACGGTAAATACAATCCGTTTGCGAATAACACGTTTCAATCGGCATTGTTATTCATTTTCTTGGTTGTATTCCTTTACGGTGTATATTGGTCATATGTACACTGGGGAGCCGCTTATTGGAGATCTGCAGTAACTGAGCACGGTGAGCGTATTGATACGATGTTTATCATTACGACAGCAATTACAACATTTGTATTGGTTATCACACATATCTTGTTGATGACATTTACATTCTTGTACCGCATGCGTGCAAAACGTCAGGCTTATTATTATCCTCATAACAATGCAATCGAGAAATTGTGGACAATTGTTCCAGCTGTTGTTTTGACAGTTTTGGTATTGTTCGGTTTCTTTACATGGAGATCAATCACAAATATTCCTGAGGATCTACAAAAATCAGCATTGCAAGTTGAGGTATTAGGCGAGCAATTCCAATGGAATGTCCGTTATGCTGGTTCAGATGGGATTATTGGTAAACGTAATTATAAAATGACGACACCAACCAACCCTTACGGTATTGACTTTAATGATAAAAATTCTTGGGATGATATTCAGGGATCTGAAATCTGGTTGCCTGTAAATAAACCAGTTCGTTTCCATATCGTTTCAAAAGATATTATTCACTCTTTCTATATTCCTGATTTCCGTGTTCAGATCAATGCGGTACCGGGAATGACCAATTACTTCCAGTTCACACCTACAGTTACAACAGAAGAGATGCGTGATCGTCTGGGTGATTATAACTATGACTTCGTGATGTTGTGTAACAAGATCTGTGGATCTGGTCACTACAACATGCAAAAGAAAGTGGTTGTCGTAACTGAAGAGAAATATAAAGAGTGGTTAGCTAAACAAAATAAATATTTTACTGAGGATTTGCAAAAAGAGTTCAGCGGTAAAACAGCTAACGTGAAAAAGGATAGCGTACAAGTTACAGCATCTTTGAACTAATTAAGAATTTTTGAATATAAAATCGAATATGTCAAGTACAGTAATATCGCATAGCGCTGAACATCACGATTCGCACGGCCATCATCACGAGGAGTCGTTCATCAGAAAGTATATCTTCTCGGGTGACCACAAGATGATTGCTAAGCAATTCTTGATCACTGGTATCATCATGGCAGTTTTTGCGATGCTTTTATCAGTATTATTCCGTATCCAATTAGCATGGCCGGATAAAGAGTTCCCTATATTAGAAGTATTCTTGGGTAAATGGGCTGAAGGCGGTCGTATAAAACCGGAGTTTTTCCTTTCCTTGGTAACCATTCACGGTACCGTTATGGTATTCTTCGTGTTAACGGCTGGTCTATCAGGTACTTTTAGTAACTTATTGATTCCATATCAAATCGGAGCACGCGATATGGCATCTCCTTTTATGAACATGTTGTCTTACTGGTTGTTCTTTGTAGCATCAGTTATTATGGTTGCATCGTTCTTCGTAGAAAGTGGACCTGCTTCTGCTGGTTGGACAATCTACCCGCCACTATCGGCTGTTCCTACTGCAATCGCAGGATCTGCAACTGGTATGACTTTGTGGTTGGTGAGTATGGTTCTATTTGTAGCTTCACAGTTGATCGGTGGTATTAACTATGTAAGTACAATTTTGAACATGCGTACAAAAGGAATGGACTTATGGAAAATGCCTTTGACAATCTGGGCGTTCTTCTTAACTGCTATCGTGGGTATGTTGTCATTCCCAGTATTGGTTTCGGCGGTTGTTCTGTTGATTTTTGACCGTGCTGCTGGTACGTCATTCTATTTGTCGGATCTTGTTGTTCAAGGACAAATTTTACCGAACGAAGGTGGTTCACCAATTTTGTTCCAACACTTGTTCTGGTTCTTAGGTCACCCTGAGGTATATATCGTTGTTATGCCGGCTTTAGGTTTAACTTCTGAGGTTATTGCAACCAACTCACGTAAACCAATCTTTGGTTACCACGCGATGGTTTATTCGTTGATCGGTATCACTGTATTATCGTTTATCGTATGGGGTCACCACATGTTTGTAACAGGTATGAACCCGTTCTTGGGTGGTGTATTTATGATTACAACATTGATTATTGCGGTTCCTTCTGCTGTAAAAGCATTTAACTATCTTGCAACGTTGTGGAAAGGTAATATCCGTTTCACTCCAGCGATGATGTTTGCTATCGGTTTGGTATCGTTCTTTATCTCCGGTGGTTTGACAGGATTGTTCCTAGGTAATGCAGCGTTAGATATCAACTTACACGATACGTATTTTGTTGTTGCCCACTTCCACTTGGTAATGGGATCGGCGTCAATCTTCGGTATGCTTTGTGGTGTTTACCACTGGTATCCTAAGATGTTCGGTCGTATGATGAACACAAAATTGGGTTATTTACACTTCTGGTTGACTTTCATTGGTGCTTACATGGTATTCTTCCCAATGCACTTTATGGGTATCGATGGTGTGCCTCGCCGTTACTATGCATTTACAGAGTTTGCTTTCATGGCGAAATGGGTTTCTGTAAACAAATTGGTAACTTGGGCTGCAATCATTGCCGCTTTAGGTCAGGTAGCTTTCTTGTGGAACTTCTTTACATCGATTTTCTTCGGTAAAAAAGCACCGCAAAACCCTTGGCAGTCAAATACATTGGAATGGACTACTCCGGTAGAGCATATCCATGGTAACTGGCCAGGTGAAATTCCAACTGTACACCGTTGGCCTTACGATTACAGTAAGCCAGGGCACGGTGAGGATTTTATTCCTCAAAGTGTTCCTTTCTCTGAAACAATGAGCTCTAATTTGCCTCATGATTTCGAAGGAGACGAGGAAGCTGAGCGTATCCAGGCAGAATGGAATGCTCAAAATGGTAGAAAAGACTAATAAAATCTTATAAAATAGAGTAGGGATTCCTACTCTATTTTATAGAAGTTTGTATTTTAAGAGGTAGGGGTAGTATTATGTTTCCAGCAGCTGAGAAGCGATTTATAAAGACCAATTTTATAACGATCATTGTGTTGTTTTTGGTCATTATTGCTGGAGGAGTTGTTCGGAGTACAGGGTCAGGAATGGGATGCCCAGATTGGCCAAGATGTTTTAACCGTATTATTCCTCCAACAGATATCTCCCAATTACCTCAAGGATATGAACAACATTATATTGAAGGAAGGGCAAAGAAGAACGAACGTTTCGCGAAAATTGTAGAATTTTTCGGCGATAAGGAAATGGCTTACAAGCTCCGTACCGATAAGAGTATTTTGCAGCATGAAGAGTTTAATGTTGCGAAAACTTGGACGGAATATATCAATCGGTTGGTAGGCGTCGTTTCCGGATTCTGTTTGTTATTTACAGCTATTTATTCTTTCACCTATTTAAAATCAAAAAGCTCGATCGTTGTTTGGTCAGTGATTAATCTTTTTGTTGTAGTACTTCAGGCTTGGCTGGGATCGATCGTTGTATCGACAAATCTGATGCCTTGGATTATTACGGTACATATGCTCTTAGCCATTGTAATTGTTTGTATTAGTATTTATACATATTTCAAAGCAGTTACTTTGCGAAACAAGACCTTACTGGTCAATCGTTCTTTGGGTATATTAAAAGGACTTGCTATTGCTTCAATTTTATTGATGCTAACACAGGTAATTGTCGGAACGGGAGTTCGTGAGGAGGTTGATTTATTAACCGGTTCAACGATAGCCCGGACTGATTTTATAACAACTATTGGCCAACAGTTTGAGTTACATCGCTGGTTGGCATATTGTTCTTTGATTTTAGTTATTGTATTATTCTTTTTGGTCCGCACGAGTTTTAATACGGGTTCTAAGCAATATAAATTTGCTTTAATCGCATTGATTCTAGTGGGTATCCAAATGCTATCAGGAATTATCTTAGCTCGATTTGCAATACCTGCATTTGCACAGACAACGCATTTGGTGGTAGCGACGCTCTTATTTGGGGCACAGTTCTACCTGTTGTTATTGTTAAACAAGCAAAGGCACTAATCTTGGAATTCGGGATGTTTATGTTTAAAAGTACGTGTTTAATTACACTGATAGTAGGAGGTCTCTTTTAGTTATGAAAGAATTTATTTCAGATTTTAAAAAGCTTGTTAAGTTGAGACTTACGTTGACGGTCGTATTTTCTGCGTCAATTGCTTTTCTGATAGGATCAAAACAACAGGGTGATATATTCTGGTTCAATTGGTTATTGTTGACTATAGGTGGTTTTCTGGTGACAGGTTCCGCTAATGGTTTTAATGAGATCATTGAAAAGGATTTGGATAAACTGATGAAACGTACGGAAGACAGACCGTTGCCATCAGGCCGCATGACAACAGGACAGGCTTTGGTATTGAGTGTCTTTATGGGCATCTTAGGAACCTTGGTGCTTGTTCGTTTAAATTTTGTCGCTGGTCTGCTGTCGGTTTTCTGTATCCTTCTTTACGCATTTATCTATACGCCATTAAAAAGAAAATCACCAATAGCAGTGTTTGTCGGCGCGTTTCCGGGTGCATTTCCGCCATTAATTGGATATTATGCAGCCTTTTCGCAAGACGATTTAGCCTACTATAGTGGACATAACGAAGCGGCAATTATTATTATTCCCTTTGTGTTGTTTGCTATTCAGTTTTTATGGCAGTTTCCGCATTTCTGGGCAATTGCCTGGGTTGTGGATGATGACTATAAATTAGCGGGTTTTCGCTTATTGCCGACGACAAAACGTGATAAGATATCTGCGTTTATGGTATTCATTTCAGGTTTGTTTATGATACCTGCAGGTTTTATACCTTATCATTTTGGCTTTGGTGGAATTTGGTTTACGATTGTATCCGTGGTTGGTGGAATAATGTTTGGTTATTACGGTTATTTGCTGTTTAAGAATTGTGATATTCCTTCAGCGAAGAAAGTGATGTTTACCTCATTTATCTATTTGCCTGTGACACAACTCGTATTATTGCTTAACTTTATTCCGTTGAAATAATGTTAGATATACAAGCACAAACTGACGAGAAGTTAGTACAGAGAAAAGCCCAAAAGTTCAACCTATGGTTGGGTATGTTGGGTATGTTCATGATGTTTGCGGCGTTATCCAGTGGTTTCATTGTATACACAGCGAGCGGCGTGGACAAAGGGATTAAGACCCTATTGCCAAACGCACTTTTATATAGTACCTTGGTAATTGTGGTTAGTAGTCTAACGATGTTTTTAGCACATAAAGCGGCTAAAAATGGCGAATCTTCCAAACAGCGGTTGTTTTTGATAGCAACTTTTATTTTGGGAGTTGTATTTTTTGCCTTGCAAGTTCATGCTTGGAATGTATTGATCGATAGGGGTGTTTATTTTGTGAATAACAATGCATCGCAATCTTTTATTTACGTTTTTATCTGGATGCACTTGGCGCATATTATTGCGGGGTTGATCGTTTTGATTGGCGCGATTATAGGAATTAACAAACTTCCTAAAGACGGCAATCTTTTCCGCATGGATCTTGCCAGTATTTTTTGGCATTTTCTCGATCTTTTATGGATTTATATATATGTTTTCTTACTTTTGAATCAATAATAGTAAACAATGAGTACAACAGTATCGCAATTGGATAAGGTAAAAACTGGTCCATGGAATGGTGGGAAATCACCTTGGAACTTAGAGTATGGAAAAATCATGATGTGGTTTTTCTTGGTAGGGGATGCCTTCACATTTTCTGCATTTTTGGTTTATTACGGCGCACAACGCTTTTCTCATCCAACATGGCCTGATCCTGATAAGATCTTCCAATCTATCCCAGGAATTGCAGAGCATGGTCAACCGTTGGTATTTGTCGGTTTAATGACCTTTATTTTGATTATGTCATCTGTAACTATGGTTTTGGCCGTGGAAGCTGGTCACCGTAATCAAAAGAATGAAGTTGTTAAGTGGATGCTTTGGACTATTTTGGGAGGTATCTGTTTCGTAGGCTGTCAGGCTATCGAGTGGACTCACTTACACCACATGGGTTTTTGGTTTGGTAAAAATCCAGCAACAGGTTTGGAAGGTGATGCCATCAAAACAGCATTAATGCCATATTTCACACATGACATTTCTTATACTTCGGCCTTGCAATTTGCTAACTTGTTCTTTACAATTACTGGTTTTCACGGTTTCCACGTTACTGTGGGTATTATTTTGAATATCATCATTCTATGTATGACATTAAATAATACATTCGAAAACCGTGGTTCTTATCTGATGATCGAGAAAGTAGGTTTATATTGGCACTTTGTGGATTTAGTGTGGGTATTCGTATTTACGTTCTTCTACTTAATCTAATTCCGAAATAATAAATTTAGATAGCTATGTCACAATATCAAGATAATATCGCTCATGGCGAGCACGCTCACGAAGGTGGGATGGATAAGAAGGCCATCTGGAGAGTATTTGGTGTACTTTTAGCCCTTACTTGTCTAGAGTTTTTAATTGCATTGGGCTTCGTGCACCATTGGCAAATTTTAGCTAAAGGTGCGTTAGTAAATACTATTTATATCGTGCTTACTTTAGTTAAAGCTTATTATATCGTTGCATTCTTTATGCACTTGAAATTCGAGAAGTCGAGTTTCATTGTTACCGTTGCAATTGTGTTTATTTTTATTATTTATTTTATTGTTTTGATGCTTGTTGAAGGAGGGCACTTAGCATCTGCTTTTCAAGAACATCAATTGTTTCCAAATAAATAGATAAAGTGAATGGATAATAATACTGGACAAAAGAAAGGTATTAAAACTATATTGATCCTGGCAGTAATTCTTTTATTGCCAGGATTTTTATATTTTGTACTAAATAAAAGCGGTTCTAATAGCTACGCCTCTTTGCCAATTTTTGGAAAGAAAGAGGTTCCGGGAACTACCCATCGTAAATGGGGACGTGATATTCCCGATACTATCTATCATACTGTACCCCCGGTTGATTTTGTGAATTTCGATGGCAAGAAAGTGCATCTATTGGATAATGATACAACACTTTCTGTCGTCCATCTGATGTACTCTAGAGATGCTTCATTATCGCGGACGATGATTAAGCGTTTGGATCAAATCGCTAATCGATTTATTCAGAATAAGAAGGTCCGCTTGTATTCAATTACGGTTGATACGGCATACGATACACCAGAAGTGTTAGCTAAATACGCAAAAGTTTACAAACCTTGGACCAAATCTTGGTTTTTTGTGACAGATCCTTCTGTTGATATCTTTAAATTTGCCCAGGAAAGTTTATTGCAGGATGCACTTGTCAATAAGGAGGGCAGCAAACCATTTATTATTGGGTCTAATTATCTTTTACTTGATACAAAAGGACGGATAAGAGGTATTTATGACATTAATGTCAAAACGGATGTTGACCGCCTTGAGGATGAAATCAAATTATTATTGGTCGAGGAAGTCCGGAACCATCCAGCTACAATAGAACAAAAGAGGTAATTATATCATGGAAGAGAGTCTTAACAAGGAAAAAAAGTATAGTAAATGGATTTGGTTGCTATCGATTGTGATACCGATAGTGGTTGCTATCCTTTTTACGGTGAATTTACAAAAGCTGGGTTATGATGTAAAACCGCTAACATTTTTGCCTCCTATCTACGCCGCTATCAATGGGATTACGGCTGTATTGCTTTTTTTGGCCGTGGCTGCGATAAAAAAGGGAAATAAGGCTCTACACGAGCGTTTGATCAAATGGTGTATTGCTTGTTCCTTAGCATTTCTAGCGATGTATGTCGCTTATCACATGACTTCAATCGAAACAAAATATGGTGGCGAGGGAATTTTGAGACCGATCTATTTCTTTATCCTGATCACGCATATCTTGCTTTCCATTATCATAATCCCCTTTGTACTCTTTACATTTGTTAGAGGCATATCGGGTTCTTATGAACGTCATAAAAAGCTTGCCCGTATTACTTATCCCATGTGGCTTTATGTGGCCGTTACTGGCGTGATTGTTTATTTGATGATCTCTCCGTATTATATTGGTTAGCGATAACGGAAAGCAGACCAAATTATTGTTATAAAAAAACACAAAGGTGCGCCGGGTTCGATGTGTTGAATCTGGTTTAAAATTGGAATAGAAATGGATATAATGGAACAGATATTCCTTATATCCGGGAGTATAAACAGTATAGGGTTAATCAGTTGATTCGTATCGGCTAGATGGATCTGTAAAAAATCATTCGCATATGAAGCGTATCTGGATTTATCAGGCAGATCGCCTGTTAACGGCGACAGAGGGACAGGAGATTGTTACTGACCTGGAAGCTTTTGTCGAACAGTGGAAAGTACATGGAAAACCACTTTCTGCTTCCGCAGAATTGCGGGATAATCTTTTTATCATCCTTAAGGTGGACGAGGAAGTCGCGGCTGCATCAGGTTGTTCTATTGATAGTTCGGTTCGATTTTTAAAAGGGGTTGAATCCAAGTACGGTATTCAACTATTTGATCGAATGCAATTTGCTTATAAAGCGGATCAGGGAATAGGCGTGGTTAACCGTGACGGATTTGAGAAGTTATTGGCAGACGGTACCATCAACGATAATACCTTAGTATTTGATAATACCATTACCCATGAGCATCAAATGGAAGACGCTTGGGTAATACCCTTCCATCAAAGCTGGCATAAACGACTTTTTAGATAGGTTGTAAAACGAGTTATATAAGAAAGGCCATAATTACATATGGCCTTTTTTTTTGATCTATCGATTTTATCTATAGATCTGTATTGCTTTTCTTCTGGTCGATCCGCCGAATAGCGATATTTTCGCTTATTCAGGAATAGTATAATGATGCATATATTTTGCTATTGCATTTGCACGTCTATTGACATAAGCAGAAGGGTTACGCGCATCCCATTCTCTTGGGTTAGGCAATATGGCTATGATCAATGCGGCTTGTTTTTTGGAAAGATTGCTGCCTGTTTTGCTAAAATAATACGAAGCTGCCGCATCGGCACCATAAACTCCCTGTCCCATTTCAATCACATTGAGATAAACTTCGAGGATGCGTTTCTTGCTCCAGAATGTTTCGATAAGAATAGTAAAATAGGTCTCGAAGCCTTTTCTTAACCAGGAGCGCCCCGGCCATAAAAAGACATTTTTGGCTACCTGCTGACTGATTGTACTTCCGCCACGTAATTTCTTTCCCTGTGCATTTTTTTTAATGGCATTCTGAATCCCTTGCATGTCGAATCCCCAATGTGTCATAAAGTGAGCATCTTCTCCTGCAATGGCTGCTAACTTTAGGTTGTCCGAAAGTTCATCGTAATCCAGCCAGTTTTTTTCCAGTTTAAATCCCTTGCCCTGTTCTTTTAGCTCAAACCCACGTTGAATCATCAACCAAGTGATGGGAGGATTAATAAACCGCAGGCTAATGACCCAAAAGAGTGAAATACCAATAAAATAGAGGACTACCCGTGTCACAATGCGCAGGATAGGAGATTTTATGGACCTCAATGGGTTGAAGGATGTTTTTTTGAAGGTATTTTGTTGTTTGCTGGACGTATTTTGTTTACCAGATCTTTTGATGGCCATATCATTACAAAATTTGTGCAAACATAAGCATCATAAAGCAAAGATTCCACATACTATTTTGTCATTTCTTCTAATTTTTCTAATGTCACGTCTTTCATCCAGGATATTGCCTTGGTATCAATTTCACCATTGGGTTTTATCACAGCATAAGTTGGAAAACCGGCACCGTTAAATAAAGACAATAGCTCGCTAATTACATTATTTTCGACAAAAATATGTGTGCCTGGTTGTTCAAGTTCCACTACCTTATTGATCCATTTCTCTTGATTTGATCCTTGATCAGTACATAGATACACGAATTCTATTGGTGATTTTACTCTCTTAGCCTCATGATGTAGTTTTTTGCTGTAAGGCATCTGACCAATACAAGGTGCACACCAGGTCGCCCATATATCTAATACGATAAGTTTATTAGGGTATTTTGCTTTGATGGTTTTAAGAAGTTCGGATCCGTCTTTGCTTTGGTTTGAGATGAGCTCGGCATCAAATGGAAATTCTTTGATAATTTTTCCTAGTGAGGTCTGTTTTGGTGCTGAGTTTGCCGATGCCAGTAGCTTTTCTAATTTTGTTTGTTTAACATTTAGCCCATCTATTTCTATTCTAATATTCTCTTTCGCCCATTTGCTGTTTAATTTGTTCAGTATTGTCTTATAAATCTTATTTTGCGCTGCAATATCGTCGTCTTCAAATCTGAGGTTGATAATATCGGCGTAATTTTTAGGGAAGGTTTGACTGGCATAGTCTGCTACTTTCACGTAGTCTCCGCGAGTTTCATTGACCGGGTAAAGGATATATTTCACATAATAATGCAAAAATCTAAAATAATCGCTGACATGATTAGATATCGAATAAATAGGAACTAGTATACTATCATTAGCTACTTTAATTTTATTTGTTAGGTAGTAATCCAATTGTCTGTACGTATACTGGGCATCAGTGGCGGCGTCAATCAGCGTTTTACATGTTGTGCCGTATGTCTGATAGAAAGCCTGATCTGTATTCCGCTGAATCTTAAATAGGGAATCTAATTTATATTGAAAATTAGGGTCGCTTGGATTGAGCTGGCGGAGTGGCTTGTAAAAATCGGGATTATGCTTCTTGTCAAATAAAATATATTCGTTCATTTGCCGATTTACTTCGGCATCTTTTCCTGCAAACGAAATACCATCACCGATCATATAAATCTCTTTTTTCTTGAGCTTGCTTAGATCGAAGGTGATTTCCAATCCATCTTGAAGGTAAAGACAGGTATAAGCATAGTCACCTAAGCTAAACCATATCTGTTGGTAAGGTAGTATATGTATTTGGGTAAATTCAAAGGTACCATCGGCATTTGCCTTTATCTCATTGCTGCTTTGACTAGGTCCGATTAGGTTAACAAAGGTGTATTGAATTTTGAGATTTGAGAGTTCCTCTGGACTTGCGTTTAGCACACGGCCTGTCACTTTAGCAAGCTGTTTTTTGCCGGACTTATCATATGATTCATCGGTTAAAGAAATGGGATCTGATTTCATCTGTGCGTAAGCAATGTTGAGGAGCATTAGCGAAAGCAATAATGTGGCGAAAAAAACTTTCATAATAAATAGTTTATATGGAAATCAAATATATTAATTTGACTGTTCAAAGATTCTTAATTAGTGTTAAAATTTGTTCGATATTGTAATTTGCCAAAGCGACGATATTATCCTATTTTTACGCTTCATAAAAATTGATTTTAAAAGTTGGCAAAAGAAAAGAAAGTGACCCCATTGATGCAACAGTACAATGCGATCAAGATTAAGTATCCTGGAGCGTTGTTGTTGTTCCGTGTTGGCGATTTTTACGAGACATTTGGTGAGGATGCGATCAAAGCTGCCCAGATTTTGGGCATCGTTTTGACGAAGCGTGGTAATGGCTCGGAATCGGAAACTGCATTGGCTGGTTTTCCCCATCATTCATTGGAAACCTATCTTCCGAAACTGGTGCGTGCTGGCCAACGGGTGGCGATCTGTGATCAGCTGGAGGATCCGAAGACGACAAAAACAATCGTTAAGCGCGGTGTGACCGAGCTAGTGACGCCCGGAGTCTCCTACAGTGACAATATTGTTCAACAGAAATCGAATAATTATTTAGCATCAATTTTTATCGAAAAGGAGCGGATCGGTATTTCTTTCCTAGATATTTCAACAGGAGAATTTCTGATTGCTCAAGGTAGCGTGGCCTATATAGATAAATTGCTTCAGGGCTTTAAACCGAGAGAAATTATTCTTTCAAAAAAACAGAGCAAGGAGTTTACAGAGCAGTTTGGATCACAATATTACACCTATTTTCTTGACGAGTGGCCTTATACGGGTGATTATGCCACTGAAACGCTATTGAAGCATTTTGAAGTCTCCTCGATGAAAGGATTCGGCGTGGACCGCATGACAGCAGGAGTTGTTGCTGCTGGTGTGGCATTGCATTACCTCAATGAAACCGAGCATCGTAATCTGCAACATATTTCTACGCTTTCCCGTATTGAAGAGGACCGTTTTATGTGGCTGGATCGTTTTACGATTCGCAATTTGGAATTAATCGGATCGTTGAATGAAAATGCGGTTACGCTATCCGATGTATTGGATCATACATCCAGTCCAATGGGAGCGCGTCTACTTAAGCGCTGGATCGTGATGCCGCTCAAAGACAGAAAGAGTATTCAGGAGCGATTGAATGTGGTCGATTTCTTTTTCACTAACCGTGATTTACGGGATGAGCTGATTGATCAGATCAAGCAGGTGGGAGATTTAGAACGTTTAATTTCCAAGATCGGATTGCAAAAAGCAAATCCGCGGGAAATTGTACAATTGAAGCGCGCATTATATGCTATTGAGAAATTGAAGGAACTTACAGATCGTAAAGATGCTGATGCTCTTCGGACAATTTCAGATCAGTTAGATGCTTGTGCTGTTATACGTGAAAAAATCGAGCAACAGGTTCAGGCGGAGCCTCCTGTCGCAATCAATAAAGGGAGTGTAATCGCGGAAGGGGTGGATCCTGAATTGGATCGATTGCGCAAGATCGCTTTTGGTGGCAAGGATTATCTGCTTGAGATCCAAAAAAGGGAAGCGGAACTCACAGGGATTCCTTCTTTAAAAATAGCGTTCAATAATGTTTTCGGTTATTATCTGGAGGTCACTAATACACACAAAGATAAGGTTCCGACGACGTGGATCCGTAAACAGACGCTGGTGAATGCTGAACGTTACATTACGGAGGAACTTAAAGAATATGAAGAACAGATTCTCGGTGCTGAGGAGAAGATCCAAGCGCTTGAGAATAGATTATATGCCGAGCTATTGGTTGCCATTGCTGAATACATCAAACCTATTCAACTCAATGCTCAGCTCATAGCTAAGTTGGATGTACTGCTTAACTTTGCTGTTGTAGCGGAGAAAAACTATTATGTAAAACCCGAAGTCAGCGAGAGCAAGATTTTGGATATTAAAGGTGGAAGACACCCTGTCATTGAAAGAAACCTGCCAATAGGTGAGGATTATATTACCAATGATACTTTTTTAGATCCGAAAACACAGCAGATTATTATTATTACGGGCCCTAACATGGCGGGTAAATCTGCATTGCTCCGTCAGACTGGATTGATCGTGCTAATGGCACAAATTGGTTGCTTCGTTCCAGCAAAAGAGGCTAAGATCGGCTTGGTTGACAAAATTTTCACCCGTGTAGGTGCTTCGGACAATCTTTCTTCGGGTGAATCTACGTTTATGGTGGAGATGAATGAAACCGCGAGCATCATGAATAATCTATCGGACCGCAGTCTTATTCTTTTGGATGAAATCGGTCGTGGTACAAGTACTTATGACGGTATTTCTATCGCCTGGGCTATTGCCGAGTTTTTACATAATCATCCTGCTGCTAAGGCAAAAACCTTGTTTGCCACCCATTACCATGAATTAAACGAGCTGACTACTTCGCTGGATCGTATAAAAAACTATAATGTAACGGTGAAGGAGGTCAATAACAAAGTTATTTTCTTGCGTAAACTTGTTCCAGGAGGCTCAGAGCATAGTTTCGGAATCCATGTGGCAAAGCTCGCTGGAATGCCGCAAAAGTTGCTTAATCGGGCCAATCAAATTTTGAAAAGGCTGGAGCAGGAGCGCACAGGTGGTGAGCAGATTAAAGATAGCATGCGCAAAATCCAGAAACAGGCCTACCAATTGCAGATGTTTTCTATTGATGATCCTGTCTTGAATAAGATCAGGGATATGCTGAATAATCTGGATGTTAATTCGCTTACTCCGGTTGAAGCATTAATGAAATTGGATGAGATACAACGTCTTTTAAAGAATTAAATCTTCCCTTGGGCTTGGACACTTGCTCTCAAGCAGAATTTGTTTTTTCGATTTACATACGCCAGATGATGTTTTTTTAAGATAGACATCATCTGGCGTATTTTTTTTCTGAAAGTTTCTGGTCTTATTGGCCAGAAAGAATCTTCAGCTCGCTTTCATTACTGTTGGTGTCTGCGAAGTCATCAGGTTTTTGAAGGCTATTTGCTTAAAACCTGAAGAATAGCTCCAAGCTTCCGTAATTTGCCTGTATCGGAATCAATACCTTGCTGCTTGCATCATAAGGCGTGTAATGATAGCCGAGTTCGAAACCAATATACTTTTGGTTTTTCATGCGAAATAGGGATGCGAGACCAAGTCCTAAGTGCACATTATTGATGGTTACCATACGATCGGTGTATCCGCCATCATAATAATAACCATCCGGATCATAATAACCAGAGGAATAAGCGCTTTCTGTGATGCCGGTATCTGTAATATCTATGCCAAGGATACCTTTTGGAATCAGTATAAATTTATCATTGTCAAAAACTTTGTAACCTACAGCACCGCCCATAAATGCGGTCGCTGAAGAATTGACCGAAACATTGGAGCCCTCGTAGTTGTAATCAATATTGCGGTCGTTAGAGTTGATGCGCACCTTGAAGCCACCTTCGAAAATAAATTTTCTTTCCAGCGAGCTCATCAGCATAAATCCAAAGTTTATGTTGGTTCCGAAAATTTTGTTGGCTCCGCCAAGTGGAGTGACTACGCCGATTGAAGGAACATAGCCCAGTTTGGCTTTCTGTCTATCTCTGTACACTTTGGGGGCTGGAAACCGCTGTTGATTATCTTGTTCGTTAGCTTGTTGGTCTTGTACGGCATTAGCAACTTCAGTATCTGAAAAAAGCTCTAAAATAGTTTTTTCCTGATCGGTTAACGTATAACTATCGGAAGCAAGCAGGGCTTTGGCTCTTACTTTTATCAGGCCGTCCAGGGGATGTCTTAATGGCACGAAATTGTATTTTTCTTTATGCTGTTCGTATTGTGTTGAAAAATCGTCCTGGTCTGCCGCATCCAGTCTTTGTAGAAAATTTTTATCGAATTGATTGTCTATATAATTTTTGATCTCTGTTGTGGTATTCTTTTTTTCAATGATGTATATAAGAATACGTAAACGCTGTACAAACTCGTTGGTACCACAGCTAGCTTGTATACTATTGAGTAGGGGATCAATTTTGTCAAAGTCATTGTTGTTCAATGTTTTTGTCAATAAGGGAAGTATTTCAGTTGTATGCCGGTCACAATTCTCTTGTGCATGCAATAGTTTTGTAGGAAGCACACCGATGATGATCAATATCATAAGAGCAAGCTGACGGATATTCATGGCTTATATAGATTTGTTGCTGACTAAATTAACAAATAAATTGCAGGATACACTGGTTTGTTTGTACCAAAGGTTCTAAAAGTTTTATCTTTGATGTATGGCGTCGATATTTCGGTTTAAACAGTTTGAGGTTGATCAGTCTGACTGTGCAATGAAGATTAACACAGATGGCGTACTGCTGGCTTCCTTGCTGGAAGTAGAACCTGTGGACCGGGTGCTGGACGTAGGTACAGGCACGGGAGTCATTGCATTGATGTTGGCTCAACGGCTCGTAGACAGTAGGGTAGAGGCTGTCGAAATAGACCCTTTGGCTGCTACAATGGCTGACAGAAACTTCCGTAATTCCATTTTCCAGGAACGTTTAGTACTGCATGCTTCCTCCTTTCAACAAATGGATGTACAAGGGCATTACGATCTGATCGTATCAAATCCACCCTTTTATACAGATTCCTTACATAATCCGGATGAACGCAAGAAGCTGGCGCGACATACCGATCTGGATTTTTTTGCTGAACTGCTGGATTTCGCCGCTTTACGCTTATCGGATCGGGGAAAATTAGTGTTGATCGTTCCAACGGCATTAGCGGAAACGTTGACTAAAATTTCGGCGGAAAGGGGATTATACTGTTCCAGTGAAGTACAAATAAGCTCCTTTGAAGGGGAATCGGCCATTCGAAAAATCGTTACATTTGAACGCTTACGTGTCGAACTGCTCGCTCAACGTACGTTTGTTATTTATGCCGCCAAGGGTATTTATTCAGAAGCTTATCGAAATGCCTTGGCACCTTATTTTTTAGCTTTTTAAGTGATGACAAAGATCGGATTACTCTCAGATACACATTCTTTTTTAGATGAAGCTGTATTTACTCATTTTGCAGCCTGCGACGAGATATGGCATGTGGGCGATTTTGGTGATCCTGATGTTGCGGATCGGTTAGCCGCTTTTAAGCCACTGCGCGGAGTATACGGAAACATTGATGGTCAAGAAATTCGTTTACAATTTCCAGAAGATTTGAGGTTTAGGTGTGAGGAAGTGGACGTATTTATGACACATATTGGTGGTTATCCAGGGAAATATGCTGCACGGATAAAAGGGGAATTGATGAAAAATCCACCTAAATTATTTATTACTGGACACTCACATATTCTAAAGGTTATCTTCGATCCCAAGATCCATTGTCTCCATCTCAACCCTGGGGCGGCAGGTAAGCAGGGCTGGCACAAAGTAAGGACATTAATGCGGTTTGAGATCAATAAAGATAAAATTGAGAACCTGGAGGTTATTGAACTCAAAGACCGTTAAGTCACCTAGACTCTTCTTTAGTCTTTTTTATGAATAGACAGCCGGACGATACTTTGGGTAATAGCAAAGAGATCGTGCGGTACATTCGGCTCTAATGTCACTAACATGCCTTTTGTTAGACTGATTTTGCTTCCGTTAACACCAAAATCAATATTGCCTTCGACAATTTCTACAATAATTGATGCAGCTGTTTTATGCTCCTTTAGATATTGCCCTTCTGCAAAAGCCAAGCGATATTCTTTGCTGCCATTTGTTTCTAACAGGAGGTCCATTTTGGGTTTTTTGTCCTGAAATGTGACGTTTTGAAAAATAGATGCTGTCTGCATGGTCGTTTTGCTATTATCTGTTGTTGCTAATATATTGTTGATAAAGGTCCTGTAAATAGGTCTGTAAGATCAGGGCCTGGGTATGGAAGGTGATGGGGGGCTTTCATGGCTATATATTATAAAATAACACTATTACTGATATCAAAATAAATATATGATTTTCAGCTGTAAAATGTGTCAGCTCGTTATCTTATTTCTTCTATAAATCGAAAGAATTTCCCCCTCGGATAGACGGGAAGAAGTTGGTCAAAACGATGGAAAGTTTCCTATTGCGGGAGTTTTAAAAGAAGTTTCTCAGGTACTATAGTGAATCACGAACTTCAAGAAGAAAGTTCTTCAAGCGCTCCAATGAATCTACAACACGTTGATTTTCTTTTGCCTCAGATTTGTTGTCACGCAGGTAATCACGTGCACCCTGTAGGGTATAACCTTTATCTTTAACCAAATTGAAGATGATCTTTAAATTGGCAATATCTTCTTGCGTAAATAAGCGATTGCCTTTTTTATTTTTCTTAGGTTGTAGAATGTCAAATTCACGCTCATAAAAACGTATTTGGGACGCATTTACATCAAACATTTCTGTAACTTCTCCCATTGTATAATACAATTTATTTATTTCACGCTCTTTGTACGGCATATCTTCACGATTAATCTATAGCAAACTTAATAAAAATTCCAATTCAAAAAGAAATTTTTGCGATCTCTTATCTGATTAGGGCCTGACCGAGAGGGATATCGTACAATTCATGAGAAGCCAATAATAATTGTGTATAAAGGTAAATTTTTCTAAGTTTGACTAGTTTGAAAACGGTCTAAACATCATATATGATTATAGTTAGCAAATTTTGGACGAATTTCTTCTCTTTTGGAAAAGCCAATGCAATTACTATTTATCCTTTTATCTTTCTGAAAAATACCTTCTTTAAACAGCAGGATGACTTGATTCGTCATGAGCGTATACATTTGCGACAGGCGCTTGAATTAGGTATTCTCTTTTTCTATGTATGGTATCTCATCGAATTTACCGTTCATTTTATTCAATTAAGAGATTTTGATAAAGCTTACCGGCGTATTTCTTTTGAGCGGGAAGCGTATGATAGGGAGGGCGAAACGGATTATTTGTCCAAAAGAAAAATATGGGCTTTTTGGCAATATCTTTAAAAAGGGTGGCCTATTCAACCCTGTTATAAAACCGTCATGAGGTCAAAGGCACAACAGTTATGAGATGAATTGAAGACGCTTTCTAGCAGATAAAAGAGATACTTTCAGAAAATAAAGCGGTGCCAAGAATACTCTTGGCACCGCTTTATTTTCTATTTTGAAGGCGATTATCCCACTAATTTAAGATAAGTAGCTACTTGGTTTTTTAACTGTCTACGGTCGACAATGAAATCCAAAAATCCATGCTCAAGAACAAATTCTGAAGTCTGGAATCCTTTTGGAAGATCCTTTTTGATTGTTTCTTTAATGACACGTGGTCCTGCAAATCCAATTAATGCTCCCGGTTCTGCGATATTCACATCACCTAACATCGCGTAAGATGCTGTAACTCCTCCGGTGGTAGGGTCTGTCAATAAACAAACGTAAGGAAGTCCTGCCTTTGCCAATAACGCTAATTTAGCCGAAGTTTTAGCCATTTGCATCAATGAAAATGCGGCTTCCATCATACGTGCACCACCTGATTTGGAAATTAGCATAAATGGAATTTTATGCTCAATACAGTAATCTATCGAACGCGCGATTTTTTCACCAACGACAGATCCCATTGATCCGCCGATGAAACTAAAGTCCATACAAGCAATAACGATGTCTTGACCATTCATTTTTCCATGGCCAGAACGTAAAGCATCTTTAAGGCCTGTTTTGGCTTGACTTTCCTTTAAACGTTCAGGGTATGGCTTTGAATCGAAAAATTCTAATGGATCACCAGAATTTAGATTAGGAAATAGTTCTGTAAATTCGTTATTGTCAAATAAAATTGAAAAATATTCTTTGGAGCCAATTCTTAAGTGGTGGCCACAATATTGACAAACATAGTCGTTTTCTACTTGTTCAAGATGCAATAATGGTTTTTTACATGTGGGACATTTGTTCCACATACCATCAGGTGCTTCTTTTTTATTAGCGGTAGCTGTGCTAATACCAGCTTTTTCTCTTTTAAACCAACTCATACGATAGTTCTTATTCGATTACAAACTTATATAAATTTGCTTTTATATACAATTATAATTGTGTTGAATGTACATGCCAAGCGATTAAAACTCCTTGTGTAACAGGGCTTCTATAAATAGGGGAAATGCGGGTAACAATTGGGATATATAAGATATTTAGCTGATTATTAGGTTAGAATTGAATTTTGGACCGGAGGATTAGTCAAAAAAAATGGGCATAAAAAAAGGGTAAGCTACTCCTATCGCACCGCTCAACCAAATACCCTTGCTTTGTTCCCAACCTGGGGGAGTCAATGGGAGCTGGTCGTAGAAGACTTACCCGCCACAAAAGTAGAAAAAAAAACAGTTTTAGGAAAGAAAAAATGCTATTTTATCTTATGCTACTGATTATCATTGCAATAAATTGTATTTAGTAGCTGCTCTTAGCTTTATTTTATGGTGGAAAATAGTTGGTATCTGTGTAAATCCGCTAAAAATGACGTAAAATAAGGGCTTGACGAAGTCCACTGGCTGTAATTATTCTTTTGGAAACATCGAAAGTAGTATAATCTTGCATATATAAGATCGACTTTGAATAGGCGAAATAGTTTAATTTTGCTTATTCAAAGTCGATCTCATTTTTTGGTCTACATTTTGTCTTGATTGTATTCGCCTAATAGGGAATAATAGCCAAATAAGCCGAGTCCAATGGAGATTATGGGGGTCAAGATGCACAGGATAATGATTCCGAAAACGAGATCTTCCTGATGTCCCGTTGAAATCTTTGGCAGGGCCAGTTCAAAAATGGAGAAATAAGCAGTAAACAATGCTAAAACGATCCAAAGTATGCCGAGAAATTTTTTGAGATTATTCATGTGTTGCGGGAGTTGATTTGTTGTTGATATAAATACTACCAATGATAAAACATACAATGGCAATGATAATAGGGTACCACAAACCTGCAAGATAGAATTGCGGGGTATTGGATGCTTCAGCATTTGTCGTTAAGTATGTCGATACCGCAGGAAGGAGGCCGCCGAATATTCCATTTCCAACATGATAGGGTAAGGACATGGATGTGTACCGGATCTTTACAGGGAATAGTTCAACAAGAAAAGCCGCGATGGGCCCGTACACCATTGTAATATAAATCACTTGTATAAAGATCAGCAGGACGAGCAGTATATAGTTCTTGCCTACAAGATGGACTGTGGTTTTGGTCATTGGCTGTCCTTTGAGTTTTCCTGACTGATGTATCATGCTGGCTCTAGTAACTTCCGTCTGGTCCTCATATTGAGTTTTGATGATCGAAATGACTTCTGTTGATTGCGGTCCAAGGGGGACCTCCGTTGTTTCGTTCACCTTGACTTTCTGTTCTACATTGGAAAGTTGATACATGGATTCGTAAATCGGGCGATAAGTCAATACGGCAAGTAACATCCCACCGAGCATGATCCATTTTCGTCCAATTTTGTCACTAAGCCACCCAAATACGACAAAAAATGGAGTTCCCAAGAGTAGTGCGATGCCGAGGATGGTATCGGCCTGGTCAGATTGAAGGTGCATGACCGTTTTCATGAAACTCATCGAGTAAAACTGTCCGGTATACCAGACAACGCCCTGTCCCATGGCTGCACCAAAAAGTGCGAGCAGTACAAATTTGAGGTTGTAGCGGTTGCCAAAGCTTTCTTTTAGCGGATTTGTACTTGTTTTTCCTTCCGCTTTGGCCTTGCTAAATTCGGGTGATTCCTTCATCTTCTTACGAATAAGATAGGAAACGTATACCATGACTAAAGATAGGAGGAAAGGAACCCGCCATCCCCAAGAATCAAATTGTGATTCACTGAGAAAGCCTTTGGTCAGGAGGATAACAACGAGTGATATGAAAAGGCCAAAGGTAGCTGTTGTTTGTATCCATGATGTCCAATAACCCCGCTGGCCCAATGGGGCATGTTCAGCGACGTAAGTTGCTGCACCTCCATATTCTCCTCCTAGGGCAAGACCTTGCAAGAGACGAAGGATCAACACCAGCAGCGGTGCCCAAAACCCAATACTCTCATAGCTGGGGATACAACCTATGAGAAATGTAGCTCCGCCCATGAGCATTAAAGTAACCATAAACGTATATTTTCGACCGATAATATCGCCTAGTCGGCCAAAAAATAGGGCGCCAAATGGTCGGACAACAAACCCTGCGGCAAATGTGGCTAGGGTTGAAAGAAAAGCCGCTGTTGGATTTTCTGCCGGAAAGAATTTGGTGGAAATTACAATGGATAGGCTGCCAAAAATGAAAAAGTCATACCATTCGATTAGTGTTCCCATGGAGGAGGCTCCGATGACTTTCCAGATACTTTTTGTATTGTTTTCGTTCATTAATTCTTGGTTTTTGGTTGGGTATAATGGTGAATTTTTATTGCGCTCCAAACGGTATTTCGGCGCTGTTGCATGATAGAAAATGAGCTAATTTTTTTGAATTTCCGTCTGTCCGGCAGTTTTATACCGTTTTCCAGGTAGGGCGTGAATGAGTGACTGCATTTCAAGTTCCAATAGGATTAAGGCTAATTTACTTTGTGGCCATTTTGTGAGGTCAATCATCTGGTCTATCTCTAATTGTCCTTTTTGCTGAATGAGTGTAAAAAGGAGTTGTTGGTCTTTTGTCAGTGTCAAAGGAAGGCTAAGCTGTTGGTCAACAGCTTTTATGCTGACTTCCCAATTCATGAGATATTCGAGATCCTGAAGTCCTCTAATCATATGAGCACGGTTGGTTTTGATGAGGTAGTTGGTGCCTTCAGAGCTTTTTTCATAAACGGCTCCTGGAAAGGCGCATACATCGCGGTTGTAGCTGTTGGCAATTTCGGCAGTAATCAATGCGCCTCCTTTAATTGCAGCTTCTACGACAATGGTGACATCTGCCATACCGGCTATGATGCGATTGCGCATAGGAAAATTACTGCGCTCAGGTAATGTGTTGGATGTAAATTCTGTCAATAAACCGCCTTGGTCTAGCATTTTTGTGGCAAGTTCGCGATGGGATGCGGGGTAAATTCGATCGAGACCATGCCCTAATACAGCAACGGTTGGAATATTATTTTTTAGTGCGTTGCGATGTGCTAATGCGTCAATACCATAAGCAAGACCACTAACGATTAAGGTGTCTTTGGTACAATTCATGGCTTCTAGCAAATCTTCGCATATTTTCTGGCCATAATAGGTCGCATGTCTAGTGCCGACGATACTAATAACTTTTGCACTGTTGAGTGGTTGGTTCCCTTTATAATAGACAACAAGCGGAGAGTCTTCACATTGTCGTAGCCTATTGGGGTAATTTTCGTCTTCCAGCCATAACGCTTGTATCTGATGTTTTTCGATAAAAGCGAGTTCTTTTTCACAGGCGGGCATATAGCTTTTATTGTATATTGCTTCGGCGATTGACTCACGTATCCCAAGAATTTGCATCAAATCTTTTTTTGAGTACGCAAATACGTCCGCTAAATCGTGACCTTGGTCAATGATGTGACGCGCTGTTCTAGGGCCAATCCCCTTGATTTTCGTCAAAGCTATGGGATAAATTAGTTTCATAATTGGGTTTATCTAAATATATGAAAAATATAACGAGCTGTTGTACTTTTTGTTAGAATTGCTCAGGCTTCTTGTATTTTTTTTGGTGGAATGACGAAGTTCTTAATCGGAGGAGATCACGTGCCTGCTGGAAAATTTGCGGATTGCTCTAGAATGAATGCAATTTTCCCGAGCTTATTTGAGATCTCCTGGGATGAAATATTGGTCAATTATGGAAAGAAAGAAGAGGAATTGGTAACTTTGAACGATTAATGATATTTTAACTATGGAAATGAAAGAACCTTTTGATATCGAATTGGGGGATGTAGTTTATTCTGTTTTCCCTGAGGAAGAAGATACGTATGTTATTTTTAAGGATGGCGTGGAATACGTAAAGATTATTAAAGACAATGATACAAACTGGTTGAAACTTAATCCAGAAACGGAGCTTCCTATGTTCGGTATGGATGAAGAAATCAATCTAATTGGCTTAGAAATTAAAAAAGAATTGGGTCTTTAGTCTCTTAAGTTAAAGATAGTTAAATACTTTTTAATTTTATTTATAGTTGGTTATTTTGGTTTATCAATTATAAATATGGTACGTATCGGATTTCTATCTTTATTGTTTTTCTGTGTCTACTTTTCATTTTATCGGCCGGGAGCTTTTGCCCATCCAGCGGAATTTTATTATCAGGATACCATTGGAAAAAAAGGAAGCCAAAAAGATACTTTGCGTTTGGATACTGTTTCGATCAAACGTAAATCAGCAGCGGATAAATGGGAAGAAAAAAAGGAGGAGTATAAGTCGATCTTTTTCTGGGGTGATACGAAAAATATGGTGACCTTGCCTCATCAGGGCGGAATTGCCGTCAATCTGAACAAGCTTTACAATAAATTCAGTCGAAAGGGACGAAATTCGAGAAAACTTCAACGTCAGTTTGAAAAAGAATACCAACAGGATCTGATTCGTGAGGAATGGTATCCTTTGACAGGGGAATACAGCAAGCTATCGGGAGATTCTTTGCGCAAATTTAGGATATACTATGAACCTTCCTTAAAATGGCTTCGTGAGAATGATCGTTATGAGAAGATCGCTTATATCCATAAGTGTTTAACGAACTACCTCGATTCTGTAGACATTATCCATAGGAGACTTCAGTTTCCTATGGGTAATGCCAAACTTTAATTACATAGGTACGTATACCAGATATTTTGTATCAAAGAAATCTTCTTTAAAGTAATCTGAAAGTGGGTGTAATTCTGCTTTGAGCTTAGATTCTTTGATCTCTTCGGTGAGATCTCCGCCTTTTAAGTAAAGAATTCCATTAGGGATCCCGTTTTTATCTTTTTTTGCGAATTTATTCTGTATCCAAGGCGTAAATTCTCCAAGTCTTGTCACCGCACGTGATATGACAAAATCATATTTGTCGTCGAGTTGTTCTGCGCGGATATGATCTGCTTCAACATTCTGGAGACCGAGTCCAGCTGCAACTTCACGTACGACCTTAATTTTTTTGCCGATAGAATCGACCAAATGGAATTTGACTTCAGGAAACATAATGGCCATTGGGATACCTGGAAAGCCTCCTCCGGTTCCCACATCCAAAATTTGTGTTTCTGGCGTGAGCTCTTGGACAAATTTAGCGATACCTAGCGAATGTAACACATGGTGCAGGTAGAGGCTATCAATGTCTTTACGTGAAATAACATTGATTTGGCTATTCCAAAATGTATAGAGGTCGGCAAGTTTTGCAAACTGTTCTTTTTGAATATCCGTTAATTTTGGAAAATAGTTATAGATGATATCAACTGTTGGATTCAAAGCTTCGTATTTTAAAAGTGAATTATTTCCAGCTTATTTTTTTCTTTTTTCTGCTGAAGATGCCATTGATGCAAATATAGAAATAGTAGATGAAGTCTACTAAAGGCAGCCACCAAATCAGTTCCTTTACTTCTAGTTTTTTATAGATGTTGGCAAATATTATCCATTGGGCAATCAGCCTTAGAAGGTAGGCTGTAACGGGAACATACCAGTACATTGGAAAGGCAATCGCTGTTGCGATAAGTGCTATGTAAAAGAAGACTGCCGATACCAGCTGGGTGCCCAGCATGCGCTGATGTCGCTTTTTGTAAATGGTAGAGGCGCCTGAGTGTCTTGCTTTTTGCTTGTAATAGCTCCTCCAGGTCGCTTTGGGTTCCGAATAGACAATGGATTCGGCTGCCAGTGCAATGTTAACGTTGGTCGGATTTGCATTTTGGTTAACAAAAAGATCATCATCGCCGGATTTAATATGCATATGTGCTGCAAATCCTTTGTTACGAAAGAAAAGGTCTCTTTTGTAAGCCATGTTGCGCCCTACTCCCATATAGGCATCGCCCTTTAGGGCATAGGAGAAATAACTCATGGCAGTATGGCTAGTTTCAAATCGAATCAATAGATTTAGCAAGCTTTTTTTCTTAAAATAAGGAGAATAGCCTAGTACAATTTCTGTTTCCGGTCTGAAAGCTGCGGCAATTTCTTTGAGCCATTGATCGGATTGTGGCGCACAATCCGCATCGGTAAACACCAGTGTCTGGTGCTTTGATGCTTTGATACCCATACTGACGGCAAACTTTTTACCATGTTTCAAGCGAATATGCTCTTTGATATCCACAATCTTTAAATTGGGATATTTTGCTTCGAAATCATGCAATATCCAAGGCGTATTGTCTGTTGAGAAATCATTGACAACAATTACTTCAAAATTGGGATAGTCTTGATTCAGTATACTCGGAAGGAATTCAGGAATATTATCCTGTTCATTGTGTGCACAAATAATAACGGATAGCGGTGGGAATTCGGTTCCTTCTTGTACAGGTTCAATTTGATAACTACTCAATTTGCTATATACAAATAAGATGTAGTACAATTGTATCAATAGGAAAAGACCCAATACTCCGAAAGCAATATATGGAAGATTGGCCAAAAATACGTGAAGGTCAAGCATAGCTCACAAAGATAAGTGCTTTCCGCAACTTTTTTATAGGGGAAAAATGATAATTTATTTTTGAAACATCCTGTTTGCAAATCTTTTTATAGTATTTTTGCAACGTATTCTAGGGATGAATCCGAGCTTGGGTGGAAATTAGGAAAGCTATAACGACTTTTTAAGTTGCAACTAGTTGAAAATGAGTTTTTAATTTTTCACTCCAAATGCCGATATCGCCATTTCCATGGCAAATCATTCTTTAAAATAGAAATAGTCTCAGAGGAAAAATATTAATGAAATTTACGCTACAAGCACAAGATAAGTTGTCAAAAGCACGTGCAGGTGTTGTCGAAACTGCACACGGTCCCATTCAAACACCTATTTTTATGCCTGTTGGTACGGCAGGTACAGTGAAAGCAATTCATCAACATGAATTGAAGAACGATATTGAAGCGCAGATTATTCTGGGTAATACGTACCACCTCTATTTACGTCCAGGGTTGAATGTGTTGAATAAAGCCGGCGGATTGCATAAATTCAATGGTTGGGATCGACCTATTTTAACAGATTCTGGTGGTTATCAAGTGTATTCGTTGACCGAAGTACGTAAGATCAAAGAAGAAGGGGTTACCTTTCGTTCCCATATCGATGGATCAAAACATCTATTTACACCAGAAAATGTAATGGATACGCAGCGTATTATCGGTGCGGATATCATTATGGCATTTGATGAGTGTACGCCTTATCCATGTGATTATGGGTATGCACGTCGTTCTTTGGATATGACCCATCGTTGGCTGAAACGCTGTGTGGATCGTTTTGATAGCACTGATCCGCTATATGGGTATGATCAAACTTTGTTTCCAATTGTTCAAGGATCTGTTTACAAAGATTTAAGAATAAAATCTGCAGAGACTATTGCTTCGTTTAACCGCGAAGGAAATGCGATCGGTGGATTATCGGTTGGCGAACCTGCGGAAGAAATGTATGCTATGACCGAAGTTGTCTGTGATATCTTACCGCATGACAAACCACGTTATCTTATGGGGGTGGGAACACCGGTAAATATTCTTGAAAATATTGCCTTAGGGGTGGATATGTTCGATTGCGTTATGCCAACCCGTAATGCTAGAAATGGCATGCTTTTCACACAAAATGGTATTATCAATATCAAAAATGAAAAGTGGAAAGATGATTTTTCACCAATAGAAGCGGAGAGTGATCTGCATGCAGATCAATTTTATTCGAAAGCCTATCTAAGGCATTTGATTAAATCACAAGAAATTCTTGGGGCACAAATTGCTTCTTTACATAATTTGCATTTTTACCTTTGGTTGGTTAATCAGGCTAGGGAGCGAATCATTGATGGAACTTTCTACGATTGGAAAAACAAAATGGTGAAAATATTGGATCAACGTTTGTAGAACTAAATAGCTCAAGTAAAAAAATGCTGTCGTTAATCGATCGTTACATTATCAAAAAGTATCTAAGTACTTTTTTATTCACTATGGCGATATTTACTGTTGTCATGGTGGTTTTTGACGTGTCCGAACGATTGGATGATTTTTTAAAATATCATGCACCCCTCGATAAGATTATTTTTGAGTATTATGCGGGGTTTATTCCCTTTTACTTAAATTTTCTTTGTCCGCTGATCAACTTTATTGCGGTTATTTTCTTTACCTCCAAGATGGCGGACCAAACTGAAATTGTCCCAATTCTAAGTGCCGGGTATAGCTTTAACCGTTTGCTTCGTCCTTACATGATCGCTGCAACCCTGATATTTGCCATTTCTTTGGTATTCAACATTTTTATTATTCCGAATACGAATAAAATGAAGGTTGATTTTGAAAATATCTATGTAAAGCCACCCAAGGATAACTCGAGGGTTTCTACTCACATGCAATTGGACAAAAACAGCTATGTTTATATAGACAATTTTGATAATACAACCAAAACAGGATACGGCTTTGTACTTGAAATTTTCAAAGGGGATACCCTCAAGGAAAAAATGATGGCTGACCGTATTACTTGGGACTCGGTGGCAACAAAATGGAAGATTGAAGGGTATACCAATCGTATTATCAACGGACTGCATGAACGCATGGACAAAGGAGCCGTTAAAGACACGACCTTGGATATGAAACCTTCGGATTTTGAGGTACGTGATAACATGTTTACCGCCATGGATACACGCGAATTAAATATTCGTATCCATAAGGAGGAGATCCGGGGAACCGGAGTTATGAACGACTTATTACTTGAGAAATACAAGCGTTATGTGTATCCATTTTCAGCTTTTGTACTGACCTTGATGGGTGTGGCACTGTCCTCCAAGAAAGTGCGTGGGGGGATAGGATTGAGCCTTGGTATTGGTATCGCGTTAAGTTTTACGTATATCGTCTTTATACAGTTTGCAACTATGTTTTCTTTGAAAGGGGGACTGCCACCGTTGATAGCCGTATTAATTCCGAATGTTACCTTCTTTTTGGTAGCACTATACCTGGCGATAAAAGCGCCAAAGTAATTTTTTGTTCAGTTTTCAATAACTTCAGTGAGCCTGCCTTATAAAGGGAAATAATAGGTATTGCTCATCATTTCTATACAAATGTATTCTAGAGAATATGACTAAAATTCAATTAAATCGGAATATTCTAATTCTGCATTTAACAATACTTATTTGGGGATTTACCGGAATTTTGGGTAGTCTGATTTCCGTATCTGCCCTTCATTTAGTCTGGTATCGTGTTGCAATAGCGTCTATCGCGCTGTTGATCTATTTCTTGGTAACCAAACAATCGATTGTAGTTTCGCGGAAACAGTTTCTCCAATTTTTTATGGTGGGGGCCGTTGTTGGACTGCATTGGGTATTATTTTTTTATTCGATCAAAGTATCTACCGTATCGGTGACATTGGTTACGCTATCCTCGGTGACTTTATTTACGGCAATATTGGAGCCTATTGTGAATAAAAAGCGCATTGCGCTGTTGGATATTGTTGTTGGTTTGGTAATTATCATCGGTATTTATACGATCTTTTCTTTTGAAACACATTACCTCGTTGGTCTATTGGCGGGGCTTGGTTGTGCGTTTTGCGCGAGTATATTTTCTATCGCCAATGCGCGCATGGTTAAAAAATCGAGCCCAACCCTGATTACGTTCTATGAGATGATGGGGGCATGCTTCTGGATCAGCATATTGATGTTGTTTACAGGAGATTTCAATGCTGAAATGAAATTGGGGCAGCAAGATTTAATTTATCTGCTGTTGTTAGGTGTGGTTTGTACGGCGGTGGCCTATGTTATGGGCGTTGCTGTTATGAAGGAATTATCTGCTTTTACTGTTGCGCTGACAACCAATCTGGAGCCTGTTTATGGTATTCTGTTGGCGATGTTGATATTTGGGCAAAAGGAGACCATGAGCGGCGGGTTTTATCTTGGAGCCTGTATCGTTTTAGGAGCAGTATTTACTTACCCTTATGTAAAAACCAAATTGGAGAATAGACAAAAGGATCTGGTTATTCGTAAATTGCATTAATTGAGACAGTGAAGTCAATTTATTGACTTCACTGTCTCTGGTAATCTACTGGAATGAAAATTCGCCAATCCCAATATTGCGCTCCTTATCGCGGTCAAGGTAGATCGTAACGATTTTTCGTTCTTGCTTCCCACTGCTATAGCAGGTATAGATTTCAGCCATGACAGCCGCTGGACCTGCTAGCGTCAGGGAACCATCGTTAAAGAAATCAACTTCAATTTTATATTTTCCTTTTAGTGCTTTTTTCAATAAAAATTGTTCAGGGCCATAGCCGCCAGTAAAGTCATTGCTGAGTCGACCCCCAATCGCTGTGGCTGGATTACTATAAAAGCATTTTTCTTGATTTGGATCAGTTACCCACAGGTCTATATCGGTGTTTTGTGAATTCCAATTGATAACAACACGAATGTCAACGGGCAGATCCGCAATCAATTTTTTGTTCACGGTAACTGTGGAGCTTGCAGCTTTGTTTGCTTTAATGAGATTATTGATTTCCATAACCAATGTTTCTTCAATACCGTCATCGCGGTCGGCTGCTTCCGGGGAGTAGCTCTGGGTCAAAATCCCATATAATTGTTCTAGTGCTTCCTTGAACATACCTTTGTCTTGTAAGACAAGGGCATAATCGCGGTGGCTTTGTGGATCCATTGGACGCCATTTTAAAACCTTAGCTGTAATGAATAGTGCATTATCGTAATCGCCCCATTCCCGTAACTTATAAGAGATGGTTTTGTAGAGATCTGCATTTTCAATTTGTAAGTCTGCGAGTGCACTTAAAATGAGTAGCGCTTTGTCTCGATCTCCTCTTTTGAAAAAGAAGTTTGCGACATCAAAATAAAAAGTTGGCGTTCCCATATACTGATCCCGAAGTTGGAGATAGCTTTTGTAAGGATCTTTGGATTGAATAAGGTCCTGTAAATAGGCTTGGTCTTCTTTAATTTCGGGGATGCTGATTTTTCCACGTATGTTGTTAGTGCTGCTTGGCGTTTGTAGGCCAGCTACACGTCCTTCTAAGGATTGAACAACAGCGAATTCCTGAAGAACGTCCTCAGATGCGGCCGCCCTCGCCAGTTCGCTGGTTGCTGTATGGCCAGTGCTTGAATTGCCAGTTGCCGAGATGCTTTTCGCTGAGGTTCCGTCAGATGAACGCGATTCTAAGGCTAGCGTAGGAGCTGCAGGACTAGCTGAGGGACGCGACGGAATGGGTGTAACAGGAGCAACACCGGTAGCCATCTCTTCAGCAACGGCAGGTTCTGGAATGCGAATTAATCTTTTACGCTCTGGATATTTCTTTTTTTGCTGAAAATCGGTATTCCACCAGGACTGAAGCTGTTTGGTAATGTCTTGAGCCTGATCCAACAAGTCTGCTACACGTTCTTCCTTTGCGATACGTTCTTCTTTTATGAGCCGATTAAATTCGGAAAGCAATTCGGCAGGTGGAGTTATTGCATAACGTATGTAATCTTCTACAGTTTCCAGTACAATTAAGCTGGTATTTCGGGTAACAATACCGAACTGTTTACCAAGGGTTTCAATTTCTTCACGATTGTCTTCGTATTGAAGATCCAGCGCTTCAATTTTCTTTTGTGCCCAGATCTGCTGTAGGTCAATTTCACCATGGTCAGGGTGCAGCGCTATACTAATCTCTTGTGGTGCTTGTTGCCCATCTCCTACAAGTACGGTGAGCTGCTTCAATCCTGGGTGTTTCCCTAAGCCCGCGATAGAAAAATTGGCTTGTATTGGGGTACCTTTTTGAGGATAAACTTCTTCAAAATCATTTTTTTCTTTTATCCCCAGATAGATAAGGTTTATCGTATTTAGATTATGATAAGCTTCAGTTATTGAGGTATTGACTAAATTGATCATCTTTCCAATATGTTTTTGGGCAATTTGTTTTAGGACACCATAGTCAGACCCACTGGATGAAGTAATGCAATAGACTGGATTGTCAAGGCTCATTTTACTTTGACCAAATGTAGAAAGGCCGTCGCTAAACAGCAGGTAATTGCTGGCCTGTATTACACCGGCCTTTATTTGGCTATAATCTGTGCCGCCATCGTAATTAATTCCTTTGATGTAGTTTTTGAGATCATTCCAATTACCTTGACTTACCTGAAACGTATGCCCTTTTACAAAACGGATGTCCAATAAGCCCAGATCAACAGTCATATTGGGGTTTTCTTTAAAAAAGAGATCTAATAGCGCGAGTTCCTTTTCTATATCTCTATTTTTACTGCTGAGCGAACGGTCCCATATAATTCCAATGCTGTGCCCCCATTTCTTTTGAGCAGGTTTTATGGAGTTGACGCTTGCATTGGCAAGAAAATAAAAGGTATTGTCATTATTTGCCTGAAATAGACCTGATGTTTCCCTGTTGTCTGTCGGCAGTTGAATGACTAAATTTCGCTGGGATTTAAACTGTTGTTTATGTAAAGAAGCTGTGTAATTGCTGTTATGTTGTGAGAATGCCAACGAACCATCTGGTTTCTCTGTGAAATCTGGCTTATATGTGTCTTGAAAGACATGGATATCCAAGGTGAAGTTTTCAATGGGGGATGTATAGTTTAAGGGTAGATGGTAGTAACGAGCCTGATCGGATGCTGTTGTCAGATTTTCCGAATAGCTGATCTGAACGGTCCGCTTCCCATTCGCTGGTAATGGGTAAATCCGAGTTCGGAAATTATTGCCTTCGACTTTTTCCAATAGACCCGGATCTACCCGGCGTGTTTCTATACTTTCAAATACTTCGGTACCTTTATTTTTATCGACTGGAACTGCCTGGCGTAATTTGCCGTTGATATCTAAGGCGTAGCCGCTTACGGAGACGCCTTCCGGCATAGGGAATGTCAGTTCGCCCTCGAGATCGCGATTGGTCTTATTGTCGAAGACCATTGTCATCGTCGTTTTGGCCATATTTCCGAAGATCGCAACATCTACTTTTAGGTCTGCCAACATCACCTTGTTTTGCTGGCCATCGTCATTTTTAATTCTTAAGCTGGGTATTTCGCGTGTAGTTTTGATCTGAGATTTCGTATCCACATTGGAAAATACCAAAATTATGAAAAGGGCAACTATAATCTTTTTCATCTTTCTATGTTTAGTAGGTGAGGTCCGTGAATACATCGATGGTTCGCGGCACAATTAGTTGTTATTTTTCTAGTGATGCAGGAAAATTCAAAATTCCATAACCGAGGGTATTTAATTTTTATAGGGTGTTTTTTACGATAGATGCAGTTTATTTAAACTTATGTTAATGATTGGCTAATATCTGGCAATTATGTTTGCATCAGTATTCGGACAGCCAGCCAAGCATAGATTGTTTAGACTAACCCTACTGATTTATCAGATATGCAAGGCAACAGGAATAGAATTCGGCTATTGGAGTGAACCTGAATAGCAGTAAACATTATTTGAAAAATTTGTACAGATGAAAAAAATATACAGTGTACTGGGGATAGCCCTATTGTGTGCTTCATGTAGTAAAGATGATGTGTCGCAGATTACTGACCCGACAGAACTGACCTATCCGCAAAAGGCAATAGCAACAGACCCAAAAGTATTAAGTGATATTAATGGTGTAAAAGTGTATAATGGAGGCTATGGGTCTTCGATGGTCCAAGATCCTACTGATAAATCTATATTTTATCTTTTAACTGATAGGGGACCAAATATTGATGGGACAGAAAGTGATAGTAAAGTATTTGCTACTCCGGCATTTGCACCACAGATTGGTAAATTCAGATTAAAGGAAAATACGCTAACATTGGAATCTGTTATCGAATTGAAAAATAAAGATGGTGTGAAATTGAATGGTCTGCCAAATCCTGAAGGGAAGGGTGGTTCTGGAGAAAAAGCATTGGGGGTTGATGGTAAAGATCTAGGGAAAAGTGAGGATGGAATCGATTCAGAGGGGCTAACGAGAGCGGCGGATGGTTCTTGGTGGGTCAGTGACGAATACGGACCACATATCGTTCATTTTGACGCTTCGGGAAAAGAAATCGAACGGATTAATCCTTGGTCTACGGGTAAAAAGTTGCCTTTGGTATTTGCCAAACGTCGTCCTAATCGCGGAATGGAGGGATTGACGCTTACACCAGACGGTAAAACATTGGTCGGAATCATGCAATTTCCACTGTATAATCCCTCTAAAGACGCGATTAAAAATTCGTTGGCAATCCGTATTGTTACGCTCGATATTGCGAGCGGCGCCACGAAACAATATGTCTATATGATGGAGCGTACCGATTTGCAGGCTGTGAGTGAAATCGCTGCCGTGAGCAATTCAACATTTATTGTCTTGGAACGTGATGGGGAATACGCGACAGAAGCAACTCGCTCTACTGTATTTAAGAAAATTTATAAAATAGATCTTTCTGGCGCAACAGATATCTCGGATGCGAATAATACCGCAACTGGGAAATTATTTGACGGTAAAACTGTCGAGGAACTCAAAGACGCAGCTACATTGGCAAAGTATAATATTAAACCAGTCAATAAGACATTGGTTGCTGATTTAATGACTGACATCAAGGAATTGTATCCGCATGATAAAGCAGAGGGCTTGGCTGTCATTAATCCATTCATGATCGCGGTATGTAATGATGATGATTTTGGGGTGACTGGAAAAGGCTTCTATGAGTCGAAAATATTACCTTACATAAAGACTGTAGACAAAAACAGTATTTATTTTGTTAAGCTTAAGGACCCATTGAAATAGGGACTAATTACTGATCATAAAAAAGGTCCGTTGAATTTTCAACGGACCTTTTTATGATTTTATACTGTTCAAGCTTTCGTCCTTATTACTGAATATTGAAGGTGGCTTGGCGTATCATTAGTATGCCCCCCCTGTTGAGCGCGGCCTACTTTTATGCATTTATTGTCGCCAGGAAGTCTTTGCTTTCAAGCTCTGAATACCCCATTAAGTATTCATCGACTTTTCGAGCACATTCGCGTCCTTCGGAGATGGCCCAAACAACAAGCGATTGGCCTTTACGGCAGTCTCCGGCAGTGAAGATATTATCAATAGTCGTTTGGTAGTCTTTGTCATTTGCAAGGATATTTCCTTTTTCATCTACACGAACACCTAACTGTTCTAAGAGCGTATGTTCAGTGTGTTGATAACCAATAGCCAATAATACGAGGTCTGCCGGTATTTCACGGATCTCGGATTCTCCTAAGCGGGTTCTTTTTCCAAATTCATCAACTTCGTATTGAACTTCTTTGATTTTTATAGCTTTGATATGGCCATCTTCATCTTTAACAAACTCTTGCGTTTCTGTAGCCCAAAGTCTTTCACAACCTTCTTCTTGGGAAGAGGAGGTTCCGAATGTGAGCTTGTCCATCGGCCAAGGATTGTTTTTTAGGCGGTGTTTAGATGGTGTAGGTTTGCGGGCAATCTGTGTAATACTTTTTGCACGATGACGATTGGATGTACCAATACAGTCCGATCCGGTATCGCCGTCACCGATGACAACAACATGTTTGTCTGTTGCCAAGATGCGGTCTTGTTCGACAGCAATTCCACTTACTTCTTTATTCTGTTGGGTCAAAAAGTCCATGGCAAAATGTATGCCTTTAGCTTCATGTCCCGGTAATTGCATGTGCCAAGGAACGGTTGAGCCAGTGGCCAATATAACTGCATCATAAGCTTTTAATTCATAAAAGCTGATATCTTTGCCAACTTCTGTGTTAACCTTGAATTCTATTCCCGATTCTTTCATGAGATTGACACGACGATCGATCACCGATTTTTCTAATTTAAAATCCGGAATACCGTAACGGAGTAAACCTCCAACCTGATCATCACGTTCGAAGACGATAACATCGTGCCCAGCCTTATTGAGCTGAGCGGCAGCCGCTAGTCCTGCTGGACCAGAGCCGACGACAGCGACGCGTTTGCCTGTTTTTAAATAGCTTTTATGTGCTTTGACATAACCCTTTTTAAAAGCAATCTCAATAATATGTTTTTCGATCTCCTCAATAGTGATCGGAGTACTATGTATGCCAAGTACACAGGCTGATTCGCATGGTGCCGGACATATTCTACCTGTAAATTCAGGGAAGTTATTGGTGGAGGACAAAATCTGATAAGCCTCTTCCCATTTTCCATCGTATACGGCATCGTTAAACTCAGGGATGACATTGCCCAGTGGACAACCTGAATGACAAAATGGAATGCCGCAGTCCATGCAGCGCGCGGCTTGCTTATTGAGCTCGTTCTCCGAATACCCTTTATTGAATTCCTTAAAGTGCTGTACGCGACCTTCCACAGCTTCTTTTGTCGGAAGCACGCGCTCAAATTCTTTAAAACCTGTAATTTTTCCCATGATCTGTGCTTCCTATATTATGCTTCAACTAATTTTTGACGAATGACATTTTTGTATTCTCTTGGGAATACCTTAATGAATTTATTTTTTTCTCTTGACCAATTTTGTAGAATGAAATCTGCTCTACGGCTATTGGTGAGTAAGATATGGCGTTTCAGTAAGGCGATAATTGCAGTTTCGTCTTCACTTTCCAATGGATCCAGATCGACCATTTCCTGATTGCAGTTTTCGCGGAAATCCTCGTTAATGTCGTAGATCCATGCGATACCACCGCTCATTCCGGCGGCAAAGTTACGACCCGTTGCCCCTAAGATCAGCGCACGGCCCCCAGTCATGTACTCACAGCCATGGTCACCAACACCTTCAACTACAGCTGTTGCGCCTGAGTTACGTACGGCAAAACGTTCACCGGCCTGTCCGTTGACGAATAGATGTCCGGATGTTGCTCCAAATAGTGCAACGTTGCCGATAATGATATTATCTTCCGGTACAAGAGCACTTTCTGCAACTGGATAGATTGCTAACTGCGCTCCTGATAGTCCTTTTCCAACATAATCATTGGCTTCACCTTGTAATTCAAATGAAAGACCCTTTGTTGAAAATGCACCGAAACTTTGTCCGGCCGAACCTTCAAATTTGAAATTGATGGTATTGTCAGGTAGACCTTCAGAACCATAGAGTTTTGAAATTTCATTGGATAACATTGTTCCGATGGTACGGTCTGTATTTTTGACCTTGAATGTGCCAAATACAGGAGTTTTGCTGTCTAAAGCCAATTTTGACTGTTTTAGAAGGCCCCAATCCAAAATCATAGCCATGCCGTGATCCTGCTCTTCGGTATTGTATAACGATTGTCCAGGCTCGTTGCGTTCTACATGTAGAATGTCTGCGAAATCAATTTTCTTAGCTTTCCAATGGTTTATATTCTCGCGTTTTTTCAAGAATTGAGCTCTTCCCACCATTTCGTTGATGGTACGGAAGCCTAGATAAGCCATAGTTTCACGGACCTCCTCCGCGAGGAAGGTAAATAAGTTGACAATATCTTCTGGTTTTCCAGAGAATAATTTACGCAGTTCTGGATCTTGGGTTGCAACACCTACAGGACATGTATTCAGGTGGCATTTACGCATCATTATACAGCCGCCGGCAACCAATGCTGCTGTAGATACGCCCCATTCCTCAGCGCCCAATAGTGTAGCGATGATGATGTCGCGACCTGTTTTTACTTGGCCGTCCGCTTGTAACACGACGCGACTGCGCAATTTGTTTTTAACAAGTGTCTGATGCGCTTCTGCAAGGCCTAATTCCCAAGGTAGTCCAGCATGTTTGATTGAACTGATTGGAGATGCACCTGTACCACCATCAAAACCTGCAATAAGAATGACGTCGGCATGTGCCTTCGCAACTCCTGCAGCAATGGTACCAACACCTGCTTTAGAGACCAATTTTACGTTGATTCTTGCTTGACGGTTAGCATTCTTTAGGTCAAAGATCAGCTGGGCTAAATCTTCGATGGAGTAAATATCGTGGTGGGGTGGTGGTGAAATCAGACCGACACCCGGTGTAGAGTGTCTGGTTTTTGCAATCCAAGCATCCACTTTGGGACCCGGTAATTGACCTCCTTCTCCCGGTTTGGCACCTTGGGCCATTTTGATTTGTAGTTCGTCCGCTTGTGTCAGATAATTGGACGTAACACCAAAACGAGCCGAGGCAACCTGTTTAATTGCCGAGCGCATAGAATCTCCATTTGGAAGCGGTTGATAACGCAATTCATCTTCTCCACCTTCACCAGTGTTCGATTTTGCACCGATGCGGTTCATGGCGATGGCAAGGGTACTATGCGCTTCGTGGGAAATTGATCCAAAGGACATCGCTCCGGTTGCGAAACGTTTTAGAATTTCACTAGCAGGTTCTACTTGCTCCAATGGAATAGAATTGCGATGTTTTGCAAAGTCCAACAATCCACGAAGAGTAAACATATGTTCCTTCTGCTCGTTGATTTTCTGCGCGTATTTTTTATAGGTTGCGTAGTCTCCTGTGCGACAGGCCTGTTGCAATAGGTGAATCGTGTCGGGATTCCAAAGGTGGCCTTCACCGCGGCGTTTCCATTGGTAAATACCGCCCTCTGGCAATAGATTTTGCGGTGTACGGCTTTTTTCAAATCCACGCCAGTGTTTTGAGAGGGCTTCTTTGGCAAGATCATCTAATGTCATGCCACCGATACGTGAGACTGCTCCGCAGAAAAATTTATCAACGACAGATTTGTCGATGCCGAGTACCTCGAAAATCTGCGCTCCGTGGTAGGATTGCAATGTAGAGATCCCCATTTTGGAGAAAATTTTCAACAAACCATTATTGACGGCCTTGACGTAGTTTTTGGATAATTCTGGCCAAGTGAGCTCTGTATCTAAGGTATTTTGTTCCTTCATCGTACGGATGCTCGCCAATGCCATATACGGGTTGATCGCAGTGGCACCGAAAGCTAATAGGCAAAATGGTGCACTTCCCAAGCATCACCGGCTTCGACCACGAGACCTACAGCGCCACGGTTACCTGTTTTGATCAAGTGGTGATGGACTGCTGAAACAGCAAGTAACGATGGTATTGCTGCATGTTTGGAATCGATCGCACGATCTGAGAGAATTAAGACTTCAAAACCATCACGTACGGCATCATCCGCATAGCGGCACAAGCGTTCCAGACCTGCTTCCAATGATCCAGGCTTACCATCTGAGCGGAAATAAGACTGAATGGTTTTTGCTTGGAACAATCCTGTGTCGATCGAACGCAATTTCTCCAGTTCTTTGGAGGTCAAGATTGGATGCGGTAAAGTCACACAGTGACAGAATTTCTTGTCTTCGATCAGTATATTGCCTGCATTACCGATGAATGTTGCTAAACTCATGACCAAGCGTTCGCGAATCGGATCGATTGGCGGGTTGGTTACTTGGGCAAAAAATTGCTTAAAATAACTTGAAATATGCTGTGGTTGATCGGACAGAATGGCCAGCGGAACATCGGACCCCATTGAACCTGTCGGTTCGTACCCTGTCAATGCCATTGGGGTCAGGATGGTTTCCAGATCCTCGCGGGAGAAACCAAATGTCTTTTGATATTTGAAAACGGAATCTTTGGAAAGATAGGTGTAGGTTACACGAGGCTCTTCCAGTTCTTCCAGTTTGATTTTGTAATTGTCCAACCAATCGCTGTATGGCTGCTGGTTGATCAGCTGATCTTTTACTTCGTTATCGGTAAGGATACGGCCCTGTTCCATGTCGACAAGAAAAATCTTGCCTGCTTGTTGGCGGCCTTTTTTGATGATGGTAGACTCCTCGATCGGAAGCGCTCCCGCTTCAGAAGCAACAACGACGCGATCGTCTGAGGTTACGGCATAACGTAGTGGACGTAAACCGTTGCGGTCTAGTGTAGCACCAATATGCTTACCATCGGTGAAGCAGAGGGCTGCAGGACCATCCCAAGGCTCCATCAACGTCGCATGGTATTCGTAGAAAGCACGTTTTAAAGGATCCATTTGTGTATTGCCATCCCAAGCTTCAGGGACCAACATCAACATGACATGGGTGAGACTACGACCGCTGTGTAAAAGAAGTTCCGCAACATTGTCGAGGCAGGCCGAATCGGACTGACCACGGTCAACGATTGGAAGTAAGATTTCCATCTCTTCTTCTGTAAAATAGGGCGATGATAAAGCGCGCATACCTGCATAAAACCAATTCAGGTTACCTGTCAACGTATTGATCTCGCCATTGTGTGCCAGCATACGGAATGGCTGAGCGAGCGACCATGAAGGGAAGGTGTTGGTGGAAAAGCGCGAGTGAACTAAGCCAAAAGCAGATACCACACGAGGATCGCGTAAATCAAGATAATAAGTTCCGACCTGGTATGTTGTTAATTGACCTTTGTAAATAATTGTTTTGCAAGAAAGCGATGCAAAGTAAAGCGGGAGAGGATATTCTTGTTGTTGTTTAACTTTTTGAATAATCAGGCGACGTAGTACAAAAAGTTTGCGTTCAAATTCTTCAGTGTTTGAAACGCCGTCCGGTCTGCTGACAAAAAATTGGACAATTTCAGGTTCTGCACTGAGCGCTGTTGGTCCAATACCTTCACGATTGACTGGTACTGGACGGTAGCCAAGGAATTTCATACCCCTTTCTGCTGCCGCTTCCTCAATCAAATCCCGACATATTTTGTTCATGTCTTCTTCTTTAGGAAGAAAGACCATACCTGTGCCATAATAACCTGGCTCTTCCAGTTGTATACCCAAGTTGATACATTCTTCCCATAAAAATTCATGGGGAAGCTGGATCATGATACCTGCTCCGTCACCGCTTTCTGGGTCACAGCCACAAGCACCGCGGTGCTCCATATTCTCCAGCATGGTTAATGCATCCTTTACTTGTGCGTGTGATTTATTCCCTTTGATATGGGCGACAAAGCCTACCCCACAGGCGTCATGCTCAAAATTAGGGTCGTAGAGGCCCTCCGTTTTCGGTCTTTGTTGAATCATCTTTCCTTTTCAAATATTATACATTGCTAATATAGGAATAAAAAACGTAAATATTGTAAATATTCTAATGAAAATGTGTTTAATTTGATTTTATCATTTCTTTTGAAGTGTTTTGTTGCTGATATTGTATTTGATATTCATGGCAGTTAATACAGTTTGATGCGTAGCTGAATAATGCAACATTTGGCAATATTTTTTTGTGGGATATGGAAAAAACATCCCAAGATTGCGAGAATATATATAAATTAGGCAAAGTATTGCATATCCTTTTATGCTGTATCGACATGGCTTAACTAAAGAGAATGAGATGAAAATAACTGAAATTGAAATTTATCGATTAAGCATTCCTATGGAACCTTTTGTCATTGCGACAGGGACAATGGACTATGCGCAAAATACTTTTATACGTATATATACCGATGCCAATATATATGGTGTGGGCGAATGTTCTGCCTTTCCGATGATTGTTGGAGAAACACAAGATACTTGCTTAGTTCTGGCTAGAGATTTTGCAAAGATCTGGAAGGGGCGCGATCCTTTGGCCATAGAAGAGCGTTTGGCTGAATTGGATTTGTATATTGCCGGTAACAAAACGATCAAATCGGCTTTTGATATGGCCTTGTATGATTTGGCCGCCAAACATGCTGGTCTACCGCTTTATCAGTTTCTAAAGGGAACGAAACGAGAGATTACGACAGATATCACTTTAGGAATTGCGTCTCCGGAAGAGATGGCGCTGAAGGCAAAGCGTTTACAGGACGAAGGTGCGGTCATGTTTAAAGTTAAACTGGGGAAGGAGCCAAAAACGGATATTGCGCGTATTCGTGAAATACGTAAGGCTGTTGGATTCGAAATGCCTATTCGCGTGGATGCAAATCAAGGCTGGTCTTATGCGGGGGCAATAGAAGCTTTGCAGGGGCTAGAACCTTTTAAGATACAATTTTGTGAGCAACCAATGCGTACCTGGGATGACGAATATTTACCGCAATTGCGCACAGAAACTATTGTTCCCGTGATGGCGGATGAATCTGTTTATTCTCACCATGACGCAGAGCGTCTCTGCAAAGCTGATGCTTGCGATTATATCAATATTAAATTTTCGAAATCAGGAGGTATTCAAGAGGCCTTAAAAATTAATCATATTGCCGCGGAATACGGCATTACTTGTATGATCGGAGGAATGCTGGAATCTCGCTTGGCTTTGGCTGCTAAGGTACATTTCGCTTATGCTGCCCCAAATGTCAAGTTTTTTGATCTAGACACATGTATGGTTGGTCATCTGGAGGATCCTGTTATCGGTGGTATTCAATATGACGGATACAAAATACATATCTCAGACCAAATTGGAATCGGGGCAGATATAGACCAAACTTTTTTAGATCAATGCGAGAAATGGATCATTTAAATTGGAAAAAAAATTATGAATAGTATGAACTGGGGAATAGGGACACAAGAGATTATTGTCCTGATTATTATCGTTATCTTTTTGGTAGCGGCCTATTTGTTTTTCTCTAAGTTGTTGAAAAAGTAGGTTTTAATTTCTTTTTTTTGATTGAATATCTTCTGTAAACTTATTATTCAGTTGTATAACTTATTTTTCAGTTGTAAAACTAAAAAATAAGTTATAGCTTTATGTTAGCATAAACAACGTATCAAATTATGGAAGAATTAACAAAAAAAGAAGAGGAAGTCATGCAGGCGATCTGGAAGCTCAAAGAGGTCTTTGTCAAAGATATTATTGAGTATCTGGATCCAAGTAATTCCATACCCTATAATACAATCTCCTCGATTGTAAGAATATTGGAAAAGAAAGGGTATGTAGGTTATAGAGCCTTCGGAAAAACTTATCAATATTATCCTTTGATTTCGAAGATGCAATACCGAAAGTTATCATTCTCAAGAGTGCTCGATCATTATTTTGATGATTCGGTTGAGAACTTACTGTCTTTTATGGTAAAAGAAAAGAAGCTTTCGGCGGAGGATATTCAGAAAATAGAACAACTCATCAAAAAACACGAAGATCATGAATAGCTTACTTTATTATTTATTTGAAGTTAACTGCAGTCTGGTAATCGGCGCAGTTCTTTATTTTCTGGTATTCAGACAGCTTTCATTTTTTCAATGGAACCGTTATTTTATCCTGGGTTTATGTTTGTTGAGTCTGCTTCTGCCATTTGGAACTGTACGTTTGGGCGAACTATTTCTTTCGCCGACAAGTCCAGTGCTCGCTTTTGAACAATCGAACACAGTTGCTCATTCGATAGGAGCTTCGGGTGATCTCGTATCTGAAACAGAAATGGTCGATTCTTTCTGGCATTCCTTTTCGATTGGATATGGCATTGCTTATGGTTATCTGCTTGTATCTTTTGTTTTGTTATGCCGATTTGCGTTACGCTATATCCGCTTAGGCCGTCGTATTGGACAGCTGAGTCAGTATAAATTTGAAGGATTTACGATGGTTGCTCCCTTTGGACATTATGCAAATTGTTCAGTTCAGCATGTAATTGTTATGGAAGAAGATCAGCTTGATACGCCAGATGGAAAATTGATTTTTGAACATGAGAGCCAGCATATTGTTTTTAAACATCGTCGGGATAAATTGTTTATAGAAATTTTTCGTTGTCTTTTTTGGCTAAATCCATTTGTTTATTGGATGCGTAGACAGCTGTATTTGGTGCATGAATATCAGGTTGACGAGGTATTGGCCAATCGATATGGTAACAGCCACTATGCCCGTTTTCTACTGACTTTAACACAACAGCCCTGTCCTGCTGGATTGCAGAGCAGTTTATTTAACAATAGACATGAGCTGGTTGAACGGGTTCAGGCCATGATGGCAAAATCTTCCTCTAAAAAGAAAAGATGGCAATACGTATTGACCGTTCCTTTATTAGGCCTTTTACTGCTATTTTACTCTTTTATTAATCCACCGAAGAGCGTTTGGTTTTCCGCATCTTTAAATGGGAAAAAGAATCCGTCTAAAACGATCATCCTTGACCCCGGACACGGTGGGAAAGACACGGGGGGGATTTCATCTTTCGGATTGGAAGAAAAATCATTGACCTGGGAAACCTGTTTACTTTTGAAACAGGAGCTTGAGCGCAAGGGGTACAAAGTAGTGTTGTCAAGGGCTGCTGATGAATATAAATTACTCAGAGACCGATCGAACTTTGAAGGGGATTTATTGCTATCGATCCATTTCGACAATGTAAAGGACAAACAATCTCTTCCTATTCGAATATTATATCAGTCGGGGGTTAATCATACGATGCTAGAAGAGCTTAACCGCAAATTTGCATTTAGTTTGGGACAAAGGTTGCAACAGAATGGACTGGCAGCAAGTGCTCCGGCGATAAATACAAAACTAGCGATTTTACGTGGTGCTAAAATACCGGCACTTCTTCTTGAGCTGGATAACATCAATGCCATTGATAAAAATGTGAAACCTGACTTTGTCAATAAACTAGCCCACGCTATAGATCAAAGTTTCGAATACTAAGCTTCGGTCGAAGGAGAAGCGTCACTTTTATAATCGCAGCCGAGGAATACCCTTCTTTTTACATTTGTTAAAAAAAATGTGGTCTATACGCGTTTTGAATCTCTGTTGGGACGAAAATAGATTATATTCAGTACCTTTGCGATACTTATTATTTTATAAAAGTTAGAAAATATCATGAGTACTCAAAAAGGACCTATTTCTCAATTTATTGAGCATAATTACCGTCACTTTAACGCAGCTGCATTAGTAGATGCTGCAAAAGGTTACGAGGAACATCTATTGGATGGTGGAAAAATGTTGATCTCTTTGGGAGGTGCAATGTCTACGGCTGAATTGGGTGTTTCTTTGGCAGAAATGATCCGTCAAGATAAAGTACACTTTATTTCTTGTACTGGTGCTAATTTGGAAGAGGATGTGATGAACCTTGTGGCGCACTCACACTACAAAAGAATCCCGAATTATAGAGATTTGACAGCTGAGCAAGAAAGAGAGCTATTGGATAATCACTATAATCGTGTTACAGATACTTGTATTCCGGAAGAGGAAGCTTTCCGTCGTTTACAGAAACATCTTGAAGATGTTTGGCATGCTGCTGAGGCTAAAGGTGAGCGTTACTTACCACATGAGTTTCTTTATCAAGTTGTTAACTCTGGTGTGTTGGAGCAATATTATGAAATCGACCCAAAAGATTCTTGGATTGTTGCTGCTGCTGAGAAAAATTTACCAATTGTATGTCCAGGATGGGAAGATTCAACGACAGGTAATATCTTCGCTTCCAATGTGATCAAAGGTAAATTGAAAGCGAGTACTGTTAAATCTGGTATTGAGTACATGATTTACTTGACAGAGTGGTACCGCAACAACTCAGCAGGTAAAGGTGTTGGATTTTTCCAAATCGCAGGTGGTATTTCTGGTGACTTCCCAATCTGTGTAGTTCCGATGATGTATCAAGATCTTGAATGGGAAGAAGTACCTTTCTGGGCTTATTTCTGTCAAATTTCAGATTCAACAACTTCGTATGGTTCTTACTCTGGTGCTGTTCCAAATGAGAAAATCACTTGGGGCAAATTAGATATTGATACACCTAAATTTATCGTAGAATCTGATGCGACGATCGTTGCGCCATTAATCTTCTCGTATATCTTAGGTCATTAATCTTTTTGACATACAGAAAGGAGCGATTCTTCGCTCCTTTTTCTTTTCCCTTTTTCTTCTTTATCTTTACTGTCTAATATTTCTTTTCTCGATGAGCAATCTTACAACAGATAATCCCGTTGCACTTCAGACCTTAATGGATGAAACAATCTTTGGAAATGGTTTTGATTTTCAAGGCGATCTGTCTGCACATCCTTTACAGGAGGAGAACAGTGCGCATGCGCAAACAGCTGTTGTACAGGCATCATCGACAACGAAGGACACTTCGTATGTAACAGTGGGGGTAGGTGCGGAGCAGGCCGTTGTGGCTATTGAGCCCCGCAAGGGCGGTGATACTGTTAACCATCTTGAAGTATTGGGTGGTGAATTTATCTATCAAGGAAATAAGGATCAGGGAGTACTTTTTATTTTGCGTTACGAGCAATACCCCTACTTTTCTCCAGCCGCATTGGACGCTTTTGAAAAAACAATTGGTGCCTTGAAATTGACCAAAGAGACCGTTGCGGTTCTCAATTTGGCAAATTCCCATAACCCGAATGATTTTAAGCGCATTATGCAGTTTTTTCAACCGACTAAGATTATATTGTTGGGTGTGGAACCTGCATCTTTGAAACTTCCATTTATTGAACATAATTCCTATATGAAAGGCCGTATTGCAACGGTTTTTAATACGTTCAGTTTTGAAGAGATGTTTGTCGATGTGAATAAAAAGAAGCTGTTCTGGAACGAATTTAAGACCTTTATTGTTTCTTGATTTTTTTATCAGAAACTTGTTATGAATAAAATTGGGATTTAAGAGGGAATGTGAGCTCTTAAACCCCATCTATTATTTAATCTTCTTTGTTATTAATTTGGCAAGGGACTTTGCAGTTTTAGCGTAACCCTCGGCTATTCTGTCATTGGTATTGGGTATCCCGACGAAATCAAAATCTCCAGGTGCTTTTTCACTGTTTATTTCGAGTAGCACATTAGCGGGATTAGCTGTTTCGATAAACTTTAATAATGTGGTAACTTTTGCATGTTGTTTCATTACTCCGGCAAACCACCCTGGATAGATCCATGTTGTTTGAACGACTAATGTGTAAGGGGCCGATTCTTTGCTCCCTGTCGCGATAGCACAGTTTTTGTTCATAGAAGCAAAAAATTTGTTTGGAAATGCTGTAGATTTAGAATAAGCCCAGTCGTTTTTCCAGTTTTCGGCTTCATTCGTACCTTTATTTGCACTGATGTCTTTGTTTCTTTTTTCTAAATAGTCATTTTCTGACATCTTCTCGTTATAAAAGGTCATGGGAGTATAATCAAACACAACGTTCAATTCTTGTTGTCCTTTTAGGAACTCAAAATTTCCAGAAAGAACTTTCATTTTTTGTGCAAATGTACTGCATGGCGACACCATCACTAAGGGCAGCAGTAGATAAACTGCTAAAGAAAACTTTTTCATTATTTTTATTGGGTTAATAGTTGCCAAATATAAGTTTTATTACAGAATATATATATCGTAATGCTTATTTTTGAAGGTGTAACTTCATGGAAAAATCGTAGCCCACGGCAGAGTGAGGAGCACGGTCGATAAAGCGAAAGAACAAACAAAAACTAAATTTGAAGAAGATGCTAGAACTTGTATTTGCAACCAATAATGCCCATAAATTAGAGGAAGTCCAAGCGATCGTGGGGAGTGCTTTTATCATTAAGAGCTTAAATGATATTGACTGTAATGATGATATTCCAGAGACGGGAGTGACCTTTGAAGAAAATGCCCAGCAGAAAACGGACTATTTGGTGAACAAATATGGTCTTTACTGTTTTGGAGATGACTCAGGCTTGGAAATTGATGCATTAAATGGCGAGCCTGGAGTTTATTCAGCACGTTATTCCGGATCGAGGGATATGGAAAAGAATATTGATCTTGTCCTGGAAAATTTAGGCAATAACCCCAATCGTACAGCGAGATTCAAAACAGTTATTTCCTTATATTTGAATGAGCAGCAGCACTTTTTTGAAGGAAGTATCGAGGGGAAAATTATTGAAGAGCGTAAGGGTATTGATGGTTTTGGTTATGATCCCATTTTTATTCCGAATGGCTATGATAGAACGTTTGCCGAAATGACAGCTGCGGAAAAAAATAGCATTAGCCACCGAGCGATTGCTGTTGGCAAACTTGCTGAATACCTAAAAACAAAATAGGTTAATATTTCAGTTAGATTAGAAGTAGGAGCTTCCAATTTACCAGGAGGGGATCGTAATCTGATCGGTTGAAGCCTTGAATAAAAAAAGGAAGTGCAAAACAATTTTTTTTGCACTTCCTTTTTTTATTGACTTTTGCTATTATTTAGCTTTTACTTTTGTTTGGGTACTATCTTGAGCAGGTATTATCGCCGATTTACTAGTTGTTGAGTCGGACTTTGCAGCTACCTTGTCAGTTGCGGTCTTAACACTTGTTTTTGTAACGTTAGCTTTATCCGTTGTTTCAGATGGCTTGGCTGTTTTGGTGACAGCACTTGATTTATTGTTTGTAGCGTCCACCTCTTTTTCTTTCTCGAGCGTTTCGTTAGCACCAGCTTTCTTGGTGGCACCTTTTTGGGGGGTAGTTGTTTTATCGCCTTTCTTAATAGACTTCATTGTTCCAGATTCTTCACCTTCTGGTGCCGCCGGAACCGTAAATGACGCTTTTGAAAGATCCCTTTTTCGATTTAATAAATCATCTTTTGATTTAGGTCGATCTTCGGGGCGCCAGGTGAAATTCGGAAGAAACTCCTTGTCGGCCGTGACTTCAGCAATAGGATATACTTTGCCATCGACTTTCCGAATAGATACATATTCCTTCAGCTTATTATCTTCCATCAAGATCTTGAAACGACTACTTCGATCATGGATAAGCTCAGTGGTTACATTGGTCTTTTCATCAATATTGTAGAATATATTTTCAGCGTTGCCATCAACAAACAGACGTTCCATACGGTTATTGGTGAAAAAGCTAGTAATCTTCCGACCTTTAATCTGATTGAATTTCAATGAGTCACTTGTTGCGTTTACCATGAAAGCGTTACCGACAAGTAGCGAATTGTCCAATTTTTGATTCTTTACCTGTAGGAATATGGTATCTCCGGATATTTGTGAGTTTTCGGCCCACATCATTGGTTTTCCCATCAGTCTGAACATGGAATCTTGCATACCATAATACATAGAATCTGCTACTGCTTGCAAGTCCGATTTAAATAATCGGGCATTATAGTATGCCTTTATAATCCGTGTTTTGGCCGTATCCTGGGCGAGAGAATCCCGTTTACCCTGTTGGGCATTTTTTAAAGCTGCTCCCATCAGTTTATCGGATTCACCGCCTTTCGGGATGATCGCTTTTTTACGCAATACACTATCAGCCTTGAGATTTTTTTCAATTTCTATCTTGTTTTGGTCACCGACAATAGCTGGTGTTTTCTTTGCTGCAATCGGTTTCTTATTTGTAAGTGTATCTTGTACTTTTTTAATGCTCTTTTCAAGAACCGGTTTGCCGCTGTCTTTTTTATGCAAACTGTCGATTCCCTTGTGAAGGTCATCTTTTATGTTTTCTAATGTACCTGTGGAATCAACTGTTGTTGAGCTGGAATCCTGGTCACCATAATCGACCTCATTGTCATCCTCAATCGCCCCACCTTCACGATTCAATTTAAAATCTTTTGCAATATAATCTCGGCGAAATATCATCTGTGAGAAGAGCGTGTCGGCAGTCATAAAAACAGAATCTACCTGTGAATCAGCCTTAAGTGGTTTATTATTGCCGCTTTTGATATTTTTACCTGGATGTTCCTTTTCTTCTAGAGCAACTTGCGATGTAGTTTTATTTGATTTGAGGTCATCTTTGTGTTGTTCTTTTTCAATCTTCTTCAATTCTTTAGCTTCATTTTTTAGCTCTTTCTCCGATTTTTGTTGGACGGGAGACAAAGAAGATACAGAATCTTTTTGTGTTGAATCTTTTTTGACAACCGAAATGATCAGGGGTTTGTCTGTCATCGTAATGGATTCGTTTCTCCCGTTGTACAAACCAAATCCACCATAGGCGTAAAATTTGTCCAAGGTATCAACAAAGACCACATTTTTTACGGCTTTACCGATTCCCACTTGTCTATCGTAGAATAGGCTGTCTCCCTTAAGAAACTTTGTCCCTTCTGTGTAGAGGTTGTTTTTAGAGAAATAAGCCTGGCCCGTCGCCATATGGTATCGGCCTTTTTCAGTATACAGGTTTTCCCCTTTATTTCCCTTGATATTGGTAGGCCCATAGAAATCAGTAATGCGTGTATTACCATTATATTTCATGGAGTCCGTGTAGACTTTTACATTGGTTGATCGGACCACAACTTTTTGATTGAAATAAGATTCCCCTGTATTTTCGAAATAAGTAGCTCGCTGGCTTGTAATTGTATCGCTTCCTGACAGAATACGCCCACCACTGTAATAATTACCGATTTTACTTCGCATATTATAGACAAGATGATCGGTTGTCAGTATAGAGCCACTGGTGCTGACCATTCGTACAGCGCCCGTAAGTGTAGCGAGCTGCATGGCCGCTTCATAGTGCAATTTATTGGAAAATATCTGCGTACCGTCGGGTTGAGTAATGATTACATTTCCAAAGGCTTCAAAAAATTGTCTACCAATGTTGTCTTTGTGTAAATAGCCACTATCTGATGATAGTGTTGAGCCTACATGTTCATAGACTGGGCGGTAAAAGAGGATATTGCCGTCTTTTCCAGTAATAATATGGGATGATGAAAGAAGCTTTAGTTCATCCTGTTTCTGAGCTTGGACCGACAAGCCAGTTAAAATAAATACAATAAGTGTATAAATGTATTGTTTCACAAGGGCAAAAATATGGATTTTAATTGCTACTTCACTGGATTTCACAAATTTTAAGACTTGAATTTATCATTCGGACAAAATATACCGTAACTTTGTTATATGAATGTGCTGGAAAGACTAATGGGCTATATTGAGAAGGAGCATTTGTTGATGCCTCATGATAAAATATTGCTTACGGTGAGTGGAGGAAAGGACTCGATGTTAATGGCACATTTATTTGCAAAAGCAGGGTATACGATTGCTATTGCACATTGCAATTTTCAATTAAGGGGGGCGGAATCTGAAGAGGATGAAGCTCTAGTCAGAAAATTTGCAGCGGAAAATAATGTGCCAATATACGTGAAGCACTTTGATACACAGGCTTACGCAAAGGACCATCAGATTTCGATTCAAATGGCGGCACGGGAACTTCGTTATGCTTGGTTTGAGAAATTGCGACATGAGCTGCAGTTCGACCGAATTGCAGTAGCTCAGCATCTGAACGATCATATCGAAACGGTACTCCTGAACCTTTCACGTGGAACCGGTCTCCAAGGCCTCCAGGGTATTTTCCCTATCAGAGAGCGCATCATCCGACCACTACTTTTTCTGAAGGCTAGCGAAATTGAACATTTCGTGAATATGTATGGGATTGCTTATCGAGACGATCAATCCAACTTTTCAACAAAATATGCACGTAATAAAATAAGGATTGATATCATCCCACATTTTAAAAAACTTCAGCCAGATTTTGAGATGGTCTTCGAGCAGAATATCAATCATTTTAAGGAATCTTACCAGCTGTTGCAGCAATTTGTGGAGCCCATTCGGAGAAAGCTGTTTTACCCTATTGACGAAGGATGGGGAGTTCGGAAGGAAGATCTGGAACCCTATATAGATAATCTGCCTTTGCTCTATGAGTTGTTTTCGGCTTTTAATTTCTCAAAGCCGGTACTAAGTGATCTCCAACAAGCTTGGTCAAGAGAGTCTGGACGTATTTTTCAATCCGAAGCCTACCATATGCTCCTGGATAGAAATGAACTTTTTATTCGTGAAAAGGAATTTATTTCACCTGATGAGGCTTTAATCACCTCCGAAACTTCAACTGTGGAGTGGAAACACTATTGTTTTCATGCCAATGTTTCTGCAGATCTAACTATTGTCAAAGCGAGTGAGGTTGCAAAGCTGGATTATGATGTATTAGTTTTCCCGCTCACGATTCGATCATGGAAAGTTGGCGATAGCTTCTATCCTTTAGGTATGGAAGGGCGCAAGAAGTTGAGTGATTTTTTTATCAATAAGAAGATCAGCTTATTTGAAAAGGAAAATATCCCGATCGTGGTGAATGGAAATGGAGATATCCTTTGGGTAGCCAATTATCGCATGGACAATCGTTATAAAATTACCGCCAATACAAAAAAAGTCCTTACTTTAGTTTGCAGAACTGATTAGCAAGAAAAATTGTTGCTGCTAAAAATGATGGAAGGATCCTGAATGATACAAAATCTATAGCAGCAAAAATGATACTAATGAGGAGTTCAAATAGTAAGAGACAATGGGCGAAGTCTCCAAATTAATAGCTAAATCTTAAGTAAATGAAAGAAGGTGTACTCTATTCGGAAAATCAATATTTAGGTCGTGACCGTGTTTGGATCAGCGTGCGTTTAGTGCTCGTACTTTTTTGTTTTACGGCATTTTATTTGAATTTAGACCATTTGATATCGAGCCAATTGTTCTTTATTGTAGGAGTAGGGATTATCATCACATCTATTGTCATGATGTATATGGTATTATTTCGTACGGAAGTATTTCAAGACCATATACTTATTAGTGGACTATGGTCTACTCGAGTCGTCAAAATCGATCTTGCCTCCATTACAAAAATAGAAAAGGCGCCTTATAGTACATTCTTTTTCAATAATCCTGTTTATAATCTGCACACTAAAGGAAAGATTAAATTCTTCGCTGGAGGCAAAAATGCTGTTTTTTTAACAGATAAAGATGGTCTTACTTATGTGTTGGGTACACAGCGCCAGGAAGAGCTCTATCGAATTATTATGGAAACAAAAGCGCGATTAGGAAAGTCTTAAAATTTGTTAATAAATTCTTATCTGACATTTTAAAGACAACAGTTTATCGAGTTATTGGTTAAATTTGATAAAATAGCAACGAATTAACTATGGCATTTTTAAAATTTATACTTATTACATTCGCTGTTTACTTTGTAGTAAGATTCTTATTTAGATTATTTTTACCATTTGCAATGCGTAAAGCAGCTGAAAAGTTGATGAAAAAAGCGCAGCAGCAGGGGGGAGCATACGGTAGCCAAGGATCAGGCGGTACCTTTTATTATGAATTTAATGGTCAAGGGCAACAGGAAAGTAAAAGGTCTCAGCCCGAAGGTAAGGTACATGTCGATTACATTCCGCCGAAAGAAAGCCCTGAACGCAAAGGCACTGAAACCGCTGGTGAGTTTGTGGATTTTGAGGAAATAAAATAATTTTTAGCAATCCAAATAGCGTATCTTTGTGCTATGTGGCTGAAGCAACTTTCTGTTCTAAATTTCAAGAATTACTCGGAATCATCTTTGGAATTTCTCCCCGAGGTAAATGCGTTTACAGGGAATAATGGTGTTGGTAAAACCAATCTTTTGGATGCGATTCACTATTTATCACTCTGTAAAAGTTATTTCAATCCAATTGATTCGCAGCATATCAAATCAGGAAATGACTGGTTTATGGTACAGGGTGAATTTGATAAAGAATCCATTAGTGATTTCATTTCTTGTAGCCTAAAAAAAAATCAGAAAAAGCAATTTAAAAAAAATAAGAAGGATTATCCGCGACTTGCTGATCATATCGGCTTATTTCCTTTGGTCATGGTATCCCCAAACGATAGCATCATCGTCACAGATGGGAGTGAAGAGCGTAGAAAGTTTGTGGATAATGTGATTTCCCAAACAGATAATAAATATTTAGATACCCTGATTATTTATAATAAGTTTTTAGCCCAACGTAACAGTCTCCTTAAACAAGCACGTCAAACCAGTGTGTTGGATCTTGGCCTAATCGAAATTCTCAATTTTCAACTTGAAGAAGTTGGAAATATTATTTTTCAAAAAAGAAGGTCTTTTATGGAGGAGTTTCAGCCGGAGTTTGACCGACACTATCAGTTCCTTACCGAGGATGCAGAGTCTGTTCAATTACAATATGAATCGCCTTTAATGACAGATTCTTTTCTAAATATTTTGGAGAAGAATTTGGAACGTGACCGTATGCTGGAACGCACAACGCAAGGAATACATAAAGATGATCTGATCTTTACCATTCACGGTGGAATGCCCTTAAAGAAGTTTGGTTCTCAGGGCCAACAAAAATCTTTTCTAATTGCCCTGAAGCTTGCACAATATTCTTATCTCCAGCAGAAAAAGGGTTTTAAGCCCCTACTTCTTTTGGATGACATCTTTGATAAACTTGATGATCGCCGTACACATAAATTGATGCAGATGGTTTCAGAAGATGATTTTGGACAGATTTTCCTGACAGATACGGATTCCGTGAGAATTCAGCGAATCTTTGACGAAATCAGCCGACCTGTTCGTATATTTGATATTGAAGGAGGACAAGTCAATGTATAAGAAGCAAACTAAAAAAAGCCTGGAATTCATTCGGTCAAGCGACGATATGACAATTAAGGAGGGGGTTGAGCGTCTTCTTGAGGCTTATAAACTACGAAGAAAATTTGATGAAACTTCGATCGCATCTGTATGGCCTCAATTGATTGGCAAAGCTATCGCTAATCGCACACAGCAGCTATATGTTCGTGATAAAAAACTGTTCGTTCGTGTAGAGTCTGCTGTTATTAAGAATGAATTGGCGCTTATGCGAAGACAAATTCTAGGAAGGGTAAATGAATATGTAGGTCACGTCATTATTGAAGAAGTCGTGATTTTATAAAACCTCCTTTCATGTTAGATCAACTCTTTCGAGATTTTTTTCCTATTTCTGAGGCTAGTGCCTTAAAACTTTTCTCAAACTTCGAACGCATTGAATTAAAACGAGGTGAATATCTGATCAAGGCGGGCGATTACTCTTCCAATCTGTTTGTGATAGAATCCGGATTAATCCGTCAATATGCTTGGTCAAAAAAAGGAGAGTTTACGCAATGGATAGGTACAAGGAATCATTTTGTGACAGATCTTGCTTCTTTCATTTTTGACAGGGCTTCCATATGGAATTTCCAATGCATTAGCGATTGTACGGTATACCGTTTGTCAAAGTCCGATTACCAGCGAATGGAATCCGAAATTGTGGAATGGAATAAATTTGAGAAGGCTTTTTTGGCAAAATGCTTTGTACCATGGAGCAGCGAATCTCGGATTTTATTTGTCTAACAGCGGAAGAAAGGTATGTCCAATACTTTGAACAACATAAATTATTATTCCAACAAGTTCCCCTTCAATATATCGCCTCCGTGTTGGGTATGAGCCCAGAAACCTTGAGTCGTATTCGAACAAAAATTAGTTCTTGATAAAAGTCAAGAGCGAGCTGCCTGTCTTTTTCTAGTTTTGTCCTGTAGCTGTTAACGAACAGCTTGCTTAATCGAACACGTAACCAAAATTTTGTGTATTTATACGGTTCATAATAAGCTTGGAATAGTTTGTTTGCAGCTGTAATAATTGAAATTAAGACGAAACTAGAATAGCATCACATACGCTTTATCGTTATTTGAACACAGGTGAAGAAGCTTGAGCTATTTTGTCGTTTCAGCGATAAAAAGAACAAAATGAAAAAGATTGAAACGAGTATTCTCATTGATGCAACAGCAGAAGAGGTTTGGCAGGTATTAAGTGAATTTAAGGCTTATTCCCAATGGAGCCCAACAATCAAGCAGTTTGAAAAGCAACCGGTAGTCGGAAAACGCTGCAAAGTCCTTTTAGAACAACCAAACGGATTCAAGATCAAAATGAATCCAAAATTCCTGTCTATTGAACAGAATAGGGAGCTGCGCTGGAAAGGAGATTTATTCTTTCCAGGTATTTTTGATGGCGAGCATTATTTTAGGCTAGAACAAGCGGGAGCTTCACAAGTTAGATTTGTCCAAGGTGAATTTTTTTCTGGATTGTTGGTTCCTTTTCTGGGAAAACTACTGATAGAAACAAAACGCGGATTTGAACTTTTCAACATAGCAATAAAAAGACGGGTAGAGTATCGTTCTTAACTTTCCACAGGGATCTGTTAGTACAGTTTATTTATAAACACGATATTTAACGAATTTGTCGATGAATGTTATCTTATGCACATTTTTATGTGTATAACCCCTTAGTTTTACACATTTTGTTATTTTTTTGAATTCTTTTGGTTTACGTTATTAACAATTTAGTGTTGATAAAGGAGTGCTTATACACATTTTATGTTAATGTATAGATGTCGACAGGTTACTTATTAACATTTCTTGTGTTAATAAGTAGCCTGTTTTGTTGATAAGTATGTTGATAGGGGGAGTTTATACACAAATTACCAACAATGCTGCTGTTGGTAATTTTGCAAATAGTTAATAAGGGGAGTTTCTATTGAAAGTTGGTTTTTATAGGAATTGCTCCAAATCACCTTTTCCTTCACGAATAACATCAAAAGTTCCTTCTGTAAGATCGACCACGGTAGATGCGACATTATCGCCATAACCGCCATCTATAACAGCATCAACTAGATCTTCGTATTTTTCATGAATTAATTCGGGATCAGTAGAATATTCAATAATTTCATCTTCATCGTGAATGGAGGTTGTCACAATAGGGTTGCCTAATTGTTTGACAATTTCACGAACAATATTATTGTCTGGCACACGTATACCCACAGTCTTCTTTTTGGAACTTAGTAGCTTAGGGACTTTAGTTGTTGCGTTAAAAATAAAAGTAAAAGGTCCAGGCAAGGCTTTTTTTAATACACGGAATACAGAGGTATCGAAGGATTTTGTGTATTGCGAAATATCTGTTAAATCATAGCATATAAATGATAGATTGGCCTTTTCTGGTTTTAGACCTCTAATTTCACATACTCGTTCTATGGCTTTTTGTTGCGTGATATCACAGCCGATACCATATACGGTATCAGTAGGGTAGATGATTACACCTCCACGCCGTAGAATATCAACCGCCTGTTCTATTGCCTTGGGGTTAGGATTGTCGTTATATATCTTAATAAGCATTTTCTATTTTTGTTAAGTACCTGAATTAGGTTTAATCTTAGCCACTGTTGTAGGAAGTCAATAGGGCAATGGTTATTATCTGCATTCAGATACGCTATATCTAAAAGAACAACAGCCAAAATATTTTGTTTTGGCTGTTGTTCTTTATATTAAAATTCTGCGTTTTTCGGCGTACGTGGGAATGGAATGACGTCGCGAATATTGGTCATTCCTGTCGTGAATAAAACGAGGCGTTCAAAACCTACACCAAATCCTGAATGCGGTACCGATCCAAAACGACGTGTATCCAAGAACCACTCCATTTCTTTTGCAGGAATACCAACTTCAGCCATGCGATCGAGTAAGCGATCAAGGTTTTCTTCACGCTGCGAACCACCGACCATTTCACCAATACCTGGGAAAAGAATATCCATGGCACGTACGGTGTTTCTTCCTTGCGCATCCGGCTCATTTTGCTTCATATAGAAGGACTTGATTTCGCGCGGATAGTCTGTTAAGATAACAGGTTTCTTGAAGTGTTTTTCAACCAAATAGCGTTCGTGTTCCGATTGTAAATCAGCACCCCAATCATCAATTAAATATTTGAATTGTTTCTTTTGGTTTGGTTTGCTACGCTTTAATATTTCAACAGCATCGGTATAGGTAACGCGTTCAAAATCGTTTGTTAATACGAAGTTTAATTTCTCAACAAGATTTAATTCTGAGCGTTCTGCAGCAGGCTTAGATTTCTCTTCTTCCAACAAACGATTGGTTAAGAACTCAATTTCTTCTGGACAGGTTTCCAAAGCATATTTGATTACATATTTCAGCAAAGCTTCGGCCAAGTCCATATTGTCCTCTAATTCATAGAAAGCCATTTCGGGTTCGATCATCCAAAATTCAGCCAAATGACGTGTTGTATTTGAGTTTTCCGCTCTAAATGTTGGACCGAACGTATAGATGTTTCCAAATGCCATGGCACCAAGCTCACCTTCCAATTGGCCCGATACAGTAAGGTTCGTCGATTTTCCAAAAAAGTCTTCTTTGAAATCGATATCTCCATTTTCTTTGCGTGGCGGGTTTTTTAAATCCAAGGTTGTAACCTGAAACATTTCTCCAGCACCTTCCGCATCGGAACCTGTGATGATTGGTGTATGCATGTAGACAAAGTCGTTTTCCTGAAAAAACTTGTGTACCGCAAATGCTAAAGCATTACGCACTTTGAATACTGCATTGAATGTTCCGGTACGGAAACGCAAATGCGCAATTTCACGTAAAAATTCTAAGCTATGCTTTTTGGGTTGTAATGGATATTTTTCGGGGTCAGAGTCGCCAATAATACTTACTTCAGTAGCTTTTACCTCAACTTTTTGCCCTTTACCCAATGATTCTATCAATTGACCTTTTACGCGAACTGCGGCTCCAGTAGTGATACGTTTTAAGATATCTTCAGGTGTATTTTCAAAATCGACAACTGCTTGAATATTATTGATTGACGAACCGTCATTGATTGCTATAAACTGATTGTTGCGGAAAGTTCTTACCCAACCTTTAACAACGACCTCTTTGCCAAATTCTGTGGCATTCAATAGTTCCTTTATTCTTGTGTGTTCCATCTTAATTTTTGGAGATTGACTTGTAAAAGATGCTTTGTTAAAAAAGCAATACAAAAATAAGCTATTCTGTTGGTTTATTGGTTATAAATGTTGATTTAATTCGCTTAAAGATGGTTCGTTAACCTGCACAAGGAAAATATATTTTGAAATAAAGACAGGTGAAAACTCAAAGATTGGGAAATGGCACACACCTCGTTTTGCTACGGAATATAGGTTTGCTAAGAAGAGAGCTTTTTGTTTGTGTGGCGAACGATAGGAAGATTAGAAACAAAAAACGCGGACTATAACTAGTCCGCGTTTTTTGTTATGATGATTAAAGGAATTAACCTTTCAATACTTTCGTTACCAATTCAGCAGCTTCTTTCAATAAGATTGCAGAATAAACTTGTAAACCGGACTCATCAATTAATTTTTTCGCTTCTTCAGCATTCGTACCTTGAAGGCGAACGATGATTGGAACAGGGATGTTACCGATTTCGCTGTAAGCATCAATTACACCTTGAGCAACACGGTCACAACGAACAATACCACCGAAGATATTAATTAAGATCGCTTTTACGTTAGGGTCCTTTAAAATGATATTGAAACCAGCTTTTACAGTTTCAGCATTTGCAGTACCACCTACGTCCAAGAAATTTGCAGGTTCACCACCAGCTAATTTAATGATATCCATTGTAGCCATTGCTAAACCAGCACCATTTACCATACAACCTACGTTACCATCTAATTTAACGTAGTTTAGGTTTGATTCACCAGCTTCAACTTCCGTTGGATCTTCCTCAGTTACATCACGCATAGCAGCGTAATCTGGGTGACGGTACAAAGCGTTCTCATCAAGATTTACTTTCGCATCAACTGCTAGGATCTTGTCGTCTGAAGTTTTTAATACCGGATTGATCTCAAACATAGAAGAGTCTGTAGAATCGTATGCTTTGTAAAGAGCGGCAACAAATTTCACCATTTCTTTGTGTGCAGCACCAGAAAGACCAAGATTGAAAGCAATTTTACGTGCTTGGAAACCTTGTAAGCCTACTTTTGGATCGATTTCTTCTTTGAAAATCAAGTGTGGTGTTTTTTCTGCAACTTCTTCGATGTCCATACCACCTTCTGTAGAGTACATAACGATGTTACGTCCCTTAGCACGGTCTAATAATACAGACATGTAGAATTCTTTTGTTTCGCTCTCGCCAGGATAATAAACGTCTTGAGCTACCAAAACTTTGTTTACTTTTTTACCTTCAGGTCCAGTTTGAGGCGTTACTAATTGCATGCCAATGATGTCAGTTGCTCTTTGTTTGACTTCATCTAAGTTCTTAGCTAACTTGACACCACCACCTTTACCACGGCCACCAGCGTGAATTTGAGCTTTAACAACAACCCAATCAGAGTTGTAGTCTTCTTTCATTTTTTTGGCCGCTTCCACAGCTTGCTCTGGAGTATCTGCTACGATACCTTCCTGTACGCGCACACCAAAGCTCTTTAGTATTTGCTTTCCTTGATATTCGTGAATGTTCATTTGCAAAAATATTTGGCGTAAAAATATAATTTTTTGGGGGATAAGACAAGGGATAAGTTGCTCTTTTATCTATTTTTTGACATTTAGACAAAATAAAATGGCTGGAATAGAGAAATAACAGCTTATTTATTCAAACTCGTGGTATCGTAAATTTATTTATCTTTGTCCTATGATGTTACATGCCAAAGGAATTCACAAAGCTTATGGGTCATTACCAATTTTGAAAGGTGTTGATATCGCTGTTGAAAAAGGGGAAATCGTCAGTATTGTCGGTGCTTCAGGAGCTGGTAAAAGTACACTGTTGCACATCATTGGTACCTTGGATAAGCCTGATCAGGGAACGGTTTCCATCAATGGTGTTGATGTTCAAAAATTGAATGCTAAAAAGCTAAGCGCTTTCCGAAATGAACATATTGGTTTTGTTTTTCAATTTCACCATTTGCTGCCTGAATTTACAGCCTTGGAAAACGTGTGTATTCCAGCTTTTATTCAAGGAAAGGGAAGGTCCGAGGCGGAAGCTAAAG